>Ga0209483_1001754_pt1 | contig 16108 bp, 16 predicted proteins | sample NGEPerA_FD_184508 | JGI IMG/M metagenome (GOLD analysis project Ga0209483, IMG submission 184508) | Arctic peat soil microbial communities from the Barrow Environmental Observatory site, Barrow, Alaska, USA - NGEE PermafrostL2-A... | ecosystem: Environmental > Terrestrial > Soil > Wetlands >... | reverse complement strand
CGCGAAGGCATGATCGGCCTCGCCACCGCCGATTCCGGCCGCTCGCCGAAACATGTGGCGCCGTTCGGCGGCCGCGAGGCGCGGCTCGGCACCAATCCGATTTCGATCGCGGTGCCGTCCGACCTCCAGGCGCCGTTCTATCTCGACATGGCGACTTCCGCAGTGGCGGCCGGCAAGATCGCGCTCGCCATCGCGCGCGACGAGGAGATCCCGCCGGGATGGATCATCGACGCCGAGGGACGACAGACCACCGATCCCAAACAATACCGCAAGGGCGGCGCGCTGCTGCCGCTCGGCGGCACCGAAGGCTACAAGGGCAGCGGCCTGGCGGCGATGGTCGAGGTGCTGTGCGGGCTGCTCACGGGCCTTGGTTTCGGCGTCGAACCGACCGGGAGGCATAATGACGGCTGCTTCATGGCGGTCTTCAATGTCGCCGCGTTCCGGCCGTTGAAGGATTTCAAGAAGGAAGTCGCCGAGTTCGCGCGATATCTGAAATCGACGCCGCCCTCCGAAGGCTCAAAGGGCGTGTACTATCCGGGCGAGGTCGAATATCTGCGGGAGCAGCAGCGCCGAGCGTCAGGCATCGACGTCGAGGACACGACCTGGGACAAATTGCGGACGCTGGCGGGCGAATACAAATTGACCGCCGAGCTTGATCTGAAATGAGATCGCATCCGGCCGGCACGGGGAGAGCAGCATGACGCGGCAAATGGCGATGGTCGGCTTCCTGCAGGCGCAGAACTGCACCAATCTGCCGAGTTCATGGCGCCATCCCGAATCGCGCGACGATTCGATGTCGGCGGACTACTATCAGGAGATCGCCCGGATTCTGGAGGCCGGCAAATTCCACATGGCGTTCTTCGACGACCGCCTCGCGATGCCCGACCGCTACGGCAACGATCACGCCCATACCGTCGAATACGGCATCCGCTGCGTCAAGATGGACCCGATCGTGGTGCTGACCACGATGGGCATGGTGACGGAAAAGCTTGGCCTCGCCTCGACCTGCTCGACCACCTATTTCGAGCCGTTCGACGTGGCGCGCCGCTTTGCCACCCTCGACCTCATGACCGACGGCCGCGCCGCCTGGAACGTCGTCACCTCGGTCAACGACGGCGAGGCCCTCAACATGGGCAAGGATGCCCATCTCGACCACGATTTGCGCTACGACCGCGCCGACGAATTCATGGAAGTGGTGCTCGGCCACTGGGATTCCTGGGAAGACGGTTCGCTGATCATGGACAAGAAGAGCGGTCGTTTCGCCGACCCGACCAAGGTCAAGCGGCTCGATCACAACGGAGCGTTCTTCAAGTCGCGCGGGCCGTTTACGGTACCGCGCTCGAGCCAGGGCCATCCCGTGGTGATCCAGGCCGGCGCCAGCGGGCGCGGCCAGCGCTTTGCCGGGCGATGGGGCGAGGTCATCTTCACCGCCGCGCGTAATCTCGCCAACGCGAAACAAGGTTATGACGCCATCCGCAATGAAGCCGCCAAGGCCGGCCGCGATCCCGACCAGATGTTCCTCTGCAATTTGGTCACGCCGGTCTGCGCCGCCACCAAGGCCGAGGCCGAAGACAAAATGGCGCTGATCGGCAAGCTGCCGCTGGAGATCGACGCGCTCTCGCTGTTGGCGGAAGGGCTGAATTTCGATTTCGGCGCCAAGGGCATCGACGAGCCACTGACGACAGAAGAATTGTAGGGCATGCAGGGCATGATCGGTATTCGCGACGGTGTGCTCAGGACTTCCGGCAAGACCAACCCGTCGACGCGCGATTTCATCACCTTCTCCGGCCGCGGCCAGACCCAGGATGCGATCGTCGGCGGCCCGAAGGAGATCGCCGACAGGCTTGAGGAAATGTTTGTCGGCCGCGGCTGCGACGGATTTGTGGTTGCGGCCACCTATGTGCCGGGGTCGTATGCCGATTTCGTCCAGCATGCGGTGCCGGAATTGCAGCGGCGCGGGCTGTTCCACAGGGATTATGTCGGCAAGACCTTGCGCGAAAATCTGGGCCTGCGGCGCCCCGTGGCCGGCGCATGGAAAACCCGGCCGCGGGCCGCCGCGGAATAAGAAAAGGATAAGCGCATGCGTTGGCTCAAATTCACCGCCGCCGGCAAGACCTCCTGGGGCATCCTCGAGGCCGACAAGGTGATCGCCGTCAGCGGCGACCCATTCGGCGAATGGCAGCGCACGGCGCAGACCTACCCGCTCAAGGACGTCAAGATCGAGCTGCCGGTGATCCCGCGCACCTTCTATTGCGTCGGGCTGAACTACCTCAAACACCTCAAGGAGGCCGCCGACAAGGCCGGCACCGTCCCCAACATTCCCGATCGCCCGGAGATCGGCTACCGCGCCCAGAACGCGCTGATCGCGCATGACGAAGACGTGGTGATTCCGGCGACCGCCACCGAGAAAATCCATTATGAGGGTGAATTGGCCGTCGTCATCGGCAAGAAGGCAAAACACCTCAGCGAACGCGAAGCGATGTCCTGCGTGTTCGGTTACACTATCGGCAACGATGTCAGCGAACGGACCTGGCAGAAGGCCGACCGCGGGCTATGGCGCGCCAAGAATGCCGATACCTTCAAGCCGATGGGACCATGGATCGAGACCGAGGCCAGTCTCGACAAGATGGAAACCATCATCAGGGTCAACGGCAAGGAGACCGGCCGCTTCCATACCAACGACATGATCTTCGGGGTGGTGCCGTTCATCGTCGAGCTGACCAAATATTTTACCCTTTGGCCGGGCGACGTGATCTGGATGGGTACCGACGGCGCTTCCCCCGACATCAGGGACGGCGACGTCGTCGAGATCGACATTACCGGCATCGGCACACTCCGCAATAAATTCGTCGCGGAGAAAGCGCCCGGAAGCCAGGCATGAGCCGCCACTCGACCGCGCATTATTTCCTCGAAGGCCTGGTCGATCTCGGGGTCGACTACATCTTCGCCAATCTCGGCACCGACCATGTCTCCCTCATCGAGGAATTGGCGCGCTGGGACCAGGAGGGCCGGAAACATCCCGAGATCATCCTGTGCCCGCACGAAGTGGTCGCCGTCCACATGGCCGGCGGCTATGCGCTTGCGACCGGACGGGTGCAGGCCGTTCTGGTGCATGTCGATGCCGGCACGGCAAACGCCTGCATGGCGATCCAGAACCTGTTTCGCTATCGCTTGCCGGTGATGCTGTTTGCGGGACGCGCACCCTTTACGTTGCATGGCGAACTGCCGGGCGGGCGCGACACCTATGTGCATTTCGTGCAAGACCCGTTCGATATCGCAGGCATCGTCAGGCCTTACGTCAAATGGGAATACTCGCTGCCCGCCGGCATCGTGGTGAAGGAAGCGCTGGCCCGCGCCTGCGCGTTTGCGCAAAGCGATCCGCCCGGCCCGGTCTACATGATGCTGCCACGCGAGACGCTGGCGGAGGAATGGGATGACGCCGCGATGCCGTCCTATCCACCGGCGCGCTATGGCAGCGTGCAGTCCGGCGGCATCGAGCCGGCGCGCGTCGAAGCCATCGCGCAAGCCTTGATGACGGCGGAAAACCCGATCGCGCTCACTGCCTATCTCGGCCGCAGGCCGCACGCCGTCGAGATCCTCGACAGGCTGGCCCGAACCTGCGGCATCCAGGTCGCGGAGTTCAACCCGATTCACCTCAACATGCCCCAGGATTCGCCCTGCTTCGCCGGCTTCGATGCCCTGCCGCTGCTTGAGAACGCCGATTTCGGGCTGTTGCTCGACACCGATGTGCCGTTCATTCCGCAATATGCCAAGCGCGCCGGCGCGATTAGATGGATCCAGATCGATATCGATCCGCTGAAGTCGGACTTCCCGATGTGGGGATTTCCCACTGACATGCGCATCCAGGGCGACTGCGCGACCGTGCTGCAACAGGTGCTCGATGTGATGGAGGCGAGCGCCGACGATGGCTGGCGCCGCCGCGTCGCTGGCCGTATCGCAAGCTGGAGCGGCGCGCGCGAGGCAGCCGGGAAGCGCCGCGCGGCGGCAAGTGCCAACAAGGGTATTTCGGGCGCGCTGAATCCGGCGTTCTTGTTCGCAACGCTGAGCGCAAAATTGTCTCAGGACGACATCGTCATCAACGAAGCGATCCGTAACGCGCCGATCCTGCAGGAGCACCTGACCCGCACCCGGCCTGCGAGCTATGTGGGGCTGGCCGGTGGCGGGTTGGGTTTCTCGGGTGGCATGGCGCTCGGATTGAAATTGGCGCAAGGCGACCGCCGCATCGTGCAGGTGATCGGCGATGGCGGCTTTCATTTCTCCTCACCCGACAGCGTCTACGCGGTGGCGCAGCAATATCAGCTCCCGGTTCTGACCGTCGTGGTGGACAATGGCGGCTGGCAGGCCGTGAAATCGGCGGTGCAGCGGGTCTATCCCAAGGGCATGGCCGCCGCGACCGATCAGTTCCAGTCGCGGCTGACGTCGGGCCGGCAGGGCGAGGCGCGGGATTTCTCCGCCGTGGCCAAGGCGTTCGGCGCGCATGGCGGGCGCGTCAGCGATCCGGACGATCTCGCCGCGGCCATCGACCGCTGCCTCGCGGCGCTGGACGACGGCAACGCCGCCGTGCTGCATGTTCACGTCACCCGGCTTTAAGTAGAGACCATGACCAAGTCCTGCCGACATCTCCTGACGGGCGCCTGTCTCGGATTAGCCATGCTCGCGGCGAATTCCTCGCGCGCCCAGGATAATCCAGCGAAATATCCAACGCGCGCCGTTCATATCATCGTTGGATTCGCCGCCGGCGGCGGCAACGACATCATCGCGCGCATCTTTGGACAAAAATTGTCGGAAGGCCTCGGGCAACCCGTCATCATCGAGAACAAGCCTGGCGCCGGCGCGATCACCGCGACCGAATATGTCGCGAAATCCGCGCCCGACGGTTACACGCTGCTGATGAGCGCCAGCGGCCTGTCGATCAATCCCGCAGTTTACGCCAAACTGCCTTATGATGCCGTAGGCGATTTCACCGCCGTGTCCGAGCTCGGCTCATACCCGCTGATCGTAATCGTCAATGCGGCATCTCCGATCAAATCGGTGGCGGAGCTCGTTGCCTATGCCAAGGCCAATCCCGACAAGATGAACTATGCGAGCTCGTCGGCTTCATTTCAGCTGGTGACCGAGCTGTTCAAGCAGCAGACCGGCGCACCGATGCAGGTCATTCCCTACAAGAGCGCGACCGAGTCGGTCATGGCCGTGGTTTCCGGGCAGGTCACGACGACGATTGCGGACGCCGGTCCCGTATCCAGCCAGGTGAAGGCGTCAACGGTGCGGGCGCTGGCCGTCACGTCACCAACGCGAATGGAAGATTTGCCTGACGTACCGACGCTGAGGGAAGCCGGTATAAACGTCGACGCGGTATTGTGGAGCGGCATTTTTGTGCCGAAGGCCACGCCGCCCGCGATCACGAGCAAACTCGAGGGCGAATTGATGAGGATTGCGAGGTTGCCGGACGTCGCCGCGCGGCTGAAACTGCTCGGTGTCGAACCGGTCGGCAACACCTCCGCCGAATTCTCGAAAATTCTCGCGGCCGATATCGCCCGATGGGGCGCCGTCGCCAAGGCCGCCAATATCAGGATCGAGCAGTAGCGCCGGCACCTTCGCCGCAATATAGCGGCCCAACGCGACTCCGTGATCGCAAGCTCAATCGTGCCGGCGCCACGCCCATTTACATGGGCGGCATCAAGCTGTCCTTGCCGTAGGTAATACGCGGGGTCAGTACGGTCCCGTCGGGCTGCTTCCTGGCGGCGCCGACGAAGACCTTGATCCCCGGCTTGAGGTCGGCTTTGTTTCCGGTGACGTAGGTGACCACCGCGGTTTCCGGCGTTACCATCACCTTCTTCTCGCCATCCTTGTATTTGACCGACAGCACCGGCCCGTCCACACCGGCAACGGTTTGCTCGACATTGGCGTTGGTCATCTTGGTGTTGGGCTTGAGATCCCAGTCGTAGTGACCTTCGCCGGTGCCGCGCATCGATTCCGGGAAGATGTGCACCTCGATGGCTTTCTGGCTGCCGTCCGGCTGCGTCGTTCCGGTCGCGCCGACGAACATTCCTGGCTTGATGTCGGCCATCGTCGATTTTACGATCGCGACGAACAGCGGATTGTCGGTGACCGTCAGCCTGAGTTCCGCGCCGTCGCGGTTCTTGACGACGTAGACCGGACCGTCGATTTTTTCGATGGTGCCGCGAATGCGGACGGTCTCCTGCGCCGAAGCCGGCACGATCACGTAAACAAGAGCAAAGCTTGAAGCTGCCAGAACGCGCTGGATCATGCCGGACATTGTAGGTCTCCCCGAGTTGATGGCTCATGACGCAGCGTTTGGTGCTGCGGATGCCTCCCCTCCAACCCCTCGGGTATAGTAATATTCCGACACAATTCGATCGCATGGGAACCGCCGGAGGCGGCCACTGCGGCCGCTACTCCGCCTTGATCCCGGCATCCTGGATCACCTTGCGCCAGCGCTCTTCCTCACCGTGAAAATAGCGATCGAGCTCTTCGGGCGGACGCGCGACCATGACGAGGCCTTCATTGACGGCGAGCTGCTTGAAGACCTCCGATCCAACCGCTGTGGCGGCCGACTTGTTGAGGCGGTCCAGGATATCCCTGGGCGTCCTGGCGGGCGCAAACAGGCCGTACCAGCTCTCCGCCTCGTAGCCAGGCACGCCTGCCTCGGCCACGGTCGGCAAATTGGGGAACGCCGGTGAGCGTTGCGCTGACGTCACAGCGAGTGCGCGCAACTGTCCGGCCTGGATCAACGAGGCGGCGCTCGCCACTGTCGTAAACATCACCTGGATCTGACCGCTCAACAGGTCGGTGATGGCCGGTGCGGCGCCCTTATAAGGTACCGTGGTCAGGTCGACCTTGGCGAGGTTCTTGAACAGTTCGCCCGCCAGATGCGCCGAGGTGCCGGTGCCGTAGGTTCCATAGGACAATTTGCCGGGATCGGCTTTCGCCGCGGCGATCAGGTCGGCGATCGATCGAACCGGCGATTTAGGATTGACCACGACGATATTGAAGGAGCGCGCGACCAGCGCCACGGCCGCAAAATCGCGGTGCTGATCATAGGGCAGCGTCGCTTTCAGGCTGGGATTGACCGCGTTCGCGAATGTCCCCATCAGCAAGGTGTAGCCGTCCGGCTCGCTGGTCGCGACCGTCTGGGTGCCGATGATGGTCCCCGCCCCCGGCTTGTTTTCGACAATGACGGAGACGCCGAGATCCTTCGCCATCTCCTGCGCGAGTGCGCGCGCGACCACGTCGGTGCCGCCGCCTGGTGCAAACGGCACGACGATTTTGACGACCCTCTCCGGATAGGCAGCCGAAGCCGGAGCGGGCGAAATGACCGCAAGCAGCAATGCTGCGAGCGCGAACAGAAGCGACGTAATTTTTGTGTTGTGTTCAAATGGCATGTGCATCCGCTTGCAGCTGGAGCTTTCCGAGACCGCCCTAGCAGATCATGCCTTCCCGCGCAGCGCTATGCGCCTGACGACGAACCGTCATGATGGGGAGCGCGAGGGATGGACGCCGGGACCGGCGATAGATTACCATCGCAGGCAACGAAAAAATACTTTTGGGGAGGAACTCATGAAGCACTGGCTGGCCGGACTTTTGCTGCTGATCGGGCCTCCGGCCTTCGCGCAGCAGGTGCCCCCGATCGCCTTCGACTCCGTCCCCAATCCGCTTCATTTGCCGACCAACATGTATTTCGGCGAAGTGTCGGGCGTCTCGGTAAATTCCAAGGGCCACGTTTTCGTACTGTCGCGCGGCAACACGTCGGGGCCGGCCTATGCCGCGGCGGCAACGCAGCTATTGGAATTCGACAGCAAGGGCGGGTTCGTCCGCGAGATCGGCAAGAACCTCTATGCCTGGTCGTTCGGGCACACGGTCAAGGTCGATCCCGCCGACAACATCTGGGTCACCGACAAGGGCTCCGACATGGTGATCAAATTCGATCCGGAGGGCCGGGTCGTCATGGTGTTCGGCCGCAAGCAGGAGGCCTCCGACGAGGATACGGCGCCCTTGAAACATCCGAAGCCGCCGCTGCCGGCCGAGGATGGCCGGTTTCGCCAGGTCACCGACGTGGCCTGGGACAAGGAAGGCAACACCTTCATCAGCGACGGCTATATCAATTCGCGTGTCGCCAAGGTGGACAAGGACGGCAACTGGCTGAAGTCGTGGGGCGAGCGCGGCAAGGAGCCCGGCCAGTTCAATACCCCGCATTCGATTGCGACCGACGCCAAGGGCAATGTTTATGTTGCCGACCGCGGCAATCATCGTATCCAGGTGTTCGACGGCGACGGAAAATTCCTGCGCCAGTTCGTCATCGACGTTCCGGTGCTGCCGGATGCCAGGCCCGCGATCGGCAAGATTCCCGACGAGGCCATGATGGCCGGCGGCACCTTTGCGCCGGGCTCGCCTTGGTCGATCTGCATCACCCCGCCGCCCAATCAGGTGCTCTACAGCTCAGATGCCTGGCCGGGCCGGGTCTACAAGCTGAGTCTCGAGGGCAAGGTACTGGGCGTGCTCGGCAAGTCCGGCAAGCAGTTGAAGCAGTTCGGCTGGATCCACGCGATGGCGTGCCCATCGGAGAACGTGCTGTGGGTCGGCGAATTGCTGAACTGGCGGGTGCAGAAGCTGATGCTCAAGCCGTAGCCGCTGCCCGCGTCAGCGGCGATTCAGTCGTTCGTAGCGAACGACGCCTCACGAATGGGGATTGATCAGTTTCTGCTGCTCGGCGCTGTCGGCATCGCCATGCTGCAGACCTTCCTGACCAAGCGCGGGCAGTATCATTCCAACGTGTTGTCACAATCGGTTTCCGGAAAGGCCACACGACGCGGATCGATCAGCTCACGCAATATTTCATCAATCACGGCGTTCTCGATCGCGCGGACGCCTCGCAACGCGCTGGTCGCGATCGGCCACATCGTGCAGAAGCAGGCTTACATCCTGGCCTTCAGCGATACCTTCTATTTGCTCGCTATCTGCTCGGCGCCGTGCTGGTCGTTGCGCTCATGGCAGCCCTGCTGCTGAGGAAGCCCGACCATCTTGCAACTCGCGGCGCGCATTAAGAATCTATCTCAACCCGCCCAATTACAGGAGACCGATCATGAAACCTCGGATGAACTTCTTCCAGGCCGCACCCGACACCATCAAGGCGCTCACTGCACTGGAGGCCCAGTTGCAGGCAAGCGGCCTTGAACAGTCGCTGATGGAACTGGTCAAGACGCGAGCGTCGCAAATCAACGGCTGCGCCTATTGCATCAACATGCACGCCCAGGACGCGCGCAAGCAGGGCGAGACCGAGCAGCGGCTCTATCTCTTGAACGCTTGGCGAGAATCGCCTGTCTACAACGACCGCGAGCGAGCCGCGCTGGCATGGACCGAGGCGGTGACGCTGATTTCGGAGACCCATGCGCCCGATGACGTCTACAACGAGGTGCGGGCGCAGTTCTCGGAAGCCGAGACGGTCAATCTGACCATGCTGATTGCGACGATCAACGCGTGGAACCGGCTCGCCATCAGCTTTCGCGCAATTCCGACGGCAAAAGCCAAGGCGGCCGCCTGATCGGCGTCGGCTACGCGATCATCACACCGCTGTAGCCCGCGCGAAGTCGACATAGATTTCGCGCAACCGGCCGGTCATCGGACCGGGCTTGCCGTTGGCGACGATCTTGCCATCGATCGATACCACACCCTGCACGAACACGGTCGCCGAGGTGATGAAGGCCTCCTTGGCGGCGAGTGCTTCCTCGACGGTAAAGGGGCGCTCCTCGACGCGAAGCTGGCGTTCCTCGGCGAGCGCCACCACCGCCTTGCGGGTACAGCCCGGCAGGATCGCGCTGCCGTTCTGCCGTGTCACCAGCACATCGTCCTGGGTCAGAATGAAGGCCGAGGACGAGCCGCCCTCGGTCACCTTGCCGTCCTCGATCATCCAGGCCTCTGCGGCGCCGGCTTCGGCGGCGGCCTGCTTTGCCAGCACCTGCGCGAGCAGCGCCACACTCTTGATGTCGCGTCGGGTCCAGCGAATATCGGGCACCGTGATCACACCGATCCCGGTCTTGGCCGAGGACGCGTTGACGATATCCTTCACCGCGGTGAACATGATCAGCGTCGGTTTCACCCCCTTGGGGAATGCAAAGTCCCGCCCTGTATCGGCGCCGCGCGTCACTTCCAGATAGACCATGCCGTTGACGAGATTATTGCGGACAACAAGTTCACGCTGAATCTCCTGGATGCGCTCGGTCGTCTCCGGCAATGCCAGCGCTATCTCGCCGACCGAGCGCTCCAGCCGCGCCAAATGCGAGGCATTGTCGATCAGCTTGCCTTCCAGCACGGCGGCGACCTCGTAGATGCCGTCCGCGAACAGGAAGCCGCGATCCAGGATCGAGACCTTGGCCTCTGACATCGGCACGAACGACCCGTTGACGTAAGCGATCTGGTCCAAGCGAATTCTCCTGCAGGGGAAGCGAAACGGTGACGCGGGACGGTATACCCGAATTCTTAATACTTGATCGAGGAATGTGCCTGCTAGCTCAGCGTCATTGCTGCGGGAAGCGAAGCGACGACGCAATCCAGACTTCTCTTATCGTCATATGGATTGCTTCGCTTCGCTCGCAATGACGCCAGGGCCTCAATGCGACAAAATCTTCGACAAAAACTTCTGCGCACGGTCGCTGCGCGGGCTGCCGAAGAAATCGGTCTTTGGCGCATCCTCGACGATTTCCCCCTGGTCCATGAAAATCACCCGGTGCGCGACCTTGCTGGCAAAGCCCATTTCATGAGTCACCACCATCATGGTCATACCTTCTCGGGCGAGATCCACCATAACGTCGAGCACCTCGCTGATCATCTCGGGATCGAGCGCCGAGGTCGGCTCGTCGAACAGCATGGCGATCGGGTCCATTGCCAGCGCCCGGGCAATCGCGACCCGCTGCTGCTGTCCGCCAGACAGCTCGGCCGGGTATTTGCGCGCATGGTCCTTCAGGCCGACGCGATCGAGCAATTTCGAGGCCTTTGCCAGCGCCTCGCCATGCGAGCGCCCCAGCACCTTTTCCTGCGCCAGACACAGGTTTTCGATGATCCTCAAATGCGGGAACAGCTCGAAATGCTGGAACACCATCCCGACGCGCGCTCGCAGTTTCGGCAGGTTCGTCCTCGGATCGTCGACCCGGATTCCGTCGACGGTGATCTCGCCGTTCTGGAACGGCTCCAGCGCGTTGACGCATTTGATCAAGGTCGATTTTCCCGAGCCGGACGGCCCGCATACTACCACCACCTCGCCCTTGGCGATGCTGGTGGTGCAATCCTTCAGGGCCTGAAAACTCGCCCCGTAATATTTGTCGACGTGGCTGATTTCGATCATGGAATTTTCCGCTAATGCACGAAGGCGATGCGCGCCTGCAGGCGCCGGACGCCAAAGGACGCGAAACAGGAGATGATGAAATAGACCACGGCCGCGAACAGGTACATTTCGACCAGCCGGCCGTCGCGCTGCGCGACCTTGCTGGCGGCGCCGAGAAAATCCGTGATCGACACCACGTACACCAGCGAGGTATCCTGGAACAATACGATGGTTTGCGTCAACAGCACCGGCAGCATGTTACGGAACGCCTGTGGCAGCACGACGTAACGCATGCTCTGGCCGTAGGTTAGCCCCAGCGCCTGGGCGGCTGCGGGCTGTCCCTTCGAGATCGACTGGATGCCGGCGCGCATGATCTCGGAAAAATACGCCGCCTCGAACAGGATGAAGGTGATGAGCGAGGACGCGTAGGCGCCGACATGAATCGGCCGCGACGCGCCGGTGAGCCATTGCCCGATATAGGGCACAAGGAAATAGAACCAGAAGATGACCAGCACCAGTGGCAGCGACCTCATCAGGTCGACATAGAGGCCGGCGATACGCCCGAGCAAAGCAAGGCCCGACAGCCGCATCAGCGCGATCAGGGTGCCGAAGACGAGCCCCCCCAGCGCGCTGAGGGCCGTCAACGTCAGCGTGAATGTCATGCCGTCGACGAGCAGATAGTGAAGCGAGCGGCCGATGACGTCGAAGTCGAAATTGGCGAACATGGCGCGGCTCACTTCCCGGTGATATAGCCGGGCACGGCCACGCGGCGCTCGAGCAGGCGCATCGCGACGACGACCACAATGTTAACCAGGAGGTAGAGCACGGTGGCGCCGGTGAAGGCCTCGAATACCTGGAAGGAAAATTCCTGCATCGCGCGCGCCGCACCCGTCAGCTCGACCAGGCCGATGGTGATCGCCACCGAGGTATTCTTGATGGTGGCGAGGAATTCGGACGTCAGCGGCGGCAGAATGATGCGGAATGCCATCGGCAGCAGCACGTAGCGATAGGTCTGCGCGGTGGTCAGGCCGAGCGCAGTCGCGGCCAGTTTCTGGCCACGCGGCAACGAGTTGATGCCGGCGCGGGTTTGTTCAGCCACGCGCGCGGACATGAACAATCCAATCCCGATCGCGGCCGTGTAGAACGGCGCGTGGGGCAGCTGCTTCAGCCACAATCCCCATGCGCGCGGCACGAGTTCCGGCAGGACGAAGAACCAGATGAACAGCTGCACCAGCAACGGCATGTTGCGAAAGAATTCGACATAGGCGAAGCCGGCCCAGGACGCGGCCTTCGACGGCAGCGTGCGCAACACGCCGACGATCGCCCCCAGTACCAGCGCAATGATCCAGGCGAGGATCGCGGTCTCGATGGTCAGGGCGAGGCCTGCCAGCAGCATGTCAAGATAAGTGCCGGTCCCGTCGGGGGCCGGCTCCAGGAATATGCCCCAGTTCCAGTGATAATTCACAAAGCGTTCCGTGCGCCCGGGTTATGTCGTCGACGTGCCCATGCAATGCTTAAGCCATTACATGGGCACGCAAACTTCACATCGCCTTGTAGGAATCGGGATCCGGCGAATCCGACGGATGGGCGAATTCGTGCTTCAGCACCGGGCTGATGGGCGTGTTGAGGTTCAAGCCCTTGGGCGGGATCTTCTGCATGAACCATTTGTCGTAGAGTTTCTGGCCCTCGCCGCTGGTGTAGAGCGCCGCGGTCGCGGCATCGACCACCTTCTTGAAGGCCACGTCATCCTTGCGCAACATGATGCCGTAGGGTTCGGGCTTCGAGAACGCATCCGAAGAAATGGCATAGGCCGCGGGATCCTTCGATCCCGCAACCAGGCTTGCGAGCAGGATATCGTCCATCACGAACGCCGCCGCGCGGTCGGTCTCCACCATCAGGAACGCCTCGGCGTGATCCTTGGCCGCAATGATGTTGACGCCGAGATTGCGGGAGGCATTGGCCTCGGTGAGCTGCTTGATGTTGGTGGTGCCTGAGGTCGAGACCACCGACTTGCCCTTGAGATCGTCGATCTTGTCGAGCTTGCCTGACTTCTTCGATACGAAGCGGCTCGCGGTCAGGAAGTGGGTATTGGTGAACCAGACCTGCTTCTCGCGCTCGGCATTGTTGGTGGTCGAGCCGCATTCGAGGTCGATGGTGCCGTTGGCAAGCAGCGGAATGCGGGTCGACGACGTCACCGGGTTGAGCTTGACCTCGAGCTTGTCGAGCTTGAGATCCTTCTTCACGGCATCGACGATCTTGTGGCAGATGTCCATGGCGAAGCCGACGGGCTTCTGGTTGTCGTCGAGATATGAGAACGGGATCGAGGAGTCGCGGAAACCGAGCGTGATGGTGCCGGTATCCTTGATGTTCTTCAGCGTTCCCGTCAGTTCTTCGGCGTTGGCTTGACCAGCGCAAAATGCGGCCGCCAGCGCAAATCCGACCATACGTAGATGCTTCATTTATCCTCTCCCGTTTGGATGGTTGCCGTAATGCTTGCATAAACCAGGCCGGAATAGAATGTGACTTTCGGCGGCTTTGCGCTTCCTGACCGGTCAGGCATAGCGGTTCGCCCGGGTCCGATGGGTAGCAATCAGTGCCCAAAGGCTGAACACGCAGACGGCCGTCAGATAGTAACCGGGCGCGAGGTTGCCGATCAGCGCGAAGGTACCGAGCCAGGTCACGATCGCCGGCCCCATCCCGCCAAAGGCCGTAACACCGATATTGTAGCTGAGCCCGAGGCCCGTGGCACGCGTCGCGGCCGGAAACAGTTCGGACAGCGCCTTCAGCGATCCCAGCAGCAACACCGCGAGCACGATGACCGTACCTGACGGCTTGCTCGCAAGCAGGAGATACAACGGAAAGATCGCAATCAGCAACAAGACGCCCATCGTGATCAAATAAGGCGTGCGCCCGATCCGGTCGGAGATGACACCGGCGATCGGATTGAGGATGATTGCGGCAATGGCGGCAGCAAAGGCCGCGAGATAACCGATGGTCGGCGGCAGGTTCAGCGTTTTGACCACGTAGGTCGGCATGTAGATGATGAGATAGTTGACGGAGGTAGCGGTCGCGATCGCGCCAACCGCAAGCAAGACCCGGAATTTCTGCTCCATGAAGACATTGCGGACCGGCGTGTCGTCCTTTGCCGCCGGCGGCGCGGTCGCGTCCTCGATGTTGCTGCGGATGTAAAGGCCGATCGGACCGATCAGTACGCCGAACAGGAACGGAATGCGCCAGCCCCAGGTTTGCAATTCAGTATCGGTCAGGGTCGAGGACAACAGCACACCGAAGCCGGAGCCTAGCAGCGAGCTGATGCCCTGGCTTGCGAACTGCCAGCTTGCGACAAAGCCGCGTCGGCCCGGCATGTGCTCCACCAGGAAAGCGGTCGAGCTGCCGAACTCGCCGCCGGCAGAGAAGCCCTGCACCAGACGGGCGATGATCACGAGCAGCGGCGCGAGCACGCCGATCTGATCGAAGCTCGGCGTGCAGGCTACCGCCAGCGTGCCGAAGGTCATCATCGCGATCGACAGAAGCAGCGAGGCCTTGCGGCCATAACGGTCGGCATAGGTGCCGAGCAGCACACCGCCGATCGGCCGCGCCAGGAACGTCAGGCCGAACGTACCGAAGGTCAGCAGCAGCGAGGTGGTCGGATCGCTTGCGGGGAAGAACGCCTTGGAGAGGTAGACTGCGAAATAGGCGTAGACGGAGATGTCGAACCATTCGAGCGCATTGCCGAGCGAGGTCGCGACCACGAGCCTGGTGATGTTCTTTTTCTCGGCAGCCGTTTGCGACATCCCCTCCGCCGGGGCCGATACCATCATTTCAAAACTCCCGTGCGCGAGGTTTCGCCCAGATCCCAGAACAGGCCGGCCATGATGCCCAGCGCTTCCTCCGTCACCGGCAACAGAATGTGCTCGTCGGGTGCGTGCTGGGAGCAACCGGGATAGGAGTGCGGCACCCAGATCGTCGGTAATCCCAACGTCTCGGAGAACACGTCGTTCGGCAGCGAGCCGCCGAAATTCGGCAGCACCGCAGGCGCCTTGCCGGTGGTCTGCCGGATCGAGTCCGCCGCCCATTTGATCCAGGGGCTGTCGAAATCGGTGCGCGAGGCGATGAAGCTTTGGGTGGCCTTGACCTCGACCATCGGAAAGCCGTTGGCCAGGAGATGCACGCGCACGGCGTCGACAACCCCTTCGTATTTGGTGCCGACGACGAAGCGAAGCTGCAGGACGGCGCGGGCGTGGCCTGGAATCGCATTCGCCGGATGATCGATATTGCCTGATGACATCGCCAGCACTTCGAGCGTGTTCCAGGCGTAGACCCGTTCCGCCGCTGACAGTCCTTCCTCGCCCCAATTCTCCGATAGCGCCGGCTCTTCCGGCAGCGGCTTGATCTCAACGTCGGCGAGCATGCTGCGAATCTGGTTGGTCAGCCGCGGTGGCTTCAACGCCTCGAGCTTCATGCGTCCATGGCTGTCGACCAGCGACGCAATGGCATTGGCGAGGATGGTTGCGGGATTGGCGATCAGGCCGCCCCAATTGCCCGAATGATGACCGCCATCGCGCAAATTGACGTCGAGGTGAATGCGGATGCCGCCGCGGCAACCGAGGAAGATGGTCGGCCGATCGGCGGCAAGCCGTGGGCCGTCGGAGGCGAGCAACAGGTCGGCCTTCAGCTCGTCACGCAGCGATGCGCAAACTTTATTCAGATCAGGCGAGCCGATCTCTTCACCCATCTCGATCAGGAATTTGG
>Ga0209483_1001753_pt1 | contig 16110 bp, 17 predicted proteins | sample NGEPerA_FD_184508 | JGI IMG/M metagenome (GOLD analysis project Ga0209483, IMG submission 184508) | Arctic peat soil microbial communities from the Barrow Environmental Observatory site, Barrow, Alaska, USA - NGEE PermafrostL2-A... | ecosystem: Environmental > Terrestrial > Soil > Wetlands >... | reverse complement strand
CCCTTGCCGCCGCCGCCCGCCGAGGCCTTCACCATCACCGGATAACCGATCTCGCGGGCGATCTCGCGCGCATGGGTTTCGCTCTCGATCTCACCCATGAAGCCGGGCACGGTGGAGACGCCTGCCTTCTTCGCCAGCTTCTTGGATTCGATCTTGTCGCCCATCGCCGCGATGGCTTTGGCGTTGGGGCCGATGAAGACGATCCCCGCCTTGGCCAGCGCCGCTGCGAATGCCTCGCGCTCCGACAGGAAGCCATAGCCGGGATGGACCGCCTCCGCCCCCGTCGAGCGGGCAGCTTCCACGATCCGGTCGATCCGCAGATAGGATTCCGAGGCCGGGGCCGCCCCCACATGCACCGCCTCATCCGCCATCCTCACATGCAGGGCATCGCGGTCGGCGTCGGAATAGACCGCGACCGTGGCGATGCCCATTTTGCGGGCGGTTTTGATGATGCGGCAGGCGATTTCGCCACGATTGGCGATCAGGATCTTGCGGAACAAAGCGTCCCCGTTTGCGCGTGCTTATTGGTTTATCCGGCGACAGTAAGGGGTTGCAGACGCTCCGTAAACCGCTATAGGCGGAAGGACCCATGGCCAAATTCCCCCGCGCCGCGGCATTGGCGCTGTTCCGCGTCCATATCGAGAACGGCCTGTCGGTGGCCGCTGGCGTCGGCCTGACCGGGCTTCTGGCCGGCTGGGCCTTGGGCTTCGACGCCGCGGTGGCGGCCGCCAGCGGCGCTGTGGCCATCAGCGTCTCGGATCAGCCCGATGCGCTTCGCCAGAAGCCCTGGGTGCTGGGCTGGGCGCTTTTGATCGGCCTGGTGTTCTCGTCGCTTGCCGTCTTTGCCCCCTTCTGGCTGGCCCCCTACAGCTTCATCGCCGTGGTGGTGGCGACCGGCATCTGGACCGGGGTGATCTCGGCCTATGGCAAGCGAGCGCTGTCACTCTCCATGACCGGGGTGCTCACCCTGGTCTATGCCATGGGCCACCATTTCAGCACACCGGGCGATGCCGCCCGCTATCTCGATTTCTTCATGGCGGGTGGGCTGGTCTATGCGCTGTATGCCGGAATCTTCGCGCTTCTGTTCGATGACCGCGCCCGGCGGCTGGCGCTGGCCGAAGCGATGCGGGGCTTCGTCACTTATCTGCGCGCCCAGGCCACGCTCTACAATCCCGATATGGAAGGCCCCACCGCCTTCCGCGGCCTGATCGGCGCCCACGCCACCTTGGTCGAGCGGCTGCAGCTCGCGCGCGACGTGATCTTTTCCCGCCACACTTATCCCATCCAGCGGAAAAGGATCGACAGCCTGATCGCGCTGCTGGACGCGTTCGAGACCATGCTGGCCAGCGACGCGGATTTTGTGCTGTTGCGGAGGTCTGAGCGCCGCGACCTCAAATGGCGCTTCCACCAATTCATTCTGGTCATGGCTGACGATGTCGAAGCGCTCACTTTGGCGTTGCGCCAGAGGAAGGCGCATGTCGCCCTTCGCCCCACCAAAAGCGAAGACGCGGCGCTGATCGAGGCCGTGCATGAGGCCAACGAGAACGCGCCGGAAAGCCAGGCGATAGATCATGCCTGGTTCGTCACCGCCAACAAACTCAAACTGGCGGATGAGGACATCTCGGTCCTGGCGTTCCGGCTGGATTGCGATACGCCGCCGTCTGGCATGGCGCGCGAGTTCAACCTCGCTCTGTTCCAGCAGCGCACACCGCAAGGATTGGGCGTGTTGCTGCACCAGCTCGATCTTTCCAGCCCCGCCATGCGCTTCGGCATCAGGCTGGCGCTGGCGATGACGACGGGCCTGGGCATCACCCTGATCTTCCCGCATTTCGCCCACGCCAACTGGATTATCCTCACCATCGCGCTGATCATGCGCGCCAATTACAGCGTCACGCGCAAGCGGCGCTGGGACCGCGTCACCGGCACCCTGATCGGCTGCGCCGTCGCGGTGGCGCTGATCCTGGTCTCGCCCGCCTGGCTGTTGATGGCGGCGATGGTGGCGGGGATCGGACTGGCGCATGCCTATGCCGGGGTGAAATACCGCATCACCGCCATCGGCGCGTCGATCTCCTCGCTGGTGCTGCTGCATTTCTCAGCCCCCCTGGCCCACCCGCAATTTTTCGAGCGGATCGCGGATACGCTGATCAGCGCGGCGCTTTCCTATGTGTTCGCTTTTCTCCTGCCCAATTGGGAGCACAATGAATTGCCACGCTTGGTCCAGGGCCTGCTCAAGGCCGATGAGGGGTTTGCCGAGGCGGCGCTGCGCCCTTTTCACGAGCAACAACCCTATCGCCTGGCGCGCAAGCGCATCCTGGACGCGGTGGCGCAACTGGCGGCCACCATCCGCCGCCTGGCCGACGAGCCCAATGCCAACAAGCGCACCTTGGCGGCCCTGAACGAGCTTTTGAGCGCCAATTACGCGCTGGCGTCGAATCTGGCCTCGATGCCGATCCTGATGAAACTCCGGGGTCCGGAACTCGACACGCCCCGCGCTGAAGCCGTGATCGGGGAGACGCGGACGCATGTCACACAAATGTTGTCCGGCAGCAAAAGCATGTCGCCGCGTGACATCGCCTTCGGTCCGAGTGAGAATTTCGCCATGACGGTCCTTTCCCGCCGCCTCAATCATATCGCCCAGAACGCCGCCAAAGTGGCGCGGCTGGCGGCGCGGGCGGCGATCCGGGAAGAGACGCGCCATGCCTAGGAGCGTGCTCATCCTTGCCGCGCTTCTGGCGACCGCTGCGGCGGCCGAGGCCCAGTCGCTGCAAAAGCTGCCCTTGCCCCGCTCCGGCGAGGAAAACCTGCAATTCGGCAACGCCGCCATCGCCATCACCATGCCGTCGTCCGAGGGCGCACCCATCCTCATCACCGCGTCGGCGTCAGGAACCAAATCCGTCACCTTGAATCTGGAGAATGACAGCGCGGCACGGCGTTTCCCGCCCGAAATTTCCATGGCCGAGATGGATGCCAGCAACACCACGCCGGAATTCTTCATCTCCCGCTTTTCCGGCGGCGCCCATTGCTGCGCCCAGGTCTGGATATTGGACGTGGTGGCGGGCCAGTGGCGCATCGTCGATGGCGGAAGCTGGGATGGCGCGGAGATTATTCCCGAAGACGCGGACGGCGACGGCGAGAGCGAGATCGTCCATGGCGACGACCGCTTCCTTTATAAATTCTCCTGCTATGCCTGCGCGGGTACGCCCAAGCGGGTGTTCAAGCTGATGGAAGGGACATTGGCGGACGTGACCTTAAGCCCGCTCTATCGTCCCCTGGATGAAAAGGACCTGCCCAATTTCCAGCAAGGCTGCGCTAATCATGACAATGGCGCCTGCGCTTCTTTCGCGGCGGTGGCGTCGCGGCTGGGTCATCACGATGAAGCTTGGAAATTCATGCTCGATCATTATGACCGCAAAAGCGATTGGGGCTTGAGCGATTGCCCGCTTGCCGATCAAAACGGCAATTGCCAGGCGCCGGTGCAGTATAAAACCTATCCCGATGCTCTGGCGGTGTTTCTGGGCAATCTCAATTCCAGCCAACCACCCCCGCACTAAAGCGGAATGTTGTCGTGCTTCTTCCAGATCTGCGCCACCTGTTTGTTCTTGAGCATGCGCAGCGCGCGGGCGATGCGCCAGCGGGTGGAATGAGGCCGGATCACATCGTCGATATAGCCGCGTGAAGCGGCGACGAAGGGATTGAGGAACCGCTCTTCGTACTCGTGGGTGCGTTCGGCAATCGCCTCGGCATTGCCAGCGTCTTTGCGGAAGATGATCTCGACCGCGCCCTTGGCTCCCATCACCGCAATCTGGGCCGACGGCCAGGCATAATTGACGTCGGCGCGCATATGCTTGGACGCCATCACGTCATAGGCCCCGCCATAGGCCTTGCGGGTGATCACCGTTACCTTGGGCACCGTGGCTTCGGCATAGGCGAACAAAAGCTTGGCGCCATGCTTGATGATGCCGCCATGCTCTTGCGCCGTGCCCGGCATGAAGCCCGGCACATCCACGAACGTCACCAATGGGATGTTGAAGCAGTCGCAGAAGCGCACAAAGCGCGCCGCCTTGCGGCTGGCGTTGGAATCCAGCACCCCCGCCAGCACCATGGGCTGGTTGGCGACAAAGCCCACCGTCGCGCCTTCGATGCGGCCGAAGCCGGTGATGAGATTGCGGGCGAATGCCTCGCCGATCTCGAAGAAATCGCCCTCATCTATGACCTTGAGGATCAGCTCCTTCATGTCATAGGGCTTGTTGGCATTGTCCGGCACCAGCGTATCCAGCGACATTTCCTGGCGCTGGGGATCGTCTTCCACTGGCCAGTGCGGCGCGGCATCGCGGTTGTTGAGCGGCAGGAAATCATAGAGCCGCCTGATCTCTTCCAGGCAGATGATGTCGTTGTCATAGGCGCCGTCGGCCACCGAGGATTTGGTGGTGTGGATCAGCGCGCCGCCCAACTCCTCCGGCGTCACGTCTTCATGCGTCACCGTCTTGGTGACGTCGGGTCCGGTGATGAACATGTAGGACGTGCCCGCCACCATGAAGACGAAATCGGTGAGCGCGGGCGAATAGACGTCGCCGCCCGCGCAAGGCCCCATGATCACGGAAATCTGCGGCACCACGCCCGAGGCCAGCACATTGCGTTTGAACACTTCGCCGAAGCCCGCCAGCGAAGCCACGCCTTCCTGGATGCGCGCGCCGCCGGAATCGAACAGCCCGATCACCGGCGCGCCATTCTGCATCGCCATGTCCATGATCTTGCAGATCTTGCCGGCATGGGCTTCCGAGGTGGACCCGCCCAGCACGGTGAAGTCCTTGGCATAGACATAGACCATGCGGCCATTGATGGTGCCCCAGCCGGTCACCACGCCATCGCCGGGCACGCGGTTCTTTTCGGTGCCGAACTCGGTGCCGCGATGTTCGACGAACATGTCGAACTCCTCGAAGCTGCCGGGATCGAGCAGAAGCTCGATGCGCTCGCGCGCGGTGAGCTTGCCCCGGCCATGCTGGGCCGCGACCCGCGCCTCGCCGCCGCCGGCCCTGGCCAAGGCCCGGCGCGCTTCCAATTCGGCAATGATATCCTTCATGGGATGAGACTGGTGGGACGGGGAAAGTGCGTCAAGTCCGTGACAGGAGCACCAGCCTGGCGGCCAGCTCCATCTCGCGCGCCAGCCGGGCGGCCCGTTCCTGGGCCTCTTGGTCGGCGCCCCATTTCTCGGCCTGATAGGCCTCATCCAGGCGCGACAGGGCGAAGGCTTCGGCGGGGGCGATCTCGCCCTCCAGCACTGCCAGGCCCAGGATCAGAGAGCCGGTGATGGAAGAGAAAGTGTGCAGCGCCGCCAGGCCATAATCGTCCTGGGCCGCGATGGCGCGCTGGAGCGCAGCCAGAGCCTCTGGCGATTGTCCGACATGACCGATGCCACTGGTGATTTCGAGGCGCGCGCCATGATGCTTGTGCGCCCAATCCAGCCAGGCATCCCATTGGTCCTGGCGCCGCGCCAGTTCGGCGGGGGCTTCGGCGCGATAGGAAAGAAGGTCATTCTCGCCAAAGCGCAAGATAGCCGCGATGGTCTCATTCCGCTTGGCGCGCACGCCATCCATCACCGTATTGACCAGGCGGGTGAGCGGCATGGCGAGCGGCTGCATCTCCGCCTCTTGCGCGCGCCATTCTTCCGCCAGAGCCTCGGCCAGCGCGCGGTTGGGCAGGACCAGCGCCTGGCGCGCGGGCGTCTGTACCGGTTTGCCGTCCAGCAGGAAACGGAATCCCTCCGGCATTTCCAACACCGTGACGTTTTCATAGAAACGCTTCACGATTTCCGTCTTTGTTTCTTTTTGGGAAACGGATCGCGCTTGTCGTCGGGATCGAAGCCTAGCAGCGCCCAGCTTTTCACCATATGCGGCGATAAAGGCGCAGTGACCTGCAACCGCCCACCGTCAGGACGGGCGATGTCGATCGAGCGAGCATGAAGATGCAGCTTGTCGGCGATGGCGCCTTTGCCCTTTGCATCGGTGCCGCCATATTTGAAATCGCCCACAATGGGCGTGCCCAGGCTGGCGAGATGGACGCGGATCTGGTGGGTGCGGCCCGTCACCGGCCGCGCCGCCACCCAGGCGAATTCCTGTCCTGCCGTGGCTATCACGGCATATTCGGTGAGCGCGAACTTCGCGTCGTCATCCTCGCTCACCGTCATGCGTTCGCCCTTGCCGCGCACGCCTTCCTTGGCCAGCGCCGCCTTGACGATGCCGTGGCGCTCCTTGGGCACGCCTTTGACCAGCGCCCAATAGACTTTGGAAGCATCGCGGCTGGCCAGTTCCCGGGAAAGGCCCGCCGCGGACTGCGCCGTGCGCGCCACCAGCAGCACGCCCGACGTGTCGCGGTCCAGGCGATGCACCAGCTTGGGCCGGATGGTCTTCTCGAAAGTGAGCTGGTCCAGCATCCCGTCCACATGCTCCTTGAGGCCCGAGCCGCCCTGGGTCGCCAGGCCGGCCGGCTTGTTCAAGACGAAGAGATGTTTGTCCATGTAGAGAATCGCGTCTTCCAACCGCCGTGAGGTCTTCATCACCGCCGCGGGCTTTGGTCGCTCTTCCACTTTGTCATGGATCACTTGGGGCGGCAGGCGAAGATTTTGTCCAACGGTAACGCGGTCGGCGGCCTTGGCGCGCTTGCCGTCCAGCCGCACTTCACCCTTGCGCAGCAATTTCTCCAATCGCCCATGGGTGAGCGCCGGATAATGCCGCTTGAACCAGCGGTCCAGGCGAATGCCGTCATCGTCTTGGACGATGGTGCGCAGCTCAGGCATAAATACCACGTACGAACCAAAGGCCAGCGAACAGCGCCAGGATGGAAACAACCGCCGAGCCCACGATATAGAGCGCGGCGCTGGCATAAGCGCCGCGTTCGATCAGAAGCGCGCTGTCCAAGGAAAAGGTCGAGAAAGTGGTGTAGCCGCCCAGGATGCCGGTGGTGAGGAAGGCCCGCATCTCCAGCGGGACATTCCATTTCAGCGCCATCAATTCGGTGAGGATGCCCATCACCAGGCCGCCGCTGATATTCACCACGAAAATACCATAAGGGAATCCGGTCCAGGCGACGGACTGAACCCAGCCCGCGATCAGATAGCGCGCCGCCGACCCGATCGCTCCGCCCACCGCGACCGCGGCAATCACTGGATAATTCATTCCGCCTTCCCTCTTTTGGCCCTCAGCTTGGCCCAATAATCCAGCCGCTTGGCGATTTCGCGCTCGAACCCGGTTTCCTTAGGCGCGTAGAATTGCCCCCGCGCCATGGCGTCCGGAAAATAATTCTGGCCGGAGAATCCCTCCTCCGCTTCGTGATCATATTGATAGCCCGCGCCATAACCCAGATTCTTCATCAATTTGGTGGGCGCATTGAGGATATGCGCGGGCGGCATCAACGAACCATGCTCTTCGGCCGCGCGCTTGGCCGCGCCCAGCGCCACATAGACTGCGTTGGATTTGGGCGCGGACGCCAGATAGATCACGCATTGCGCCAGCGCCAATTCGCCTTCGGGGGCGCCCAGGAAATCGAACACGTCCTTGGCGGCCAAGGCCTGATGCACCGCTTCGGGATCGGCCAGGCCGATATCCTCGACCGCGGCGCGCACCAGGCGGCGGGCGATGTAAAGCGGCTGCTCGCCTCCCGCCAGCATGCGCGCCAGCCAATAAAGCGCCGCGTCGGGATCGCTGCCGCGGATGGATTTATGCAGCGCGCTGATGATGTTGTAATGTTCCTCGCGCGACTTGTCGTAGAGCGGCATGCGCCGCTGCACCGCCGCCATCAGCGCCGGGGGATCGAGCGGCTTGACCAGTTTCAGTCCCGCCACTTCCTCCGCCAGATTAAGCAAATAGCGGCCGTCGCCATCGGCCATGGCGCGCATGGACGCGCGCGCGTCGGGCGTGAGCTTGAGTGGCTCGCCGTAATGGGTCTCGGCGCGCTCCAGCAATTTCTCCAGCGCCGCGTCGTCCAGCCGGCGCAGCACCAGCACCTGGGCGCGCGAGAGCAGCGCGCCATTGAGTTCGAAAGACGGGTTCTCGGTGGTCGCGCCCACCAGCACCACGGTTCCGTCTTCCACCACCGGTAGAAACGAGTCCTGCTGGCTGCGGTTGAAGCGATGGATTTCGTCCACGAACAGCAGCGTGCCCAGCCCAGTCTTGCGCCGGGCGCGCGCCGCCTCGAAATTTTTCTTAAGATCGGCGACACCAGAAAAGACCGCCGACAATTGCTCAAAGTGAAGCTTGAACGCCGACGAGAGCAGCCTTGCAATGGTGGTTTTGCCGGTACCGGGCGGTCCCCACAGGATCACCGAATGCGGCCGGCCCGCCGCCGCCATGCGCCCTATCGGGCCTTCGGGACCCAAGAGATGATCCTGGCCCACAACTTCGGCCAGGGTTTTGGGCCTCAGCCGGTCGGCCAGGGGACGCGGCGCGTCCTCGGCCAACCCGCCGGATTCGAATAAATCACTCATGAATGCGGATATAGCACAAGGACCCTGTGGGGTCGTGGCTCACCCATTTACGGATAACGTCAAGCGCCGGCCGCCGCGCTCGATCACCATGTCCCAGTGATTGGCGCTGCTCATCGTATGAGCCAGATCGCCCACGCGATTGATCGCCGCGCCGTTCACGCTTTTGATGATATCGCCGGGCTGGAAACCGGAATTGGCGGCATAGGATTGAGGATTGACCGAGACGACCGCCACGCCCTTGGCCAGCAGATCCATCTGCAGGTCGAGCGCCGCGGCTGGCGAGAGATTTTCCACCTTGGTGCCGGTTAGCGGATTGCGTCCGCCAATCGTAGTGGCCTCGCGCGGCGGATTTTCCGGCGGCAGCGCCAACACCGCATTCACGTCGCGCGCGTTTTTGCCCGCCTCGATGTGCAGCTTCACGGTTTCGCCCGGCTTGTGGGTGGCGATGCGGTAATTGAGCGCCTGCATGTCATCCACATCCGCGCCATCCACAGCCAGAACCACCTCGCCCGACTTCACGCCGGCATTGGCAAGCGGGCCGCCAGGATAAATGTCTTTCACCAGCACGCCGCCGGGCTTGGCCAGGCCCAGACTTTCGGCGATGTCGCTGGTCACGGGCTGGCCGGTGGCGCCGATCCAGGCCAGCTTGACACCGCCGCCGCCCTCGACGCCCTCCACCACCCTGCGCGCCAGGTTGGAGGGAATGGCGAAGCCGATGCCGATATTGCCGCCTGAGCGCGAATAGATCGCGGTGTTGATACCGGCCAGCTTGCCGTCGGTGGTCACCAGCGCGCCGCCGGAATTGCCCGGATTGATGGCAGCGTCGGTCTGAATGAAGAATTGATAGTCATTGGCCGAGCCCTGGCTGCGCGCCAAGGCCGAAACGATGCCCATGGTGACGGTCTGGCCCACGCCGAAGGGATCGCCTATCGCCAGCACCAGATCGCCCACCTGGACCTGGTCGCTGTCGCCGAACGGCACGGTGGGGAGACGCTCACCCTTGGTGTCGATCTTGAGCACCGCCAGATCGGTCCTTGGATCAGCCAACAGCACCTTGGCCTTGAACTCGCGCTTGTCGTTCAGCGCCACCACGATGTCGGTGCCGCCCGTCACCACATGATTGTTGGTGAGGATAAGCCCGTCGGCGCGCACGATCACGCCCGAGCCCAGCGATTGCTGCACGCGCTGGCGCATTTCGGGCGTGGCGCCGAAGAATTGCGAGAAGAAGGGATCGTTGAAAAGCGGATTGACCTGAACCTGGGTCACCGAGCGGGCATAGACATTCACCACCGCGGGCGCGACGCGCTTGACCAAGGGCGCGAAGGTGAGATGGACTTGATCCATCGAGGATGGCTGGACCTCGTTGCGGGCGGGCGGCGGCGCCAGCTTGAGCGGCTGGGATGCGCCCAGAGCGGGCTTCGCGGGCGCCTGGCTGGCGCTGGGCAGCGCCCAGAAGGCCAGGGCGGCAATCGCCGCCACGCCAGCAATGGCAAAAGAAACGGTCTTCATCACATCAATTCTCATAGGCCAAGCGGGCCGAATTCTAAAAAAACAATGCGCCAAGAAAAAGGGCGGCATTGCTGCCGCCCCCTATCCCCTGAATTTCTGGGCGGCGAAACTATTCCGCCGTTTCGTCCGCCACTTCCACCGGGCCGGAATCCAGGCCCTTGGCGTCCACGTCGCGATCGACGAACTCGATGATCGCCATGGGGGCATTGTCGCCATGACGGAAACCGGCCTTGAGCACCCGCGTATAGCCGCCGGGACGTCCCTCGTAACGGGGGCCGATCACATCGAACAACTTGGTCACCTGGGCGTCGTCCTTGATCTGGGCGAGCGCCTGGCGGCGGGCGTGCAGATCCTTGGCGCCCCGGCGCGAGAGCGTCACCAGCTTCTCGATCACGGGACGAAGGTCTTTGGCCTTGGGCAGCGTGGTCTTGATCTGCTCGTGCTTGATCAGAGCCGCTGTCATGTTGCCCCACATCGCCTTGCGATGAGAAGCGGTGCGGTTGAGCTTGCGGCCCCGATTGGCGTGACGCATGGCGATGGCTTCCTAATGAATCAATATTGGTCTTCGTAACGCTTGGCGAGATCTTCGATATTCTCCGGCGGCCATCCCGGCACTTCCATGCCCAGATGCAGGCCCATCTCGGCCAAAACCGCCTTGATCTCGTTCAGCGACTTGCGCCCGAAATTCGGGGTGCGCAGCATCTCGGCTTCGGTCTTCTGAATCAGATCGCCGATATAGACGATGTTGTCGTTCTTGAGACAGTTGGCGGAACGCACCGACAGTTCCAGCTCGTCCACCTTCTTGAGCAGCACCGGATTGAAGGCCAGATCGGGCTTGGCCTCTTCCGCCACGCGCTCGCGCGGCTCTTCGAAATTGATGAAGACCTGGAGCTGGTCCTGCAGGATGCGCGCGGCATAGGCCACGGCATTGTCCGGCGTTACCGCGCCATTGGTCTCGACCGTCAGGGTGAGCTTGTCATAGTCGAGGATCTGGCCCTCGCGGGTGTTCTCGACCTTGTAGGAGACTTTCTTCACCGGGCTGAACAGGCTGTCCACCGGGATCAGGCCGATGGGCGCGTCTTCCGGACGGTTGCGGTCGGCGGGGACATAGCCCTTGCCGGTGGCGATGGTGAGTTCCATGCGGAAATCCACCTTCTCGTCCAAAGTGCAGAGCACCAGGTCGGGATTGAGGATTTCGATGTCGGACGAGCCCTGGATCTGGCCGGCCTTCACTTCGCCGGGACCAGTGGCCTTGAGGCTCACCCGCTTGGGGCCTTCGGCATGCATGCGCAATGCGATCTGCTTCACATTGAGCACGATGTCGGTGACATCCTCGCGCACGCCCTGGATCGAGGAGAATTCGTGCAGCACGCCTTCGATCTGGATCGAGGTGACGGCGGCTCCTTGAAGCGAGGAGAGCAGCACGCGGCGGAGCGAATTGCCCAGCGTAAGGCCGAAACCGCGCTCCAGCGGTTCGGCGGTGATGGTAGCCACTTTGCCCGCCTCATGACCGGAATCGGTCTTGAGCTTTTGCGGCTTGATCAGTTCCTGCCAGTTCTTCTGAAACATGTTTTCCTCATCGTGTCCCGGGCATGTCGGACCATGCCCATACGTGCGACGGGTAGATGGTTACGTCCGATAAACTTTTAAACGCGGCGACGCTTGGGCGGGCGGCAGCCATTGTGCGGGATGGGTGTCACGTCGCGGATCGAAGTGACGACCAGGCCCACGGCCTGCAGCGCGCGCAGCGCGGATTCACGGCCCGAACCCGGACCAGAAACTTCTACTTCCAGGGTGCGCATGCCGTGCTCCACTGCTTTCTTGGCGGCGTCCTCGGCGGCCATCTGCGCCGCATAGGGCGTGGATTTGCGCGAACCCTTGAAGCCCATCATGCCGGCCGACGACCAGGACACGGTGTTACCCTGGGTGTCAGTGATGGTGATGATGGTGTTGTTGAAAGTGGCGGCGACATGGGCCACGCCCACCACCACATTCTTCTTTTCCTTTTTGCGGGCGCGCGGCGCCTTGCCGGCGGGCTTTTGTGCTTCGGCCATTTACTTGGTGACTTTCTTCTTGCCGGCGATCGCTTTGGCGGGGCCCTTGCGGGTGCGGGCGTTGGTATGAGTGCGCTGGCCGCGAACCGGCAGGCCCTTGCGGTGACGAAGACCGCGATAGCAGCCCAAATCCATCAGGCGCTTGATGTTCATCGACACTTCACGGCGAAGATCGCCTTCGACCAGAAAATCACGGTCGATGATCTCGCGAATCTGGATCACTTCGGATTCGGTGAGATCGGCCACCCGGCGCGCCGGGTCGATGCTCAGCTGGGTGATAATCTTGTGCGCGGTGTGGGGACCGATGCCGTGGATATAGCGGAGGCCGATTTCCACGCGCTTCTGGGTCGGGATATTGACGCCGGCGATGCGTGCCAAGGTGAGTTCTCCAGGCTTTTTTAAGCCGTTGAAAGTGTTACAAAATTCGTAAGCGCAGCCCTTCCGGCCAATTCGGTACTCCGAGGCAAACCAGTTTGGCCCCATAAAGCCCGGAAATGACAGGAAAACTGTCGCGAGGGCGCGGATTATAGGAAGGGACCCCCGCCCGTCAACATCTGGGCGGGATTTATTGTCGCATGCTACCTTTTGACCCCCTCCGGTCTTCTTTGGTTGCCCCTCGGCCCGGACCAAGACGCGCCAGGAGCGGTTCAGAGACCGTCCAAGATCGACGCAACCTGCTTGGTGACCTCCGGGATGGGCTTCATCCCGTCCATGGTCTTTACCTTGCCCTGGGCCCGGTAGAAGGCCAGCACAGGGGCGGTGCTCTGGTAATAGACCTCCAGCCGCTTTTTCAGGGTTTCCGGGTTGTCGTCGGCCCTCACGGGCCCTCCGGCGGCGATCCGGCTCTCCACCCGGGAGAGCAGCACCGCGTCGTCCACTTTGAGTTCGAGCACCAGGTCGATCTTCTTGCCCCGCTTGGCCAGCATCCGGTCCAGCGCCTCGGCCTGGGCGATGGTGCGGGGAAAACCGTCGAACACCGCGCCCGTGGCGCAGTCGGGCTGGTCATAGCGTTCGGCGATAATGCCGATCACGGTCTCGTCGGGAACCAGCGCGCCCTTGTCCATCAGCGCTTTGCTGGACAGGCCCAGCGACGTCCCCGCGGCGATCGCCGCGCGCAGCATGTCGCCGGTGGAGAGCTGAGGAAGGCCCCGTGTCTCGGTGAGAATTTTGGCTTGAGTGCCCTTGCCCGCCCCCGGAGGCCCGAACAGAACCAGATTCACCTTCGCGCCCCGCGCAATTTCGATTTCTTGAGCAGGCCTTCGTACTGCTGCGCGATCAGATGGCTTTGAATCTGCGCCACCGTGTCCATCGTGACCGAGACCACGATCAGGATCGAGGTGCCGCCCAGCGAGAAGGACAAATTGTATTGATAGAACAGGAATTCGGGAATCAGGCAGACGAGGGTCAAATACGCCGCGCCCACCACCGTGATGCGGGTGAGCGTATAGTCGATGAATTGCGCGCTCTTCTTGCCGGGTCGGATGCCGGGAAAGACGCCGCCATATTTCTTGAGATTCTCCGCCGTCTCCTCGGGGTTGAACACCACCGAAGTATAGAAGAACGTGAAAAAGATGATCAGCAGCGCATAAAGGATCAGATAAAGCGGCTGGCCCCGGCTGATATAGGTGACGATGGTCTGGAGCCAGAGCGGCAGATGCTGGGCGTCAAAGCTCGCCACCGTGGTGGGGAGCAAGAGGATCGAAGAGGCGAAGATGGGCGGGATCACGCCGGAAACATTGAGTTTCAGCGGCAGATGCGAGGATTCGCCGCCATAGATTTTGTTGCCCACCTGGCGCTTGGGATAGGTGACGAACAGGCGCCGCTGCGCCCGTTCCATGAAGACGATGAAGCCTACCAGCGCCGCTGCGAAGGCCAGGAAGAACAGTAGCAAAAGCGGATTGGTGGCGCCGGTGCGCGCCGATTCCAGCGCCTGGCCGAGCAGCTGAGGAAAGCGGGCGACGATGCCGGCAAAGATGATCAGCGAGATGCCGTTGCCGACGCCGCGGCTGGTGATCTGTTCGCCGATCCACATCAAAAGGATGGTGCCGCCCGTCAGCGTGATCATGGCGGTGAGGCGAAAGAAGAATCCAGGATGGATCACCACATTGCCCCAATGCTCCAGCCCGATGGCGATGCCATAGGCCTGCACCGCAGCCAGGCCGACCGTGCCATAGCGGGTATATTGGTTGATGACCTTGCGGCCCGCCTCACCTTCCTTCTTGAGCGCTTCAAGCTCGGGGAAAACGGTGGTCATCAGCTGAATGATGATCGAGGCCGAGATGTAGGGCATGATGCCGAGCGCGAAGATCGCCATTCGCTGCACCGCGCCGCCTGCCAGCACATTGAAGACGTCGAGCAAGCCGCCGCCGGTCTGGTTGATCTGCTGCGCCAGCGCCGCCGGATCGATGCCAGGCATGGGAATATAGGTGCCAAGCCGGGCGACGATCAGCGCGCCCAGGGTGAAGAAGATGCGGTTGCGCAGCTCCTGGGACTTGCCCAAGTTGGAGAAGCTGAAATTGGCGGCCAATTGTTCGGCGGCTGACGGCATATCCTGCTCCCGGGCCTACACCCCTTATATAGTGCGCGGAGCCCGTCTTGCGACGGCCCCCGCGACCATATTTCAGCCTTTGCGAGCTTCCCTTTTCGCGGCCGCATCGCTGCGGCGCTTTTGGCGCTTGCCCGGCTCACCCTTCTTGTTCGCGTAAACCTTCTTCTTGTAGGTGACGGTCACGCTGCCGCCGGCCTTTTCCACCGCTTCCTTGGCCGACGCCGAGGCGCCGGCGACTTCGATATCGATCTTGGCCTTGATCTCGCCCTTGCCCAGGAGCCGCACGCCATCGCGGCTTTTGTGGGTCAGGCCCGCCTCGCGCAGGACCTGCTCGGTGATCTTGCCGTCATTCTTGAGGCGCTTGGAATCGATCGCCTTTTGCAGGTGACCGATATTCACCTCGGCGAAATCAGTGCCGAAGATGTTGTTGAAGCCGCGCTTGGGAATACGCATGTGCAGCGGCATCTGGCCGCCTTCAAAGCCATAGACCTTGGTGCCGGTGCGCGCCTTGGCGCCCTTGACGCCGCGGCCGGAGGTCTTGCCCAGGCCCGAGGACGAACCACGGCCCACCTTGTCCTTGTGCTTGTGCGCGCCGGGATTGTTGTGGATTTCGTTGAGCTTCATATCACTTCCCTTCCTCGACGATCTCGACGAGGTGCTTGACGGCGGCGATCATCCCGCGCACGGACGGCGTGTCTTCCAGCGTGCGGGTACGGCGAATCTTGCCCAGCCCCAGCCCGCGCAAGGTCTGCGCCTGAATCTCGGGCTTGCGGTTGGCGGAGCGGATCTGGCGGACCGTGACGGTCTTGCCGCTTTTCGCTGCCGGCTTGGTTTTCTTCTCGGCCATGATTGTTCTCTCTTGTTTCCTCAGGCCGATGCTTCGGCGGCAGGCGCGCCTTCGCGCTTGGCCATGATGTCGGCGACGCTGCGGCCGCGGCGGTTGGCCACCATGCGGGGCGATTGCTGGTGCTTGAGCGCGTCGAACGTGGCGCGCACCATATTGTAGGGATTGGAGGTGCCCAGCGATTTTGACACGACATCGCCCACGCCCAGCGCCTCGAACACCGCGCGCATCGGGCCGCCGGCGATGATGCCGGTACCGGCCGGGGCCGGACGCAGCAGCACCTTGCCCGCGCCATGATGACCGCGCACTTCGTGATGCAAGGTGCGGCCGTCCTTGAGCGGAATGCGCACCAGCGCGCGCTTGGCGGCCTCGGTGGCCTTGCGGATGGCTTCCGGCACTTCACGCGCCTTGCCATGACCGAAACCGACGCGGCCCTTCTGATCGCCCACCACCACCAAGGCGGCGAAACCGAAGCGGCGACCACCCTTCACCACCTTAGCGACACGATTGATATGCACCAGCTTGTCGATGAATTCGTTATCGCGATCATCGCGATCGCGGCCGCGGCCGCGTTTATCGTCTCGTTGTCCGTCACGCGCCATGTTCAGTCCTACCTTCTAGAGCGAGCAGCCGATTCGTTCCTGCGCTGCCGCCATGAACTCTTTAAAATTCCAGG
>Ga0209483_1001752_pt1 | contig 16113 bp, 14 predicted proteins | sample NGEPerA_FD_184508 | JGI IMG/M metagenome (GOLD analysis project Ga0209483, IMG submission 184508) | Arctic peat soil microbial communities from the Barrow Environmental Observatory site, Barrow, Alaska, USA - NGEE PermafrostL2-A... | ecosystem: Environmental > Terrestrial > Soil > Wetlands >... | reverse complement strand
CCTGGTCGATCTGGTGACGCAGCTGGGTACCGGTACCTCGATAGACGGCCACGAAGGTGATCCCGGTACAGATCAGCATCACCATCGCGACCCACGCCACCAGGCGCCAGCGCAGTCCGATCCCGGTCAGACGCCGGCGCAGGCTTGCGGGAGTAAACCTTCCGGACGGCGGCGTGGAAGCCGGGTGGCTAAGCGGCATCGCCAAGGCGGTAGCCGACCGTGCGCACCGTGAAGATCGGAACTGGGTCCTCCGGACGGTTCAGCTTGCGCCTGAGATAGCCGATGTAGACATCCACTATGTTGGTGGTGGGGTCGTGCTCGTAGCCCCACACCGCGCTGAGAATCTGTCCGCGTGAAAGCACGCGTCCGCGATGACGCAGCAGGTGCACGAGCAGCTCGAACTCGGTGGTTGACAGCCGTACGTCCTCGCCGCTCCGGCGCACCTGACGGGTGAGCATGTTCACCTCGATGTCGCCGGCGCTCAGCGTCCCTGTCGTGGACTGCGCCGCCAGCCGCAGTTGAACTCTCACCCTGGCCGCGAGCTCTGCCAGGGAGAAGGGCTTCACGAGATAGTCGACCGCGCCCGCATCCAGCCCCACGACGCGATCCTCGGTCTCACCGCGGGCGGTCAGCACAATCACCGGGAGGCTCGGCTTGGCCTGGCGCAGAGAGGCAAGGATCTCCAGGCCGCCTCTGCCGGGAAGCATCAAGTCCAACACGATCAAGTCGAAGCTCTCGTTTAGGGCGCGCCGCTCGCCCTCGATCCCGTCCAGCTCGGCTTCCACGGCAAAGCCCTCGGCCTGAAGGCCCCGCCGAACGAAATCGACGATCCCCGGCTCATCCTCCACCAGCAGGATCGCCGGGGACACCGCCTGTTCCTCGGCGCGGTCAACGGAGTGCTGCATCACGCCAGCATAGACCCATAAAACAGGAGCTTTTGCGGCCTGCGGCAATTACATGAAATCTCTCATCATTCGATTACCGGGTCCTTAGCAACGACCCACAGACTCACCCTGATGGCAGTCGATGACCAGATAGGAGCCCGGCTGCGCACACTCCACGAGCGGGATCTCACCGGGCCAGAGCCCCCCGCATCCCGGCCACCCTCATTCTCAGCACGCGCGCTGCGCAGACGCCTGACCGCGGGTGGCACGACCGGCAACGAGCAACTAACCGCGGCGACCGGGGTAGTCCTCTTGGTCCTCCTCGCGGCCCTGGGCTTAACTATCCTCAGGATCAGACCACTTCTGAGTGAGCATATGTTTCTCGGGATATTGTTGATCCCGCCCATCGCTCTGAAGATGGCGAGCACCGGCTACCGTTTTATTCGCTATTACACCTCTAACCCCCGCTACCGGCGCAAGGGCGCGCCGCCGGCCACCCTGCGGCTGATCGCTCCGATCGTCATGGCCTCGACGGTGGTCGTGTTCGCCAGCGGTGTCGCCCTGCTGCTCGTCGGGCCAGCCTCGCGTGGACAGTTGCTCCTGATCCACAGGGCGAGCTTCATCGTGTGGATCGCCGTCACCGCCATCCACGTACTCGGTCACCTTCCCGACCTGCCCCGAGCCATGAAGACGAGACACGAAATTCAGCCGGAGCTAGACGGTTACGGAGACGGCCACGCGGGACGGGTCCTATCTATCTCAGGGGCGCTCGTCACCGGGGTGGTACTCGCCATCCTCTACATTCCCCAGTTCACCCCCTGGCTAAACGCACATCATTAACACCTGAACCACCGGGGTGGAACCGCTTACCATCCGGGGCTGAACGCCGCATACTGACTTTGATGTGCGCCGCTCAGCGCGGAGGCTGGCGGCGTTGGATCAGGAGAGCTAGAGTTGGACATGCAGCAGCAGCCCGCTGGGCGTGATCGAGCAGCTCGGGCGCGACCGGGCTCCCGTCGATGATGGGGTAGCCCCAGTCATCGAGGGTGATCATCTCGGGCAGCAGCTCGGCGCACAGGCCGTGCGCCTCGCAGGTGATCGGGTTGACACGCAAATGGGTGCTCATCAACTCACGCGGCCACAGCCAGGCGAGGGTGCGCGGGTAGTGGTAGTTCGGAGGGTCGGGCGCATGCCGGACACGGTCCGTGGCGGGCGTGCTCGGCGAACTCCTCTGCGAAGACGTTCAGCGCGCTTGCAACGAAGCGGACCGCGCCGTCGGGGTGCGCGCAGGCGCCGCGCCCCTGCACCATCGAGGCCCAGCGAGCGATGCGCTGCTCGGTCCCAGAGGCGGCGGTTCCGCCTTGGATCTCCTCGACCGCGCTCGCGATCGCGTTCAGCCCGTGCACACATGGCCCGCACTGCCCGGCCGTCTCCTCGGAAAGCCAGCGAGTGACCCGCGCTGTCTCTGAGACCCCGCACGCGTCCTCAGACAGCGCCAGGACTATGCCCGGCCCGAGTACTGCACCATAGGGCGCGAGCTGCTCCGTTGAAAGGGAGAGCGTGGATGCGAGCAGGCCGGGTAGCCAGGTGCCGGAGTAACCGCCGAGCAGCAGCGCCTTGATCTCACTCGTCGGACCACCGGCGGCCTCGATCAGGTCTCCCAGCGGCGCGCCGTGCTCGATCTCATAGACACCCGGATATTCGATTGCGCCCGAGATCGTCAGCAGCGCCGAGCCCGGCTGGCCAGGGGTGCCCAGCTCACGAAACCACTCAGACCCATAGCGGGCTATCAGCGCGATCTGCGCGAGCGTCTCGACATTGTTGATCAGCGTCGGACGTTTCTGGACACCGCGCTCGAAAGGCATCGGTGGCGTCAACGTCGGCACGCCGGGACCACGATTGAGGTGACTGACAAGCGCCGACTCCTGGCCCGCGAGGTAACGGTCCGGCACGAGTTCCACGCGCACCGCCACCGAGTCATATCGCTCTCTCTCTCGTTCCCTCAGGGCTTGGGTGAGACTCTGGCGCGCGGCGCTCGCCGACCGCGGGACACAGACGACGAGCTCGCTGGCACCGACCGCTGCCGCCGCCAGCGATCCGCCATCGAGCACTAGGTGGGGCAGCGCCTCCAGCAGCAGCTTGTCCTTGAGGCTCGCCGGCTCGCCCTCGGCCCCGTTGGCAACGACAATCGCTCGACGTCGTTCTTTGGCTACCGCGCGCATCTTGATGGCGGTAGGGAACGCTGCGCCCCCACGACCGCATAGGCCCGCCCGGTCGATGCTCTCGACCAGTCCAGCGGCAACACCTCGCTTGTGCCGTCTGCCGCCGCCGGCGGGGAGCTCGCCGTGGATCTCCAGATGCTCTCCTAGACGCATGTGGCCTTGATCCGGGATGCCGCCCAGCAGGCGCGGCAGGCGCACAGCCTGTACCTGTTGGGTGCTCATTCGCCACCTCCGCTCGTGGTGGGAGAAGCGGCGAGCGTCCCGCTGACGGTGCCCGCGCCCGTGTCGACCGCCAGGTTTACCTGGAGCGAAAGGCCGTGTCCTTCACTACTGCGCACGCTCGCGACCAAGCGGCTGCCGTTCAAAGCGACGACACGGCCGCGATAGACCGCGGCCGTGGAGGTGCCGCGAAGCGTCACGTGACTGCTGCCAAGCGAAACGCCACCTTCGCCCACCGGTTGACCGTCGATCTCGATATCAAGCCGCCCCGCGGGCGGCCCACTGAAGCTGGTCGCGATCTTGACCGCGACCAAGCCCGGGCCCGGCCCGGAACCCTGTTTGATGCTGCCCGAGAGGCTCGCGTTGAAGGAACTGTCCAGCCCGCTCGATTGCGAGCTTTCAGCGCTCGCGGGATTGCTCGCCTTCGCGCTCGTGGTCTGCGCGGCGGGCGAGGAGGAGCTGGGGGCGCTGGAGGCGAGCAGCGTTACCGGCGTGCCCGAGCGGCGTGCCCAGCCGTGCCCGAGCGGGCCGCCTGGCAGCCAAAGGATCAGGGCGATCGGGGCGGTCGCCGTGAGCGCCAGCGCGCCGCCGCGCACGCGGCGCTGCTCAGGCCAGCCGGGGAGCGTTCGCGCGCATACCGCGATCACCACCGCGATCACGCAGATCGCGGTGAGCACCAGCGACCATGCGCTCTTGACATCACTGCCGGTGCCGAGGCCGTGTAGGAGAGCGACCGGCCAGCATGCGTATGCCAGCCAGTGCGTGATCCGCCAGGCGCGATGCCCCAGACGCTGGCGCATCAGGCTGGTGATGGCGATCGCGAGCAGCAGATCGAAAGCGACCGCTCCTAGACCCAGCCAGAACGGCCGGTAGCTCCCGATGAACGGCAGCACCGCATCGAGCAGGCTGATCGGCGCGAAGCTGTCAAGCGCCGCGGTGATGATGTGCAGGCCGAGAAACACGAGCACCAGCATCGAGACATTGCGATGCAAAGAGTCCACCACGAAGCGCGGCCAGCGCAGGCTACTCCAGCGAGTCACGTCAACCACGCCAAGGACCACGGTCGCCGTGAGCAAGAGCAGCGACACGACGCCGGTGGAGCGCGTCAGATACCAGTAGACACTCGGACCCATGGTGCCGAGCACAAGCGTCACCGTCAGGACCCACCCGAGACCACTGGTGCTTCTGGCGCCGGCTGGGCTGGTTCTGAGTGTTCGACCGGCGCGGATTCCTGGGCTGGTGCCGATCCTTTAGCTGGGGCGGATTCCTGGGCTGGCGCAGATTCTGGAGCCGGCGTGGGTTCGTGGGCTGGCGTGGGTTCCTGGGCCGGCGCTGATTCCTGTGGGGTGGTGGATTGCGGCGCTTGCGCAGGCGGCTGCAGCGAACTGGACGAGCCCTGCGAGCTTTGGGTGCTCTGGTGAGGTGTAGAGGTTTTGCTCGAATGTCCCGCGTTTGTCGCTCGGGCGCCTGAGGACTTGATTGTCTTGCCCGGAAAGGCGTTGGCCGCGACCGCTGTGAACACTCCCGTCAAAGTCACGCTGCCGGCGAGAAGCCAGCGCTTGGTGAGCACGAGCCTGCGCAGCCCGGCATCTCTTAGGTGGGATGAATGCGGTGGAATCATCCAGTCATTATTCCCCGCCAGAACAAAATCCCAGCTAAGACACAGGTGAGACATCTCTCAGGATTAGAGATAATTCTTCCTTCAGGGTTCGTCAAGGAAGATGACGAACCCTTAAGCGGTTTCTCATCGCCGGCTGACCCACGCTTTAGATGCGCGGTTGATGCTGCACGAATGTTCTCTGCGGGCGGAATCGCACGAGCGTGATCGCCGGCAACGAGCTCGCCATCAGGCCAGTCGCAACCCCCTCGCGCACTTCCCTGGGCGCCCGTTGGGCGGTGTGGCTGGCGCTCAGCCTGATACTCGTGCTGGCCGCCGCGCTGCGCCTGTGGAAGATCCAGGATGTGAGCGGGAACGTCTTCTACGACGCGGCCGTGCGCAGTATGGGCAACTCCTGGCACGACTTCTTCTTCGGCGCGCTCGAGCCCAGTGGGACGGTCTCGATCGACAAGCCACCGGTCGACCTGTGGTTGCAGGTGGCCACCACCCGAGTGCTGGGGTTCGACCTCGTCGGACTGCACCTACCCGAGGCGCTGGGTGGTGTGGCCGCCTGCGGGTTGCTGCTCGGCGCCCTGCGGCGCCCGTTCGGCTTCGCGGCGGCACTGCTGGCAGCGCTCGCGCTCGCGGTGCTGCCGGTGTCGGTGCTGACCGCGCGCAGCGACACGATGGACTCGGTGCTCGCAGCCCTGGAGATCGCCGCGCTGTGGCTCTCCTGGCAGGCGCTTCAGAGCGGACGCATGCGCTGGTCGGTGCTCGCGGCCGCGGTGATGGGTGTGGCCTTCAACGTCAAGCTCTCCGAGATGCTGATCGCGCTCCCCGCCCTGGCGTTGCTGTGGCTGTGGACGGCCGCCCCTGGGACCCGCCTGCGCGTCGTGGCGGCCACCACCGGTACGTTCCTCGCGGTGGCGCTGTCGTGGACTGCGATCGCGTCGCTGACACCGACCAGCCGGCGACCATTTCCGATTGGTTCTGCCAATGGGAGCATCTGGCACGTGACACTCGTCTACGACGGCCTGGCTCGCCTCTCCGGTCACGGCGCGACCGGGACGGCCGAAGGAGGAGCCGGCCCGCTGCGCCTGTTGAGCGCTGGCCCGATGCAGTACTGGACCCTGATCGGAGTAGCCCTGCTCGCCACCTCGCTGCTGGGACTCCTGGCGCTGGGTGTGTTGCTTGCGCGCGGGCGGGAGTACATGAGGATGGCGCTAGGCAGTCCGCCGGGACGGTTTGCCGTGGGGATAGTCGTGTGGTTTCTCACCGGGCTGGTTGCTTTCAGCGCGATGGAACGTCTACAGGTTCGCTATCTGGAGGCGTTCGCTCCAGCCCTCTGCGCCGTGTTCGGAGTCTCGCTGAGCGCCCTCTGGCGCGGCGGCCTAGACGGTCGCAGTAGCTCCAAACGCCCGGGAGACCGTACAAGCAACAGAGTTGTGGGGCTCCGCATCTTCCTCGTATGTGTCGGACTCGGCCTGTTGACGGCGTCACTGAACAAGGACGCCTACGTGATCCGCCGCGCCCGCACGGACTCGCTGCTGACCGACTTCAGCACGCCGGCGCTGAGCCGCTATCTGCGCGCCCATCGCGACGGGACCCACTACGAGGTCGCCGCCGCCAACATCAACGACGTCGTCGGACTCGTAGCACGCGACGACCTTCCGGTGCTCGTCCTCAACAGCGTGGACGGACCGCTCACACGAACTAAGACCCTGCAGGCCCAGGTGGCTGCGCTCCGTGTGCGGTTCTACTTCGTCGCGCCACACCCCTGCCACAGCGGACGCCACTGCCCATACAACCAGATCTGGGCCTATGCCCACAGCACCCCGGTACCCGGCCAGCCCGGCCTACGTCGCTTCACGGCAAGTTGAACCTAACCGAGCACAAGCAGCCGAAATCACCAGTTAACGCTTGCCTACGCTGAGAAAGCTCTCACCAACGATTGAGGTACCTCTTATGCGGCTCGTGTGTAGTACGGTCGATGGAGCCCTCCAGCGGCGCCACTGTCATAGACAGCTCACCGTTGGTTGCGCTCTCAAGCGGACTGTCTAGGGGGCGCACCTCCCGACGTGTGATCGCCACGTGCCTGTGGCTCGTGGTCGTCGCCAACGCCGTGGTGATCGTTTGGTTGTGGCTACACGGCGGCGGTGTGAGCCGGGTGCATGGCTCGGCCGAACTCTTCACCAGCCTGGGACGGATCACAGGGCTCGTGGCGGTCTACCTTGCGCTGATCCAGGTCCTGCTGCTCGCGCGGCTGCCTCCGGTGGAGAGATTGGTGGGCTTCGATCGCCTCACGGTGTGGCACCGGCTCAACGGCAAGGCGTGCATCTCGCTCGTGGTAGCGCACACCGTGCTCATCACGGTCGGGTACGCCGGCAGCGAACAGATATCGGTCCCCCGCGAGTTCTCGCGGCTGCTCTCGAGCTACCCGGGGATGGTCACGGCGACAGTCGGCACCGTGCTGATGGTGGGGGTGGTGATCAGCTCGCTGGTGATCGTGCGCCGCCGGCTGCCATACGAGGGGTGGTACTTCGTGCACCTCTCCATCTACGCCGGAATCGCGCTCTCCTACCTGCACCAGCTGCCCACCGGCAACGAGTTCACCACCCACACATCCCAGGCCGACTACTGGATCGCCCTGTATGTGGTGACGCTCGCGCTGCTCGTTTGCTTCCGCCTGGCGCGGCCTGCGTGGGGAGCATTCCGCTATCGCCTGCGGGTGGCAGAAGTCATCAGGGAGGCCCCCGGGGTCGTTTCGCTGCACATCACCGGCCGCCACCTCGATCGCCTGGCCGCGCACGCGGGCCAGTTCATGCTCTGGCGCTTTTTCACACGCGGCCGCTGGTGGCAGGCGCACCCGTTCTCGCTCTCAGCCGCGCCTGACGGACGGTCTCTGCGGCTCACCGTCAAGAACGTCGGCAACTTCACCAGCCGGATCGCCGATATACCCCCCGGCACAGCGGTGCTCGCCGAAGGGCCGTTCGGCACCTTCACGCACCTCCAGCGCACTCGCCCGCGCGTGGCGCTGATCGCGGGTGGCATCGGCATCACCCCGATCCGGGCGCTGTTCGAGGAATTGCCCGCCGCACCCGGTGAGCTGGCGCTGATCTACCGCGTGATCCGCGAGGAGGATCTCGTCTTCCGCACCGAGCTCGAGGAGATCGCCCGCGAGCGGGGCGCCGAGCTCTTCTTCGTCGTCGGCGATCACCGTACGGTAGCCGGCCGCGACCTGCTCTCACCGGGGCACCTGCTGCAGCTGATCCCGGACATCGTCGAGCGCGAGGTCTACCTCTGCGGACCCCACCCGATGATGGTCAGGACCGAGGGAAGCCTGCACGGCGCAGGTGTGCCGGGCCGCCAAATCCACAGCGAGCGATTCGCGCTCGCCGCCTGACGAGGCGAAAGGAAAGCCCATGTCCGAGCAGACCTACATCCAGCACGCTCCCGGCGTGGGCGCTCACCTGCACCGCCTCGAGCATGTGATGGGCATGCCCATCGGCGTGGATGTGTGCGACTCCGATATCGAAGCGAAAACGGTGGACCGTGTCTATCAATGGCTGCGATTCGTGGACGCCACGTTCAGCACCTACCGCGAGGACAGCGAGATCAGCCGTCTGAACCGGGGCGAGCTCGCCCTCGAGCAGACCCATCCCGCCGTGCGCTCCGTGCTCCGTCGCTGCGAGCGCCTACGGGTACAGACCGACGGGTACTTCGACGTACGAGCGCCGCTTCAAAGCGCCGACAAGACCGAAGTCGACTGTCGGCGCCCGATCGACCCATCCGGTCTGGTCAAGGGATGGTCGGTCGCCGGAGCCGCCCGGATCCTCGAGCGGGCGGGAGCCCGCAACTACTGCGTCAACGCGGGCGGGGATGCTCGCCTGCGCGGTTGCTCTTGGAACGGTGAGCCCTGGCGCGTGGGGATCCAGCACCCCACGATCCGCGACCGCGTGGCGACCGTACTCGTCGCGAGTGACGCGGGGATCGCGACCTCCGGAGCCTACGAGCGGGGCGAGCACATCATCGACCCCCACACGGGCAGCCCTTCCGAGGGAGTCCTGTCGGTGACGATCGTCGGTCCCGACGTGGCCACTGCCGACGCGTACGCCACAGCCGCTTACGCCATGGGCCCCAAGGGAGCGCAGTGGTGCGCCGGGCTGAAGGACTACGCGGCGATCGTGATCCTCGCCGAGGGCAACGTCCTGTCCACACCAGCCATGAGCCGCTACCGCGCCGATGCACCCTGACGCACACGTATGTCCAGCCTATTCTCACCGTTCCCGACCGAGGAGGAATTGATGCGCAGAAAGCTCGCCGCCAGCGCCGTGGCGGTAGTCGTCGTCGTGGCGGTCCTGGTGCTGGTGCTCCACCACCAGCAGAAGATCCAGCGCTCCTCGACGCCCGTGCACGTGTCCTCGCCTGGCGGTACGACTTCCACCCCCTCGGGCGGCTCGACACCGCCCACACCCGCGACGAGCAACGTCAGCGGCGTGTTCACCGGGCCTACCGTCGAAATGGAATACGGGCCTGTGCAGGTGGCGATCAACGTACAGGGCGGGAAGATCACAGACGTCAAGGCCATGCAGTACCCAGTGGACCGGCCCCGCTCGCAGTTCATCAACTCCCAAGCCGTTCCGCTGCTGCGCACAGAGGTTCTGCAAGCGCAGAGCGCGAACGTGAATCTGATCTCGGGCGCGACCTTCACAAGCGAAGCCTTCGCGCGCTCACTGCAGGCAGCCATCGAACAAGAGCAGAAAAAGGTCGCGACTCACTAGCTTCCGTCTTTCGATCGATCTCCCAGATGAGCATCCCGGAGCACCGGCCGGCCCGGCGCCGGTCGCGCATTGGCAGGCGCGTGGGCGTCCTCGCGGCGATCCTGCTCGTGGGGCTGGTCGTGTACGCGTTCTCGCGCCTGGACCTTCCCGGCATCGGCCATGCTCTGATCACGGCGACGCCCGGGTGGATCGCGCTGGCGCTCTTGCTTATGGCGGCATCGCTCGCATTGCGCTCGGTCTCCTGGCACCAGACACTGCGCGCCGCGCTGCCCGACACCCCAATCGCATGGTCGCCCGTCGTGCGGGCGACGATGATCGGCGTGATGGCCTCGGCGCTGTTTCCCGGGCGTATCGGTGAGCCCTCACGCGTGCTGGTGCTGACACGCAGGCTCGACGGCCCCACCAGCAGGCTGCTGCCGGTGGTGGGTGGCACGGTGTTCTCGCAGGCGCTGATCAACCTGCTGGCGTTGGCGATTCTCGCGGGGGTCACCTTCGCCGACGTCCCCCTACTCCACGGAGACTTGGCGGGTGTCACGGCCGTGCTCGCGGTCCCACTGGCGATCGGCGCGCTCGTGCTGGCCGGCCCGCGCCTGCTGAGGTTGGGGAGGCGCTCGCGCTCGACGCGAATCGTGCGCACCGCGGAGACGATCGCGCGCCAGCTACAGCTGGCGCGGCACGGGCTCGTTGTGTTCGCGCGCCCACGCTACGGGCTCACCGCCATCACCTGCCAGCTGCTGGCGTGGGCGCTGCAGTTGGCTGGCCTGTTACATGGTCGTGCTGGCGTTGGGTCTGCAGTCCCACGCGGGTTTGGTGAGCGCCGCCGCGATCCTGCTCGCCGTGAACGTCAGCGCGGTTCTCCCAGCGACTCCCTCCAATGTCGGTGTCTTCCAGGCCGCCTGCTTGGTCGTGCTCGCGGCCTACGACATCGGCGCCGGGCCGGGCTTGGCCTACGGCATCATCCTGCAGGCAGTCGAGGGCTGACCGCCATCGGCCTCGGCATCCCCGCGCTGCTCGCCGAGGGCCTGAGCTGGCGGGACATCCGGCCTGCAAGAGCGCGTACAGCCGGCGAGCGTGCGGAGTGACTGTCACGACGAGCGCGTCGTCTGGAGCGCCGCGGCCGGCTCGTACCCGCATCGGTACCGCGGGTGTGGCCGTCGGCTTGGCGATGGCGCTCGTTCTGGCACTCCACATATTTGGAGGCAGCTCAAGCGACGGGTCTGCGTCGGTCCCGGTATCGGTTTCGATCGACCTGAGTCGTCCTGGGGCACGGATCCCGCGAGCGTTCCTCGGGCTCTCGTTCGAGCTGTCCAGCCTGTCCCAGATCGCTCGCTACGCCAACAGCGGAGACTTTGCCACCATGCTGCGCTCACTGGGTGGCGGCGTGCTTCGCTTCGGTGGCGCATCGGCCGATACGCGGGTCGCCTGGACCGATCGACTGACCCCTCGACCTCCGTGGGCGAGCCGAGTCCTGGACGTCGGTGATCTGCGCAGGCTCCGCAAGCTCGCGACCAGGAGCGACTGGCGCGTACTGCTGACGATCGGCCTCGCTCACTACGACCCGCGCACGGCGGCACGCGAGGCGGCCGCCGCGAAGGCGACGCTGGGGCCGTGGTTGGCCGGGATCGAGATCGGCAACGAGCCAGATTCATATGCGCGGCACAACCTCAGGGCCGCTCCGTGGACCGCTGCCCAGTACAACGCCGAGGTGAGCACCTACCGGCGCGCGATCGCCCTCCTCGCGCCGGGGATCCCACTCGCAGGTCCGGGCGTTTCGGGATCAGCGGCGTTCAAGCGCTGGGGACCGGCCGAGGCGGCCGCGCAGAGGCCGGCCCTGCTGACCGGACACCACTATCCACTGGGCTGTCGCACGTCTCCCCCGCCCACGATCGCCCGGCTGCTCTCCCAGCCGATCCGCCGGGCGGAGGACGCCTCCCTGCGCCGCTACATGTCCGTATCCCGCGCCGGTGCGATCCCCCTTCGCCTCGATGAGACAAACAGCGTGTCCTGTGGTGGGAAGGCCGGTATCAGCGACACGTTCGCCTCGGCGCTGTGGGCAGTGGACTACATCGCTAGGGCGATGGTCGCCGGCGTCGCCGGCATCAACTTTCAAGGCAACCCGGCCAACTGCCGGGGCTACACGCCCGTGTGCGCACCGAGCCCTCAGCAGCTGGCGCGGGGGGCCCTGAGAGCCCAGCCGGAGTGGTACGCGCTGCTGCTGAGCAAAGAACTCATCGGCGACCGCCCGGTGCGCGTCATCGCGTCCCCGAGTCCGGCGAACGTCGACGTCATCGCACTGCTGAGCGACCAGGGGAACCTCCACCTGGTGATCGTCGACGACGACCCCCCTACAGCCAAGCATGCCACCGTCAAACTGCACGTGGGACGCCGCTTTGGAGCTGCGAGGATTCTGTCGCTGACGGCGCCCTCGCCCGCCGCGAGCGCAGGCGTCCGTCTGGGGGGTCGAGCGCTCGAAAGCGACGGCAGATGGCGCGCACCGGCACGCCTGGAGCGCCGCCCAAACCGAGCCGGCGTAATCACGCTGGATGTCTCGCCCGGCAGCGCCATGCTCGTCACGGTGGCCTCTGCTCGCGTCCCGCCTATAGGCGCTCCGGGTCCAGCCACAGGTTGATCGACCATAAAATTAGAGCACTCTCAGATATGAGAAGTCTCACCTATTGACGGTGAAATCGCGCCGGAAATGCAGTAATCATCTGGAACCGTATAAGGGGCCACGCAGCCACGTCTCACATCAACCATGCTCCTCACTCGGGGATTAACATTAATTCACTTCGAGCAATAGTCCGTCCCTCCCGTACCGCCCTGCTGGCAGTCGGGCTGGCGCTTATCGGGGTCGGTGGCGCTCTCGCGATCAATGTGGGCACTGACGACGGGCCTGCTCAGCCAATGGCCCCCTGCGGCAGCTCAGCGGATGGCACTCTGGCCGACACGCTCGGCGGCGTGGGCGCGCGGATCTACGACAGCGAGCACGCGAGGAATGGCTCGGCCGCCGTCGCGATCAGGAGCGTCACGAGCTCGTCGGCCCTCGCGCGAGCGGTGGCGGCCGGCGACCCGGTGGCGGCACGGGCCGCGGTGACGAGCATCGTCTTCAACCACCTGCACATCGTGCGCCTGCGGGTCATCCACGACGGGCGGGTGCTCTCCGATGTCGGCGGGCCGTTCGTACTCGCCCCGATCAGCGGCAACCTTCGCTTGCACGGTCAGCTCGTCGGCCGCTACGTCCTGTCGATCCAGGACGACGTCGGCTACGTGAAGCTCGCCGGTCGCCTCGCGGGCCTGCAGGTCGTGATGCGCTCCGGCGGGCGCCAGGTCATGAGCAGTCTCAGTCCCGCGCCCGCATCGATCCCTCGGCAGGGCACGCTCACCTTCGGCGGGGTCAGCTACGTGACCCACACGATTGACGCCGTGGCGTTTCCCAGTGGTCCTCTGCAGATTTATCTGCTTGCGCGTCGGCCGAGCACGCCGTTCGCCTCCCGCACGTGTTTTCAGATCAAGGTGGCGGCGCTAGGCAATGTGGGCGTGTACGTCTCGCGGCGCTTCGTCCTCTCGAACGGCAGCTACGGGTCGTACATCTTGGTGACGCAGGGACTCACTCACGCTCTGGTGTTCGTGCGGGGCGGCTCGCGACCGCTAGCCGGCAGTGTCCGTCCCGCTCCTGCGCTCCTACCCGACAGCGGTACGGTGAGGTTCCGCGGCCTGTCCTACGGTGTGTTCTCGTTTCCCGCACACGCTGCCGGGGGCCACCCGATCCGCATCTTCCTGCTCGTGCGCTAGTCAATATGGATGCCTGAGACGAGTCGGCTTGAACCCGCAAACATAGGTCATACTGGCCCTGTGCCCAACCGGGTCAAGCGCTTCACCGTATCCGAGCGAGCCGTTCACTGGCTCGCGGCGCTCGCGTTCTTCAGCTTGCTCCTGAGCGGCCTCGTCGTCGGCCGCCGCGGGAGCTTTCACGACGTGATGTATGCCTGGCATCTCGCGTCAGCCGGCGTGCTAGTCGGTGGCGTGGCGCTGATCGTCCTGGCGGGGAACCGGCGCGCGCTCAGGGCCACCGCGCGCGAACTGGGCAGCCTCCATGTCGAGGACCGGGCGTGGCTCGGGGCGATTCCAGCGCGCCTGCTTTCCGGGGCGCCGGAACCACCAGCCGGGCGCTTCAACGCCGGCCAGAAGGTCAACTTCAGCCTCGTCTGCATCATGCTCGCCGTCCTGTACGTCACGGGGGTGGACACGATCGTCGCCGGTACCCACCACAATCTGATATTCGGCGGCCACAAGCTCGCGACGATCGCCCTCTGCGTCCTGGTGGTGGGTCATCTCTATATGGCGCTCGTCAACCGCGCGACACGCCATGCGCTGCGCGGGATCCTGACCGGCGAGGTGGATCGTGAGTGGGCACGCAAGCACTACCCGCGCTGGGAGCCGTAACTAACGGTACTTCGTCGGATCTCCCCGAACGGCGCGATCCAGCTCGACACGAAGCCGACACATTAGGGGCAGCAATCGCTTGTCTATCCCGACCCCCCAGCAATCCAGGCTAAAGGGCGAGTCTTGGGACTCTTGGCGCGAGCGCCGCGATATCGCACAGAGGCGTAAGCGCGAACGTAGTGGGCGTCACCGCCAGCGCCATGACAGCAAGCGCCGCGGGTGAAAGTGAGCGAAATGTCACGCCATAGACCCTAACGGCAGCGGACGGGCGTAACCGCGGATGAGCAAAATCTCATTGAGTCACCGTCGACGCGATCGCCACTGCTCGAGCAGGATCGAGACGCCGCAGACGGCAAGTATCAGCAGCGCGGCGACGGCGACGATCGCCACACCCGGAGCGAGCAGAAGCGCTGCTGCCGCGATCAGCAGCCCGAGCCCGATGTCTACACGAAAGAGGTAGCGGCGTCTGCGCGCTTGGCGGCGGCGCGCGTGCAGGTGGGACATGTCATTCAGCGGCTTGCTCGCGCTCACTGCTTCAGCCGGCGAAAGAGGGAGCGGGGAAGTATTCTCATGACGAGCATGAGCCAGCGTAGGGCGGGCGGAGCCCACACGGTCTGCGCGCGGCCGTCCAGTCCCTTGACCACGACGTGGGCGAGCGCCTGCGGCGTGGTGGCCAGCGGCGCGGGGTCAAGCCCACTGGTCATCCGGGTGCCGACGAAGCCGGGACGGACGACCAGCACGCGCACGCCCATCTCATGCAGATCGTCGGCGAGACCCTGAGCGAGGGCGTCCAGACCAGCCTTCGAGGCTCCATAGACGACATTCGCGCGCCGCGGCCGCTCGCCCGCCACCGAGGAGAGCACGACGATCGTTCCCCCACCGCCGTCACGCAGGTGTCTGGCCGCGTGCATCATCAGCGAGCCGGCTCCCACAAGGTTGACCTGCAGCACGGCGCTCGCCGCGACGATATCCGCCGGCAGGCCACCGCGTGCGCCCAGCACGCCGACGGCGAGGATCACGATGTCAGCACCGCCCAGCGAGTGGAACGCACGCTCCAGCACCTGCTCGTGGTGGGCGAGGTCCAGCGCGTCGAGCTCAAACGTGCTCACTTCGGAGCATCCGGCGCCGCCGAGCTCCCCCGCCACAGCGCTCAGCGCCGCGGCGTCCCGCCCCACGAGCGCCACATCCCGTGGGATGCGTGACTGCAGCTCGTGCACGATCGCGAGGGCGATCTCCGAGGTGCCTCCCAGAACCAGGACACGCCTACCGGCCGAGCCGCCGTTCGCGCCGCTCACGGCGTGGCCCCGCAGAGTCCCAGACGCAACCCCAGGTCAGAGCGGAGAACCCCCTCGGGGTCCACTCTCGCCCGCTGGGCATGGAAGCGGTCGAGCTCGGGGTACATCGCGCTCATCGTCTCGCGTCGCAGCCGGGCATCCTTCGTCAGGTACACGCGACCACCACAGCCGGCGACGACCTCGTCCAGCTCGTCCAGTGTTGCCAACAGCCCGGGGGCGCCAGCGGGCAGGTCGGCCGCGAGCGTCCAGCCCTCGAGCGGGAACGAGAGCGGGCCGCCGAAAGCGGCGCCGAAGCGCTTGAACACGGCGAGATACACGGGCAGCCGCCGCGTGCGCATGAGCTCGAAGCAGCGTTCGAGCGCGACCTCTTGACCGGATGGAATCACGAACTGGTACTGGATCAGCCCGGCTGGGCCATACAGCCGATTCCACTCCCCGAGCGCGTCCAAGGGAAAGAAGTACGGTGCCATCGCCAGCGGGCGCCCGCGCTCGCGACGCGGTGTGGCGCGCCAGCGAAGCGCGTTGAACGTGCGCATGCTCGCCGGGCGCAGCAGGGCGGCGGGAAAGCCACGCGGAACCTCAAACGCCGGCCGGCGCGAAAGCGCTCCGGGATATGCGCTGCCCGCCGCTCGCCGCCCCCGGGCGGCCGGAGCGGCGGGCAGCGCATATCCC
>Ga0209483_1001751_pt1 | contig 16122 bp, 10 predicted proteins | sample NGEPerA_FD_184508 | JGI IMG/M metagenome (GOLD analysis project Ga0209483, IMG submission 184508) | Arctic peat soil microbial communities from the Barrow Environmental Observatory site, Barrow, Alaska, USA - NGEE PermafrostL2-A... | ecosystem: Environmental > Terrestrial > Soil > Wetlands >... | reverse complement strand
CGCTCCTCGCGTTCCTCGACGAGCTATGACTATGTTGAGCAACACCAACGCCAATTTCAGCGTGAGCAGGTGAAACACGCGTCGGTACATGCCCACTCAACATAATCGTCCGCGGGACATACAACCGGTTATGTGGATCTCAACATAACGGGATCTGTGGGAGCCGGGCGCAGCAATGCGCCCGGCCTACCTGGCAGACGGCTCGCTCGATCCGGGCTCCCAGACGCCTTGTGCAGGCAACCCGCGCGTTCGGCGCTGCTCCGGGACGCTTGGGGAACGAGTCCTGCTACGCGCCAATTCCGCGCCTGATCGTCAGCCGAACTCAACGCCGTACTCGGTGAGTCACTTGACGTAGGAGGCGGTGAAGCTGGGTAGGAGCTTCAGCAGGGTGTGGACCGCGGCGTGTACGTCATCTTATGCGCGGGTCAGCTGCTTGACGGCCTGGGCGGCGCGGCGCCGGCGTTGTGCGCGTGCTTTCACCGTGGCGCGCTCGATGGTTGGGCGCCTGGCGATGAGCGTGGGCCAGGCGTGCTCACGGTCCACCACGGGACGCCCGTCGCGCAGGATGGCGCCGAGCAGCGCCGCGTCGTGGGTAAGTAGGTGCTTCAGCGACACGACATCGACATCGCGTCCGAGCGCCTGGGTCAAGCGCACGGCCAGGTGGGAGAGGTACAGCGGGCGGTCCTCGGCGAGGGAGACCAGCACATCCACGTCTGAGTCCTGCCTCGCCCGCCCGCGCGCGATCGACCCGAACAGCACCGCCAGGCGGACGTTGCGCTCGGTTCTCAGCGCCTCTGTCAGGGTGGAGATGATCTCCCAGTTCTCGCGCAGGTACGCCTTCTCGTCGACGGCCAGCTCGACCTGTCGCGTGCCGGGCCGGTGGCAGCGCACGGTCCCTCGCTGCACGGCTCGTCGCAGGGTCCGCTCGGGCACCCCGATATCTCGCGCCAACGCCGGAAGGTCAGATCGCATACTCCCAGTGTAGGACCCGGTGTGGCCGTTAGCCACAAGCTCGCCGCCGTTCCGCTACCCCGTGGCGGCGAGGGCGGCGATCGCGTCCTGGTCGGTGATGTCCAGGGACTCCTCCTCGTCACCGGCGATGCTGTGTAGTGCTCCCGTGCTGTCGTCGGGGACGCCGTTCCCACCGTTGGGTGGGCTGTCGAGGAACTGCACGGTGCGGGCGACGACGCTGACGGCTTGGGCGTGGCGGGCGTCTTGGGTGTCCCACTCGCGCCAGTCAAGGCGCCCGTCGATCGCTACGGCGCGTCCCTTGTGCATGTATTTGGCGACGTTCTCGCCCGGGGCGCCGAACACGACGACGTCGAAGAAGTTGGGCTTTTGGACCCAGTCTCCCGTGCTCTGATCGCGCCGGCGAGCGTTGACCGCGACCCGCAGCCGGCAGACGCTGCCGCCCGATGGCAGGGCGCGCAGGTCGGGGTCGCTCGTGAGTCGACCGGTGAGGACGACGTGGTTGATGTTGCTGGCCGGCATGGCTCGCTCCTCCCACAACGAGCAGGCGTGGCATGTTTGCTCGCCGGTCAGGGCGCTGTCGGCCGCGACCAGTGCTCGATAACCAGTTGCTTTGCCTGCTCGACGTCGAGCTCTTTGATCTGCTCCGCGGTCATGTGCAGCTCGCCCGCGAGCACCGCCATCACCCACGCTTCGTGCTCAATCTGCTGCTGCCCTTCGATGGGCGCGGGTCGCCGGACGGGCTCGCCGGAGGAGAGCGCCTCCCGAAAAGGGGTGGGAGAGATCTTGGCATCGAGAAGCAACGCCCGGCGTTCGCGCGTGACCGTCCGATAGGAACATAGCGTTCCCGAACGATCAAGCCGCCCTCTCGATCTCCGCGAGATTGGCTTCCCAGAGCCATTTCGGAGCCCCCACAACAGTTTGTGCCGGTTGTGGCTTGACATTTTCCTCGCGTGGAGTTACGTTAATCAGGCATCGGTTTCCCAGCGTGGGCGACCGGGCAAACGATAGGTCGGGTTTGGGTCAGTCTTTCTGGGTTGACGTCAAGCGCTTTGCAGGGGATGTTGGGGAGAGGGCCGGATCGCATGAAGAGGGGTTGTTTTCGCGTGAGTCCAATCGGGACAGATGTGATGGGGATCGCTTTGCGCCCGACGGGTGCCTTAGCTAGATGCGTCAGCGCTGCTGACACATCTCTCTCTCTCTCTCTCTCTCTCTACTCCGGGTCTCTTAGGCAATAAGCCTAGTTTTGGCGTCTTTCGGGGCGCCCATAGCGATCTTCTAGCCGGTGCCTGCCGCGCCTCCCGGCGTGGTATTCGTCGGTACGCCTGGCATGGTCGGCAGCTTGGGGGTGTGAGTCCCCTGTGGGGGTTGGTGGCACCAACCACTAGTCGAGGGCAACTGCGTCGTCGTGAGGCGGGGTGGGAAGGAAGCCGGAGGCAAAATCGCGGCCTGAGGAACACGAACCGCGTAGGAGGCGAGGCAGTTTGGGCGAGCCAGCCGACTATGGCGAAGCCCGATGCCACCTATGGGCTGTCTCGTAAACGCGGCGGGCGCGCGAGGATAGTTGCTGGTCTTATCCAGGGAGGTCTCCGTGGGTGTCCCGGGATGCCCGGCCGCGCTTTGCGTGTTCGTCGGGTGGTATGGGACGGCGATGGTCGAAAGGCTGTTGCTCGCCGTGGAGAAGTCAGCAGAGGTCGTAGTACCGACGGGATCGTTGGTCGCCGGGAAGGACCGAACGCGAAGCCGAGTAGCAGGACGCTTCGGCTCGTGGGGGCCGCTTTGATCGCAGCTAACCCCTCCTTTGAGGGGCCTGGATTGGGGGTTGACGGGTGAAACCTGAGGACCTCCTTCTAGGGCGTAGTGGCTCCCCGGCGCCGGGTGACACCGTTGCTCACCCCGCCTCGGTGGGTCTCTGGGAGCAGTTTTTGGCCCGTGAGAATCTCACTTTGGCGCTTAGACGTGTCGAGCGGAACGCCGGTGCTGCTGGCATCGACGGGATGAACACGACGGAGCTTCGGCCGTGGTTGAAAGACCATTGGCTGGAGGTCCGCTCGATGCTTGATGCGGGTACTTACCGGCCGCGGCCTGTGCGGAGGGTGATGATCCCGAAGCCTTCGGGTGGGACGCGGATGCTGGGGGTACCGACGGTGGTAGATCGGTTGATCTGCCAGGCCTTATCGCAGGTGCTCACGCCTGTCTTTGACCCGTATTTCCATCCCCATAGCTTCGGGTTCCGCCCGGGGCGCTCGGCGCATGGTGCGGTCGAGCGGGCACGCCAGTTCATCGCAGATGACGCGGCGTGGTGTGTCGATCTAGACCTGGACTGTTTCTTTGACCGGGTTCAGCACGACGTGTTGATGGCGCGGGTCGCACGACGGGTGCATGACAGGAAGGTGCTCAAGCTGGTCCGGGCATACCTGGAAGCGGGCGTCATGGCTGACGGGATGGTGCGCGTGTCGGGGGAGGGGACCCCTCAGGGTTCTCCGCTCTCGCCGCTGCTCAGTAACGTCATGCTCGACGGCCTCGACTGGGAGCTTGACCGGCGTGGTCACCGATTTCGTGCGCTACGCAGACGACAGTCAGATATATGTCGCCTCCCAGCGCGCGGGAGAGCGTGTCATGCAGAGCATCACGAGCTTCATAGAACAGCACCTGAAGTTGGGTGTCAACGCCGAGAAGTCGGCGCTGGCCCCGGCCCTGGAGCGGACCTTTCTAGGGTTCCGCTTCTACCGTGGCCGGGACGAGACAGTCAAGATCGGAGTCGCACCGGAAGCTCTGAGAAGAGTCAGGGAGCGGCTACGGAGATTGACCTCGCGTACCTGGGGTGTCTCGATGCAGTGGCGGATCAAACAGATCAACCGCTTCATCGTCGGGTGGACGGCGTATTTCTATATCGCCAACCCCACGAAAACGTTCTTGAGGCTCGACTCGTGGCTACGCCGCAGGCTGCGGCAGATCCGCTGGAAGGAATGGAAACGCCCGAAAACGCGCTATCGGAGCCTTCGGGCTCTCGGTACCCCAGAGCAAGACGCCCGCAAGTGGGCACGCTCGAAAAAGGGATACTGGCGCATCTCACGGGCAGCGACACTCCACACAGCACTGCCCAACAGCTACTGGCAAGACACAGTAGGCCTGAAAGGATTCACCGAAACACGCCACCGTCTCCGGGAACGCTAAGCGAACCGCCTGGTGCGGACCCGCACGCCCGGTGGTGTGGGAGGGGCCGGGGCAAGCCCGGTCCCTACCCGATTTCTCGGGTTGCGCCGTCTTTGGGTGGTGGGTTTTGATGGCCTCCCCTGGGCGTGTGCGTATACGCAACGCGGGTGTTCCTGGTCCGCGTGGTGGTGGGGTGTATGTGTCGGAGTTGCAGCGTGTGCGGCTGCTCGACGCGACGTTCGCCGTTGTCTCTGAGGGTGGGTACAGGCGGTTGACCGCGCGGCGTGTCTCTGGCCGCGCGGGTGTGTCGAACAAGACGTTCTATGACCTGTTTGCCGGTCGCGAAGACTGCTTCCTGGCGGCGTTTGACGAGGCGGTCGAGGAGCTGGCGGCGGTCGTGCTCCCCGTGTATGAAAGCGAGGGGGAGTGGGCTACGCGTATCCGTGCGGGCCTGGGGGCGCTGCTTGGTTTCCTTGATCGTGAACCGGCGCTGTGCCGGCTCGTTTTCGTGGAGGCGCTTGGCGCCGGGTCGCGGGTGCTTGAGCGTCGCGCCGGTGTACAGGGCGCTCTCAAGCATGCGGTCGATCAGGGCCGGGCGGGTGTGAGAGCCGGCCGGGTGCTGCCGCCGTTGACTGCTGAGGGTGTCGTGGGTGCTGCCTTCAGCGTGATTCACGCGCGGCTGCTCGAGCAGCACGTCGAGCCGTTGGGGGAGTTGTTGAACGCGCTGATGGCGATGATCGTCCTGCCATACCGCGGGCATGCCGCCGCCGCGCGGGAGCTCGCACGCCCAATCAGCCAAGTAGGTCCGGACTTCGGCACGGCCGATAAGCCCGCGAAGTCGGGCCGGCCGGGCCGAAGGTCCGGGTCCTACGCTGACTTCCGTCCGACGCAGCGCACGCAGATGGTCCTCGCCGCCGTCGCGGAGCTGGGCGGGCGGGGATCCAATCCCAGCAACCGCGAGGTCTCCGATCTGGCGCGGGTGCAGGACCAAGGCCAGATATCAAAGCTCCTCTCGCGCCTGGAGGGCCTGGGGTTGCTCGAGAACACCGGGGGTCACACCCAGGGCGTCCCAAACGCCTGGCAGATCACGCCCCGCGGTGAAGAAGTCCTGTCGTTGTCATGTCACACACGAGGGGTCGTCCCCTCTTTCCTGGAGGAGACGGTTAGATGAACGTTCGTAGGCTGGTTTTGGCGGTACTCTGCACGATGACAGGCGCGCTTGTGTGCTCGGCCGCCCCGGCCCTGGCGGCGACCAACAACGTCTACAGTTCGCAGTTCAACGGAAGCCTTACACTGGCGGGTTCCTTCGCTCCCTCTGCCCTGGCGGTCAACTCGAGCGGCGATGTGTATGTCGCCGATTACAACGTGGTGGACGAGTTCAACCCGGAGGGGACCGCGGTTCTGGCGGAATTCCCCGGCAGCGAGACCAAAGAAACATCCTTCTCCGCGGAAGGGATCGCGGTGAACTCGAGCGGCGACGTCTATGTGGCTGACGATGAACACTACCTGGTGGATGAGTTCAACCCGACGGGGACCGCGGTTCTGGCGGAATTCAACGGTGGCAAAACGGCGGCGGAATCGTTCTATCCGACGGGCCTGGCGGTCAACTCGAGCGGGGATGTCTATGTCGATGCTGGGAACCTGGTGGATGAGTTCAGCCCGCCTGCGCCTGGCGAATCCGAACCCAAACCGCTGGCAGAATTCAACGGTGGCAAAACGGAAGGGACATCGTTCGGATCCTACGGGCTGGCGGTCAACTCCAGCGGCGACGTCTATGTCGGTGACATTGAACATGGTGTCGTGGATGAGTTCAGCCCGCCTGCGCCTGGCAAATCCGAACCCAAACCGCTGAGGGAACTGAAGGGCAGCCAGACACCGCAGGGATCCTTCTTCCCTTACACCTTCTTCCCTTACAAGGTTGCGGTCGACACGGTGGGGGACGTGTACGTAACCGATGGCGAACACGGTGTGGTGGACAGGTTCGCCGGCGCCTCCGGCGCGTATGAATCTCAATTCGAAGGCGGCGCGACGCCGCAGGGGTCGTTCGAAGCATATGGGTCGCTGGCCGCCGGCCCAAGTGGAGACGTGTACGTCAATGGACCCGAAGGCGTCGTTGACATCTTCTCCGAACCGGTGACCGTCCCGGCCGTGACCACTGGGCCAGCCGAACACGTTCAGGAAGCGAGCGTGACGTTGACGGGCAGCATCGAACCGACCACCGGCATCGAAGTGAGCTGCGAGTTCCGGTACGGCACGACGTCCTCCTACGGTTCCACGGCCGCGTGCGTTCCCGCGGGGCCGTTCTCCAACTTGACCGCGGTCACCGCGGATCTCGTTGGGCTTCAGCCGGCGACGACCTATCACTACCGTTTGGAGGGCACGACTTCCAGCGGGACTACACCTGGCGCGGACGAAACGTTCACGACGGCAGCTAGGCTCGTGTCCCCTCCGACGGTCAGCATCGTGACGGTCACGCCGATCGGCGAACACTCCGCGACCTTCAACGGCGAAGTCAACCCCAACGAATCAGCAACCACCTACCACTTCGAATACTCCACCGACGGCGTGAACTGGACCCCGCTCAAAGAAGAAAACGCCGGTAACGGCACAAACGAGGTGCCGGTCACCCAGACCGTGACCGGCCTGACTGGCCACACCCCTTATCGCGTGCGCCTGGTCGCGGTCAACTCCTGTGGCATCGGCACTACGGGGTGTGGAGCCAGCACTTCTTCAGTAACGACGTTCTCGACCTTGGCAGCCCCTCAGCAGGTGTCCGGGACCGGTGCGACGGATATCACGGCCAGCGAAGCGACGCTGCGCACGACGATCCATCCCGAAAACGAGCCCACCCTCTATCGCTTTGAATATGGACAGACAGCCGCGTATGGCACGATCGTACCGGCGGGGGAAGGCCATGTCGGCGATAGCACGCCCACACAGGTATCTCAGACGCTCACGGGTCTCGAGCCCGGCACGACCTACCACTTCCGTGTCTTCGCGAGCAACGGCGTGGGTTTGCCGAAGACGACGGCCGATCAGACGTTCACGACCTACTCAAGCGCGCAGGCATCGACTGGGTGTCCCAACGAACAGGTCCGCAAGGAAAGCGATGTGAACCCGGAAACGGGGGTGCCGTTCTCGATGCAGCTCCCTGAATGCCGCGCGTATGAGATGGTCTCGCCGTTGTTGAAGAACGGGGCTGAATTCAGCAGCGGGGTCATCGTCGCTTTCTCGTCGGGGAGCTCGGTGGCGAGGGTTGGTTTGGAAGGGGACAGTGTGTTGGTTCGCTCGACGGGCGTCTGGCCCGGTGGGGAACAGCCGGCGAACAACAACGAGCTCGCCACGAGTGCTCATGAAGGTGTGCAGTACAGGATCACGCGTGGGGGGTCGGGGTGGTCGTTCAGGCCGGAAGTGCCGGCGGATCTGCGGACGTTCGAAAGCGCGCTGCTTCCCAGCGCGGGCGACATGTCCGCGAACGGCATCTGGACGGGCGCCGGCGTTGCGCCCTCCGAAGGGGAGATTCAATTGGCGAGCAGCCCGAATCTTTATCTGCTGGAACCGGATGGTGCGTTGGCTGAGGTCGGCCCGTCGGTGCCGCTCTCAGACCGCGACTACGTCTCGGGCGAGGGTGGATTCGAGGAAAGCACAGGGAAGGTCGCGGTTGTTGCTGGGTCGGAGGATCTCTCGCGTGTGGTCTTCTACGTCCCGGATTTCCGTTGGCCGTTCGATCATACGAAGACGTCCACTTCGACGACGGCAATCTCGTCGTTGTATGAGTATGTCGGTGCTGGCCACAGCGGCGAAGGCGGCGATGTGCCCACGCTTGTGGGGGTCGATAACACCGGTGCGCAGATCGGCCAGTGCGGCACCGATGCGGGGGGCTATGAACTTGGGAGTGGCGAAGTCATCAGGTCCGCGGGGGCTGGTGAAGCGGAAGCGCGGTCGGTTTCGGCGGGTGGCTCGACGGTGTTCTTCACCGCTCTGGCGGCGGATGGGTCTGCGTGTGTCGCGGGGACTGGTGGGGGTCCGTTGGTAAACCAGGTCTTTGCGCGCGTCGGTGATCCCGGTGCGGGCGCGGCGGCTGGTGAGGCGGTGACGGTCAACGTCGCGGAAGGTAGCTCTGGGTGCGCGAGCTCGGATTCCTGCAACGTGACCGGGGCGGTCGCCTACCAGGGCGCCTCCACGGATGGTTCGAAGGTGTTCTTCACGAGCCCGCAGCCGCTGGTAGCGGGCGATACGGACTCCACGAACAACCTGTACGAGTGCGGGCTGCCCGGCGATGGCGGCACACCGCCGGCGCGTTCGAGCAAGGTCAACCCCTGTCCCGATCTGGTGCGGGTGTCGGTGCCGGTGTCGGGCGCGGGCGCTGAAGTGCAGAGCGTCCCTGCGGTCTCCCGGGACGGCTCGCACGTGTACTTCGTCGCGAAGGGCGTCCTGGCCGGTGAAAACGCCGAACACTCGAGCCCCAGGGCGGGCGGGGGCAACCTGTATGTTTGGGAAGCGCCGAGCTTGGTTCACCCGCAGGGGCGTACGGCGTTCATCGCTACATTGTCTGCCGCGAGCATCCCGCTTGGTGACGCGCAGGCGACACCTGATGGCGACTCGCTCGTGTTCACGAGCTCGGCTGATCTGACCCCGGATGACACGAGCACGGTCGCGCAGGTCTTTCTCTATGACAGCCAGAGCGAAGCGCTGACCCGTGTCTCCAAGGGCCAGGGTGGGTTCAACGACGACGGCAACACCACGGCTGACCCTGCCTCGATCGTGCTGGGCGGAGCACTCCTCAAAGGGGTGCTTGATTCTGGGGCTGCCGAAGGTCGCAGGGTGATCTCTGAAGATGGCTCTGAGGTCGTCTTTCAGAGCAGCGACGCGCTGACCCCACAGGTCCACGGCGGCACCAACAACGTGTACCTGTGGCGCGACGGGAACGTGCAGTTGATCTCCGATGGCACGCCTGCGGGCGAACACGCGGGGAATCAAAGGGCGGGGTTGATCGGTATCGACGCTTCCGGGCAGAATGTGTTCTTCACGACCGAAGCGCAGCTCGTGGGCCAGGACACCGACGAACTGCCGGATCTCTATGACGCGCGCGTCGACGGTGGGTTTCCCGCGCCGAAGGTCGTTGAATGTATCGGTGAAGCGTGTCAGGGCGTGTTCAGTGCGCCGTCGGGATCACTGTCGCCGGGCAGCCTCTCCTCGGACGGTCAGGGCAATCTTCCGCCAACGCCAAAATCTGTTGCCAAGCCCAAACCAAAGGTGTTGACGCGGGAGCAGCAGCTCACAAAGGCGTTGCAAGCGTGCAGGCGGGACAGGTCCAAAGAGAAGCGTGCGCGGTGTGAGTCGATCGCGCGCAAGCGTTATGGCGCCAAGGCGAAGCGCAAGACCAAGGCGAAGCGCAAGACGGGTAAATCTGCGGGCAGGGGGGTCAAGTGATGCGGTTGCTCAGAGTTCACAGGAGCGTGCTGCTCGCGGGTGGCGTGGCCCTCGCCGTGCTGCTGCCCGCCACGCCCGCGCTGGCGGGGTCGGGGACGATCTGGAGCATCCAGTCGATGGCGGTCCCGACGATCGTGCACACGAGTGACGATGCTGGCGCGCTGGTCACGGTCGAAGCGACCGGCGGTACGTTCACGCTGAGCTATGAAGGGCAGACCACCGGCCCGATCGCTTATGACGCGCGCGACGCGGTCGTCGAAGCGGCGCTGGACGGTCTCAAAAGTATTGGTGGTGTGGGTGCTAGCGCGACCGTCACGGGCGGCCTGACCGAGGAAGGCGAGGCGACCAACGAACATCCCTATGGTGTGATGTTCGCGGGCAAGCTACAGGGTGTTTCCGCGGCGGCGATTACCACCAATGGCGCCTCGCTCACCGGTGGCTCTCATGCTGTGACGGTTTCGGCGGCGACGAACGATGAGTACGATCTGCACGTCGAGAACATCGGCGACACGACCGCCAGCGGCACGATCACGGTCACCGACAAGCTCCCGGAAGACGTGAAGACGACCGGTACGGCCGTAGCACAAACCGTAACCAGCGGGGAGTTGAGTGAACCGGGCTTGACGTGCAGCGCGGGCGCGGGCCTGAGCGAAGTGACGTGCACGGGCTCCCCGCCGATCCCTGCCGGGGTGAGCCAGTCCTACAACAACACAAACTCGAGCAATGCCGTGGGCACGTTTGATATTGCGATCCCGGTGAAGGTCGAACCGGGCTCCTCGGGGGAGGGTACGAATACGGCGAGGGTCTCTGGTGGTGGTGCGGTGGAAAGCGCGACGGTGAGCGCGAGTAACCCGTTAAACTCCCAGTCGCCGCCGGAATTCGGGATCTCTTATTTCAATATGCAGGCCAGCAACGAAGTCGGCGCGCCGTTCACACAGGCCGGGGGGCACCCCTACGCCCTGACGACGAGCTTCGGCTTCAACGAGGAACTCGCGCCCGGCGTCGTCGGCGCAGCACCAAAAAGCGATGAAAACGGGGGGATTGATTCGGTCGCTGAAGACGAACCGCGCGAAATCACCGTCGATCTCCCGTTGGGCTTGCTCGGTGATCCGATGGCGGCGCCGCGCTGTCCGCTCTCGCTCGACAAAGGCGGCAGCAACTTAACGGAATGTCCGCGCGACAGCGAGGTCGGGATCGTCTATCTCGGCTTCTTCGGCAACGGGCCGAGCATGTCTGGGCCGTATGGGCTGTATAACATCGATCCGGAACCGGGTCACCCTGGCGAGTTCGCGTTCAACCCGGTCGCAGGCGCCGTGACGGTGCTCTACGGCAGTGTTGTGCGCACGTCTCTGGGGAACGTTGTGCGTGTCACCTCGCAGGTCCCTCGGTCGCAGTTTCATAGTTTTTCGGTGACGTTCTTCGGTAACCCGATCGAAACGTTTGCTCAGCCTGGTGAAGATGAAGATCGGTTGCCGTTTTTGATCAGCCCGACCAACTGCCAGGCAAGCGAAGCGCAGCGGACGGCCACGATGCACGTGGACTCGTGGTATCACCCGGGCGCGCTGAACGCGGATGGGACGCCTGACTTCAGCGATCCGAACTGGAAGGAAGCGAGCATGGTGCTGCCGCCGGTCGAAGGCTGTAACCTGCTGGAATTCGACCCGTCGCATTTCGAATTGGCACCCAGTGGCCTGCTCGAAGGAACCCACGAAGCCAAATCGGGTGGCACGACACAGGCCGATCAGCCCTCGGCGTATGAAGGCCGCTTGAAGATCCCCCAGATCGAGGAATTTGGCACGCTCTCGCGGCCGGAGCTGAAGAGTGCGGTTGTGACGTTGCCGGCGGGCGTGTCGGTGTCGGCGTCGGCGGCGAACGGATTGGAAGGCTGCACCGAAGCGCAGCTCGACCCCGGCTCGGGGGAACCGGGTCATTGTCCGGAAGGTTCGAAGTTGGGTACGGTCGAAGTGACCTCGCCGTTGTTGGAAAAGCCGCTGGATGGTCACGTGTATCTCGCGGAGCCGAAGTGTGGTGAGGAAGGCGAGCCGGCGTGTGTTGAATCCGAGGCCGAAGAAGGCAAGCTGTTCGGGTTGATCATCGAACTCGATGGCGAAGCTGTCATCAAGATCCCGGGATATGTGGAAGCGGGCGGTTATGGCTCGTATAGCGTGGCGCATGGTTTGGCGCCGGGTCAGCTGCGTTCGGTGTTCCCGAATGATCCGCAGGTGCCGTTCGGGGAACTGGTGTTCAAGTTCAAGGAAGGCCCGCGGACGTCGCTCGCGAACCCGCAGACGTGCGGCACGTATACGACGTCGAGCTTGTTGGAACCGTGGAGTGCGCCGTTTTCCGCGAACGCGACCTCGGAATCCCCGTTCGGTATCAGCTGGGATGGCCACGGTGGGGCGTGTCCTTCCACGATCCCGTTCAGTCCTGGGTTCACGGCGGGTACGGCGAGCTCCGCGGCGGGTGCGTATAGCCCGCTCGTGCTCGAATTCTCGCGTCAGGATCGCGAACAGGATCTGTCGACGATCTCGGTGCATACCCCGCCGGGGATGCTTGGGAACCTCTCGGGTGTCCCGTTGTGCGGGGAACCCCAGGCAAGCCAGGGGACGTGTGGCGAAGGGAGCCTGATCGGGACGACGAGCGCAGTGGTCGGCCCCGGTGAAGACCCCTTCACGATCACCGGCGGGCGGGTGTATCTGACGGGCCCCTATAAGGGTCAGCCGTTTGGCCTCTCGATCGTGGTTCCCGCGAACGCCGGCCCGTTCCACCTCGGGAATGTGGTGGTGCGTGCCACGATCGCGGTCGATCCGCATACGGCTGCCTTGACGGTTACGACCGATGCGTTGCCGCAGGTCGTGGACAGCGTCCCGATCAGGCTACGCAAGGTCGTCGTGGACGTTGACCGTCCTGGGTTCATCTTCAACGCCACCGACTGCACCCAGCGCAAGGTCGAAGCGACGCTCTCGGGTCTGGAAGGCTTCACGGGCACGCACGGCTCGAGCGCGTCGGTAGCAAGCTCCTATAACGCGAATGGCTGCGCGAGCTTGGCGTTCAAGCCGAAGTTCGCGGTCTCCACGTCGGGGAAGACTTCGCGGGCGGGTGGTGCGAGCCTCGCGGTGAAGCTGACGTACCCCACGGGGTCTGGGTACGCGAACATCGCGAAGGTCAAGGTCGATCTCCCCAAGCAGCTCCCCTCCCGCCTGACGACGCTACAGAAGGCGTGTACGGCGGCGGTATTCGACGCGAACCCGGCGGGCTGCCCGAAGGAATCGATCGTCGGGATGGCGAGGGCAACCACGCCGATCCTGCCCGTGCCGCTGGTGGGCCCGGCGTACTTCGTCTCCCACGGTGGGGAAGCGTTCCCCGACCTCACGATCGTGCTCCAGGGCTATGGCGTCACCGTCGACTTGGTCGGCACGACATTCATCAGCCACGCGGGGATCACCAGCAGCACCTTCAAGACGGTCCCTGATGTCCCCGTCAGCACCTTCGAACTGAACCTCCCCGAGGGCAAGTACTCAGCCCTCGCGGCCAACGGCACCCTCTGCACCAGCAAACTCGCGATGCCGACGGCGTTCGTGGGGCAGAACGGCGCGGAAATCCACGAGAGCACCCCCATAGAAGTGGAAGGATGCTCCGGTACGATCGCGTTTGCCTCGCACCGGATCAAGGGTCGTACCCTCACCGTGACGGTGTATGCGCCGATGGCGGGCAGATTGACCGTCAGCGGCAAGGGCTTGAAGTCCGTGACCAAGACGGCGAAGGGACGTGAAACGATCACGTTCAAGTTGACGCAGAAGCGGGCCGGCCGGTTGAGGACGACGGTGAGGGCGACGTTCACGCCCAGCACCGGCAAGGACCGTCGCAAGCAGGCGAAGTCCCTGCGCCTGCGGTTCAGGAGGTAGGGGCGCCCACCCGCACAGGATGGAGTCCGGGTAGTCGATGAGCCTCGCCGCACACAGCCGTGGCTCGAATGGGACGGCGTCTTCAAGCCGCTCCGCGATCCGCGGCGTTTCGCGCAGGTCTCCATTGAGTTCGGCACCATCGTCTGGCCGCATGATGGGCTGGACATGGCGCCTGAGCCCCTCTACGAGCAAGCTTGCCAAAACCAGGTTGCCGGCTCGTCTCGTATACCGGTGTAGAGAGCCCCCGATCTGCTCAACGGCGGCCGCGCTGCTCAAACTCGGATGACGACCTCCTCGCGCACCATCAACAACGCCAACTCGGGATCAGCGCAACATCGACGCATCAACGCCGCCCCGGCCGCGTCATCCTGGCTCTAGGTTCCGTAGCCGTTTGGCTCTATACGTGAGAGCCAACCTACGCGCGGTCCACTCAGCGTCAGGTTGGTGGGTCGCGCGGAGGGGGTATGGAGCACGCAATCCGTTCGCTGATCGTCGCCGCGATCGACCGCCGGACGGTCAACCGATCGTCCTCACACCGGACGAAATGTGGGCGCTCGGTTTACGGAAGGGTCCATCCAGTAAGCACGGTGGACACGCCGACCGCGCTTACTACGAGCTCTCGACGTAGCGCCGGTAGATCTCCTCGGCCTGCTTGGCGTACTTGCCGGGCAGAGCCTCACGCAGTTCGGCCAGGAACGAGTCCTGCGGTGTCGGCTGCGGCGGCTGATGGGCCTCGGTGAAGTAGCGGTCGATCTCAGTGCGAATCGCTTCCTCGCGAACGGGATCGTCAGCTGCGCGCTCCAGCAGTCCGCCGGCGACCTCTTCGACCGATGCACGACGAGCCTGCGCGGCGATCCTCAGCACGTCGAGCACCTGCAGGTGCTTCTCGACGCCGCCCCAGAGCTGGGGCTCGATGTCGAGCTTTGCCACCGCTCGCGTGATCCCCGAAGGATGGATCTCGATCAGCTCCGCGGCCTCTTGATAGGTCGGAAGCGTGCGAACAAGGTCGGCTCGTGCGGATGTCTGGGTGGCGGCCATCGGGCGAGTATAGCGCACGCGTAGCAAGTCTTGCAAGACTTGCAAGACTTGCTAAAAGGCGATTGTCGGGGTTGTCGAGTCGTTGTCCTTGCGGGTGATGTGCGCTACATCCGCTACGCTGTAGTGAATGGCTGCTCGACCTGCTAAGACACAGCCCTTCTCGATCCGGCTCGGCGCGTTGGCGAACCTGCTTGTCGCTGACGAGGTCCGCCGTTCGGGGCATTCGCGCAGCGTCGTGGTCGAGGAGCTTGCCGAGGAGGCGGCGAAGGCGCGGCTGCATCCCGGCATCGCGTTCCGCGGCAGGCCTCGTCGCGCGTGGGTGATCGGTAGTGGCCTCGACGTATGGGAGATCATCGAGATGCTGCGCTCTTACGATGGCGATGAGGAGTCGTTGCTGGCAAATCACCCGCTTCTCAGCGTCCGGCGCCTGCGTATGGCACAGGCCTACGTAGAGCGCTTCCCCGAGGAGATCGAGGCACTGATCGAGGAAAACCATCGGCCTCTCCAGGAGCTCCTCGAGCTCTACCCCTTCCTGCGCAGCGCACCCTCGCGATAGCCGCGCCGGTGCGGCTTCTGCTCGACGCGCACGTCTCCGGGCCCAGGGTCGGGCGCCGGCTGGAAGCGGAGGGACATGACGTCCGCGCGCTAGACCAGGAGCCGGCGCTGGAGGGCCTCGAAGACGAGGACGTGCTCGCACTCGCATCCCAGGAAGAGCGCATCCTCGCGACCCAGGACATCCGCGACTTCCCCGCGATCCTGCGCGAGTGGGTGGAGGCGCAGCGCTCACATGCCGGTGTGATCCTCCTCTACGGCATCGACCACAGCGAGTTCGAGCTGATCATCCACGGCATACAGCGCTGGCTGGAGCTCTACTCAGAGCCCGCGAGCTGGATCGACCTCGCCGCCGTCCTCGATCGCGACTTCGCCTCGGGTGGGTAGTGCGGGCGCCTCAAGCGGGTATGAAGCTCACGCAGTTGCCGCGTGTGCCAGAGGGATGCGGTGAGAGCGCGCCGACCTGCTGCAACGAGCCGGGTGCGCGGCCGCCGTCTACGGTCCAGTGGTGGACGAGGCGAGAGGCCGGCTCGAAGTCCCCGTGCAACACGAGGGAATCAAGGTCGGCGCGGCCACGAGCTTGAGCGCTCTGCCTGGCAGTCCGCCCACCAGCACCGTCTGGCCGTCAATCGCGATCACTGCGTGGTGCTCGGCGTACTGCGCATGGAAGTGGGGCGGCTGGTGGTCGTAGAAGTACATCGTGATTTCATTGGCCGCTATCGCAAGTGGGTAGAGCCCCACCTCAAAGACCCCGATCTCTGATCGGCCGACAGCGCGAGCGCGGGGCTTTGGGGGCCGGGTTTGCTTGGTCGTGGGGGTGTCTTGCGAAGCTCTGTGTGGTTCGCTCTTGACAAGCCCCCTGGTTTGTGCGTAAGGTTGTTGGGTCATGTCATCCCATGGGGGGGTGGCGGGCAACGATAGATCAGGTTTGGGTTGGTCCCTTGGATCGATTTCAAGCGCTTGTAGGGGATGTTGGGGAGAGGGCCGGATCGCATGAAGAGGGGTTGTTTTCGCGTGAGTCCAATCGGGACAGATGTGATGGGGATCGCTTTGCGCCCGACGGGTGCCT
>Ga0209483_1001750_pt1 | contig 16122 bp, 16 predicted proteins | sample NGEPerA_FD_184508 | JGI IMG/M metagenome (GOLD analysis project Ga0209483, IMG submission 184508) | Arctic peat soil microbial communities from the Barrow Environmental Observatory site, Barrow, Alaska, USA - NGEE PermafrostL2-A... | ecosystem: Environmental > Terrestrial > Soil > Wetlands >... | reverse complement strand
GCCGACGATGCACCAGCCGGTTTCGGTCTGCCACCAGTGGTCGATGACCGGCACCCTCAACTGCTGCTCCGCCCATTCCACCGTCGGCGGGTCGGCGCGCTCCCCGGCCAGAAACAGCGTGCGGAATTTCGACAAATCATATTGCCGGATGAATTTGCCTTCGGGGTCGTCCTTGCGAATAGCGCGGAACGCGGTCGGCGCGGTGAAGAAGGCGACCGCTCTGTGCTCGGAGATGACGCGCCAGAACGCGCCGGCGTCGGGCGTGCCGATCGGCTTGCCCTCATACATGATCGAGGTCGCGCCGTGAAACAGCGGGCCGTAGATGATGTAGCTGTGGCCGACCACCCAGCCGATGTCGGAACCGCACCACCACACCTCGCCCGGCTTGACGCCGTAGAGGTTGAACATCGACCATTTCACCGCGACCAGATGGCCGCCATTGTCGCGCACCACGCCCTTGGGCTTGCCGGTGGTACCCGACGTATAGAGGATGTAGAGCGGATCGGTCGCCAGCACCGGCACGCAATCGGCGGATTTTTTCGCGGCGATGGCTTTGGTGCGCAACTCGGCCCAGTCGTGATCGCGGCCTTTGACGAGGTCGCAGCCCTGCTGCGGCCGCTGCAGGATGATGCAGGCCTCGGGCTTCACGCTCGACAGCCTGATCGCCTCGTCGAGCAGCGGCTTGTATTGCAGGATGCGGCCGGGCTCGAGCCCGCAGCTCGCCGAGAAGATCAGTTTCGGCTTGGCGTCCTCGATCCGGGTCGCCAGTTCCTTGGCCGCGAAGCCGCCGAACACCACGCTGTGCACCGCGCCGATCCGCGCGCAGGCCAGCATCGCGACCACGGCTTCCGGCACCATCGGCATATAGAGGATGACGCGATCGCCCTTGGCGACGCCAAAATCGGCCATGATGGCGGCCAGCGTCTTCACCTCATGCAGCATCTCGGCATAGGTGAATTTCGTGACGCGGCCGGCCAACGGCGAATCGTGGATCAGCGCGACCTGGTCGGCGCGACCATTGGCTACATGGCGGTCGAGCGCGTTGTAACAGGTGTTGACGACGGCGCCGGTGAACCAGCGGCCGTAGAGGCCCATCGACGGATCGAAGACCTTCTTCGCCGGCTCGATCCAATCGATTTCGCGCGCCGCCTCGGCCCAGAAGCCGTCGGGATCGGCCAGTGAGCGGGCGTGGACCTCGTGATAGCGGCTACTCTGGATGTTCATGGCGTCACTCCGGCTCGGCCATCCCCTCACCGTCATGCCCGGCCTTGTGCCGGGCATCCACGTCCCTGGCGCATCTCGGCAAGAAAGACGTGGATGGCCGGGACCAGCTCGGCCATGACGATGTGGGCGGTCGTCAGTTTATTCGCGCCATTGTCACCTGAAGCGGCGTCAATTCAAGGCCAAACGACTTAAGTCGTATGAAGGCCTAATACCGTTCCACCGCCAGCAGATGGTCCAACCGCTCCCGCATCGCTTTTTGCAGGTCGTAGTCGGGCCGGCCGAAACCGGCGTTGCGGCGGGCGAGGAAATCGTCCTGCTCGCGCTGCAGGGCGCGGCCGGCGCGCGGGCTGTCGGAGGTCGCCTCGCGGACCACTTTGGTATTCACGGCGTTGATCTCGCGATCGAGATTGGCCAATTCGGGCCTGGCGCAGATCGCCTTCTCGACCGCGCGGCGGGCGGCGGCGCAATTGAAGCTCGGTTTGTTGTAGACCGCCATCAGCGCACCCAGACGCTCCAGCTCCTGCGCCAGCGATTTGTAATTGCCCCGCGCGGTCGGATGGTTGGGGTCGAGCTTGATCGCCGCGCCGAAATCGGCGAGTGCCCTGGGCCGGTCACCCTTCCGGCGCCAGAGTTCGCCCCTGCTGTTGAATACGTCGGCGAGCGTCGGATCGAGCCGCAGCACGGTGTCGTCATCGGCGATGGCGCGATCGATCTGGTCTTTCAGCGCGAACGCGCCGGCGCGCGCGATCAGCGCCTTGATGCGGTCGGCGCGTTGAGTCTTGTCATTGTCGATCAGCGCGCCGCAGACCGAAATGATGGCGTCGGCATCGTTGGCGGTGGCCGCGGCGACACAGGGTGCGGGGTCGATTTGCGGGTCGGTAACGGGCTCACCGGTCGCGGCGAACAGGCAATCCGATGAAGCGGCAGCGATGGCAACGGCGGCGATCAATCTCGCGAGTCCGGATTTAAATGATCTGCTCATGGCATGGCGATCATAGCGCAACACATGGCTTGCGTCGTTCCGGCCTTCGTCGGGACGACAACCCTAACTCATCTTCAGCGTCACGCCGCCGTCGACCACGAGTTCGATGCCGGTGACATAGCGCGATTCGTCGGAGGCGAGGAACAGCGCCGCGTTGGCGACGTCCCAGGCTTCGCCCATATGTCCCATCGGCACCTGCGCGTCGCGCGCGCGCCACATCGCCTCGACGTCACCTGCCGCGTAGCTCTTCGCCAGCCCCGCGGAATGCTCGACCATCGGCGTCTTCATCAGCCCGGGCAGGATGGCGTTGACGCGCACGTGTTTCGGCGCGAACTCGACCGCCGTGGTGCGCGTCATCTGGTTCATCGCGGCCTTGGTGGCGGCATAGGTGACATAGGAGACGCCGGTGTGGCGGATCGAGGCGATCGAGGAGATGTTGACGATCGAGCCGCCGCCCTGCCGCACCATCACGGGAATGACGTGCTTCATGGCGAGGAAGCAGCTCTTGAGATTGACCGCGAACACGCGGTCCCATTCGGCTTCCGACACATCGACGACGCTGCCCATCTCGGCGATGCCGACATTGTTGTCGAGCACGTCGATGCGGCCATAGCTCTTGAGGCAGGCCGCGACCATCGCCTCGACCTCGGCGGCGCGGGAGACATCGGCGGTATGGGCCGTGGCCTTGCCGCCCTCGCCCGCGATGATCTTCACAGTCTCCTCGGCGGCGGCGCCGTTGCGGTCGACGCAGAACACCTGCGCGCCCTCGCGCGCAAAGGTCACCGCGGTGGCCTTGCCATTGCCCCAGCCCGGCCCGATCGATCCCGCACCGACCACCATTGCCGTCTTGCCCTTAAGCCGCTCCATCGACGTCTCCCCCTCATTTTATGTTGTTGTCGTAGCCCGGATGAGCGAAGCGAAATCCGGGATTCTTGTTACGGCTTCCCCGGATATCGTTTCGCTCATCCGGGCTACGGCGCATCGCATGCCCGCATCGTCGTGACATTCATCCCGACCGGACGTTCGAAAATCTCCGACAGCGTACGGCAATTACCGCTCGAGCACAGCCGCCATTCGCCGGCAACGCCGGAATTGCCGAGCAGCACTTCCGGCATCGGCGCACGTTTTGGCTGCCATTGAAACCAGCCGTCGACCAACCGCGCCTCCGATGGCGGCTCCATGCCGGCGCCGGAGCCTTTGACGCGGGCTTGCACCAATTCAAGCCCGGCGGGCGTGACGCGCCAGTCCTCCTGCCAGTCGACCTTCTCGATCGAATGGGTCCAGACCAGCGTGAAGGCCGCAAGCGACAGCGTCTTCACGACGCCGGCCGAGATGAGGCAAAGGCTCAAGCCGCCGCCGCCATCGGGCGCGAACGCTGCCGCCATTGCCAGAACACCACGAGCGCCGCCAGGATGAAGCCCATGGTGTCGCTGAGGACGAACTCGCCGAGGAGACAGAGCGCTGCGACCAGCGCCGCGGCGCGCTCGAGCAGGCTCATCCTGGCGAACAGAAAGCCGATCGCCACCATGCCGAACAGCGCGATGGCGACCAGCGCCTTGAAGGTCGCCAACACGACTGCGCCATAGAATCCGAGCTCGGCCGCCATCGGATCGCCGACCTGCAGCATCAGCGCCGGCGAATAGACGAAGATGAAGGGAATGACGTAGCCGGCGAGTGCGATCCGCATCGCCTCCCAGCCGATCTTGTCCGGATTTTCCTTGGCGATCGGCGCCGCCGCAAGAGCCGCCAGCGCCACCGGCGGCGAGAGATCGGCCATGATGCCGTAGTAAAACGCAAACATATGGCTTTCGATCAGCGGCACGCCGAGTTTGGCAAGCGCGGGCGCGGCCAGCGCCGCGGTGATGATGTAGGTCGGAATCGTCGGGATGCCGGTGCCGAGCAGGATCGACAGCAGCATGGTCATGACCAGCGCGACGAACAGGCTCTTGGCGCCGAAGCCGATGATCCAGCTGCCGAAGATGGTGCCGACCCCGGTCTGGCTCATCATGCCGATGATGGAGCCGACGATGGCGCAGGCCATGCCGACGGTCAGCGCCGACTTGGCGCTGTCGGCAAGCGAATCGCGGCAGGCGGCAAGCGTCGCCCGGCCGCCGCGCGTGACTGCGGCGATCAGCACGAGAACGGCGACGACGCAAGCCACCGGAACGATCGTGAGCCCGTTGCGCGACAGCGCACCGACCACAAGCGCAAGTCCGATCCAGAACACGTAGCGCAGCACCGGCGTCGGAAGGCCGAGCGTGATGCTGGCGCCGAGGATCAGCGCCACCGTCAGCGCCAGTCCCATGCTGCCGGCATAGAGCGGCGTGAAACCCTCGAACAGCATGTAGACGAGCGCCGCCAGCGGCAGCACCAGGTACCAGCGCGCCACCAGCGCCTTCCAGGCGCTCGGAATCTCCGAGCGTTTCATGCCGACCAGGCCGTGCTTGCCGGCTTCCAGATGCACCATCCAGAACGCGGAGGCGAAATACAGGATCGCCGGGATCACCGCCGCCTTGACGATCACGGAATATTCAACGCCCAGCGTCTCCGCCATGATGAACGCGACCGCGCCCATCACCGGCGGCATGATCTGCCCGCCCATCGAGGCGGTGGCCTCGACGCCGGCGGCAAAGGCGCGGCGATAGCCGAACCTGATCATCAGAGGAATTGTGAACTGGCCGACGGTGACGACGTTGGCGACACCGGAACCGGAGATCGTCCCCATCATGCCGGAGGCGAACACCGCGACCTTGGCAGGACCGCCGCGGGTGCCGCCGAACAGGCCGAGCGAGACGTCGGTGAAGAGCTGGATCATGCCGGCGCGCTCGAGGAAGGCGCCGAACAGGATGAACAGGAAGATGTAGGTCGCCGACACATAGATCGGCACGCCGTAGAACCCTTCGGTGCCGTAGGACAAATGCGTGACGATCTGGTCGAAGCCGTAGCCACGGTGGTTGAACGGCGCCGGCAGATACTGGCCGAAGGACCAATAGAGGATGCAGGCGCCGCACATCAAAGGCAGCGCCAGCCCCATCAGCCGCCGCGTGCCCTCGAAGATCATCACCGCGAGCAGCGCTCCGACCGCAAGATCGAGCCGGGTTGGATCGCCGTCGCGAGCGATCAGGTCGGCATAGAAGACCCATTGATAGAGGCCGCACAGGAATCCAGCACTGCCGACCAGCCAGCCGGCGGCGCGGCCGAAATTGCTTTTTGCGGTGAAGTTGCCGACGAGGCCAAAGCTCATCAGCAGCAGGAAGCCGACATGGACGCCGCGCACCACCTGGCTCGGCAGATAATTGAAGGCGGCGACATAGAGTTGAAAACCCGCGAACAGGATGCCGATCGCGTAGGCCAGATGCCCCCAGCCGCCGGGCCCGAAACCTTCCGGAAAGCCGTGCTCGAAATTGTCGAATTCGACCTTGACGGGCGCCTGGGCGTCCACGACTTGCAACATCCCCGCCGTTCCCCCGAACGCTCAAATCAGGCGCGCGCCTCATAGCATCGTCGCGCCGCTTCGTAACATGCGAAGCGCGGTCGAAGCCCCGCGCGCGCATCTTAAAGCGATTCTCTTTGGGATGATGAATGACAGATCATGGCATTCGAAATACCAGGCTATTTAATGAGGCCCTTTTCCCTGTAATAGCGGATGGCGCCGGGGTGTAGCGGCACGGGACTGCCGATGGCCGCGTTCTCCAGCATAATCTCCTTGCCGGCCGCATGTGCGTTGGCAAGTTCTGGCAGCGATTCGAAGATCAGTTTTGTCATCTGGTAGGCGAGGTCATCAGATACCGCCGAACTGGTCACGAGATAGTTGACGACGGCCGCGGTCGGCACATCCTTTTCCTGACCGGTATAGGTGTTGGCGGGGATCATCACGGAGACGAAGGGCGGTCCGATCTTGTCGACCACCTGCTTCGGCACCGACACCACGACGATGTCGGTCGAGGTGGAAAGATCCTTCAGCGAGGCGACGCCGAGGCCTGCCGATTGCAGCGTGGCGTCGAGCTGGCGATTTTTCATGAGGTCGACGGATTCGGCGAACGGCAGATATTCGACCTTGCCAAGATCCTTGTAGCTCAATCCGGCGGCGGCAAGAATGGCGCGCGAATTGAGCTCGGTGCCCGATTTGGGCGCGCCGACCGAGAGGCTCTTGCCTTTCAGATCAGCCAGCGTCTTGATGCCGCTTTCGACGGTGGCGACGATCTGGATGTAATTCGGATAGATCGCGCCGATGGTGCGCAACCTGTCGAGCTTCGACCTGAACCCCGCCTCCTCATCGCCCTCCCATGCGGCTTTCAGCGAATCGCCAAGCGTGAAGGCGAGTTCGCCGCGGCCCTGCTGCAACAGGATCAGGTTCTCGACCGACGCCTTGGTGGCCTGCACCTGGGTCTTCACATTGGGAATTTTGTCGGTGAAGATTTTTCCGATCGCGACGCCGAGCGGGTAATATACGCCGGATGTGCCGCCGGTCAGCACGTTGATGAAACCTTGCGCCTGCGTCGACGGCGCCGACAGAACCACCACTGCTGCGACCGCGGCAGCGCACAACCTCAAATTCATGAACACTATTCTCCCCAAGCCGGCACGGAAACTGGACGGAGCGAGGTTCGGGGTCAACCCATCTCATCGGCTCGACAGGATTGCGGCAAAACAAGCGTTCCGCCGTGGAACTCCGCTCGATGAGGACCGCCGTACCGGTATCAACCTGCGAACGCGAGGTGTCGCTCGGCGTTTTCCCGGGACATCGCTCAAACCGAACACTTCAGGAATTGGCGGGGATCGATATCAGCCGGGAGCGCGCGCGGCCGTGCGCATCGAAATTCTCGTCGGCAAGCCAGGCACGAATGGCCGCGCTGCGAGCCGGCCATTCGTCGGCAAGGATCGAATGCCACGCCTGGTCCCGGCGCTGGCCCTTGGCGAACGCCGAGCTGCGCCAGATGCCCTCCGGCGCGAAGCCGTAACGGGCCGCGGCCTTCATCGACGCCTGATTTGCGACGTTGCAGCGCCAGACCAGCCGCTGGTAGTTCAACCCGTCCATCGCATATTGCATCAGCAGGAAGATCGCCTCGGTCGCGGCCCGTGTCCGTTGCAGCGCCGGTGAAAACCAGATGCTGCCGATCTCGATGGCGCCATCCGCCGGATAGATGTCGCATAGCGAAAGCCAGCCCTGCGCCACGCCGCTATCATGCGGCCGTACCGTCCAGAATGGCTGATCGGTGCGCCCCGCAAACTCCATCATCTGCGCGAGCAGTTCGCTCTGTGATGCGAACGGTCCGTAGCGCAGATGGGCAAAGGACGCATCGGCTCCCTGCGCGGCGCGCCAGAGCTCGTCGGCATGTTCGCAGCTTATGGGCTCGAGCCGCACCGAATGCCCCTGAAAGGGCTTTCGTTCGGGAAACGGCCACGGCGGCGGCGGCAAACCGGTCACGGCGGGAGGCTACAAGGCTCGCGCGGCGGTCACTGGAACGTCATGTCCAGGCATTTCGAGATGTCGGAGCCGAGGCCCGAGGAGATGGTGATGCAGCCGCGAACCTTCTGCGCCGTGGTGTCGGCGGCCCAGATCGCATAGCCGCCGGTGCCGAAGAACGAATTGGTGTTCGGCGGCTCGGTCTCGGTGGCGTCGAAGTCGTAATGGGAGTCGTTGTCGAAGATGCGCGGCTTCTTGGCGCAGCCGCCGTCGGTCTGGACGTTGATCACTTCCTTGTTGTCACGCGTCAGTGCCAGCGTGACCTGGCAGCGAAAGTATTCCGAGGTTTTTGCGTTGAAGAGATAGGCGTAGGACTTGCAGGTCGCGGTGTTGAGCTTGCCGGCGGCAAGCCCGCGGCTGCAGGAGATCCTCTGGTTGTGGCTGAGCCTGAATTCGTCCGCCCGCGCGACAGGAACCAGCGTCACGACCGACAGCGCGACACCCAAACCAATTTTTGCGACCTGGTTCATCCGAATCATCCCTATGACGTATTTGCAAAGATTTGTTCTGGACCGAAACTGGAACATAGTCACGACGGGGCGCTCGGGAAATCCCAAAGTCTTGAACGACCGGCGTGGCGATGCGCGGGTTCGCCGTATTGACGCGGCGATGACGTTCGTGATTTGTTCAAAATCGGCAGGGGCGCCGACGTTTTTCGAACCGGTTGCTGGGAGCATGCAGGATGACGCGATTTTCGACCAAGACCCTTCTAATGGCAGCCGCGCTGGCTGCGCTTGCGACCTCGGCTTTTGCGGAAGCCGCCAAGCCAGAGCCCTGGGAGCTGAAGGCGGACATGGGCTATGGCTACGGCAAGGACGGCAAGACCTTCGCCTACAAGATGGGGACCAACAACGCCGGGGATCTGCTGAAGGGCGCCAAGAAGGTGCCGAAGGACACCCTGTTCTTCATCGGCCAGAATGGGCAGCTCTATATGCGCAAGGGACCGTTCCTCGAAGGCGACGGCAGCTTCAAGTTCGGGCCGGATAATTAGGCGCTCTTCCCTTCTCCCCCTGTGGGACAAGGTGGCGCGGAGCGCCGGATGAGGGGTATCTATCCGCACGTTCGGTATTCGCGGAGACATACCCCTCCGTCCGCGATGCTTGGCATCGCGTCCACCCTCTCCCACAAGGGGAGAGGGAAAAGGAAAGCTAAAACGCTGCTGCCAATTCCTTTGCGCCGGGAAGCTTGCTGTTGCTGTCCATCCGCTCGTCAGTCACGGCAAGCAACTTCGCCACCGTGTTGTGGCGGATCGCGACCGGGTTGCGCTCGTAGCCCGAGCGCTGGAAGAAATTCGAGGTCGGCACCACTTCGCGCATCGCCTGCGGCATCGTCACCATGTCGAGCCCGGTGCCGTCGCCGGTAAGATTCATCATTTCCAGTTCGGCGGCGGTGAGCGGGCGGGTATAGCCCTTCTGGCGCGCGAAGATCACCGAGGTCAGCAGCTTGTGGGTCTGCAACAGCGGGCCGACATCGATATCCAGCACCATGGCGTGAAGCGCCCAGCCCTTTGGCGTGTCGCCGATCTTCTCGTGCTGCGCCCATTCGTCCGGCACCGAACGCGCCAGCGTCACCATCTTCCTCAACACCTCGATCTTGTGATCCATCGCCTGGCGCGCCGGGCCGGACAGCCCCGTGGCCTTTTCCGAAAGCGCCTTGATGATTTCTTGGCCCTGCTCGGCGAGCAGTTCGACGCTGTTGGTGGTCAGCAACTGGTTGTAGCCGATCGCGGTCGAGATCGCGCGCGAACCGTGAAAACCGGATTGCGAGCCGTGGGTGCCGTTGCCGCCGGTCTCGAAGGCGTAAACCCGCACCGCCTGCTCGCGCGTCAGCCCGGCCGCTGAAGCTGTGCGGGCATAGGCGCGCTTGAAGTCGATGTCGTTGGCGGGCTGCTGCGGCGCGAACTGGAAATGCTCGGCTGCCGCCTTCAGGAGATCCGCGACGATCGGGATATATTTGCGCTCCCGGCGCGGCTCCCGCGGCTCGGGCGCGGAAGGCTCCGGATTGATCGGCCGCGACGGGCCGGTATAGACCGGCGGCTGCGTCAGCACGTAATCGTCGAGCCCGATCGCAACATGCTCGCGCCGCCTGGCGTTGCGGCCGCGCCGCTTCTCGGCGATCGAATTCCAGTAGGCACTGGCCCCCTCCTCGAACGCTCCGCGGGCCTGCTGATATTCGGCGAACTCGCGGCGATATTCGGCGATCGCTTGCGGCGAAGCAGTCTGCGCCATCGCGTCGCGCGTCGCGGCCGGCAACGCGCCCGCCTCTGCGGCAAAATCCTGCCGCGCGATCAGGAGCAGCGCGAGCGTGAACAGACAATGGCGAATCGCATGACGGCGCATTGCTTCGTTGTAGCAAGCAAATCGCCCAAGTCAGCCCCCGAAAGCGGTAGCGATGAATGGAACGGTCAGCGCCGGTGGCACGGTCGCTGAGAGAATCGATGCCGGCGATCCAATCTCCGTCATTCCGGCTATTACTTCCACGCGAATACCGGCTGTTCCAGCTCGGCCACGCGGGTGGCGCGGCCGGCAAGCACTTCGCGGAACTGGTAAATCAACGCCGCGGTCGGGGCGTGGATCAATTGCCGGCCGTGATGATAACGGATCACACGGCGGGTGCTTTCGGGAATGGCGATGAAGTCGAAGGCATCTACCGGCTCGATGTCGTCAAGCGCAATGCGATGCACGGAAGCCACCTCCGCCGGATTGGGCATGATCGCCGCGCTTGCCGCCGCCCACACCACGACCGGCGTAATGAGATAGCCGGAGCGCGTCGGATAGTCGTCGAGCAGGCCCAGCACGTCTTGTTTCCCCAAGTCGAGACCAAGCTCCTCGCGAAGCTCGCGCAGCGACGCTTCGATCGCCGTCTCGCCTTCGTCGCAGCGCCCGCCCGGCAGCGCCCATTGGCTGCGATGGGCGCGCAGGCCCGCGGCGCGAAGCGTCAGCAACAGAGCCGTCCCCTTCGCATCGTCCGCTTCGACCAGCGCGATCGCGACCGCCGCGCGTTTCAGCGCCGACGCCGGCCCGCTTTCGGGCAGTCGCGCAAAATCCGCGCAATGCGCGGCGATATTCCGTCTCGTGGCATCATCGAACGGCCGGGTCATCCCGCTTGACTACAACACGCCGCCGCTTGATGAAATGAGCCGAGTGCCGATTTCACCGCCGGACCTGGAATGACAGCCATGATCGACAAGGCCACGGAGAAGCTAAAAGCCTCCGGCTGGACCGTCCTCGAGACCACCGGCTTCCTGCATCTGGTCGGGCCGCTGTGGCAGCGCGTCGTCGACGGCAAGCATGAATATGCCCTGGTCGCCCAGGACAAGCATCACAACCGGCGCGGCCTGGTGCAGGGCGGCGTCCTGATGACCTTCGCCGACCGCGCCTGCGGCATGACCGCGCGATACGTCTCGGACCGACCGACGCTGGCGACGGTCCAGCTCGACGTCCACTTCGTCGAACCCGGCAAGATCGGCGAAACCCTGATCTCGCGCCCGCGCGTGGTGCGCTCGACCCGCAGCCTGATTTTCGTCTCGACTGAAGTCACCGTCGACAAGCGCTGTATCGCGATGGCGAGCGGCGTGTTTAAGATATTGAAGAACGAGTGAGTTCGTCATTGCGAGCGTAGCGAAGCAATCCATAACCGCAAAGGAAGAATGGATTGCTTCGTCGCTGCGCTTCTCGCAATGACGATCGAAATTGAGAAGGATCTCGACGCCATGCAATACCGCTCTCTCGGCCGTAGCGGCCTGAAAATTTCGCCGATTTGTCTCGGCACCATGATGTTCGGCGGCCCGACCGACGAGGCCGCCTCGGGGCGCATCATCGCCAAGGCGCGCGAGGCCGGCGTCAACTTCATCGACACCGCGGACGCCTATAATGGCGGCCATTCCGAGCAGGTGGTCGGCCGTGCGATCTCCAACAGCCGGCATGGCTGGGTGCTCGCAACCAAACTGGCCAATCAGATGGGCGACGATCCCAACCGCGGCGGACTGTCGCGGCGTTGGGTGCTGCAGGCCGCCGACGAGAGCCTGAAGCGGCTCGGCACCGACTATATCGACGTCTATTACCTGCATAAGGAAGACCATTCGACGCCATTGGCCGAAACCGTGCGCGCGATGGGCGACCTGATCCAGGCGGGCAAGGTGCGTTATTTCGGGGTCTCGAATTATCGCGCATGGCGGGTCGCCGAGATCTGCAACATTTGCGACCGTCTCGGCATCGACCGCCCGATCGTCAGCCAGCCCTATTATAACGCGATGAACCGCATGCCCGAGGTCGAGCATTTTCCGGCCTGCCATTATTACGGCCTCGGCATCGTGTCCTACAGCCCGCTGGCGCGCGGCGTGCTGACCGGCAAATACGCCCCCGACGCCGCGCCATCCAAGGAGACGCGCGCCGGCCGCAAGGACACCCGCATGATGCAAACGGAGTGGCGTCCGGAATCCCTGAAACTTGCGCAGGAGATCAGGCAGTACGCGGAAAAGAAAGGCATCACCGCGGGCCAGTTCGCCGTGTCCTGGGTGCTGAATTCCGCCTTCGTTACCGGCGTGGTCGCAGGCCCCCGCACCGAGGAACAGTGGGACGACTATATCCGCGCGCTGGATTACAAATTCACCGCCGAGGACGAGGCCCTGATCGACCGGCTGGTGGTGTCAGGCCATCCGTCGACGCCGGGCTATAACGATCCGGGCTATCCGATCGAGGGGAGACGGGCGCGCACCGGGGAGTGAGCACGCCAGCCCCATCGGTCTGCTTGCGCATACGGCGGCTCGAAGGTTTCAAAACAAAGTCGTGGCTATTCGGGCTCAAAAGGCGCAATGCGGGGCGGCTGGACATTTCGCGAATGTGCGAAATGCCCGAACCGCCGGAATCCCGGCCGAAGGACTTCACATGCAAATTCTCTCGCCGCGCCACGTCCAGACTGAAGAGTCGCTACGTCTCGGCGTCGGAGAGGGTTGGTATTCTACCAAGGTGAGCGGAACCTTCGTCACCGGCCCGCATATTAGCCGGGAAGACTGCCTTTCCAGGATCGCCGAGCTCAATCCGCCGCCGGTCAAGAAGAGGTTCTGACGGCAGGCCTGCCGTCATTCAATCGAGGAGGCACCGACATGGCGCTCACCGAATGCCGCTTCCAGGAGTATGACTTCAACCGGATGGTCGTGCTGTTCACGATGAAGAACGAAGAGGCCAGCGTCGCCTGCGCCATATCGACCGACGCAATGGATGCGATCGAGGGCACCTCGCGAACGCCGCCGTCGCAGCGCGAGCAGCAATTCCTGCGGCTGCGCGACCGCATCGAGGCACGCGCGGCGCGTAAATTCAGCGACGTCGAACTGGAAGGCAATCCGCCCGGCGTGATCCTGCGCGCGATCGACTTCCGGACACCGCGCTGAAACAGGCGCGGCGGAATTAATCTATCCTTCCGTCTCCAACCCGGTCGGCATCGGCACATTCTCCGGCGAAAGTTTCAAGCCGGCGGCAAGCGCCACGGTCTCGATCAGACCGGCAAAATCCTTTTCCAGATAGGCTGACGGATCGGGCTTCAAGGTCGCTGCGCCGAAATGGGTCTGCAACGCCTCGCGGGTCGCCGCCGTCACCGGCATGGCGACGCCGAGATCGCGCGCGGCCTCGAGGCCGAGATCGAGATCCTTGCGCAACAGCGTCGGCGTGAAGGTCGTGGTGAGGTCGAGATTGACCAGCGCGTTGCTCTTGTACTTCGTGAACGTCGAGCCGAGCACGCTGGCATTCATGAAGTTGAGAAAGGCGTGACGCGGCACGCCGGCCTTTTGCGCGAGGATGGTAATCTCGGCGAGGTTCTGGATCACGACGCCGAGGAATACGTTGTGCGCGATCTTGCAGATGCGGGCCAGCTCGCCCTCGCCGACATAGGACACGCCGGAAGCCGCGACGATGGCGAGATACGGCCGCACCTGGTCGAAGGCGGCCTTCGGACCGGAGACGACGGTGGAAAGCTTCCCGGCCTTGACGGTCTTGCCGTTGCCCGAGACCGGAGAACTGACCAATTGGCAGCCGAGCTTGGTCAATCGCGCGCGGATCGCCTCCGACTCCTCGATCCCGATGGAGGAGCAGTCGACGAGAATCTTCGGGCGCGGACCGCTGGCTTTGGCGAACAATCCGTTGCCGCCGAAACAGACCTGCTCGAGATCCTTGCCGGTCGATACCATCGTGAACACGATGTCCTGGCTGGCCAATTCGCTCGGGTGATTGACGATGCGTCCGCCATTCTTCGCCAGTGGCTCGGCCTTGGCGCGAGTCCGGTTCCAGATCACCACCTCATGGCCAGCCTTCACCAGCCGCTCGGCCATCGGATAGCCCATGCGTCCCATGCCGATCCAGCCGAGAGAATGTTTGGTCATGTTCTTGCTCCTGCTATCCAGCCGGGCCTCGTGGTTCGAGACGCGCGGCGTTGCCGCGCTCCTCACCATGAGGGTCTAAAACCTCATCCTGAGGAGCCGCGCTCTTGCGCGGCGTCTCGAAGGATGAAGCCACGATGATGACGCCCTCAATACCTGTTGGCGATCGGTAGTTCTTCCGCCGGGAATAGCGTGATCACCTGGCATCCCCTGTCGGTGACCACGACCTCTTCCTCGATCCGGGCGGCTGAAAAGCCGTCCTTGGCCGGACAATAGGTCTCCAGCGCGAACACCATGCCGGTCCTGATCTCCATCGGGTTTTCCAGCGACACCAACCGCGAGATGATCGGGCGCTCGTGCAGCGCAAGGCCAAGACCGTGGCCGAATTGCAGGCCGAACGCCGCCATCTCGCTGGGAAAACCGAACTCCTCCGCCTTCGGCCAGACCTTTGCCACCGTGTCGGTCGAGACGCCGGGCTTGATCAGCGCGATGGCGTTGTCGAGCCATTCGCGGCACTGCTTGTAGGCATCGTGCTGCACCGGCGTGGCGCGGCCGATATTGAAGGTGCGGTAATAGCAGGTGCGATAGCCCTGATAGGATTGCAGGATGTCGAAGAAGGCCTGGTCGCCCGGGCGCAGGATGCGGTCGGTGAAATTGTGCGGATGCGGGTTGCAGCGCTCGCCTGAAATGGCGTTGATCGCCTCGACGTCGTCGGAGCCCATCTCGTAGAGGATCTTGTTGGCGAGCGCCACGATGTCGTTCTCGCGCACGCCCGGCTTCAGCGCCTCGTAGATCGAGTGATAGACGCCGTCGACCATGGCCGCGGCCTGGTTCAGCAGCATGATCTCATCGATGTTCTTGATCTCACGGGCATCCAGCATGACCTGCTGGCCGTCGACCACCTTCATGCCGGCCTTCTGCAGTTCGAAGAACATCGCGGTCTCCGCGATGTCCACCCCGACCGGCATGTCGGCGACACCGGCCGAGCGCAACAGGCTCATGATCTCTTCGGCATGCGCCTTCATGAAGCCCACGGCAGGAGGAACGGTGCCGCGCATGCCGGTCATGCCGGCGCGGCAATTTTCCGGCGCCAGCCAGTCGCAGAAGATGCGGTGATGCACCGCGGCCGAGCCGAAATCCCACACGATCGGCTCGCCGTCGCCGGCGAGTAACGCGAAGCGACACAGCTTGTCGCGCTCCCATTCGCCGATCTTGGTGCCGGAGACGTAGCGGATGTTGTTGACGTCGAACAGCAGCAGCGCGCCGCAGCCCGACGCCTTCAGCGCGGCGCGGGCGCGCGCCAGGCGATAATGGCGCAGCCGGTCGAAATCGACCCGGCGCTCGAAATCGACCGAGACATGGCCATGCGCGGGGATCGCGCGGTCCCAGCGCCAATGCGGTTCGAGATGCTCGGGACGGATCAGATGCGGCGAAAGCGCGTTCGGAACGTTCATTGCGGGGTGACCTGCTGGAGGGTATTGCAATCGATTGCAATAAGGCTTTTAATGATACCGAGGCGGCGTGTCAAGAAGGCGCAATGTTCGTAATGGCGCACAACGAATGATGCACAACGGCAAATCGGGACCCAAAGGCGCCGGGAAACCCGCGGCTTCATCGCGGCCGACCATCAAGGATGTCGCGGAACGATGCGGCGTGCATCCCTCCACCGTGTCGCGCGCGCTCTCCGGCGCGATGAGCCATCTGGTCGCCCGCGATGTCGCCAGCCGCATCCGCGACGCGGCGGCTGATCTCGGCTATCAGCCGAACGTGACCGCGGCCGGCCTGCGGACGGGGCGAAGCGGCCTGATCGGCGTGCTGGCGCCCGATATCGCCGACCCCGGCTTCCCGCCGGTGCTGTCAGGCATTACCGAGACGCTCGGCGCGAAAGGCTACGCCACCATCGTCGTCGACGTCGGGCCCGATCCGTCGCGCGAGCAGGAGCTGGTCGAGCGCCTGATCGCGCGCGGCGTCGATGGCCTGGTGCTGGCCACGGTGACCTTGGACGATCCCGTGATCGCGCAATGTCGCGCCGCATCCATTCCGGTGGTGCTGGTGAACCGCAGCGATGCGGCGCGGACG
>Ga0209483_1001749_pt1 | contig 16122 bp, 11 predicted proteins | sample NGEPerA_FD_184508 | JGI IMG/M metagenome (GOLD analysis project Ga0209483, IMG submission 184508) | Arctic peat soil microbial communities from the Barrow Environmental Observatory site, Barrow, Alaska, USA - NGEE PermafrostL2-A... | ecosystem: Environmental > Terrestrial > Soil > Wetlands >... | reverse complement strand
GAGAGGTGGCTCCACAAGCCTGTCGAGCTTCACCTCTGATCGCGATCTCTTTTTTGCCGTCGCGTGACGGCCGCGTAGAGTCCACGCGCTAATCGTGACTCACCGATTCATACATGGCAGTCTTTTTTTCTCCCGCCGGGCAGCATGACGTGCCGCAGCAGCAACGCGGTTGCGTAAGTGTCGGCAATCGCCGTGAACACCAGCGCCATCCGCGTGAACTGGAGCAACGGCAACAATCGCTGAGAAAGAGCCTCGAACATGCGGCGACTAAACTAAGAGCCGAGAGGGCAAACGTAAAGTAGGCGACCGCTCGAGCGCATCGGCCAACTCGGCGGCGTGGGTGTTGGGGGGAAACACGGGATAATGAACGGCTTCAATCATCCCGTCCCGCAGGATGAGAGTCAGACGCTTGATGAGGGTCGTTCCGGCCGAGATGAAGGTCGGCAATCGCAGGGCGTTGGTGAAGCGAAGATCCGCATCGCTGAGCAGATCGAAGGGCAGATGCAGCCGATGGGCCGCCTCGATCTGCTCATGCGTCGTTTGCGTGCTGAGTCCAAAGACGTTTAATCCCTTTGATTTAAGCCTGGCGAAATTGTCTCGAAACCCGCAGCTTTCGGGCGTGCAGCCGCGCGCGCCTGGGATCTGGTCCCAGCCCTCGGGCAGGGCCACGCCGGGCTGGCCGGTCATGGGGTAGCAGTAGACGATGGTCCGGCCGGGCATCGCGGCACAGCTTACGGGGCTGCCGGACGTTGAAGGCAATGCGAGTTCCGGCATTCGCAATCCGGTTCAGGTGTCGGCAGGCGCCGTCATCCACGGGAATCGGAAGGCCCGGTGGCAGCGACAGGTAATCGGGTGGATTCATATTGTTGACCAAGCTGTATAACAGTAGCCCGGTTGGTGACGAATGCAAACGCCGTCGGAAAGGTAACCGCCCATGAGTCTCTCCCCCCTCGCCGGCAAACCCGCGCCGGCGGAATTGTTGATCGACGTGAGCCGATTGCTCGCCGAGTATCACGCCCGGCAGCCGGATGTGTCCGATCCCCGGCAGCTTGTCAGCTTCGGCACCAGTGGCCATCGCGGCACGCCCTTGGATGGATCTTTCACCGAGGCGCATATCCTGGCGATCACGCAGGCTGTCTGCGAATACCGCAAGGGCAAAGGGATCAGCGGGCCGCTGTTCATGGGGAAGGACACGCACGCGGCTTCGACGCCGGCGCAGCAGACGGCGATGGAAGTATTGGCCGCCAACGGCGTCGAGACGATCATTCAGCGGGATGAGGGGTACACGCCAACGCCGGTGATTTCGCACGCAATACTTGGTTACAACCGGGGACGATCCGCGGGGCTGGCGGATGGGATTGTCATTACGCCCTCCCATAATCCGCCGGGCGATGGCGGGTTCAAATACAACCCGCCCAACGGCGGGCCCGCCGATATGGACATTACGCAGTGGGTGCAGGACCGCGCCAATGAATTGCTGCGCGCGCGAAATTCGCAAGTGAAGCGAATGCCATTCGAGCATGCGTTGCGGGCCGCCACGACGCATGCGCGCGATCTGGCGCAGCCGTATGTGGACGATCTGGGAGCGGTGATCGACATGGCGGCCATCAAGGAGGCGAAGTTGAAGATCGGCGTCGATCCGCTCGGCGGGGCCAGCCTCGCCTACTGGGAGCCGATCGCCCGGCGGTATGGGCTGGACATCACGGTCGTCAACAAATCGGTCGATCCGACGTTCTCGTTCATGACCGTCGATCACGACGGCCAAATCCGCATGGATTGCTCAAGCCCCTATGCGATGGCCAAGCTGATCGCGCTCAAGGACCAATATCGCATCGCGTTCGGCAACGACCCGGACTCCGACCGTCACGGCATCGTCACGCCCGGCGCCGGCCTGCTCAACCCCAATCACTACATCGCGGCGGCGGTGCGCTATCTTTTCACCCACCGCCCCAACTGGCGGCCCGAGGCCGCGGTGGGCAAGACGCTGGTCAGCAGCGGCATCATCGACCGCGTCGCCGCCTCGCTGCATCGCAAGCTCATTGAGGTGCCGGTGGGATTCAAGTGGTTCGTCAATGGATTGTTCGATGGCACGCTGGGCTTCGGCGGCGAAGAGAGCGCGGGGGCCAGTTTCCTGCGGCTCGACGGATCGGTCTGGAGCACCGACAAGGACGGGATCATCATGGATTTGCTGGCCGCCGAGATCACCGCCCGCACCGGCAAAGATCCGGGCGAGCATTTCCAGGAAATCGCCGCGCAATTCGGCACACCCTACTACACCCGTGCCGATGCCCCCGCCACGCCCGCGCAAAAGGCCGCTCTCAAGAAGCTTTCGCCCGAGCAGGTAAAGGAGACCACCCTCGCCGGCGATCCGATCATCGCCCGTCTCACCCGCGCGCCCGGCAACGATGCGCCGATCGGCGGATTAAAGGTTGCCAGCGCGCACGGCTGGTTCGCCGCCCGCCCCTCGGGCACGGAAAACGTTTACAAGATTTATGCTGAGAGCATGCGCAGCCAATCGCATCTGCGGCAGATCATGGACGAAGCCCGGCGGATCGTGACCCGCGCGATCGGTGGGTAATTCGTCATGCACGTTTCTCATTTTTTCGCTCGTGAAGAAGAATTGCGCAAAGTGACAGAGGCGCAAAGGCGCGGAGCCGGAGTACTTCACCACCGTGCCGGAGTATTCATCCGAGAGTGTTGCGTTGAAACAATGAACTTATCTTTGCGGCTCTGCGCCTTTGCGTACTCTGCGCAAATCTGTTTTGGTGCAGAATAATTCGGCCGAAACCGAGAGGCGCTGGGAGCGAGACGAAACCTTGCTATCTGGCCGCCCAGTGCGGCCCCACGACCGAAGGCCGCGCGGGCGGCGTGCCCAGCTCGGCTTCCCATCCGCCGCCAAGGGCCTTGTAGAGCGCGACTACGTCCGACGACAAGCTTCGCTCGCTCTGTACGAGCTGATCCTGGGATGCGAACAGGTTCCGTTGCGATTCCAGGACGTTTAGAAAATCCGTCAGCCCTTTTTGGTAAAGCTGCGTGGCCAGATCGACCGCGCGGGTGTTGGCGTCCACCGCGCGCTGCAGTTCATGATGCCGGGCCTGCTCCTGGGCGTAGCCGACGATGGCATTTTCAACGTCCTCGAAGGAGACGAGCACGGTCGCCTGATACTGGGCGAGGGCCTCTTCCTCGCGCGCGTTCTGCACCTTGATGTTGGCGCGAATCCGGCCGGCATCGAAGATCGGCCAACTAATGCTGGGTCCCACGGAATAGTAAACACTGTCGAGGCGGCCAAGGTTGGTGAACTGCCCGGCGGCAAGGCCGGTGGATCCGGTCAATGAGAAACGCGGAAAAAGATCGGCCGTTGCCGCGCCGACCCGCGCGGTTGCGGCGGCGAGCTGGCGCTCGGCGCGGCGGATGTCGGGCCGACGCCGCAGCAACTGCGACGGCAACCCCACCGGCACCACCGGCGGCGGCGCGGGGATCGGCGCGGCACGCATCAACTCCGATTCCAACGCCGTCGGATCCTGCCCCAGAAGCACGCCGATGCGATGAATCCCCTGCGCAAGCGACGTGCGCAACGCCGGCACGGCGGAACGCGTGGTTGCGACCTGCGCCTCGGCGCGGGCCACGTCCAGATCCGTGGCGAGGCCGGCCTGAAATCGCGAGCGCGTGAGATCGACGGTGTCTTGCTGCGAGCGGATGTTTTGGCCGGCGATCTGAAGTTCGCGCTGGAGGCCGCGCACTTCGATGTAATTGCGCGCGACTTCGGCCAGGAGGGAAACCATCACGTCACGGCGAGCTTCGATGGCCGCCTGCTCGTCGGCGCCCGCCGCCTCGACCGACCGTCGGACGCCGCCGAAAACATCGATTTCCCAGCTTGCGTCAAAGCCGCCTTGCCAGGTGTCAATTTCGCTGCGATTGAAGGCGGAGGCCAGGCCGTTGGAGGTGTTGGAGGAGTTGCCATTTCCCGCGCCATTGGCGGCGCGGGCCTGGGAGCGGCCCAGGGTTCCGCCGGCCGCAGTGCCCGCGGCGCCGCCGGTATTGCCGCTGAGCGTCCCGCCGCCGGCCCCGGCTCCACCGGCTCCTGGAATGTAAAAACCTTCCTTGCTGAAACGATCACGCGAGTAGGCAGCCGCCGCGTTGACCGTCGGCAACTGCGCCCCCCGCTGGATCGTCAACTGCGACCGCGCCTCGCGCACGCGCGACTGCGCGATGCGAAGATCCAAATTGGTGCGCACCGCGCGGCCGACCAGCGAATCGAGCATGGGATCATTGAAGTTCTCCCACCATCGCTCCAGCCCGGCAATGGGTTGCGCGGCCGGCTGCGTACTGGGCTGGGTGGCGCTGAACCTCGCGGGCACCGGCATCCGGGGCTTGGTGTAATCGGGCCCCACCACGCATCCGGAAAACCCAAGCGGCAACGCCGCACTGATCAGCCATCGATTCTTGATCATTTGCCTTGCTTCTACTTTGTGGCCCGGCAAAAAGCCAATCCTACTTGCGCCCCTGCGTCACCGTCGGCCAATCATCCGTGCGAAATGGCACCGTGGGCAGGTTGGCCTTGTTGTAAAGATTGCCCTCTGGATTATTCGCCCAGTCATATCGGACGGCGGCCGGCTTTTCCACGTCCTTGCTGGATACGCTAACAGTGTCGCCGTCGATTTTCGCATCCGCCCAATGCCAGGTCTTGCCTTCACCGGCGATTTGGAAGCCCTTGAGCGTGTCACCACCTTTGAGGTGCAAACCATTAGCGAATTTGAAATGAAGAACGGCTTTGTTGCCATCCACTTTCATATTCTCGAATTCAGGGCCGGAGTACTCGACGTGTTTGCCGTACGCTTTGGCCAGAGCCACCAGCTCGAGGCGCTTGCCGACATCCTGCTTGTCTTTGGGATGAATGTCGCCGGGGTTTTTGACGTCGGCCAGGTCGATCGCCAACGCCTGCCCGTTGTGAGGAAGGGCAGCGGTCAGGGTCTGCGCCTCGCGCAATTCGGCCCAAGCGCTGTCGCCGGGGTTTTTGGGCGGGTTCTGGAAGTTGGCCAGGGAGACGATCAGAAACTCCATGTTCGGCTCGCCCCAGGCATCGCGCCAGCTTTTGATCATGGCCGGCAGCAGCTTGCGGTATTGGTAGGCGCGGTCTGCATTGCTTTCCCCCTGATACCAGATCACGCCCCTGGCCGCGAAAGGCACGATCGGGGCGATCATCCCGTTGTACAGCACCGAGGGCCGATTGGGATTCTGCTCCGGGTTGCCGGGCTTGCGTGGAGCTTTTTTGCCTTGCGCCTTGGCCTGCGCGGCGGCCTTGTTCCATCGCTCCAATTGCCTCTGGTAGTTTGCCACCGGGTCTTTGTCGCGATCGAGCATGGGCGCGAAGTCGGGATCGTTTTCCAGGTACGAATGCCGCGCCCAGGCCTCGGCGACCGTGCCGCCCCAGGAGGTGTGAATGATCCCGACCGGCACCTTCAGATCTTCGTGCAGATCGCGGCCGAAGAAGTAGCCCGCCGCGGAAAAGCCGCCCCAATCGCCGGTCTCAAGATTTTGCGGCGAGCAGACGAGCCACTTGCCTTCGTCTTTCTTGTTGGGCTGCGACTGTGGCAGCAACTCCGTCTGCGGCTCGTCGGCGACGTGCTTGGGCACCGTGAACAGCCGGATGTGCGGATGATCGCCGGCGGTGATTTCCTGCTGGGCGTCGCGGCCATTCTTAATGCCAAACTCCATGTTGGATTGTCCCGAGGCGATCCATACTTCGCCGACGAGGATATCCTTGAGCGTGATGCTGTTCTTGCCGGCGACGGTCAGGTCTTCGCCTTTGTCATTGGCGGTCAGCGGCTGAAGTTTCACTTCCCAGTGACCCATGTCATCGGCCTTGGCGGCTTGCTTCTGCTGGCCGAACGTGACAGTGACCTGCTCCCCGGCATCCGCCGTCCCCCAGACCGGCACCGCCATTCCCTGCTGCAAGACCATATGGTCAGCCATGATGGCCGGGAGTTTCACATCGGCGCGGGCCCAGGAGCCGCACAACAACGCGCAGGTCGTGAAACTCGCGGCGATGAAGTTCCGTAGAATGGTGCAATTGATTCGCATCCGTGTTTCTCCCTGGGGCTAATGATATCACACAAGCTGGACAAACGCTCGGCGCCGCAATCTTCCGTATCACGGGCGTCTCGCCCGTGGAGTCGCGGTACGCCGCGATGTTCGACCGGTACTCCGGTCGAAGACTACCGAGCGCAGCGACATCGGGGCGCTCGATCGCAGGCTCCTGTTGATTCGCGATGCACTCTCGCGTTGTTTTACCAGCGGCCCCGGAACACGTTGCATCATAGACGAGCAGTGCGGCATGCCGTGATTTCTCGACCACCGCGCCATCGGCACGGGCGAGACGCCCGTGATACGGTGACGGCCTGTTTCCCGCGAGCCCCGGAGCGTTTCGGGTGCCTGAAGCACTGCCGGTGTGTCGCGCCAAAATGCGTTCGCCATCGCGCGATTGCGCATCGATATCTCACATCGACTATCATCCTCTCACGATGCCCGATTCATACCAGCAGATCCTCAGCCACCTGTCCCGCGCCCGGCGGGTGCTCGTGACGACGCACGTTCGCCCCGACGGCGACGCCCTGGGCAGCACGGCGGCGCTCGTCGCGGGCATGCGCCAGCGCGGCGTGATTGGCGAGGTTCTTCTGCTCAGCCATCTGCCCACCAAATATGCCTTTCTCTTCCATGACAATGGGATCGTCCATCATGATGCCGAGGTGGGTTGGCCGGCGTCGCTTTCGCTGGATAATTTCGACGCCTTTGTCGTTGTCGATACCGGCACCTGGTCGCAATTGCCGGGGCTTAAGGAACGGATATCGGCCTGGAATGTTCCCAAGGTGGTCGTCGATCACCATCTGACTCAGGAGAATTGGGCCGACGCCAAGTTGGTGGTGACCGAGGCGGCGGCGGCGGGGGAAATCGTGGCGGAATTGCTCGATCAGTGGGAGGTGAAGCTGGATGCCGCCATGGGCAGCGCGCTGTTCGTGGCCATCGCCAGCGACACCGGATGGTTTCAGTTCTCCAATACGCGGCCGTTCACATTGCGCCTTGCCGCCCGCCTCATTGAGGCCGGGGCGGATACCGACCGGCTTTATCAATTGCTCTACCAGAACGAACGGCCCGAGCGCATCGCGCTACAGGCCCGCGCGCAGCAATCGCTGGAACTGCTGCTCGACAATCGCCTCGCGGTGATGCGGGTCACTCACCAGGATTTTGTGCACACGCGCGCCAGCGTGCCGGATACGGAGAGCCTGATCAACATCCCGTTGCAAATCCGCACGGTGGAGGTCTCGATCCTTCTAACCGAGCCCGGCGACGCCGGGCCGGTGCGCGTGAGCCTGCGGAGCAAGGGGCAGGTGGACGTGGCGCGCTTCGCCGAGCAATTCGGCGGCGGCGGGCATGCCCGGGCGGCGGGGCTTAAGCTCCAATTGCCCCTCCACGAAGCGCGCGCGCGGCTCGTCGCCGCCCTAAGCAACACAATGTCCGAGCAAAATCCGAAATCCGGGACGGGAAATCCGAAATCCGAAACTCGAAATCCGAAATGAAGACCGACGTTAAAGCAAGAACGCGAGCCGGGATTCTTTTTGATCAGCGCGTCAGTAAAACTTTGGCACCGGTGGCCCGCGCGTGTTCGGCAAACGAAAACCACGGGCGAGCCGCCCGTGCCACGAAAGACAACGGGCTGCGCTTGAATGCCGCCTCGGATCTCCCAGCCGCCGTCTCCGATCTTCATTCGGATTTCGACATTCGGAATTCGGATTTCGATATTCGGATTTCGGATTTTCCTCACGTTCGTCCATAGATGTATTCATTCAGATAATGAATCTGCATGGACTGATTCATCGCATGATGGGCATTGACGTCGCCGATGGAGATGAGGCCCATGAGCGTGCAGTCCTCCATGCAGATGGGGATATGGCGGATGCGGCGACTGCACATCATTTCGCTCATCTCTTCGAGGCTGGTTTCCGGCGCGCAGCAGGTTACGTCGCGGGTCATGACCTGGCCGACGAGAATGTCGGCGGGGTTGGCTTGCTCGCCGATCACGCGCTGTAACACATCGCGTTCCGTGAAGATTCCCACGGTGCGATCGGCCTCCATCACCACCAGCGCGCCGACGTGGTGCTGATTCATTCGGCGCGTGGCCTCAAGGACCGTCGCGTCGGGTGAGATGGCGTACACCTGCGTTCCCTTTTCCGAAAGCATCTCCAGTGCGGTAGGCACGATCTGCTCCTTTCGATATGGCCGGCATGCCAATGCGGCACGCCACAGGATCGGACTAGAAATGGACGACGCCGGGAGTCTAACACAATTGGCGCGGGGAACGCAACATTGTGAAATTATTCGCAATGCCGGCGATTGGAGGATGCCGCAGGATCGTGAAGAGGCGGCGCATGAGATTGGCTGCGGCGCGCTCTCGGCGCCCGCGAGGGACTCAATCGTGGATTTGCTTATTTCAAGGTCGGAATCGTCGTTGGCGCCGACGAGCCGGTTGCGGGAGTGGGGTGCCATATGACCCGCTGCAATTCAGGAATCGCCGGCTTGGCCGGGGGTGTCTTCCCGAGTTCGTCCACGACCTTGTCGGTGATTTCGGCCGAGGGGTCGAACCATGCCAACTGGCTGTGATCCATCACGATCGATCGATTATTGGCCAACGCCACCCGGCGAAGCGCCGGATCGAGCGATTGGCGATAGTTGACAATCACGTTCTGCTGGAACAGAGCCCTGCTTTGACCCAGTTTTTGGCCGAGCTCAACCTTCTCGCGCTGCATGCCCATGCCGGCTGCCATGAGTTGATCCAGTTGCGTGCTGTTCATCCCAAGTTTTTCAAGTTCAGCGCGATCCTTGGCGGCCATCATGGCGTCGGCTTTTTCGGCCGTTACGTTGGCGGATTTGACGATGGCCCGCTTCTGTTGTGTGTAGGCGTCCTCGATTGCATGAGTGATCGTCTGATATTGTTCACCCAGTTGAACGTCCGCCTGCTTCATATCCTTGTTGATTTCATCCGACCACCCCATCTGCTTGAATATCTTATCGAAGTTAATCACCGATACCGGCTGATTCCCGGCGGCGGCCTTATTATTGGACGCATCGTCCTTGTTGCACCCGGCGCCAATGCCAAGCAGCGCGATCAAAAAGAGCATGGCGACGGCGTTCTTCATAGCTGACTCCAGAATTGGCTCCGAGGATCGTGCGAGACGCGGCTATTTCCTTGAAATACAAGGTCAAAACCTCTGCTCCCTTGATGTACCCCAAGAGTGGGCCGGATGCAAACCATTGTGCTCACCGTGGGCGATCAGGGGCGTTGATCAAATCATAACCCCATGCGTGGCAGAAAATTATGCTCGGGTTTGCCGATGCCTCCGTGACTCATGCGCCCCATTGAATGCGGCACGTCCGATAACTCCCATTGACAAGCCGGCCCAGACCTCTCAAGTTACTTAGCTTGGCTACCGATGGTTATTTGGGAAAGATAGGGAAGAATTGCCGGCGGAAGCCAGGGATCGGGCGGGCTCGATCCGAAAACATAAGGAAACCCCTTTTCGCAAATGGGGAATAACGTATTGGGATGGAGCGCCAATGAAGACGGTTTTCACGACTGGGGAAGCGGCTGACATTTGCAAGGTCTCGCAGCAGACGATCATTCGCTGCTTCGACAGCGGCCGGCTCAAGGGCTTCCGCGTTCCGGGAAGCCGGTTCCGTCGCATCCCGCGCGAGGCGCTCGTGGCCTTCATGCGCGACAATAGTATTCCGCCGGACGCGCTGGATAACGGCAAATCCAAGGTTTTGGTGGTCGATGATGATCCGGAAATCGTGGAGCTGTTCGTCGATGTCCTGGAGCGCGACGGCCGCTTCGAGGTCAAGACCGCGGGCACCGGGTATGATGCGGGCGTGCTGACCCAGGAATTCATGCCCGATCTGGTGATCCTCGACTACATGCTCCCGGACATCAACGGCAACGTCGTCTGCCAAACCATCCGCAAAAACACCAATTTCGAGCACATGAAGATCATCATCGTGTCCGGCGTGGTGAATCAGGACGAAATCAACGACCTGCTCAAGAGCGGTGCCGATGAATTTGTCAAAAAGCCGTTCAATATCGAAAAGCTGATTGAACGGATCGGCCAACTCTTATCGGTCTAGCCCAGACAACGCAAGAGTGAAACACGAAGGCACACGAATGAAGACAAATTATTCGTGCCCATTCGTGCTCATTCGTGGCAGTATTCTCTCTCGATCATCCCGACAGCCGATGTTATAGGTTGTCGGTCGTCAGTCGCCAGTTGCGGTTGCAACCGGCCAGCCCCTGACAACCGACAACCCACAACTGACAACTGACCCATTCCATGCCCGACCTTCGTGAAAAAAGAGTCGATCTGATTCTCCAGCAGCTCGAGGAGCTTCCAACGCTGCCGGCGGTGGCGATGCGGGTGCTGGAGGCGACAGGCGACGAACTTTCTTCCGCTCGCCAGGTCGTGGATCTCATTTCGACCGACCCGGCCCTCACCTCGCGCATCCTGCAATTAGTTCATCGCGCGGAAGTAGGCGTGCGGGGGGAAGTCAGTTCCATCGAACGCGCGGTTGTGCTTCTGGGATTTGATGCCGTGCGCAGCGCGGTGCTCGCCGTGAGCGTGTTTCAGAGTTTTGGTCCGCGTTCGCCGCAAGCGGTGGCGGGAAGCTTCGACCGCAACGAGTTCTGGAAGCATTGCGTGGCGGTGGCCTGCTGTGCCGAGCTGCTCGCGGAAGCCGCGCACAGCCCCGAACTCGCGCCCGCCGAGGCGTTTGTCTGCGGGCTGCTGCATGATCTTGGCAAGGTCGCGCTGGACGCGGCGTTGCCTAAAAGTTTCAGCCGGGTCGTCGAGGCCGCCGACCTTCTCCGAGGTAACATCGCCGAGGTCGAGAAGCAGGTCATCGGGCTGGATCACATGGTCGTCGGCAAGCGTCTGGCCGAGAAATGGCAGCTTCCCGCGGTCATCCGCGAATGCGTCTGGCTGCATGGACAAGACCCCCGCGCGTTGCCGGCGACGGTGAAAAACCCGCGAATGGTCAACGTCATCACGCTGGCGGACCAGATCGTCCGCGAGCAACACCTGGGCTATAGCGGCAACTACACCTTCACGCTGTCGCGGCAATCGCTGATTGAAGCCGCCGGCCTGACCGCGCCGCGGGTGGATGCCGCCATGCAAAAGCTGGTCGCGCGCATCGAGCCGCGCGCCGCTTCGCTGGGACTGGGCAACGCCAGCACCGCCGAGCTTTATCAGCAGGCGTTGTCGCAGGCGAATAAGGAATTGGGACGCGTCAGCGGGCAGTTGGCCGCCAAGAATCGACGGCTGGCGATGCGGGCGCAATTCTTTGATGCCCTCAGCCGCTTCCAAAGCGAACTATGGCCCGATGCGCCTACACAAACCGTGTTGCAGGCCGTCGCGCAGACGGCGGTGGGGGTGCTGGGCGTTTCGTGCGTGGCCGCCTTCTCGCTGCCGCCGGGCCAGAGCTATGCCGAGGCGCTTTTGTGTGATGAGGAAGGCCAGGTTTTCGAGAATTCACTGATCGATCTGCCGACAAAATCAGCAGAAATGACCCGGGCGCGAAGCGCGGCGGGGGCCTTGGCGGTACGCGGCGCGTTCGAGGGGGATGGCGCCGAATCGTTGGAAGACTTTGAGGCCGATTCAACGGTTTCACCAAGCCCCGTGGATGCCTCGCCGCCGATCGACGCGGGCCAACTCGTTCGTCCCTCGCTCCCCCGGCTTGGCGAAGGGCCGGTGCTGTCGGCGGGGGAGGAACTGGAATGGCTGGTGGGCATGGTCTCGCCGCGCCTTCCCAATGACAAACGCTTCTGGATCTGCCTGGAGGCCGACGGCCAGTGCATCGGCGGCGTGGTCTGGGGCGGCCCCGCCGGCGAAGCGCAGCGCCTCAGCCCTCAGGTACAGGAACTGGCCACCATCGCCAATGGATGGTCCCTGGCCCTGAGAATGGCACAAATCCGCGAGGAAGCGCGCCTCCTTTCCGAGCAACTGGCCCAGGCGAATTTACAGCTTCAAAATGCTCAGGATGAAATTCTTCGCGGCCGCACGATGATTACTGTCGGCGAAATGGCCGCGGGCGCCGCGCATGAAATGAACAATCCGCTGGCGGTGATCAGCGGCCGCTCGCAGTTATTGGCACAGCAACTGACCGATCCCAAAGCCAGGGCCGCCGCACATTTGATTCATGAGCAGTCGCATCGGCTCAGCGAGATCATCACGGAGCTGATGGATTTCGCCAGGCCCGAAGCGCCCGACATCAAGGAGGCCGAAGTTGCCGATGTTGTCGATCGCGCGCTTCATGAGGCCAAGAGCAACAACGATCCTGCCGATAGAAACATTGAAGTGACCATGGGCGATGTGCCGCTGGTGAAAGTTGACGCGGCACAAGTATCGGCAGCGCTGACCGAAGTGCTGGCCAATGCGATCCACGCCACCGACCCAACCACCGGGCAGGTGCAGGTGCATATTGCACATGATCCGTATTCGGCGCAGGTGGTGGTGACGGTCACCGACAACGGCTGCGGAATGGATGAGAACACCGCGAAGCGCGCGTTCGACCCGTTCTTCAGCGCCAAGACCGCCGGACGACGGCGCGGCATGGGCCTGGCCAAGGCGATGCGCTGGATGGAAGCCAGCGGAGGATCGATCCGCCTGGAAAGCCGCCCCGGCCAGGGCACGCGAACGCTCCTGCTGCTGCCGGCCCTCAGCGCCGCCAACACCCTGCCGGCGCCGCCGGCCGGCAAGGGCAGTCTCGCCACGCCTCTGGTTGAAACGCGGAAAACGTCGGCGGGATGACAAGCCGTCCTTTTTGAGGGCTTGGGCGCGCGGAGAAGAAACCACGAATAGGCACGAATTAACACGAATGGAGGAGGTAACCTCAATCGTGACACGGGCGTCCCGCCCGTGCGTGTTCCATGGAACTCAGGAGACATCGATTTTCCCTATTCCACAGCCATCGGCACGGGTGAGCCGCCCGTGCCACAAGAAATCAACGATCCCGTTTTGAGATTGCCATTTTCTTCTTTTGAATTTGTTTCGGATTTCGTGCTTCGGATTTCGGATTTTTTGCCCACGGCCGTACCCCGCACCCTAGGAACCAATAAGATGGCCCCTGTCCAAACACCCCCCGCTTTGCCGCCGCGCGTACTCGTGGTGGATGATGAGCCGGCTCTGCGGGAAGTGATTGAGGACGTGGTGCGTGACGGCATGAGCTGCCGGGTGCTGTCGGCCTCCAACATCGCCCAGGCCCGGCGCATCCTCGCCACCCAATCCGTGCAACTGCTCGTGACCGACATTCATCTCCCCGACGGCGACGGCACCTCGCTTCTGACTACCCTGCAACGCCATCAACCCAGCGCCAGCGCGATCGTCATCACCGGCGCGCCGACCATGGACGTGGCGATTGCCGCGATGCGCGAGGGGGCGGTGGATTTCGTTCCCAAGCCATTCACTCACAATCAACTGGTCGAGCGGCTCCAACGGGCCCTCGACCGACAAGCCAGGCTCGACAAGCAGGAGAAACGCTTCGACCGCCTGAAAGTGGCGGTCAAGCGCCTCAACGAGGCCCGCCGAACCATCGGCCAGAAGGTCGATCTCCTGTGCAATGACCTGGTCAGCGCATACGGCGAACTATCCCGGCAGCTCGACGGCGTGCGAACCCAGGAAGGCTTCCGCAAGTTCATCGAAGGCGCCAAGGACCTGGAACAACTGCTCTGCCATGCCATGGATTGGCTGCTCCGCCAAGTCGGCTACTGCAATGTCGCGGTTTATCTGGCGGGAGAAGACAGCGAGTTCCAGCTCGGCGCCTACATGAAATACACGCTGGCCGGCGATCAGATCTTGACCGACGCGGTGAAACGCGTGCTGCTGCCGCTGGCGGTTCGTGATGGCGTTTCACACGCGCTGGCCAACGAGCAGGCGTCGCAATTCACGCCCCAGGAACTGGCGTTGCTCAAAGGGCAGGACGTGCTGGCCGTGAATTGCACGTATCTGGGCGAATCGCTGGCGGGCCTCTTGTTCTTCCGCGACAGCCGCACGCCGTTCACGGCGGACGATGAAGCCCTCGTGAAGGCAATCAGCCCGATCTTCGCCGTCGCCCTGGCATCGGTCGTGCGCGACACGAATACCGATGCGGGCGATGCGGGCGATGCGGGCGATGCGCCCGATGAGGATGGCCCGTCAGCCGGCGCCGATGACGAAGACGAGGGCAACGTCAAAGACAAAAAGCCCAAGTCCCGCCGACGCCCCGACCCCGCCGACTGGTGGAAGAACGGCGGGAAATCGCCGTTCTGAACGACTTCCCAAAACTTCCCGAAATTGCCGCATGCCGAATTCGGGAACCCAATGACTTCGCCGTATCACGGGCGTCTCGCCCGTGCCTGATGCCCTAAAAGTTGAAGAACCGTATTTCCTCAACTCCTCCGCCATCCGCACGGGCGAGACGCCCGTGATACAGCAATGGCGTTCTTCCCTCGATTTCGCAAACCAGCAAGTATTGCTTTTCCCCACTGTGTGGCTGCATCATTCCAGGTGTTGGGGCGTATGCAGTGGAAGGTTTGGAAGCATCGCGCTTGATTCGCGAGGGAACAATGAATCGTATTTCTCGATGGCTCATCGTAACAGCCTCATTTGCATTCACCGCCGTGCCGGTCTTGGCCGGACATGACTGGCCCCAATGGCGCGGGCCGCAATTCGACGGCGCCAGCGACGCCAGCAACCTTCCTACAAAACTCGACAAGAGCACGCAGGCCTGGGAGACGCAGTTGCCGGGCCTGGGCAACGGCACGCCGGTGATTGTCGGCGACCGGGTACTGCTCAGTTGCTACGACAACAAGAGCGCAAAATTACTGGGCATGTGTATCTCGCGCACGGATGGGCATGTTCTCTGGCAGAAGGAAGTGGCCGGGAGCATGATGCGCAACGATCGCAACAATGCCGCCTCCCCCTCGGCGGTTGCCGACGCGAACTGCGTCTTCTTCACGTTCGCCACCGGCGATATCGCCGCGTTTGATCTGGAGGGCAAGCCGCTCTGGCAGCGCAACCTCCAAAAAGATTACGGCACGTTCAACATCCAGTGGATCTATTCCTCGTCGCCGCTGCTTTACAAGGGGAAGTTGTACGTGCAGGTGCTGCAGCGCGATGTGCCGCCGCACGGGCCGCCAACCTCCGACAAGCGGGCGGATTCCTATCTGCTGGCGCTCGACCCCAGGACCGGCCACATATTGTGGCGGCAAGTTCGGCCCAATGAGGCGCGCGAGGAATCCAAGGAGTCGTACGCCACGCCCGTGCCTCTGGAACACGATGGCCGAAGCGAGATCATTCTGGTGGGCGGCGATGTCGTCACCGCCCACGACGCCGACACCGGCAAGGAACTCTGGCGGGCCGGCGGCTGGAATCCGGGCAAGGAGGCCCAATGGCGTCTTGTCCCCTCCGTCTGTCCCGACAACGCCGACGGCCTGGTTTTCGCCTGCGCCCCCAAGGGCGGCGCGGTGATGGCCTTCAGGGACGGCGGCGCCGGCGACGTCACCCAATCGAGCCTCGCCTGGAAAAGCGAGCCCCGATCCACCGGCATCTCCAGCGACGTCTGCGTTCCCCTGCTCTACAAAAACAGCCTCTACGTCCTCAACGGCGACCGCAAAACGCTTTACTGCCTCGACCCCAAAACCGGCAAGGAAAAGTGGAAGGGAAAACTCGGCGGCAACCCCGTCTTCCGCGCCTCGCCCACCGGCGCCGACGACAAAATCTACTGCATGAACGAAGGCGGGGATCTCTGGGTGCTATCCGCCGATTCATTCAAAATCCTATCGCAATCCTCCCTGGGCGCGCGGCCAAGCCATGCGTCGGCGGCGGTTGTCGATGGGATGGCGATCGTGCGATCGGGAGAGAAACTAACCGCGTTTAAGAAATAGTGTGAATGACACTCCACGTTTGACGATCTTCACCCAGGGCTATCGCATTTAGGCCGATAGGGCCTGAATCAGGCTTTCCCGGCTCCATCCGCACATTTGCTGCTTGAGTCGAATGCCGACGTTGAGATTCTTTCCATTTGGTTTCTTGGGTTGCCAGCGTT
>Ga0209483_1001747_pt1 | contig 16130 bp, 15 predicted proteins | sample NGEPerA_FD_184508 | JGI IMG/M metagenome (GOLD analysis project Ga0209483, IMG submission 184508) | Arctic peat soil microbial communities from the Barrow Environmental Observatory site, Barrow, Alaska, USA - NGEE PermafrostL2-A... | ecosystem: Environmental > Terrestrial > Soil > Wetlands >... | reverse complement strand
AGGCAGAAGGTTCCCAGGGGTCCGCCAGGCCCCATAAATGTCTTTCGGGTTAAGAGCTTAAGGCTGGTCCGGCTCGACGATGATATTGCGCAGGAATTGCAGGGTGCACGCCCGCCAGGAATGCGCCTCGGCGAAACGGCGGGGGGTAAGGCTGCCAGGGTGGCGGGCGATCTCCAGCGCCTTCAGGCAGGCCGCTCTCAGGTCCTCATCCAAGGCCCCCACGGGCGCGTCTCCCACCACGTCCAGGGGCCCCTGGACGGGATAGGCGGCCACCGGAATGCCGCAGGCTAGCGCTTCCAGCAGGACCAGGCCGAAGGTGTCGGTCCGGCTGGGAAAAACGAAGACGTCGCTGCCCGCATAGGCCTCGACCAAGGCCTGGCCCGAGAGCGTGCCCAGAAAGCGCGCGTCGGGATAGCGGGCTTCCAGTTCGGCCCGCGCCGGGCCGTCGCCCACCAGGACCTTGGTCCCCGGCAGGTCCAGCTTGAGAAAGGCTTCGATGTTCTTTTCCACCGCGACGCGGCCCACATAGAGCCAGACCGGCCTTTCATAAGGCAGGTGGTCATCCGCGATAGGATGGAAATGATCCACATCCACCCCCCGCGACCAGATGCGCAGATTGGTGAAACCATGCGCCTGCATTTCGCGCTTGAGGCTTTCGGTGGCCACCATCATGGCGGTGGCGGGACCGTGAAACCAGCGCAGCCAGCGATAGACCAGTTCCTCCGGGATCAAGGGGAAACGCGCCCGGACATATTCGGGAAAGCGGGTATGGAACGAGGTCGAGAATTCGATGCCATGCTTGAGACAGATCGAGCGCGCGCTCATTCCCAGCGTGCCTTCGGTGGCGATATGCACCGCGTCGGGCGCGAAAGCGCGAATTTCTTTTTCCAATTTCCAGCGCGGAAAGACCGCCAGGCGGATTTCACGATAAGTGGGAAGGCCGATGGTGAAACGGCCTTCGGGCGTGGCATAGCGCACGCTATGGCCCAAGGCCGTCAGATCCTCGCCCAGCACTTCAAGCGTTCGCACCACGCCATTGACCTGGGGTTTCCAGGCATCGGTGACGATGAGGATCTTGAGGTGGGCGGCGATGCCGGGAACAGGTCCCGGCATCAGACGCTTGGTCCTACGCGGGTATAAGCGCGGGCACAGCCGCTTCGGCGGAGCCCAGGCTCGCGTGTCTCTGAGAGGGACTGGCCCAGCGAAGAATCTCCAGATTTCCGCGGGCATCTTCGACAAGGGCGCTGCAGCTTTCAACCCAGTCTCCGTCGTTCAGGTAAAGCACGCCGCCGATATGGCGGATCTCGGCATGATGGATATGGCCGCACACCACCCCGTCCACGCCCCGCTTGCGCGCTTCCGCCGCCACCGCTTCCTCGAATTGGGAGATGTATTCGACCGCGTTCTTGACCTTGTGTTTCAGCCAGGCCGACAGCGACCAATAGGGCAGGCCCAGCTGCTTGCGGACCTGGAACAGAAGGTCGTTCCAGCGCAGCGCCACGCCATAGGCCCAGTCACCCGCATGGGCCAGCCATTTGGCGCAGGCGATCACGCCATCGAAGCGGTCGCCATGGAGCACCAGAAGGCGGCGTCCGTCGGCGGTTTCGTGGATGGTTTCGAACGCCACCTCGATCCCCGCAAAGCCTTTTCCCCCGAAGAATTGGCGGCCGGCATAATCGCGGGCGAATTCGTCATGGTTGCCGGGGACGAAGATCACCCGCGTGCCATTGTCCACCTTGGCGAGAATCTCGGCCACCACCCGGCTTTGCGCCTCGTTCCAATACCAGCGGCGCTTGAGCTGCCAGCCATCGACGATGTCGCCCACCAGAAACAAGGTGGAACATTCATTGTGGGCCAGGAAATCAGCCAGCGCCTCGGCCTTGCAGCCGCGCGTGCCCAGATGCGTGTCGGAAATGAAGATGGTGCGGTGATTGCGGCGCGGCCTCAATGATTGCGTCGGCGCGGACCGTGCGCCCCGCCCGATCAGCGCTTCGGCGCCTTCGAACCAGGCGCCGCCACGAAGACGCGAGTCAAAAACAGACCGTTCCATCCAGGTCTCCCGCTTTCGTCCGGGTGCGTCCTATTTCCGCTCCCGGGGCGGGAAATAGCCCATCCGCGCGAATCTTTTGTTGCGGGCAAAAGACGGACTCATGAATCCGGTGGGGCGGGTGCATGCGATCCAGGCGGAACCATCATTTTTTGCCTGATATTGCGCCGCACAAGCGCCTTAATATCGGGCAGATGCCCGGAAACCCCCTGTCAGCTATGTAAAATATGCAGGATTTACTTGAGAAAATTCGTTACGGCAGCCGATTTCAGGACTTGCCGGAGCCGGCAAGTTTCATCATATTGTTGCGGCGCGGTATTGCGGGTCCGCCCGCGAAGCCGCCGCCCTTCCTGGGCGTTTCCTCCCTGAACTTGGCCGCTTTGGTATTCCCAAAGCGGCCTTTTTTCTTGATGGCGGATTGTCTGGCGCAGATGCGCGCTGATTCGCGGACTATTCCGCCGCGAGGGGAAAGGCGCGTCCGCCCAATAACGCCGGATCGATCGCGGTGAGCCGCGCCAAGGTTTCGGTGAGGCGCTTTTTGATCGCGTCGAAAACAGATTTGCGCTGGATGCGGTCTTCGTCGAGATAGAGCGCGCGATTGATCTCGATCTGCAAACCGAACAGGCCCTGGGCGGCACGGCCATAGAGCAGCGTGGTGTAGCCGCCGGCATAGGGCGCGTTGCGGGCGATGGAAAACCGCATGCCCACGAACGCATTTTCCGCCCAGCCGGTGAGGAGCAGAGGCGCCGAGCCGCCATAACGGTCTCCCAGCACCACATCGGGCACCGAAAGCGCCGACGGCATGGAATGACAATCCACCACCACGGCGACGCCGAATTTCTTGACCGTCTCGGCCGCCAATTCCGCCAGTGCCGCATGATAGGGGCGATAAAGCCCTGAAAGCCTCAACTCCGCTTCGCGCGGAGAAAGCTTGCCGGCATAGATTTCCGCGCCATCGCGCACGATGCGGGGAATGACGCCCAGCCCGGCGACGACGCGGGGACTGGGCGCATCGATGGCGATATTGAGCGCAGCATCGAACATGCCGCTGTCGAGTTCGCCGCTGGCGCGGTTGACGTCGCAATAGGCGCGGGGGAATTCCGCCGCGATCAGGGGCGCGCCCAAGCCGGCGACGCCCGAAAATAATTCATCCACGAAGGCGTCTTCGGAGCGGCGCAAGGTCAGAGGATCAAGCCGGCTTTGCGCGATCAGGCTTTGCGGATAGCGCCGGCCGGAATGGCCGGAGGCGAAGACAAAAGGCACGGTCTGGACCTGGGGCCGGATCACCCGGAACGGCTGGGCCAGGAGCGCGGCAAGGACGGGGTCATTGGCGGCGGAATCCTCCCCTCCCGGAGCCGCGGATTGCGGGGTCCCTTCAAGGCCGGAGGGTGGACGCGCCATGGTCTTTTCTCGCTTAACGAAGACAGGGGAGCCCAAAGGGTGCCCCGTTTCAAGTATGGGCACTTGTTTACGGTTCCCGGGATATGGTTTTTACTGGGGACGAGCGAGGGCCGGGCAGGCAATGGCGCATATCCTTTTGGCGGAAGACGACGAATCCCTGCGCAAATTCCTTGCGGCGGCGCTGGTCAAGGCTGGCCATGCCGTGAGTGATTTCGGGGATGGCGGCGCCGCCTATGAATGCCTCAAGGGCGACAGTTTCGATCTTCTGCTCACCGACATCGTGATGCCGGGCATGGATGGGATCGAGCTGGCCAAACGGGCGGCAGAGCTCAATGACGGCCTGAAAATCATGTTCATCACCGGTTTTGCCGCAGTGGCGCTGCACCCGTCCTCGAACGCCCCCAAACAGGCCAAAGTTCTGTCCAAACCCTTCCATCTCAGGGAAATCGTGGCCGAGGTGGAACGGATGATCGCGGCGTGACCTCCTCACGCTTTTCTTTGCCGATCCGGGCGGCTATAGAGGCCGCCCACCGCGATGAGATGGGATTTCGGGCGCGTAGCTCAGCGGCAGAGCACTACCTTGACATGGTAGGGGTCACAGGTTCGATCCCTGTCGCGCCCACCATCTCCAGCTTCGCCGCGTGCGGTTGGGATGGCCTGATATGAGCCTCTCTTCTCGCGCGACAGGGATCGGATTTTTGTTTTGCGCGCGTCGCGCGCGGGGCCCTGTAGCGCCCATGACTGAATTATGAGGCCAGAGCGGCGATGAGCCCGCTGGATCTTCTTTCCCGCTTCAAGGATGCGCGTGTGCTGGTGGTGGGCGATGTGATGCTCGACCGCTTCGTCTATGCCCGCGTCTCCCGCCTTTCGCCGGAAGCGCCGGTGCCGGTCCTGGCGGTCGAGCGCGAGGCGCTAAGCCTGGGCGGGGCGGGCAATGTGGCGCGCAACATCGCCTCGCTGGGCGGTCACGCCACCTTGATCGGCGGCAAGAGCCGGGATGAAGCCGGCGCCCGCCTCGATGACCTTCTGTCGGGGGATGGGCGCATCCATAACGCGCTGGTGACGTCGGAGCATGGGCGGACCACTGAAAAGATCCGCTACATCGCCGACCGGCAGCAGGTGATGCGCGCCGATTATGAGGCGGTTTGGCCTGACGGGGACGAAGACCAAATCCTCGCTGCCGCGCGCGCGGCGATGCGCGACCATCACGCCCTGGTGATTTCGGATTACGCCAAGGGATTCCTGTCGCCGGCGCTGGTGAAGGGCCTGATCGCGCTTGGCCGTGATGAGGGCAAGCCGGTCATCGTCGATCCCAAGGGCGCGCGGCTCGCTCATTATGACGGCGCCACGGTGATCACGCCCAACAAACAGGAAGCGGCCAACGCTGCGGGCGGGGAAGCGGACAGCGATTCCGGCGCCGCCAGCTGCGCGCAAAACATCCTGGCCACGCTTTCTCAACTGTCCGCCGTGATGATTACGCGCGGCGCTGCCGGTCTTTCGGTGATGGCGCGGGGCGGCGACATCACTCACATCGCGGCCCGCCCGCGCGAAGTGTTCGACGTTTCGGGCGCGGGCGACACCGTGGTGGCGACGCTGGCATTGGCGCTGGCGGCGGGAAGCGATCTGACCATTGCCGCCACGCTTGCCAATATCGCCGCCGGCATCGCCGTGACCATGGTGGGAACCGCCGCCGTCACCGCCGATGAATTGGTCGGCGAACTTCATGTCCAGCAGCTTGAAAGCATCGAGAAGAAGATCGTCTCGCCCGGCCGCGCTCAGGAATGGCTGAAGCTCTGGCGCGCCAAGGGCCGCCGCATCGGCTTCACCAATGGCTGTTTCGATCTTATCCATCCCGGTCACATTTCTTTGCTCAGGCAGGCCCGTGCCAAATGCGACCGGCTGGTGGTGGGCTTGAATTCAGACGCCTCGGTGAAACAGCTGAAAGGCGTTGGCAGGCCGGTGCAAGACGAGATGGCGCGCGCCATCGTGCTGGCGTCGCTGGCGATGGTGGATTTGGTGGTGATCTTCGCCGAAGACACGCCGGAGAAATTGATTCACGCCTTGCGGCCGGAGGTGCTGATCAAGGGCGCTGATTACAAGCGCGAGGACATTGTGGGCGCGGATTTCGTCGCCTCTTATGGCGGCGAGGTGGTGCTGGCTGATTTGGTGCCCGAGCAAAGCACCAGTTCCTTGATCCATCGCGCGCGCGAATGACGGCACTCAAGCCCGCGGCTTTCTTCGACCGCGACGGCGTGATCAATCGGGATCAAGGCTATGTGGGAAGTCCCGACCGCTTCGAGTTGGTGGAGGGCGCGGCCCGCGCCATCCGGCTTTGCCGCGATGCCGGCTATCTGGTGTTCATGGTCACCAACCAGGCCGGCGTAGCGCAGGGTTATTTCGAGGAAGACGACGTCAAGGCGCTGCACGATCACATGGGCGCATTGCTGGCTGCCGAGGGCGCGCGGCTGGACGATATCCGCTATTGCCCGCATCATCCCGAGGCCAAGCGCCCCGCCTATCGCAACGCGTGTTCTTGCCGCAAACCCGAAGCGGGCATGATCCTGGATCTGGCGAAATCCTGGTCCGCCGATCTGGCCCATTCCTTTTTGATCGGCGACAAGGAGAGCGATCTGGAAGCCGCCAAGCGCGCTCATATACGGGGTTTTCTCTATCGCGAGGGGCCGCTTGATCTCTTTGTCGCGGGCGCGATTTCCCGAATGGCGGAGATTGCCTGATACGTCATTCTCCGCGGCTTGCGCGGGTCGCGACCCTGTGTAACCCTTGGGCTGGGATGGGTTTTCGGGGAGTCTGCGATGGCGGCATGGGATCTCAACCGGCGGCGCCTGATCCAGGGCTCGCTGGCGCTGAGTGGCCTGGGTCTTGCGGGCTGCACCACAGCGATGGGTCCGCGCGCACGTCTCAACACCACGGGCTTGGGCGCCGACGACATTCCGCCACCGCTGGCGCCGGTGCGGGCTCATCCCGACCGGCTGTTCGACATCACCGTGTGCCTGCGCCCGTTCCGTGCCAAAGGCCCGCGCATCGAAGCCGAACAGATCGGCGACACCTTGGTGGTGCACAATTACGGCCACGGCGGCTCGGGCTGGTCGCTATCCTGGGGCTCGGCCAATCTGGCGATCCAGAAAGCGCTGGTGAACAGTCCCACCCAGGTGGCGGTGATCGGTTGCGGCGTGATCGGACTTACGTCTGCGATCATGGCGCAGCGCGCCGGCGCCGCCGTCACCATCTATGCCCGCGATCTTCTGCCTCAGACCCGTTCCAGCCGCGCCACCGGAAGCTGGACGCCGGATTCGCGCATTTCGCTGCGTGACGAGGCCGGCCCGCAATTCGGTGAAGTGTGGGAGCAGATGGCGCGCTTTTCCTTCAAGACCTATCGCCAATATCTGGGCCTGCCGGGCACGCCGGTGGAATGGACCGATCGCTACACGCTCTCCGACATTCCACTCGAGCAGGCGCGCACCGAAGCCGGAGAACAGAAACCGGGCGATCTGATTTTCGGCGAATATAACGACCGCATCCGCGACCTCACGCCGCGCGGCCAAGAATTGCCCGAAGGCGCGACGCCTTTCCCGGTCAAATATGTGCACCGCTCGGAATCGATGCAGTTCAATATCGCCGATTACGGCCATATCCTGATGACCGATTTCTTCACCGCCGGCGGCAAATTCGTGCGCAAGGAATTTCATGCGCCCAATGATTTGACCCAGCTGAAAGAGAAGGTGGTCATTAACTGCCCCGGCTATGCGGCGCGGGAATGGTGGAACGACAATTCCATCGTGCCGGTGCGCGGCCAGATCGCCTGGCTGATCCCGCAGCCGGAAGTAAATTATGGTTTCAACTACAAGAACATTTCCATCCTGTCGCGACGCGACGGCATCGTAGTGCAGGATCTGAATGGCGGTGACATGCGCGGCTACAACAACAGCCGCGAATTGGCCGATCGCGCCGAAGCCGATAACGCGGTGGGCGTAATTGCCGAGCTCTATTCCCGCTTCCGCGCTTAAACGCATGCGCGTGACGGTCGCCTGTCTGGTCGCGGCATTGAGCGCGGTCACGCCCGCATGGGGCGAAAGCGGCGAGATGATGTTCAATGAATATTGCGTCGGTTGCCATCAAGTGGGCGGCACCGGCGTGCCGGGCGAATATCCAAGGCTTGCCGGCCGCGTCAACAGGATCGCATCCGATCCGCGCGGACGCGCTTTCCTCGCGCAGTTGGTGCTGACGGGCATGAGCGGCACGATCAATGTGGATGGCCGCAAAATCCTGGGCATCATGCCCGGCTTCGACAGCCTAAAAGATGACGAGCTGGCTTCGGTGCTGAATTACGTCGTGAGGCTCGAAGGCGGCAAAGGCGCCGCCTTCACGCCGCAGCTTCTGAGACAGGCCCGCGCGGACGCCAAAGCCACGCCCGAACAGATGGCCGAGACCAGGAACAGCCTGGCCGAGGCTCACGTCATTCCGTGACGGCGCGGGTCGGCGTCCATGCGGTGAAAGCCATCACCCACAATCCCAGCAGGGCGGCAACCGGGATGAAACAGAGGAGCGCCCACCAGGGCGAATGGCCGGTGCGCTTGAGCACCATGGCGGCGGGGATGGCGAACAGCGCCTCTCCTATCGTCATGACAATTAACATGGATGTACTCGGCATCATCGGCATCATGACGGTCCCCATCTGGAAAGCCCAATGCGGAGCTTAAGCGCGCGCGGGGGTTCCTGGAAATCCTTTTTCATGCCGCGGCCCGCCCAGCAACCATGACTTGCAAGGGCGCGCACATCTTACCATTGTGGCAAGCCTCATGGTTGGCCGGACGGTTCTTCCCCGCGCGAATGATTCCAGGCTGGACGATTGGTCGCCGCAGCTTCTGAAGTCGCGGCTTTATGGCCAGTTGTTGGTGGATATCATCGTCGGGCGGCTGGCGCCCGGCGAAAGGCTGGATGAGCGGGCGCTGGTCAAACGCTATGGCGGCGGGCTTGCCGGCATTCGCGAGGCCCTGGCGCGGCTGGCGCTGGAAGGTCTGGTGATACGCCGCGCCCGCGTCGGCACCATGGTGGCGGCGCTGGATCTGATGGAGGCGCGCGAGGCCTTCGCCGCCCGCGCCCTGGTCGAGATCGAATGCGCGGGCTTGGCCAGCCGCTTCGCCACCGAGCCGGATATCACCGCTATCCGCGCAACCCTGGATGACGGAGAAAGCGCCATCGCCAGAAATGACGTGCGGGCTCTGGCGGCGATGGACGAGGCCTTCCATGTCGCGGTGGCACAGGCCAGTCACAATCGCGTGCTCGCGAAAATGGTGATGACACTTCATCATCAGACCGCGCGCTTCTGGCTCAACACTATGCGCGAGCCCTCGCTCGACGAGAACCGGCGCGCGCTGTCCGAGCATCGGATCTTGGCCGATGCCATCGCCAGCCGCGACGGGACCAAAGCGCGCGAGGCGATGCGCCAGTCGTTGGGGGATTTTCCGGCCGACCTCAAGCGTGTCTGGGGAACACCATGAGCTATCGCCCTTCCATCACTTTGGCAGCGATGAGCGTGGTTTTCTTTCTCATCACCGCCACCACGTTCAGCTCTCTGGGCGTGATCCTGCCTGCCATGATCGGCGAGCTGCATTGGAGCTGGAGCGCCGCGGGCGCCGGCTTCTCGCTCCTGGGTGTCGCCGCCGGCATCACCGCCACGATTCCCGCCAGCATGATTCGCCGTGTGGGCGTGCGCGCGACCCTGGTGACGGGAAGCCTGGTGATGGCGGGCGCGTTTTTCTGCCTGGCGATGACCCATGGGCTTGCTTTGTATTTCCTGGGCTGTCTGTTGGCGGGAACAGGCTTCACCATGCTGGCCACTGTGCCCGGCACCTATCTTCTGACCCGGCTGTTCACCCAGCCCTCCTTCCCGTTCGGGCTCTATTTCACCATCGGCGGCTTGGGCGGCGTAGCCGGACCGATTCTCTATCTGTGGGTCCAGTCGGCGGCGCAGAATTGGCGCGCCTATTGGCTGGCCGCGCTGGTGATCGTGACCGTTGCGGGTCTTCTCAGCGCGGTCCTGGTGGATGCGAAGACCGATGTGCGCGCCGGAGATGAAAAGGATCCTCACATCACCGGGAATGCATGGACCGCCAAGGCGGCGCTGAAAACCCCGCAATTTGCCGTGCTGGCCGCCGCCTACAGCATCTTCCCCTTCGTGGGAATCACCGTGAGCGCGGTGGCGGTGGGTCATCTGATGCGGCACGGCGTGAGTGTGGCGCTGGCCGGCGGAGCGATGAGCCTGGAGGCGCTGTTCAATGCCGGCGCCCGCTTCATGGGCGGCGTGCTGGTGCGCTGGATCAGCGCCAAGACGCTACTGCTCTTCGCGCTGGGGTTGATGATCATGGGCCTGATGGCCTTGAGCGTGGCCCATGGCACCGATCTGATGATTGTCTATGCCCTGGGTGTGGGCGCGGGGTATGGGCTCACTTTCTTCGCTTCGACCATCCTGCTGCTGGATTATTTCGGCCGCGGGCCCAATCTGGAATTGTTCGCCACGGTCAATCTGATTTCGACCGTGGGCGCGGCGGGGCCGGCTTTCGCCGGTTTCGTTTCCGACCATGCGGGAAGTTTCGTCCCCGCTTTCGTGATTTTGGAAGCTCTGGTTCTGATGGTGCTGATCGGCGTCGCTCCCATGCGTGCGCCCAAGCGGAGAGCATAGTGGCGTCATTTGGCGTTTTCTTGCCGGTGGCAAACGGTGGATGGATCGTCTCGCGCAATACGCCTTTGCTGGATGGCGGCTGGACCCAGAATCGCGACGCGGCGCTGATCGCCGAAGAAGAAGGCCTGGACTTTGTGATGTCCATGGGCAAATGGCGGGGCTTTGGTGGCGCGACCGACCATTGGGGCACCTCGCTGGAATCGGTAACCATGATGGCGGGCATCGCCGGGCTCACCAGGCGGATCAAGGTTTGGGCCACCATGCATGCCATCCTGCACAATCCCGTGGTGGCGGCGAAAATGATCGCCACGCTCGATCACATCTCTGGCGGCCGCGCCGGGCTCAATATCGTGGCGGGCGCCTATCGCGGCGAATTCGAGCAGATGGACGCGTGGGACGAAAGCCTGGATCATGATGCGCGCTATGACCTCACCGAGGAATGGACCGGGATCATCAAGCGTCTGTGGTCGGAAGAGCGCGTCGATTTCCAAGGTAAATATTTCACCATCAAGGATTGCGTCTCCGAACCCAAGCCGCTCCGCCGGCCCGATCTGATCTGTGCCGGCATGTCGGAGCGCGGTTTTGCCTTTTCGGTGCGCGAAGCCGATATCTGTTTCATCGGCGGCCGCGATGAAGCCGAGACGCGCGCCGCCTCGCTGCGCGCCAAGGAATTGGCGGCCAGGCTGGGCAAAGACATCAAGACCTATGCCATGTGCACGTTGATCTATGGCGCCAGCGACGCCGCTGCCGAAGCGACGGCGCAAAGATACCGCGACGGGCTGGACGAGGGCGCGGTCCTGGGCATGCTGGAAAGCTATGGCGCGAGCCTGACCGGAAAAGACAACGCCATGGTGGCCCGCGCCAAGGGCGCTTTCATGACTCACACCGTGATCGGCAGTCCAAAGACCTGCACGCAGAAGATCGCTGCGTTCCTGAAGGAATGCGCTTTGGACGGGTTGATGCTGACCTTCGCTGATTATGAAGAAGGTCTGCGCGTGGCGGGGCGGGAAATCCTGCCGGGCCTCAGGTCATGAGCGCGCTGGGGGATTGGATCGCGCCATCGCGCGCCGCGCTGTTGCTGGTGGATTGCCAAGTCGATTTCGCCGCGCCCGACGGCCAGATGGCGCGGCAGGGCTATGACGTCTCCCAGGCTCAAGCCGCGCTTCGCAACGCCGCGCTGTTGGCCCCCGCCGCGCGTAAAGCAGGTGTGCCCTGTCTGTTCGCGCGCCTGGTGAGCCGGCCCGGCGAAGAAACGCCGGTGCTGCGGGAATGGAAGTCGCGGCGCGGCCATGACGAGGATTCTTTGCTGTGCCGTGAAGGCAGCAAGGGTGCGGAGTTCGTTGGTGTTACACCGCTTCCGGGCGAAGCGGTGTTTTCCAAGACCCGCTACAATGCCTTCGCCGGCACGGGGCTGGACGCGCATTTGAAGGCGCTGAAGCGCGACACGCTGGTGATCGCCGGTCTAACTACCGAATGCTGTGTCGATTCCACCGCGCGCGACGCCTTCGAGCGCGACTATCATGTCTTTATCGCTTCGGACGCGGTGGCGGCCTATGAGCCCGACCTGCATTCGGGAGCGCTCAAGGCACTTGAGCTCAATTGCGCCACGCTGGTGTCCAGCGCGGATGTTCGATCGGTCTGGAAATAGATTTATATTCAAAGGCTTAGTGTGTGGCTGTGGGGTCACGCTTGGCTTTTTCTGTGAAATGTCAGAAGAAATGTGACAGCTCAACCGTCATATCTTCCGCATGTCACTCCGATTTCTCTTTGCCAGCCTTGTCCTGGCGGCTTTCGCCGGCGCGCCGGCTTTGGCCGACGGCACGATCGAGACTGTCACGGTCACGGGCGACCGCGCCCATCTGATCGAAACCCAGCCTGACGACACTGCGCTGGGCCTGGAATTGCCGCTGCTGGAAACGCCGCGCGCGGTGACGGCGGTGAGCGACACCACGCTAGACCGCTATGGCATCACCGGGGTGGACACCCTCACCGCGATCACGCCGTCGGCCTATACCGCCAGCTATTACGGTGTCGAGGGTGCGGTCAATCTGCGCGGCACCTTGGCGGAAACCTATTTCGAAGGCTTCAAGCGAGTGGAGGATCGCGGCACCTACACCACGCCGCTGGGCGACGCCGCCGAGATCGAATTGGTGCGCGGCCCGCCTTCGGTGATCTTCGGTCCCGGCAAAGTGGGCGGGCTGGTCAATTTCGTACCCAAGAGTGAAACCGCCACCGACGGCGATGTCTCGGGCGAAGTCACCGCCACCTTTGGCAACTATTCCAAGCGCAACGCTACCGGCCAGATCGGCGTGCCGTTGGATTTCGGTTCCGTCACGGGCGGCATCCATGCCTATGGCGAGCTGGATGATTCCTTCAGTTATTTCCGCGGTATTCATCCCAGCCATCAGCTGATCGAGCTGACCGGCAATTTCGCCAGCGGTCCGTGGGTGCTGTCGTCGGATTACATGTATTACCATTCCAATGGCGATGTGCAGACGCCGGGCTGGAACCGTCTCACCCAGGCTTTGGTCGAGAACGGCACCTACATCACCGGCAGCAACACATCGCTTTCGGCCAACGGCAAGCCGTATCTCACTTTCAACGATTTGGGCGGCAATCCCTACACATTCAGTCCCAGCTATACGCCGCTCTATATCGCCTCGCGTGGCTGCGGCGCCTGCACCGATGCCACTCACATGCTCGATAGCGGGTTGGGCACCACGTATCTGGATCGCCGCACGGTCTATATCGATCCCGGCGTGGATTTCTCCAACACCATCACCCATACCGGTTTCGCGGAATTGAGCCGCAGCTTGGACGATGGCGACCGCATCCGCCTCCAGGGCTTTGTCGATACGCTCTCCAATGATCGCTTCGTTTCTTACGGCTTTCCCGCCTCCTATCGCACCCTGATCGGTGAGACCCGGGCGCGTTATGATTTCGCCGAAGATTTCGGCCACCTCACCCTGACCAATGTGGTGGGCGCGTCTTACCGCTATGTGGGCGCCATCGGCAAAGAGAGTTTCAACAGCGGCGTGATCGCATTGGACCGGCGCGACATCAGCGTGCCGGCGCTGCCCAACGATATCTTCGCTTCGCCGTTCGACACTTTGCCGGCCGGCCAGGAGGAACTGGGATGGGAGAACAATGTCCGCAGCACCACGGGGGATGCGGGCGCTTTCGCCACCTCCGACATCGCCTGGGACAAGAATCTGAATCTAATCCTGGGTGGACGCTATGACGCCTACAATGTGCGCTCGGTCGATTTGGGTGTGGAATCCTTCGAGCCCGGAAGCGGCCAAGGCGGCAAGGGCATGTTCACCTATTCCGCCAGCCTAAGTTACAAGACCGATTTCGGCTTGGTGCCTTATGTCACCCAGGCGAAGGATTCCGCGGTCGAGATCGGTCAGGCCAGTCAGGTTCTCACCTCGCTGCTTGCCAATGACGATTGGCTGTCCACCTCATTCCTTGATGAGCTGGGCACGAAATTCTCGTTCCTCGATCAGCATCTGGTGGGATCGCTGGCTTGGTACCGGCAGGAGCGCACCCAACTGCAACAGGGCGGGGGCGTCATCACGGTGATCGGCACCCGCTCCAAAGGCGCTGAAGCCGAGATCCGCTATGTGATGAATCCGAATCTCAGTTTCACTCTGGCGGGAAGCCTGCAGCACACCATCGTCAAAGGCCCGGACCAAAGCTTCGCCTATATTCCGGCGCGCGACGCAGGCGTGTCGCCGGCAAACGGCTTCGGCGGCGCCTATGTTGTCTTCGCTTTTTCCGAACTGCCGGGAAAGGCGGGCAGTTACGAGGACGCGCTGATCCCGCATGCGGTGATCAGCCCCTATCTCACCTACACCAGCGACAACCAGAATTGGGGCGCGACCTTCGGCGGCACTTACGTTTCGCAAACCGAACAGACCGTGCCCGACCCGATTATTTCCTCCGCCTATGTGGTGATGAATGCCTCCAGCTTTGTGCGGATGGGAGAATGGGAGGCCGACGTGAATGTCGACAATCTCGCCGACGCGCGCACCTTCACGCCCGACGCCGACACCTATGCCAATCTGGCGGCGCTACCCGGCATCGGCCGCACCTGGCGAATTACTATCAAGCGGATGTTCTGACGCGATAGGCGTTTTTCAAGACGCGGCCCATTTCCCCCAGCACGCCGTCGAAATCGCCGTCCAGCTTGCCCGCCAGATGCAGCACCACCAGGCCATGCAGGCTGGCCCAGAAGACATGGCCGATCAGTTCGGGATCGCCTTTGTAATAACCCTGATCCACCATCATGCGCACATGATCGGTCATGGCAGCGCGGGCGCGCGCTTCCGCCTCCGCCAACTCTGGCGCGGCCGGTTCTTTCGGCTCGGCGAAATCGAAAATCAGCCGATAGCAGGTCTGCTCCTCCAGCGCGAAGCGGACATAGGCGCGGCCCACCGCGGCGCTGCGCTCGGGCAAGGTGCCGGGCGAGGCCAGCGCTTGCTCCAATCGATCGGCCAGGCGGGTGAAGGCGCGCGCGCGGATGAGAGACAGGATCTCGTCCTTGTCGCGGAAATAGCGGTAGGGCGTCATGGCGCTCACGCCCATTTCGGAGGCGAGCAGGCGCATGTTGAAATTTTCCGGCCCGCGCTCGACGAACAATTTCGTGGCCAGTTCGCAAAGCTTTTCGCGAAAGCCGGAAATGTCTATCTCGGTGAGGATTCGGGGCACGGGCCAATCCCTTTGGCGTGATTTCGCAATGGATTTTACGTTTACGGCGTATATCAAAACTGCCAAGCGCCAGCGGTCAGGCAAGCGCCATCAAGATCATTCGCGGGAAGACGAATGCGGGTTACGGCAGGTGAAATAAATTCCGGCTAGTGGGGGCCCGCTAGTTGGTAACAGGCGCCACTTTGCTGGCGTCATTGTCCATCAGCGCCAGCATGTCCGCGGTGGGATAGGCGTCCGCGGCCAGGCCATGGGCCACTTGATATTGCCGGAGCGCGATGCGGGTCCTGCGGCCCAGCAGCCCATCAAGCTGGCCTGAATCATAGCCCAGCGCCGCCAGATCGGTCTGAAAGCGCAGACGGTCGGCGCGCGACAGAGATTTCTCGCCGCGCGGCCAGGGCGCCTGGATGCCGGGGCGATCCATCATGCGGTCTGCTAACAGGCTCACCGCCAGGGCGTAGCTGGCGGCATCGTTGTACTTCATGATCTGGCGGAAATTGCCCAGCAGCAGAAGCGCCGGTCCATGCGCGCCGGCCGGCAGATAAAGCGCCGCCACATCGTCACCCGGAGGAAGCGTTGCGCCCGACACCAGCCTCACACCGCGCGACGCCCATTCCGATAGGGGGTTGAGATTGCCCAGATCGGCATCCTGATAGGCGAAGCTCGTGGGCAGGCGCACTTCATAGCCCCAGGGTTTTCCCGCTTCCCAGCCTTCGCGCTGGAACAGCAATGCGGTGGAGGCCAATGCATCGGCGGTGGAATGCCAAAGATCGATCTTGCCGTCGCCATCGCCGTCGGTGGCATATTTGAAGAAGGTCGAGGGCATGAACTGGGTCTGGCCGATCGCGCCGGCCCAGGACGACACCATTTCCGCCGGCACATAATTGTTCTGCTGCAAAAGCTTCAGCGCCGCGATCAATTCACGCTGGGCGGAGAATTGGCGCGGACCGTCATAGGCCTGGGTGACCAGCGTGGCGAAGACATTGTAACTGCCTTGGTCACGGCCATAATCGGTTTCCATGCCCCAGATCGCCACCAGGATTTCCTTGGGCACCCCGGTGCTCGCTTCGATGCCGGAGAGCAGCGCCGCGTTCTGGAGCAAAAGTTCTTTGGCCCGGGCGATCCGCCGGGGCGACACCGCACCGTCGAGATAGGCCCAGACGGGCCGCACGAATTCCGGCTGTTCGTCGATGATGGGCTGGAGGGAGGCGACAGGTGCGATCCCGGCCATCGCCCGGTTATAGGTCTCGGGCGTGATGCCGGCGGCCACAGCGG
>Ga0209483_1001745_pt1 | contig 16140 bp, 13 predicted proteins | sample NGEPerA_FD_184508 | JGI IMG/M metagenome (GOLD analysis project Ga0209483, IMG submission 184508) | Arctic peat soil microbial communities from the Barrow Environmental Observatory site, Barrow, Alaska, USA - NGEE PermafrostL2-A... | ecosystem: Environmental > Terrestrial > Soil > Wetlands >... | reverse complement strand
CAACAAAACGGGCCAACACCGCATCGAGAACCATTGCTCCCGATCAGCATCTCGCCTGCGCTATCTGTCCAATTCTTCACCGCTTTCCGCGCGTTCAGCCCTTCGGCTCGACACCTTGAAAGGGGTGCCGGTGGCGAACGCGACCTGCCAACCTTGCGGGCGAGCCGGTCAGTCTTGTTGCGGCGGTGGTCCCACAGCGATGCGAACCTGCAATACTGGCCTGACATGCGGCGCTGGCGACGGTAGCAGTGCCCCGGTCTGTCAGTAACTCTTGACCGCTATGCCTCTTGGATCGGCTCCGCAGTACGAGTCGGCATCGAGCCCTTCTGAGCGGCCCTCCCCTTGTCAGAATGGCACAGACGGCAGCCCATGCCGGTGAGCGGATTCCTGTGATGGCTCCGGCCAGCCGCTCGCGCGCGCAAATCGTGGTCGGATGAGTATCCCGACGGGCCACGAATCAGGCAGGTTCGACCCAGAAATGGCATTTTTCTCGATCGGCGACAAATGGAGCCTCACTCCTGTCAACCGAGGCTGCGGGGCAGCACTTTACACGCGCTTGCCGTTCGCTTATTTTCCAAAAGTTGAATCGGCCATCTTCGCCTAATTTCGACCTGGGCCGTCGAAACGATCCGCTCGTGGTCGGTCCCCCGCCGCTTCGCGTATGCATGATCCTGGGATACGATCTCAGCGAGCCGGGCGGCGTGAAACACCACGCCCAAGAGCTCGCTCAGTCGCTCAGGGCTCGCGGTGACCAAGTTTGTCTGGTCGGCCCCTCCTCGCGACCGGTTGACGGGAAGCACGTCGCGGCATTCCGGGGCGTCTGGAGGGCTGTCTCGAACGGATCGGACAACGCGTTCGGTCTTCTCGTGACACCGTGGCAGATCTGGTGGTTCTTTCGTCGCCGTCGGTTCGATGTGATTCACATCCATGAACCGTTGTTGCCGTCTCTCGCTTACTGGGCCATTTGGGCGACGCCCGGCACCCCACACATCGCGACGTTTCACGCATTTGGCGAGAATCGATCGACGACCCTCCAAGCCGCGGCCCGGTTAGGATCGCTGACCGTCTACCCGCTTATCCAACGGGCGATCGCCGTCTCTTCCGCGGCGGCCGACTACGCCGGCGGAACCTGGTCGCGGCCGATCACCATCATTCCAAACGGAGTATCGACGCAGCTATTTTCGCCCGGCCCCCCGACCTCCTCCAAGGCCCTACGATTACTCTTCGTCGGCAGACTCAGCGACGAACGGAAGGGCGTCAAATTTCTCTTGGAGGCCCTCCGCGAGGCCCGCCAAAGAGGCATCGACGCAACCCTTGATGTCGTCGGCGAGAACCATGGGACGCCATCTATCCCCATCCAAGGCGTGACATACCACGGACGCTTGGCCCTCGACCAACTGGTCGAACGGTATCGAGCCTGCGACGTCTTCGTCGCACCGTCGACCGGGCAAGAGTCGTTCGGAATCGTGCTGCTCGAAGCGATGGCCTGTGGAAAGGCCATCGTCTGCTCCGACATCGACGGCTATCGCACGACTGCAGCTCATGAGGGCGCTCTCCTAGTTCCACCTCGCGACGTCGGAGCTTTGACATTGGCTATCGAGACTCTGGCCGCCGATCCCGTCGCGGTGAAGAGAATGGGCGAGTCCAACCGACTGCGATCGCTGGCGTACGATTGGGCGTCCGTCGCAGGGCAACTTCGGGAGGAGTATCTGCTGACGATTGCCCGTTCGTGCCAAGTATCCGAACCGCCGCTGCTCAAGCCCGTCATGATGAATGAATCTGCGGAGCCAACCCGTCCCACGGCCCACCACGCACTCTGAGGTGTCTGATGGCGGCTGGAACCTTCGATTGGGATCGTATCATCAGGGACTTGGCTTGGCATCTGGTGTCAGCGCCAAGCCAGGATCAGATTCGTCATATTCTGGCCGATGCCGAGAGAGATGTTAGTCGGCTGGGGCGCCCACCTGATTTCTGGAACAAACTACTGGTCGAGTACAAGGTCTGTCTGATCGAACGTCCAATGCCGATCTCGTCCAGGTCAATGGCAAAGCAAATGGCGCCCGTCGTGAGAACGATCGTTCGGTCGAAGGCCGCCTCGGGCTAAACCGGCTACGGCGGCATTCGACCGGAAAATTGAGGTGGGTTGGCTCTCCGAACACGGGCGGCGATCGGCACCAGGAAAAGAGCGGCCAGGAGGCATCCCAGCTCACCCAGATCGGCGAGCTTTCCAAACGAGCGCAGTGCCCCGTTCGATGCGACCAGGAGCGAGCTGTAGCCGATGATCGTCGTGGAGGAGCAGAGAATGACGGCGCTTCCGGTTCCTGCCAGCGCACGAGCCTGGTCTTCCGGCCGTTCCTTGGCGAGCCGCGCAAAAACGTTGACGGCGTAGTCGACGCCTATGCCCAGTGTCACCGGAAGGGCCACGAAGTTCAAAAAGTTCAGCTTCAATCCGAGGGCAGCGCCAGCACCGGCCATCCAGAGAACGCCAACCACTAGGGACAGCAGAACCAGTCCGATACTGTAGGTGCGCCGGAAAAGAAGCACCACGGTCAGCACGACACCGATGAACGCAGCGGCGGTCGCTATTGGACCATCAATGGCTATGGAGCTCAACATCGCCGCGAAGAGCGAAGAGCTCCCTGCGGCGTCGACGAGCTGACCGTCGGGGAGCCTGACGTTTTTGATGATCTTCGAAAGACGAATGAGATTGTGACCGTCCCAGTTGGCCCACACGCGCACCGGAAAGATCAGAGCGATTCGTCCCACGAAGCCATCCGCCTCGCGGAATCGCCGGGCGATCGGCTCGGGAAGATCGCCAATAGCCAGGCGCCGCAGGTCGGCGGGCGGCTTCCAGGTGTCCAACTGCCTTCGATCGTCGACCGAGAGCAGATCGAGGGTGGAATCCGAGAGGCGCTTCTGAATCTCGGCGATGACCGCGAGCTTCGCGTCTTGGTCTTTCGGGAGATACTCATAGGCCGTCGACACAGCCATGAGGAACCCCCCCGTCGGTTCACCGGCAGCTACGCGCCGAGCGCACTCCGTGGCCAGCGTCGCCGAATTGGCCGCGTGGAAATCGTGAGCGTGCGTCAGTCCCTCGGCGCAATCCTTCTCGAGGAGAGCCTTTCGATAGGCGGCCGCGTCGGTGGGGCTCGGGAGAAGCGCGATTGCGATAGGGGCCAGATCCTGTGGAAAGATCGCCCCGACGCGGACATAGAGATCTCCCGCGCCGTGCTTACGACTTCGCTGGTTTCGGAGTCTCGAAAAGTCATATTCGAAGGGACTCCGAACAACCGGCACGACGAACCACAAGGCCAGCAGAGACATCCCGATCGCCGTGGCCATGAGGGGCCGGCGGCGCCGGAGCACCCACTCGGCGCAGCGTGTGAGAAGGACCTCGGAAAAGGCAGCTCTGGGCGGACGACTGGGACGGACGCGCTCCCAGAAGCAGATGAGAGCTGGACAGTAGCTATAGGTCGCCAGCCAGCACACGATCATCCCGACACCACCCACCTCTCCGAACTGGCGAAACCCGCGGAAGCCGGTCAGGGCCAGGCTCGCGTACGCCACTCCGGCGGCGAGCGCCGCCGCCAACGTCGGCTGGGCCGTACGTTTCACGGCTACCGTGAGCGCCTCCTCCACCAAAATATCGGGGCGGGCCATCCGCACCTCTCGATATCGCGCGAGAAGGATGATTCCGAAATTGATGCCGTTGCCGAGGATGATCGAACCGAGAAAGGCCGTGTTGGTGTTCAGGTATCCGATCGTGCAAGCTGCAATACCAAAGGCTAGGGCCACGCCGAGAAGAGTGGGAAAAAAGATGTAAGCCAGAGACGATACGCTTCGATAATAGAGAACGATGACCAAGAGCACGAGAACGGTGCAGACCAGCGACACCCATTCGATGTCCGACTTGAGCGCGTCGTGCTCCTCGATCGCGCTGGCGACATCGCCGGTTATCTGGACAGTCAACTTGCCGAAGCGCGGCGGCTCGGTCGCGTCGATGACCCGCTGAACGTCGTCGCGGATCCTGAATCCCGATGAGTCACCGGTTCCCGAAGACCGGGTCCAAGTCACAATCGCGAGCAGGGTGCGATCTTTGCTTTCGTAGTAGCCATTCGGAAATCGCTCATTGTTCGCGCGATGCTCGAGTTGTTGCTTCAGCCGTTTCATATCCTTGGCCGGATCGTCGCTCTCTTCGCCAAGGTCCGGATCGGCGAACGGGCTGAAGATCGGGTTTTTTTTGGAGATGATCAGCTTTTTGAGATCGTCGTCCACCCGCCGGAGATCAACCAAATCGGCATAGAGCGCCCGGTTGTGCTCGAAAAATGGTCGCGCGGCGTCGGATCGATAGTCGATCGTGCGCAGGTCGGTCCCGAGCAATGCCTCGAGATTCTTGGCTAAAGCATCCGCGAACCGTTCGTTCGCTTGCGGATCGGGACCCGACACGGCCACGATGAGATTGGAAGGCGCTCCGACGCGTTCGCCGATCCGGTGGAGCTCCTTGAGCTCCGGGTCGTCCTGGGGCAGGAGCTCCGTAAAATCGGAGCGCAGTTGTAGGCTCCGGGCAGCCCCTATCGAAAGCACGAAGAGCACCAATGCTGCCACGGCAATGGCGAATGCGTACTTCGACAAGAAGAGCACATATCGCTCCACAAAGTCGCGTCTCTCTGCTGCGGTGTTCACCCGTTTCTCATTCCCTGCGATAGCCCTTGCGAGACAGAATGGCCTATGGGAGGTTCGAAAACGTCACCATGAGCGATCGCCATGAGATGTCCGACTTGACTCGAGCTGATTGGAGCCGCGGTGACAACTGAGGTCGAGTCCGTGTGGTTGGGCAAACGAGTTCTGGTGACAGGCGGCGCCGGATTCATCGGCAGCCACGTCGTCGATCGACTACTGGGCGAGAGCGCTGCGGTCACGGTGCTCGACGACTTCTCTACCGGATTTCGTGAGTTCCTGCCACCGCGCGCAGGACTGAATGTCGTCGAAGGCAGCCTGCTCCACCCCGCGAGCGTGAGCGCTGCCATGCGGGGAATCGACTTCGTGTTTCACCTCGCCGCGAATGCCGACGTCAAGAACAACCTGAAGGAACCACTCAAATGCATCGAGCAGAACCTGATCGCGACCCAGAACGTGCTCGAAGCCATGCGGGCCTGGGGCGTTCGTGACATCGCGTTCTCTTCTACTGGCTCGGTCTACGGCGAAGCAACTATCGTTCCCACGCCAGAGCATGCGTCGTTTCCCGTCCAGACCTCAATTTACGCGGCGTCGAAGGTCGCCGCGGAGGGCCTCCTGACGTCCTACGCCGTCGGGTTCGGCTTCCGAGCCTGGATTTTCCGGTTCGTCTCGATACTCGGCCCGCGCTACACCCACGGCCACGTCTTCGATTTCTGGCGCAAGTTGCGCCACGATCCAACCCAATTGGAGGTTTTGGGAAACGGTAAGCAGAAGAAGAGTTACCTCCACGTACAGGACTGCGTGTCGGCGATGTTCACCGCCGTGGCGCAGGCGCGGAGCCCTATAAATATATTCAATCTCGGCCATCACGACTGGCTGGAGGTCGACGAGAGCATCGCTATCATCACCCGAACGATGGGCGTTTCGCCGCGCCTGGCCTACGCAGGCGGAGAGCGCGGATGGGCCGGCGATGCGCCCCGAGTGCTGCTCGATACGACCCGCCTCCGCGCGCTCGGCTGGGCGCCGCGGAGGACCATCGAACAGGGGGTCGTCGAGACCCTGGGCTTCCTCGGGGACTCCCCCTTTGTTTCGAGGCGGCTCGGCTAGTGGCGTCTTTCGAGACCGCCGCCGGAACTTTCCGCTAGACATGGGCGGCACCGCCATGACATCCCACGAAGAGCCGGCACGCTTCGTCTTCGCGCCCACCTCCGCGGTGACCACCGCGCGCGAGCACAGTCGGTTCGTTCGGTGCCCCGCTTGCCAGAACGACAACCCGACCTATCTGTTCCACCGAACGGGTGTGCGCTTCGTGCGATGCCGGAGTTGCGGGGCGGTCTACGTGAATCCGGCGCGGCGGCATCCGCTGAGCGATCTCGATATCGAGCGCGCCCGTCCCTTCTCCAACCCGCGCGACCGCGCGCTCACCGTGGCGGACTTCGCCCGCCTGTTGGAACACCTCCAGTCGGACTACCGGCGCATGACTGGCGGACCGCTCAAGCGTGTGCTGCTGCTCGGTCGTCACCTGCGGGAATTTGCTGTCATCCCACAAGCCCGGCGGGTCGGCCTCGAGGTCGCGGAGCTGAGCGAGCCGGCGTTCGAAGGGTTGGCCAAGTCGTCGGACGTGACCTGGGCGTTGCCCTTTCTCGCCCGTGCCCCACAGTTCGTGATCCTGCACGAGCTTCTCGAGGCGTGTAGCGATCCCGGTGCGGTCATCGACATGCTGCTCCGCTCGTTGCCGGGGCCGACCCTCTTCGCGGTGACGTACACCAACACCGATTCGCTGCCGGCACGCCTGATGCGCCGGTATTGGCCGTCGTTCCTCGACTACAAGGCCTCGTATCTCAGCACCGGCAACCTGACCGCGCTGATGTCACGCTTCGGGCTGGTTCTCAAGACCCAGTATCCCCTGCCGGTGACGCGAACCGCCCAGTACGTCGCCGAGATCGGCGACCGTATCGCCCCGCGGATCGGTCTGGGAGGCGTCGTTCGCGCGACGCGATTGCGAGACCTGCCGCTGCCCGTACGGGCCGGAAATCGGGTGGCCGTGTTCGGCCGGAGCGCGACCAGCGCCTCCGGCTCGAGAGAGAAAGTGTCGATCGTCCTGCCGGTGTTCAATGAAGCGCGCTACGCCGCGCAGGTTATCGACACTGTGCTGGCCAAGGTGCTCAAGATCGACAAGGAGCTCATCGTCGTCGAGAGCAACAGCACCGACGGTACGCGAGAGATCGTACGTCGCTATGAAGGATTGCCGAACGTACGCGTCGTTCTCGAGGACCGACCCCGTGGAAAAGGACACGCCGTTCGAACGGGCCTGGCCCATGTGACCGGCAGCATCGTACTCATTCAAGACGCCGATTTCGAGTACGACATCGATGACTATGACGCGCTGCTGGAGCCGATCCTGCAAAACCGGGCGACCTTCGTGCTCGGATCACGCAGCCTCGGATTGGACGATTGGAAAGTTCGAAGGTACGACGCGACCCCCGTTCGGGGCTGGGCGCTAAACGTGGCCCAAGTGCTGTTCGCCAAGACCTACAACGTCCTCTATCAGCAGCGGGTCACCGACGTGAACACGATGTTCAAGGTCTTCCGCGCCCGATGCTTGGAGGGACTCGACCTGCGGAGCAACGGCTTCGAACTCGACATCGAGCTCGCTTGCCAGCTAGCGCGAAACGGTCACTCCCCCATGGAAGTCCCCGTGAATTATGTCGCGCGTGGATTCGACCAGGGAAAGAAGATTCGCTTCTGGCGTGATGCTTTGCCGTCGTACGCAGCTTTCTTCCAGCACCGGTTCACCCAAGGTCGGACGTGACGGACATCGGTCCCCGTCGCGCGATTTCCGACTCCACCCTCCTGGCTCTCGTGATTCTCGTCGCATGCGGCGTGATGTACGCCCTGATCGCTCGCTTGGCGCTGGACGCGTTTCCATACTCGGGCGACGAATACAGCCTGGTTTTGCAGGCCGAGCTGTTCGCGCGCGGGATGTTGAAGACCGTGGCCCCGCTACACGCGGAGTGGCTCCGAGTCGATCACGTGATCATCGATCGGTGGGTCCGCTCGAAGTATCCGCCGGGTGGCGCCGCGCTGCTCGCCTTGGGCGTCCGCGCCGGCGTGCCTTGGATCGTGACGCCGATCGAAGGGGTCATCGCGCTCTTCGCCGTGTGGCTGACCACCAGGCGTGTGCTGGGGCCCAGGCCCGGGCTCATCGCTCTACTCGCCTTAGGCCTAGCACCGCTATTCGCCTTCGAAGCGGCGTCCTTCTACTCTCACACTGCGGCGACCATGTTTCTGGCGATTGGGTTCTCCGGAATCGCCGCCTGGTCTCGTGGGAAACACGCCGCCTGGATGCTGCTGGTGGGAGCGGCAATCGGATGTGCTTTTCTCACACGACCGATCGACGCCATGCTCTTCAGCGCGGCGATGCTTTCGCTAAGGTCGCCGCGGGCCATTGTCACGGCCGCGCTGAGCGCCCTCCCTTTCGTCTTGTTGAACGGCCTCTATCAAAAGGCGCAGTTCGGCTCTCCGGTATTGGACGGCTACCACGTGTACCAGCCCACCTTCGCAGCGCTGTACGGGGCAACGGCCGCCGCGAATCCCATTCTTCTCTCTTACCTGTGGAATCCAGTGCAGCTCTGGAATCACATCGACATCTACCGGGCGTTCCTCGTCGACTGGACGGTTCCAGGAACGGCGCTGGTCGCGCTGGTCGGCGCGTTCTCCATCGGCCGCGACTCCCCGGCGCGCCCCATGCTGAAGTTCTCGCTGGCTTTGATTGGAACCTACGCCCTCGCGCTCTTGGTCACCATCGCCGACGTCGATGACGGCCCCCGCGCCCGATATCTCTCGAGCACCCTGATCCCGGTCGCCTTTCTTGCGGCGGCGGGCTTTGGTCCGGCTTGCACCGCGTTGGCCGCTCGGTTCGGTACTCGGATCCGAACCTTCGTGATGGTCACCGGCCTCGTCTTCGGCCCCGCACAACTGGCGGCCTTCCTGGTGGCCCGCGTGCCGCTTGTCTGGCGACGAGAAGGGCCATTCAAGCTGGTCGCGCGGGCCTCCCTGCATGACGCGGTCGTGGTGGTACGCGCAACGAATCCGTCCAGATACGCGCGAAATGGAGGTTTCTTCGATCGATCGGTCCTCTACCTGTCGGCGCCCGCCGCCACCGACGCGGCGACCATAGCGTCCAGGTTCCCGGGTCGCGAGATCTGGGAAGCACACGAAGGCGAGCCCTGGACTCTAAGTCGGGCGCACTGATTTCAGCCAGCTTCTCTATAGCCGATTCGTCTCATCTGCCGCGGAGGGCCAACACCTCGGCGCCCCCGACTCGCCCGATCGATATGTAGTCGCGATCGAGAAGTGCCTTCAGACGGGGATACTTCGCGGGTGGATACTTCCCGTAGAAGCCGAGATTTCCTGGCGAGGTGTCGACGAACAGGCGGGGCCGCCGAGCGACCATATCGTCCTCGAACATGTCCCAGCTCTCCGGGACGATATTCGCGGAGGAGTCTGCGTCGGGATCGGACTGCGTCCGGGTCGCCGGCGAGAGCCCCGTCTGGTAGTTCGAAAACGCAAAGCGACACCCGAGGGGCCGGCCGGCCTCGAAGTACAGCACCGGCGTATTTCCCCAAATGACCAGACGATCCTCGGTTCGGGAATTTGCGTCGAGGAAAGCGGCCATCGCGCGGTAATCGGGATCCGCTTGGCCCACGGCGGCCATCACGGGTCGATGGAAGATCCCGAGGAGGAGAAACATCCCGGCCGGGAACGCCGCGGCGCCCAGGATCAACCGACGCCGCGATATCCACAGCCTCAGTGCCATGGGCGCCGCGAGAATAGCCAACGGCCCGATCACTTGGTAAAAATAGTGACCGAAAAATCGTCCGCCCACGGTCGTCGCGAACAAGCTCACGACAAGCCAGCCGGCCACCAGGCGATCGAGCCGACTAGGGTCGTCGAGGTTGCGGCGACGCACCAGCGCGCGCGCCGCTGCGGCCCCGCCCAGTAGCCAAATCAGGAGAGCCGGTATGATGACGTACGAGAGCCGGATGGCGGCTCGACCCACGACCTCGGAAATCTTGAGCCCCTCTTGGATGTAAGCAAAATTGAATCGAAACCAGAACCACGCGTCTTTCAGGTCTCCCGCCCAATGCATGATTCCTGCGCAAATTGCCACCACCAGCGCCACACCGCCGGCCAGCCCGAGGACGCCCTGAAATACCCGAAGAGGTCGTCGACGATGGATCAGACCGAGGTGGAGAGCATAGAGCGGCAGCTGCACGCCCGCCTGGTACTTGTAGAACATCGCAACACCCACCAAGACGCCCGCGGCGAACAGGCGAGTACCGCGGAGTTCCGACCTCGCGCCGCTCAGATAGAGCAGCACCGAAGCGGTTAGTGGCAGCATCATGAAGAGTTCGCAGTTCGCCGCCAGCGCGTCGAAGTCGAATAGCGTAGTCGAGAAGACGACATAGAGCGCCGCGGCGGCCGTTGATTCGCGGTCTGCCGTGTCGATGGCGCCTCTATCAATGGCCAGCCGGCGTGCAATCCGCCCGAGCAGAAGCGCCGTCGCGAAAGCGACGAGAATGCTCATGACGTGCAGCAACAGCATTCCCCCTACCCGACCGCCCAAAGCCTGCGTCGCCGCATAAGTGAGATAGATCAGCGGCGGCTTATGATCGACGACGTCCCGATAGAGAACATGACCCGTCAACATCTCTCGCGCCACGACGCAATAGGTGGCCTCGTCATCGGACAGGCACGGACGCCAAAGCGCGACCACCCTGAGCGAGAGGCAAGCGAGGAGCAACAACAGAGGGGTCCTCAGTTTCGAGCCCCCTGTCGCTGCGGCCAGCCGATGGGTCACATGGTCCTCGCAGAGAGGTCGGCCGGCTGTTGCCCAAGCAGGCTTCGGTAGAGTGACAGAACCCGCCCGGAGACGATGGGCCAGTCGAACCGCGCCGCGGTCTGCCGCCCGGCCGCCGCACATTTTTGGCGCAAGGCTAGGTCTGTCAGCAGCTGAGCGGTCCGCTGCGCGAGAACGGTACAGTTCGGATCGTTCGCGAGGTCGACCAAGAACCCTTGAACGCCATCTTGCATGACGTGTCTGAACCCAGGCGTGTCTGCGGCCACAATCGCGCAGCCAGCCGCCATCGCCTCGATCAGTATGATGCCGAACGTCCCGCCCACCGCCGGGCAGAGCAACACGTCTCCGGATGCGTAGTAGTCGACTCGATCTGGACTGGGCACGAAGCCGACAAAGAGCGCGTCCGGTCGGAGATCGTCGGGCACCATCCTCTCATACTCGACACGGAGGGGACCGTCTCCGACCAAGATGAGCCGTGAATCTATACCAGTGCGCCGAACTCCGATCCAGCCTCTGATGACCCGGTCGACACCGTTGCGCGGATCAAATCGGCCGACGTGCAGGACGTTGAGACGGCCGTCGTTCAACTCCGGGCGTCGTCGCCCGGCAGAGAACAAAGATACATCGACCCCATTCGGAATGACCTGCCAGGGGGCGCGGAAATAGCGGCGCACCCCGAGCAATGCCGTGTCCGAAACACCGATGGCCGCATCTAGTCGATCGGCGTAACGTTGGAGGACGGGACGCAGACCAGCATAGAGCAGGCTACGATCTATCGCGCTATGAAACGTTCCGACCGTCGCGGCTTCGGATTGCCGCAAGCACAGCAGCGGCAACGTGGGCATCAAGGGCGAATGGAGATGGAGGATGTCGAAGCGCTCGGCGCGCAATAGGTCGGCGATCCGCCGCGATAAGCCCCGCCCCGCGGAGACGCGCGCGATGGAGTTCGCGGACAGTAGTGGGATCGAGCGTCCCACCCGGATAACACCGTCACCCGGTCCGTCTCGGCATGGCCGTGGACCAGGCACGGAGGCGAACCCGTCACGTACCTCGGGCGTTATGATTCGGACGTCGTGCCCCAAACGACGGGCGGCGATCGCGAAGTGATGCACGTGCTCCTGAATGCCGCCCAGTGTGGGGTAGTAGTACTCAGTGACGATGCCAATTTTCATGGGCCCTCGACCAGTAGCCAACCCCGCCCGATCGGGACCATACGGGAATCGAGTGCAAGGGGCATTCCCATCTGCCCGGACGACCCGAACGAAAACTTGATCGATGGCGGACGTGCGGGGAGCGCAACCGATTCTTGACACTCTTGTTTCAACAGCCTGATTTTCATCGCGCTACGGTACTTCATGTTGCGTGGTGTACCTGAGATCGATGGTGGCGCGGCAGCGCGACGATTTCGAACGACAGCGGCGTTTGTTCCTTAACACCGGCCACTGCTGAAGTGTCGAAGGTTCGACATGGTCTCGAGGGGACGACGCAGCGGAAATGGCATTCTGGACACGTCGGGTGCCTTGGCAGCCGGGTTGCATTCGGAGAATGCCTCGTGAGTCCAATGAGCGCGTCTCGTCGTGCGCAAGTCACTGACATGGCAGCGGCCGTCCTCGCGCATTCGCGCTTCGTTGCGATGAACCTAGCCGCCTACGGTGCCCTGCTGCGAGTCATCGTGAGCGAGCGGATGTGGCGTCCGCCCGGTCCCAGGCACCTTGCCAGAACGATCGATCACCACCATACGGATATCTGAGGGCGATCATGACGTGGGACGGCGACCTGATTTATCTCCTCGGGTTTATAGCATTCTTTGCCACGCCGTTCCTGGCGTATCTGGTTCTTCTTTTTCGCGGTGCTGTTCATCTAGCGCCCGCGAAACCGAAGGCCTCGGGACGCCGGCTGTTCGGGCCAGTGTTTGTCGGCTACTACTATTGGCTCATGCGGCCACTGTTCAGCCTTGCGCTACGAAGTGGCATTTCTCCCAATCAGGTGACCCTCGCCACGCTGATCGTGGCGGTCGCGGCGTCCGTGTCCATCGGCATGGGCCATTTCGAGCTGGCTTCGGGGCTCCTCATCGCGGGCGGCAGCCTGGACATCCTGGATGGCCACTTGGCCCGCCTCAAGAAGATGGCGACTTCGCAGGGGGCTTTTCTAGACTCTACCGTCGACAGGATTTGTGATGGGCTGGTTTTCGGCGGCTGTGTCGTTTACTACGCGCGAACACCTATGATTCTAGTCTGTTTGGCGGTCCTGATCATGTCGTTCACGGTGAGCTACGCGCGTGGCCGAGCGGAAGCTCTAGGTGTGTCCGGAGCCGAAGGTCTCATGCAGCGCGCGGACCGTCTCACGGTCTTGGGTATTGCGCTGGCGTTCTCGCCATTCTTTGCACATCGGTCCGAAGGTCACGTGGCCCATCCGATTTACGCAATAACAGCCGTCAGTTTGTGTTTGCTAGCCGTGCTGAGTACTGTTACCGCTATCTCTCGTATTTTATGGACGCTAAAGGAGCTCGGACGGAAGCAGACGGCACTGCCGCTGGACGATCTGCGGACTCGAACGGAACCGTCCGCGCTGACCCTGACCAGCCTCCGGCCGACTCAGACCAGCCACATCCTTACGACCCATAAGCCAGCGGTAGGCTCTCACCGATGAGGCCGGTGGTTCGGCGCGCTATCAACCTTCTGTTGAAGGGTACCTTCGTCGGCGCGGCGCTGATATTCCTAGCTCGGGGCGTGGCCTGGGTGGACGTCGCGCGCACTTTTCGATCCGCGAGTGTCTTCCTTCTGCTCAGCGTCGTGGCAATCAACTTCGGAATGATGGCGTTCAAGGCAGGTCGTCTCCGTCTGCTTCTCAGGAACGTTCCCCGATTCAGCTCCTGTTTTCTGGCGAAGCTGACCACCTCGGCCATCAACAATGTGTTGCCACTCCGGGGCGGAGACATGGCCCGTTTGTGGATGCTTGAGCGGCACGCCCGAATTACGAAATCAGCGGCCGCCGGCGTCGCCGTGGTCGAGGTACTCTTCGAGATGATCTCCTTGGGTGTCGTCGCTCTGATCGGCGCCCTGGCGATCCACCAACAGCGCTGGATAGTTGGAACTACCCTGACACTCGTGGGGGTCGCGGCTTCAGCCATATGGCTCGTTTTGCGAGTGGGAGGCCCTCGGTCTCCACGCCCAGACGATCCGGCCCGGAAGAATGGTCTGGTCGGACGACTTCGTCGTTTCGTGGGACAGATCGAGTCCGGCCTCGGAGCCCTGCGTAGCCATCGGGCGGTCGCAACGGTCGTGGCGATGTCCCTAGGTATATGGCTCTTGGAGGTCGCCATGGTCGTCCTTTGCGCGCGCGCGATCCAGCTGCCGATAGGTCCTGGGCTCGCCACGATCATCCTGCTCGGAATCAACCTCGCGTTAGTGCTTCCATCATTGCCCGCAAGTGCTGGAACCTTCGAAGGAGGGGCCGCTCTGGTACTGGTCCTATCGGGGATCTCCAAGGGACCCGCCGTTGCATTTGCGCTGCTCTATCACGCCGTCCAAGTAGTCCCTGTCACCATCGCAGGGTTGGGCATCGTGTCCAGGGTAGGGGTGACCCTAGACCGACTACCCGCATTTTCAACAGGCGCCGGTGCGGCCGAACCGGAAGCAGCCGCCGCCGTCAATTCTCGAGGAAGCCCCTGAGTCCGCGGCTAGCTGCGGACTGTTTGAGTTTGCGCAGCGCAGACACCTCTATCTGTCTCACACGCTCGCGGGTTAAAGCGAAGATTCGCCCCACCTCGTCGAGGGTACTGCCAGATCGCTCGCCGATTCCGAATCGCAGCCGCAACACACGCTCTTCCCTCGCGCTCAGCGTCGCCAACACTCTGCCTGTCTGTTCAGCCAGATTCGTCGCGGCTATCGCGTCACTCGCAGAGATCGAGTTCTTATCCTCGAGTACGTCGCGGAGGTAAGAGTCGCCTTCCTCACCGATAGGCACATCCAGAGAGAGCGGCTCCTTCGCGATCTTCGCGATCTTTCGGACCCTTTCTAGCGAAAGATTGGTCCTCTCGGCGATCTCCTCGGGCGACGCCGGCCGACCCATTTTCTGCAACAGCGTCTGACTGACGCGCGCAATCCTGTTCATGGCGTCATATGTGTGGATCGGGATGCGAACCGTGCGAGCTTGATCCGCCATGGCCCGCATCATCGCCTGACGGATCCACCACGTCGCATAGGTGGAGAACTTGTAGCCCATCTTGTAGTCGAATCGATCTACTGCCTTCATGAGCCCCAGGTTGCCCTCTTGGATTAAGTCCAGGAATTGCAGACCTCGACCAGAATACTTCCTCGCGATCGACACCACGAGGCGCAGGTTGGCCTTGATGAGCTTTTCCTTAGCTTTACTGAGATCTCGTTCTTCTTTCTGAATTTCCCGCGCCGTTTCGAGGAGCGCGCCCTCATTCAGCCCAGCTTCCCGCTCGACCAGCCGTATCCTTCGCCGCGCGGCGGCTACGACAGTCGACCTCCGGTCTTTCCGCCGCTGGCCGGGTTCACTTTGGCTTCGATCTATTTCGCGATGCGCCCGCTTGAGACACTCAAGAAATACCAGTAGCTTCGCCAGGATCCGGTCGATCACTTCGCTTTTGAGAGCCGTCTGCTGGAGAGTGTCCAGAAGCTCGCTCTTCAAGCTTTCGCGCCGCACGGCGCCCGCCGATCGCTGCGCGGCCTTTCCCTGACGGTTTTGAAACCTACGAAGCTCGGTGGTCAGGGTACAAATTCTCTCAAGATGCCTTTCGTCCGCGCCGTCGACGTTCGGGCTTTCGCGCTCACGGTGGGCGGGGTCGCTCGAGATTTTTCGCTGTCTTAGCTGATGACTCAGTTCCAGGATCTCGTCGATCGCGACCGGGCATTTCAGGACGACCTGAAGAACCCGCCGCTCGCTCTCCTCGATGCGTTGGGAGCTTAGGATCTCGGCCTTTCGGCTGAGCAGCGGGATCTCTCGCATTTTGCGCAGGTAACTGTGCAGCGGATCCCCCCTGGCCAAATCGCTCCCATGGTCGACGGTCTTCCCAGCATCCCCTTCGGAAGATACAAGATCGTCGTGGCGCTCGAGGTCTTCCAGGTTTCCGCTGGTGCCGACCGCCACGAACTCCATTGGCGATGACGAATCGACCCTCGCACTTTTCGTCTTCATGTCAGGGAGTGACACCCGACCGGCATGTGTCCTTTCTTTGAGTACCCCGTCGCATACCAAATCAGGCAGGTCGTCAGATGTCACCACCGATGTCGGAATCTGATCGCCTGTAGGAAGTCGTCCTCGGTCAGCTCGGCTTCGACAAGCTCGCCTCGGCGACCGCAGATTGGGCGGCCGCTGGCCTCGCCTTCCGTTGCGCGCCCCGATAACACGCCAGCACCTCCTTGTCGCAGACCGTGGCCTCTGCCTTGGTCCCCAAAAAAAACGTACAAGACGCGGCGTCGAGCGCGCCGGGGCAACGTTTCAGCCAGTGATCCGTCAGCTCCAGCAGAAACCCCGTCACCCGCCCGAAGCCCGAGAGCAGCGCGCCCAGCCGGGGAGACCGCGTGAAGGACGAGAGGAAATATCTCCAGGACCAGGCCAGCGCGGTGCCGGGA
>Ga0209483_1001744_pt1 | contig 16142 bp, 13 predicted proteins | sample NGEPerA_FD_184508 | JGI IMG/M metagenome (GOLD analysis project Ga0209483, IMG submission 184508) | Arctic peat soil microbial communities from the Barrow Environmental Observatory site, Barrow, Alaska, USA - NGEE PermafrostL2-A... | ecosystem: Environmental > Terrestrial > Soil > Wetlands >... | reverse complement strand
CGACCGCCGCCGCATGACTCGGGGCCGACGTGGCTTGCTATGCCTTCGTCGCATGAAACTTTCATTCACTGCACCTCACCGGCTTTTGCCGGCGCACCCTGTCCCGTTTCCGACCCCCCGTTTCCGACCCCGCCCCGTTGGCGCAATTAAGGCTTTCCCGCGAACCGCGCGCACGCCACTTCCGCGAGGGCATCGGTTGCGAAGCTGACATCCTGTTGCGTGAGAAACGGGCCGAAGCTGAAGCGCGTGGTGCCGCCGAGGGCGGCGGTGCCGATGGCCTGGTGGGCGAGGGGGGCGCAGTGGATGCCCGAGCGGGTGAGGATGCCGAAGCTGGATTCGAGGGCGTTGGACAGTTCGTGGGGGTCGTAGCCTTCGATGCGGATGGAGAAGACGCCGACGCGGTTTTTTATGCCGGGGGGGCCGTAGCAGGTGAGGCCTTCGATGTCGGCGATGCCGTCGAGGAAGGTTTGCACCAGGCCCTGGTCGTGCTCGAAGAGTTTGTGCACGGTCTGATCGGCGATCCATTTGACGCCTTCGGATAGGCCGATGATGCCGATGGCGTTGTGGCTGCCGGGTTCGTATTTGTCGGGCATGAAATCGGGCTGGCGGTCTTCCTCGCTGGCCGAGCCGGTGCCGCCTTCCTTTGTCGTCGCCAGGATTTTTTCCACGCCGGGGCGAATGTAGAGGAAGCCGGTGCCCAGTGGCCCGAGCAGGCCTTTGTGTCCGGGCGCGGCAAGTAGATCGATGCAGTCGGCTCGCACGTCGATGGGCACATGCCCGGCCGACTGGGCCGCATCCACGATGAACGGGATTCCCGCTTCTCGCGCGATGCGACCGATCTCGCGGATGGGCTGGATGGTGCCGGTGACGTTGCTGACATGCGTGAGGGCAATCAGCCGAGTGTCGGCGCGGATCGCCTTGCGAATATCATCCGGATTAACTAGCTGCGTCCCCGTTTCGACCGGCACGCGCGTGACGGCAATCCAGCCGCGCTCTTCCATGGCGCGCATCGGACGCAAAATCGAGTTGTGATCGATGTGCGTGCAGATCGCGTGGCCATGTTTATTCGGGTCGATCAGGCCCTTGATCGCCATGTTCAGGGCATCGGAGCAATTGAGGGTGAAGACGAAATGGTCGGGGTTTTCGCCATGAAAGAGCCGATTGAGCCGCCGGCGGCATTCGCCGATCAACTCGCCGGTCTCGATTGCCTCGGCATAGGCGCCCCGGCCCGCGCTGGCGCCCAAGTCGTCGGCGTATCGCGCCATCGCTTCGTGGACCGTCATGGGTTTGGGCCGGCTCGTGGCGGCGTTATCCAGATACAATCGGCGCGGCAACATCAGGCGATTCCTCTCGCGAACTTCGTTCTGATCGTTCCAGTCCGTTCGCTGCCGCATCATAGAACAAGAGGGCCGGCCTGTCATTTCCCGTCAAACGGCCTACCGATGCTCAAACAGGTACGCGGCCCCGCCGCGCGGTTCGATGAAGCGGGATTTTTCGGTGGCGATTGTTTTTGCGTCGCCCAGCAGTTTGGCAATTTGTTTCTTGTCTTCGCGGTGGCCGGCGCGGAAGGGGAAGACGATCCAGAAGCGTTTCTCGCGGATGTCCGTCATTGATCGCGGCCAAGCCAGATGCACGGGCGGCGAGGGACGGGGCCAGTAACAGAACAATTCGAGCCGGCGGCCTTCGTGGGGATTGGGATCCTGGCGGATGCCCACGCCGACGTCGGCCAGGTAGATTGCCTCGCCGGGCTGGCGATGGGCGCGGACATACGCCACGACTGGCCGGATGTAGGTATGCAGCCGTGGGAAGACCAGGTGATACGCGCCGAAGATCAGTCCCCACGCCGCCAGCGGCGCCGGCAAGATCCACCACGCCCGGCGAATTGAATTGGGGAGAATATCGCGCACGAACTGCATTCCCGCCGCGCACAATAGAAACAGCGGCGGCAGCAGGAACAGCGTGACCCGCGAGCCGTTGAAGGGGAATTGCCCCGCGAAAGCCGCCAGCAACGTCAGTCCGGCCGGCAGCAGGAGCATTCCCAGCAGATCGAATCGCCGCGCCCGCCACAACCCGGCGATTCCGAGTTCCGCCATCAAGAGGATCAGCGGGCTCCAGGAGCGGTAGGCGAAGTCGCCGACCTGGTAAATGTGCCGGCCCAACCAGATCGGCACATGTGCCGGGTGCGACCAGTCGGGGAAGTCGTCCTTCCATCCCTCGTGCATCCAGGAAGTATGCTCGTGGCGGATCGATAGCAGGTAGAGCGCGGCAAAGGAAATCACCGGCACAAGCCCAACGGCCATTGCCGGCAGCGCCTGCCGATAGCCGCGCCGCCAGCATTGCGCGAAGAGGACGATGGCTACCGAGCCAAAGACGATCGCGGAGGTGTGGGTAAACCAGACGGCGACGGCGGTGAAACCCGCCGCCCAGGCCAGCTTTCGCAATGGCGAGGATTTGGGGCAGGTGGCGATCAGCAGGAGCACCACGGCGGCCAGCACGTCGCCGCTGTATTGTTTAAGCTCGGCGCTAAAGCTGATGAGTTTGTCGGCGAACGCGAAAAAAGCCGTGCCTAATACGGCCGGCAGTCCACATCCCAGCCGCCAACTCAGCCGCGCAAACAACGGCAGCGCGATCAACCCGCACAGCAGCGGATAAAGGCGCAGGCTGTACTCGTTGACGCCCAGCGAAAGGGCGGCCGCCCGCTCAATCCAAAGGAACGCCGGCGGGGCGGCCTGGCCATGGTCCAAGGGCCCTAAAAGCTCGCGGCAGGTGTGGTCGGTGATATTCAGGATGATGAACGATTCATCGCCCCAAAAGCTGGTGCGTGCCGCATACTGCGCGATGCGGCACATCGCCCCCGCCAACACAACCGCGATCAACGCAACCCGACATCGTTCCATCCAACGATTGCGCGCCGCCGCCTTACCCTGGGAAAGTGATCCGGCCATCCGGGAATCCGACGTCACTTCACTTGCCTGGCATTTGCACTTTGCGCATTGCCCGGCGGGGCCATCGCCGCGATCTTGTCGCGCAGGCGGGCAGCCTCCTCATATTCTTCGTTCTTAATGGCCCGGTCGAGCTTCCGCCGCAACCGATCCATCGGATCGATCGGCAGCTTGCGGCGAATCTCCTTGGCAAAGCGCTTCAGAACGCGCACTTCATTGGAGCGGGCATACGCCTGTTCCTGCCCGAAACTCGCGAAAAATTCCTTGATTTTGCGCAGGCCGTCGTCAACGGCTTCCATGGCCTGCGGATAGCGGTGCTCCTTGAAGTGAATCGAGGCGCGGGCGCGGGCGTACATCATGGTGATGTAGGGCCGGTATTGTTCTAGCACGAGCCGGTCCTGCTCCTCCTCGGCGTATAAGCCGCATATCTCTATGACGCGAAGATTGCGTTTGGTGTCGCGCACCACGCCGGGGAATTCCTCCAGCACGAAAAGGCTCAGGTAACGATGGTAATACATCGCCGCCTCTTCGCGGAGCATCTGGCATTGCGCGCTGCTCAGATTAAAACCCAACTCGGTGCCATTGCGCTTGGTGTGGTCGGCCAGCAGTTGCTCGAAGTATTCGAGCAACGATTCGCAGCCATGAGGCCGCACGCCATCGGGCCGGCCCGTCATTTCCATTTGCAGCAGGCCCAGGTCCAGCCGCATTTGCAGCTTGGCGGCGCCATCGCGGCCGGCCACTTTGCGCACATTAATCGTGCCGGCTTCGTAATCCCATCCTTTAAGAACGCGGGTGATGTCCTTGTCGGGAAGCTTGGCTTCGTTACGCGGTTGTGACGATTCGTCACGCATTTTGGTCACTCCTACACAACCGGCGCGAACCGACCTTCGGGCACCCTGCGGCTACCATCGAAGCATCGCGCTGCCGGCATGACCTATTGTAGTCACGCCGGCAGCGCGAACCAATTAGTGGGGTGGTAGCGAACAGGCTATCGCTTGTTGGCCTTAAAGTTGCCGATGGAGACATCCTTCGCGTATTGCAGCTTGAATTGATAGGTGATGATGGTGGCGTTAGCGCCGCTGGTGTTGGGCTTCACGTTCAGGTCCCATCGCAGCAGGTTCCGGGGCCGGTCGTTTCGGAGATAATCGGGATCACTGCTGAGTTCGGGGCTGGTCTTGATCAACTCAACGGCCACCGCCTCGGTCTCCGGGTGCGGCAGGCGATCACAAACCTGAAGCGCGACGGCCACGTCCTTGAAGCTGCTGACGCGGATGCGATAGTCGTAGGCCTGCACTTGGTTGCCGCCCTGGATTGAGTGCGATTTGGAGACGAGTTGTCGATCGACCTGAATTTGCGGATCGACGCCGAAGCCGGCCGTGAACTGCTCGCCGATCGCCACCAGCGGCAATGTCATCCGTCCGACAAAATCGCCGCCGACGTACATCGTCGCCTCGCCGGGCAGAAGCACGTACTTGCTCTTGTCGGTCAGCAACGCCAGCCGATACACATGCTGCGACAGCACGGGGACCGCCTTGTAAAAATACGTCGGCTCCAGTTCCAGGCGCGTGATCTCTACGAATTGCTGGTCGTTGCGGCTTGGAACGGTCAGCTTGTTCTCCAGGTGATACGCCACACTGGGGCCTTCGCGTACCGCATCGGGCGCGACGCCCGGCTCCTCGCGCGCCAGCAACTCGGCGAACTGCTCGGTAGCGGCCGCGGAATTGAGATATCCCTGCGCGACCTGGTCATTGTCCTTCACGGCTTCCCGTTGCGCCTGGGCGCGAAGGCCCTTGGCGGCCCGGTAACTTTCCAATTTATTGAGGACCGCCTGCGGGTTCTGGTTTTGCTGGCTGACGCCGGGCCCCGACACGTCGATGTCCAGCGCCAGCAGATCGGGCGGGGCGGCGCTAAGCATGGGTTGCGCGGTCGAAAGCACCAGCTCCACGCCATTCCAATCCTCGCCGGTCTGTTGCTCGATGGCGGCCAGATATTCAACGGTCACCGGGGCTTTGTCGCCTGCCGCGCGCAGCTTGTATTGCGGCTTCCAGCCCGCCGCGCCGACCAGGTAATTCAGCCGGACTTTCCCTGCCGCCATGTTGGCCTTATCGACCACGATTACCGCTTCGCGCTCGGTTCGGCTGGCGCCGGCGGCCAGTTCGCTGAGTTGCCGCTGGCCGAATTGGATGGATTCGGTGTTCGTCGCGATTTGCTGCTGCATCCGCACCTGCGATGCGCCGATGGTTTCACGCTGCTGCATGAGGAAGGTGGCCAGCTTGATCGTGTTTTCCGCGCTGAACATCCCCTTGTCGGTCAGCGTTTGCAGGGTGGCGGCGGTGAAGGTCTCCAACTTGGTGAGCAACAGGAGATTCTGCGCCGCCACTTCCATGCTCTTTTGAATCTGACTGTTCTCGAAGGCCAGCTTGCGAAGCTGCTCTTCCTTGGCGCGCACCTCGGCGCGGGTGTCTTCCTTTACGGCGCGGGTGCGAAAGCGGGTGGTGAGCACGCGGATGCCGTCGCCGCCTTCCGTATACAGAGACGTGTCGATCACCTGCGCCGGCAGGGGATTGACGACCAGTTCCATCAACCCCCGTCCCTCCTTCACGTCCACCTCGCGCGTCACCAGCGCGTTGCCCTGGTACACCGTGACCGCCGCGACCCGGCTGTGCGAAGCGGGGGGCAGGGCCGGCTCCGCGATCGCTTGCGTGGCCGCCGGGCGCGTGGCCGGCACGGCCTGCGCAATGCCCGACGCGCCCAGCAACAACGCCGACAACGCCATTCTTTTCAACATGATATTCTCCACTGGAACAACTCGGGGCCAGTCCGAACTTTCGGACCCATCGGGCTCGCGCCCAACCCGCCGGCCGTTGGACGCCGGTCGCGGCGCAAAGTTGCAATGCGCAGTTGCCGCGGGTGCCTGAACATGATGAATCCACCTCCTTTCCAGCCCGGACCTGATGAAAACGCCACCGACCCGTCGTCTGAAATTCTGCGGCGCCGGCGTGTCGATTCTTCTTCGCCGGTACGGAGGGCGTCGAACCCTGTAGAAGCGGCGTCCCCGCCGCTTCTCTTCTACTTCGGTGATCGCGCACTCAATGAGCAATTACACCCTTCACTCAACCGATTTGACCCACCTCTCCCGATCCTTTAGACTCCGTCCCCCCAACTTGCAGGAGCATTCATGGCATTCCGTTGTGTGGTCGTAACCCCCGAGCAGGAAGCGCTCAACGAAACAATCTCCCAGGCGATCCTGCCCGCCCACGATGGCATGATCGGCATCCTCACCGGCCGTTCGCCGCTGCTCGTGAAGCTGGGCATCGGGCCTTTGCGGATCGACCTGTCCGGCGGCCAGAGCCGCACCTATTTCATCAACGGCGGCATCGCCCAGATGAAGGACAATGACCTCACGATCCTTACGACCGAAGCCGTCTTGCCGCAGGACATCGACATCGAGGCCGCCCGCGCGCAGTACGCGCAAGCCGAGGCGCAACCGGCAACTGATGACAAAAGCCGCGCCGAACGCCAGCGGCTGATGAAACGCGGGCGGGTGATGCAGGAAATCGCGGGCCGGCGGTGAACGAGAGTTTAGTGGCGCTCCGTGCGGGAAAACTTGCGCAGAGGCGCAAAGGCGCTGAGGCGGAAACGTCACTATGGCGCGGGATCCGCGGGATCAGGTCCTATCAATTGGTTTCAAGCCAAGATTCGACGTTCACACATTTGGGCGCATGCTCGGAAATGTTGAGCTTGCGTTTCCGCCTCTGTTACTTTGCGCCTTTGCGATCTCTGCGCTAATCCGTTTTGGTTGCGGTGATTGTCTGGGGGATTTGTTGCAGTTGCCCGTTGCGATCGACGCAGGCAATGGTCGTGCTGGCCTGGGCCAATAACATCGGCCCGCGGCGCAACTCATATTCGTGGTCGATCCGCACGTGCGTCTGTTTAACTACGCGCGTGATCAGCGTGAGTTCCTCATCGTACCGGGCGGGTGCTTTGTATCGGCACTCGACCTTCACGACCACGAAAAAAACGCCTTGCCGTTCCAAATCCGAGTAATTGTGCCCCAGCGAGCGCAGCAACTCGACCCGGCCCATCTCGAAATACTGGAAGTATCGGCTGTGATGCAAATACCCCATCGCATCAACCTCGGGGTATCGCACGCGGATGCTGATGGAATGTTCAATATTCATCGCCGTGCCGAACCAACCTTTACACTTCCCCGAAACCGGGCCAGCAACCCGTGATTGACGCCCGCGTTTGCAGGCTTGCGTAAATGGCACTGGCCGATACACTATCCGGCTTACAAGTGCCCGGCAAAGGCCGATGTGGCCCGTCACGGATACCCCAGATAACCTGGAGGCACGCATGTGTAACACGACGATTGGGTTCAAGAAAGGACGCAACGCATGATTCGGGTGAAAACGCGCGGGAACGAAACCGCCGAACAAATGCTCCGGCGGTTTAAGAAGGCTTGCGAGAAGGAAGGCCTGACCAAGGACATCAAGCGCATCGCTTACTACGAGAAGCCCAGCGAAAAGCGCCGCCGCCGAATTCGCAGCAAGCCCCGTCTCAAGCCCATGGGTTCGTAATATCGATGCAAAGCAGCCGGGACAATCGAATCCATTCGTGCAAAGCGTCGCTCGTTATTCATCCCATCACCTCCTTTGATCAATCCATCCATGGCTGACACTGACGCTGTCCGAATTGAGCACCTCACCAAGGTCTACAAGGATTTTTGGGGGCGCGACAAGGTTCGCGCCCTGGATGACCTTACGCTGAACATTCGGCGCGGGGAGGTCTTTGGCTTGCTCGGGCCCAACGGCTCAGGCAAGAGCACCACCATCAAGCTACTGCTGGGGCTGATCTTCCCAACCGCCGGGTCCGCGACCATTCTCGGCCAGCCGGCAGGCAGCACCCTCATCAACGAGCGCATCGGCTTCCTGCCCGAGGAATCGTATCTCTACCGGTTCCTCAGCGGCGAAGAGACGCTTTATTTCTATGGCCGGCTGTTCAAAATTCCGCGTAAGGAACTCAACCGCCGGGTGCCGCTGCTGCTGGACACCGTGGGGCTTAATACGCGGGACCGCAAGCGCAAGCTGCGGGAATATTCCAAGGGCATGGCCCGCCGGATCGGTCTCGCGCAGGCGCTGATCAACAATCCCGACCTTATCCTGCTCGACGAGCCGACCACCGGTCTGGATCCCATCGGCACGCGCGAGATGAAAGACCTCATCCTCTCGCTCAAGCAGCAGGGGAAAACCGTATTGCTGTGCAGTCATCTCCTGGCCGACGTGCAGGATGTGTGCGACCGCATCACGATCCTGTTTCGCGGCCAGCGCCAGACGCTGGGCGAAGTGCGCGATCTGCTCCAGGTGAAGGACATCACCCAGTTCCAGGCGCGCGGCATGACCGCCGAGCAGATCGCGCAGATGCAGCAACTGCTTTCGCGCATGGGCCTCAGTGAAGCCGTCGTCACGCACCCGACCACCACGCTGGAGGAACTGTTCATGCGCATCGTCCGCGAGCGCACCGTGAATGGCCCGGGAACGCCCGCGGCCCGGACGGCGCCGAGCGCACTGTGAGACGCGCGCACATAGATCGAGTCATGGTTATCGGAGGAGTCCACTCGCCGGCATGGTCAGTTTACTGACCATGAATGCACCGTAGACAAGGCCAGTACCCCCTCCGCAATGTGTTGGCGCGGACCAACACTTCAGTGACCATGAATGCATCGGAGATCAAACGAAAATGCTCGGCGCTCTCGCAACTGTTCTCGACTCGCTCTCCCAGGCCACCCTTGCGCAAGTCCCCGAGACGGTGCACAGTTCGGGCGGCTACCTCCCCTGGATCATCTCCGCCGCGATCGCGTTTTTAGGGCTTGTGGTATATGGAGGGTCGGACCTGTTGCGTCTTCACTGGCGCCGGATCTGGGCCATCGCCGGCGTATGCCAGACTGAATCGCTGCGCCGCAGGGTGCTGTGGGTGACGCCCCTGGCCATCATCGGCGTGATCGTCGTTTCGCAATTCCAGCAGCCGGCCGATGCGCAGGATGCGATCCGCCAAACCACCAAATTCTGCCTCTTCGCCAGCGGCCTATTGGTGACGATCGTCGCCATCATCCTGGCCTGCACCAATCTGCCGCGCGAAATCGAAAATCGCATCATCTACACCATCGTCACCAAGCCGACCACCCGGCTTGAGATCGTGCTGGGCAAGGTATTGGGGTTTGCGCGGGTGTCGGCCCTCATCATCATCCTGATGGGCCTCTTCACGCTGCTGTACCTGGAGGCACGGACGCGGCCGATGCTGGCGCAGATCAAGGCGCAGCTGGCCGCCGAGCCCGCCAATTCGCCATTGCGGCCGACGCTCGAATATTACATTAACTCCGGCTTGCTGGGCACGCGGAGTCTGGTGTGGCCCGAGGATTTGCAGATTTACTCCCGGCCGCCGGAAAACTCGAAGCTGAAATGGATTGCCGGCGGCGAGGCCGAGTATTTTTTGGTGGGTTTTGATCTTACCCCCGAGCAGAAATCCATGCTCCAGCAGTTGGTGCAGTTGGCCGAGGACAACAAGCCGATCCCGCTCTATTTCCGCGCCCGCCTGAACGTCGAGCAGCACAAGCCTGACGCCGCCGAGCAGAAGATGATCCGTGAAATGGGTCTGGACCGCGTGGCGGTTCCCAAGCGCGAGCCCAGCCGCAGATTCGGCCCCTTCATGCCGAGTACCGCGCCGGCCACGGCGCCGGCAACCGCACCAGCGACCCGCCCGATCGATGCACCGCCCCCCGCGCAGCTCGCCGTGCGGTTCATGGACGAGAAGGGCGATCCCCTTAACGATGTCGCCCATCCCGGCAGCAGCGGGGATATCATCACGCTCAAGCGCGGGGCCGGCCCCCAACCCTGGGAAGGGGAGTTCAGCGTCACGACCGATACCATTGGCAGGCTTGTCAGCGCGGGCCGGTTTTACGCGCAGGTAACGGGGCAATCGCCGGCAACCGAGTATGGCCTGGATAACGCACCGGTACTTTTCCAGACGCCGTTGCCGGGAATCGCGCCGATCAAGCCGGTTGCCGATCCGACGAATCCGGCTGCCGGAGCCGCGCCGCAGTTGCTGGCATTTCCGGTCCGCCACGGCATGCGCCTGCCTACGGTTCTTTCCAGCGGTGACGGGCCTTTGGCGGTCTACACATTCCGCAATGTTTCATCCATCCCTTCCGGGAATGGGCGGGCGGGAATACAGGTAGCCGCCTACATCGACAAGACCGGCGAGTTCGACCTCGGCACCGATTACTCCCGCGCCACGCTCCAGGTGGTCAACCTCAAGACCGGCCAGAAATCCGCCCAGATTCCCTTCTCCCCGGAAACCAGCCGCAGCCAGCCGGTGCCCGTTGATGCGCAATATATGGTCGGTGGAAACTTCGATGTGCTGATCCGAAACGTCACGCCTGGCCAGTGGTTGGGTGTATCGGGCGGCGAGGCCGGCTCGGTCGCGCTGGTGACGGCGGCGCAAAGTTTCCCCGTAAACCTTGCTAAAAGCCTGTTCATCCTTTGGCTTCTATCGCTTCTGGTGGTGATCATCTCCGTGTTCTGCAGCACGTTCCTCTCCTGGCCAATCGCGGTGGTATTGACGCTGCTTTTGCTGCTGGGCCATTGGGGTGTGGACCAACTCAGTGACACGCTCAAGCCGGGATTTGGCCGATCGGTGCCCGGCGAATTTGGCGTGCGCGATCCGGCGACCACCCAGGTCATCAGCTACAGCGTGGATAAAATGGGAGCCATGCTCCGTGGCGTGGGCGCGGTTTTGCCGGATGTCTCGAAATTCCCAGTGATGGAAGATATCGATCGCGGCGTGAGCATTCCGCCGGCACGGGTGGGCGAGGCGCTGTCCGTCTTGTTCTGCTATGGCTTGCCCATGCTCGTCTTCAGCTACGTTATTCTACGCCGCAAGGAGGTCGCGCCATGACGACCGCCCCGACCGTTGATAGCGCTTCGACCGCGCCCCCATCGGCGCCTGGTGATCGGACCGCCCAGAGCGATGGCCGCTCCCCGCGCCCGTCGCGGCGACCCGCCGGGCGCGTCGGCACGGTGGTGGTATTGATTCTTTCGCTCGTTTGCGCCGGCGTTCTTCGGCAGGTGGCGATCAACCGGCAAATTGCCGCCGCCCCCCCCGGCACCGCCGCCTCACGCTCCACGCTGGGCAACATGAACAGCTTCGCCCTGGCCCTGCTCCTGGGCGGCTTGCGCGGGCCGCTGGTCATGTTCCTCTGGTCCAGCAGCGAAAACCAAAAGGCAAACCACGACCTGGAAGACCTGGACACCAAGATCGAATGGATCCGGCTGCTTCAGCCGGAATTTGATACCGTCCATATGTTCCAGATCTGGAACAAGGCCTACAACATCAGCGTGATGATGGCCAGCCCGGCCAACAAGTTCACCACCATCATGGAGGCCCTGGAATACGCGCAGGGCGTTGACGAGGAACGGCCCGGCGACATCAACATCCTCGACTCGCAGTCTGACGTTTACGCCAACAAGCTGGGCAACCCCAACCTCCCGGAGCATCCGTTCTACGACCGCCAGTTCCGCGAGGAATCGCTGGCGCCCGACAAACGGGCGGCGGCGTTCCCCAACGACCGCCATTATCGCCGGCTCGACAAAAGCAAGCCGCTCCTCGACGAACAAGACCAGATTCGCGCGGAATTGATCACTCCCACGCGCGGCCGCAAGCGACCAGCAAACGTGCCGGCCAGCAGCGACTGGAACGACGGCTCCCAACTCCAATATCTAAAGAACTACGGCCCGTTTCCCGATGGCATCGCGCCCATCGCCATGAGCTACAACTACGCCAAGCGCGCGGAAGTCGCGCTGAACGTGGAGGGGCAGGACCCGTTGCAGTTCAGCGCGATGGTGGTTGACAGCCGTCCCGCGTTGCAACTCAAGGGATGGGCCGAGGCGGAGGTGCGATTTGGCCGTGAGCGCGAAGCCAATGCCTTCGGCATAAACGCCGACGCGTGGAACGGGCAGGTTGAGGAAGCCGTCGCGCGCGTCGGCCCCGCTGCCGCCCCGGCCAACCGCCGGGCGTTGGATGCCTCCCTCCAGAGCTATAAGCTCGCCGGGCGCGTCGCCCGCAACGCCATCATCGAATATGAGCGCCATCTGGCCAACCCCGACTACATGGCCCGCCGCGGCACTTATATATCACACGAGGCGGACATGCAGGCCATCATCTACCTGGCCGCCGCTGATGCCGCCTACCTTTCGGCCCGGCTCACGACGGACAAAGCCCAGCGCGACAGCCTGTTGCGCAGTGCCATGGCCAACTATCAAAAGGGAATGACTCGCTCGCAATGGACGGTCCTGGAATTCGAAACGGAACAAGCGGCGCTGCACCCATTACATTTAAGCACCGCCGCATTCATGGAGTTGCGCCCCGATGAGCCGGTTAGCGCAAGCGCCAAGTTCACGCCCGCCCAGATCGCTCAGATATACAATGCCGCGATGACGGAGGTATCTCGACAGCATCTCAACGAGCACTCCGATGATCAGGCCGCCTATGGCCGCACGATCGCCCGATGCCAAATCCGAATGCGGGAGATCGCCAGCGCGCTTCATCTGCCGTCCGCCACCGCACCCGCGACCCAGCCGGCCGCGCAACCCTAAATCGGGAATGCACCATTAACAATTCGAGAGAAAGTGGCTTCACGCAATTCGTAGGGTTCGCTTCAGCGAACGCGGTCCTCGGCGCGGCATCGCCAATCCGCGTTCGCTAAAGCGAACCCTACGAAAACGCGACGGAGCGATCCTCCCGCGGGCCTGGCGTAGACAAATCCGCCGCGATTTCTTCGGATTTCGGGTATTCGGATTTCGGAATTAGCGGCGGCGTGCGCCGCTCACATGCGCAACAGTTCGTCGATCTTCGCGGCGCAGATGAAATCATTTTCCGTCAGCCCCCCGGCCGAGTGCGTGCTGTAGCGGACGGCGACTTTGTTGTAGCCGACTTCCAGGTCGGGATGGTGGTCTTCGCGATGGGAAATCCAGGCCGTGGCGTTCACAAACGCCATCGTCTCATGATAATTGGCGAAGTTGAAGGTCTTAACGATTTCCCCGCCCTTGCGCGTCCAACCGACAACCTCGGTCAGTAATGATTGGATGCGCAGCTCGGCCAATGCCTTGGCGCCGTTCACGCAAGTTTTGCAGCTTTTGCTTGCCAGGTCGCTGATGTTTTTTTCGGACATGTTGGTTATCCTTCGTTGCCGCCCAGTTCGCGTCTTTGGAACATCCACATCCCGCACCCCAGAGCGAACGCCGCGTACGCGACGGCATATCCAACCGCGATGGCGACGTACAGCCAGATTGAGCCCAGGCTCACGGCGTTGGCATTGTTGGCGAAGTGCGTGCCGGACACGGCAATGTCATGGTAAATCGTCTGCTGGCGCAGATCGAACACCTGCAGGAACGGCAGGAACAGCGCGGCCACCTGCGCAAACGCCTTATGCACCCCCGACGTTTCGGGCGTCAGCGGAAACAGGAAACGCGTAAGATTTCCCGCGATGTAAATCAGGATAACGGCCGGCAGGTTCACCACCAGCGAGAAACGGGTGGACAGCGCCACGCCGATCGCCGCCAGCACGCTAACCTGCAGCCAGACCAAAAGCAGGCTCGGCAGCAGGCCGGCAATGTGCATCCACCGGTAATCGCTGACCTGCTTAAGTTCCCGGTCATCCAGCGAGAACATGCGGAGCTGATAATCCGTCGGGATGCGCCACCAGGTGCAGAGGATGATGATCAATCCAAAGATCGCCACCGCCAGCAGCGCCGCCAGGATGATGCCCAGATATTTGCCGACGATCACCTCCCATTTATGCACCGGCTTGCTCATCAACGTGAGCATGGTGCGGTCCTCGATCTCCTCGAAGATTGACTTGCTGGCGGCAAAGAGCGTCGTGACGAGCACAAACAGGAGAACCACATCCAGGGCGACGGACTTATACATCACCGTGTCTTCGCCGAGCGTGAAGAACGGAAGGAAGCCCAGAATGAGCAGAACCGCCGACCCCACCGCCAATAGCAGCGGATAAATCGGCTGGACGATCGACTCGACAAAAGTGTGCCTGAGAATGACGGAGGTTCGGTACATGGGTTGGCGGGGATTGTAAGGGGAGCGGCGGAGAATGCCAAATCACGATCCTTCCCGCGTTTTTTTCATTCTTTCGCCCAAGGCGCGCTCGGCTTCCATGGTGGAATGGAAACGGCCCGCGCGCACATCGCGCGCGGCGGCGCGGAAGGCGTCGCCGCCGCGCTGGTAGCCGCGAAAGTGGGCGGTGACTTCCGCGATTCGGTCCAGGGGAATATTGGTCGCGTAGGTCTTGCGCAAATTGACTTTCCAGCCCTTTGGATCGTGCAGCAGCCAGATGGTCTGCTGGAATTTGGCGGTGAATCCCTTGTCCTTGCGCAACGGCTCGACCATGGCCTCCTCGCCCTGAATCCTGGCGGTCCCCTGCTGGGTCAGATCGACGGGCTCGTCGGCCAGTGCGTTCAACGCATCGTGGAGATCGACATGTACTTGGTACACGCCCGGCCATGAGTAGGAATAGAGCGAATCATTGAATTGGCGCATGCCGTCGATCATGGCGATCAGGGCGTCCACCCATTGCCGTTCGTCTGGACTTCCCGCGCTGGTCGCGTGAGCGGTTTTGGCGTCGGCGTGCTGCAACGCCGTCAGATACGCCAGCGCCGCGGATTTGGGCGTGGAAAGATCGGCATGCACCCGCTGCCCGCCCAGTCCCGCGCAGCCGCCAACGCTCCAGAGCAACACGACAGACACCAGCCAAAAACTGCGCCGCGGAATGCAATTGAAATCCATCGCAAGGGCAGGATAAGCCCCGGCCGCCCCGCGCTCAATCCCATTGGCGCTGCCTTTCCGTGCTGGGCATGGCCGGAAACAGTGGCACTCCTCACTTTTCATTTCCCCCGCGAAACGCGAAATCGATCCAGGCTCCCCGGCCCGGCAAAAGGATCACCCGCTTCTCCCGCACACCCAGTTCCTCCTGCCAGGCTTTCAACGTATACGTCCCGGGCGGGAGTTGGCGAATCGTGAACCGTCCATCTCTTCCAGTGACCGCAAAAAACGGATTGTCCACCACGCGCACCCACGCGCGCATCCACGGATGCACGTCGCAGCGCACCTGAAAAACCTCGGGCACCTCAAACGGGTCGAGCCGCTTTTGGCCGGGCATCGGCTGGCCGAAATTGGCGGTCGGATTATTCACCGCCAGCATGTGCACGTTGTGAAGGAACGGATCGCTGTTGCGGACCTCCATCGGCTGTCCGACCATCACCGCCAGCACATGCGGATGAAACACGCAGTCCTTCTGATCAAGCACCACCGGCTCGCCGGGCGGCGCCCATTGCTCGCCGGGCGGCAAGCCGGCGCTGATCGACACCACCACGTTCGCCAATGCGCCGTCTTTATTCACGACCACCGATTCATCCAGGATCGGCTCCTTGTGACGAGCCGCGCAAGGCGCCGCGAGATTCACTCCCACCGCAGGCAACATTCGAGGCGGTGTGCCTGAAAAGACGACCCGCCCCGTGATCTGCCCCGGCGGGACAGCCGGTCCCTCCGCGGGATCGGCCGCCGGATGAGCCTCCGCGAACGCCGCCCCCACCGAAGGCGCGATCGCAACTTGCGACGGAGGCGCCGGGTTGCCGTTCGTTGGCGCCGCCGGCTGATGAGCGATCCATTGTTTGCCTGCGCTCGTGCCGCCGAGCCTGGGCCGATGCAATGCGATCCAACAGGCCACTGTGCCACCGGCCAGGAATGCGATCGCCGCCGCGATCCGAAACACGCGCGGCCGCGCAATCGCGCGGGTAAAAAAACCAGGAGCGTCCGCGCGCAGGGCCATCCGGGTTTGGGCGATCAACGCCGGCGACGGGCCGTCGGGAATCGCGGCATCGCGCAGGGCCTGTGTTGCCCGGTCGAGCGGCCCATCGCCGAAGAAGGCGGCGGCATCCTTGTTGGAGTCTTTTGCATTCATATTATCAGACCCGGAAAATGCACGATTAACCACGAAGTCACGAAGACACTCAGCGTGGCCTCGCTGCGCTTCGGCCACAACCAAATGTAGGAATACAAAGGCGCTGGCCTTTTCGATAAAGTGAGTTTGGATAAAAAACCACTCACCGAAAGGACAGCGCCATGGATTCGTTT
>Ga0209483_1001743_pt1 | contig 16159 bp, 11 predicted proteins | sample NGEPerA_FD_184508 | JGI IMG/M metagenome (GOLD analysis project Ga0209483, IMG submission 184508) | Arctic peat soil microbial communities from the Barrow Environmental Observatory site, Barrow, Alaska, USA - NGEE PermafrostL2-A... | ecosystem: Environmental > Terrestrial > Soil > Wetlands >... | reverse complement strand
GGCGAGGTACTCGATCTTCTCGACGACGTCGAGAAATGTACCCGCCGCACCGGGCACAAGCGGCGCATAGGCGCCGACATGCAGCTGATAGATGATCATGTTGGCATAATCGGGCGTGACAAATGCCCGATCGTGCCACGCGTAGCATGTGGGGTCGCGGATAATGCAGTTGCACTTGGGAAACGACGGTGTCGTGCCGAGCTCGCGGGCGTAGGGGTCACGCTTGTGGCCGCTGCTGCCGACGCCGGTGACAAAGAACTTGTAGGGGTCGCCATCCTTCGCGCCGGCTACGAAACCGGTCCAGTAACAGCGCGCATCGGCCAGCATCAGGTTTTGCGCCACCGGCTTCCATTGGGCGATGCCGTTGAACTGGCCGCACAGATAGACCGCGGTCGCCCGCGGCGCCCACATCCGGAAGGTCGCTCCGGCGCCGATCAACGTGGCGCCCATCGGCGTGTTCGGTGTGATCCATTGTTGCGAGATCAATCCGGCTCCTGCTCCTCACCTCGCGCTCACGCGGCAAGTGTTCGCCATCCCTCAGGCGCGATGCATGCCTGCGGCTTCAGGCCCATTCGCCTCCGCGAAACACCGGCGTGCGGCTGCCGTCGGCGTGGATGCCATCGATATCGGTCTTGTCGGAGCCGATCATCCAGTCGATATGGATCAGGCTCTTGTTGCCGCCCTGGGCAGCAATCTGTTCCGGCGTGAGACTGCCGCCGTCGATGAAGCATTTGGAATAGCATTGGCCGAGCGCGATGTGGCAGGCGGCGTTTTCGTCGAACAGCGTGTTGAAGAACAGCAACCCGCTTTTCGAGATCGGCGAGGAATGCGGCACCAGCGCCACCTCGCCGAGCCGGCGCGACCCCTCGTCGGTATCCAGCACCTTGTTCAGGACCTGTTCGCCGCGACTGGCGCTGGCCTTGACGATGCGCCCCTGTTCGAACCGCACCGCAATGTTGTCGATCAGCGAACCCTGATAGGACAGCGGCTTGGAACTGACGACATGCCCGTCAACCCTCCGGGCGTGCGGTGTCGTGAACACCTCTTCGGTCGGAATATTGGCGTTACAGGTGATGCCGTTCTTCGCCGTCGAGGCGCCGCCCTCCCATTCATGGCCGTCGGCGAGCCCGATAGTGAGATCGGTGCCAGGTCCGGAATAATGCAGCGCATGGAACCGCTGTCCGTTCAGCCAATCGGTCCGGATTCGCAGTGCCGCATTGTGCTTTTGCCATGCCGAGACCGGATCGTCATTGTCCACCCGTGATGCCGCAAAGATCGCCTCGGCGAGCCTGGCGACCGCGACATCCTCGGGGTCTTCGGGAAACACCTGCTTCGCCCACGACTCGCTCGGGTAGGCGATGATGTTCCAGTTGATGTCGAAATTGACGATGCTTTCGAGGGCGGGTTTGTAGGCGATAGAATTGGCCTTGCTGGCGCGCGCGACCTTGGCCGGGTCTTCGCCGGAAAGCAGCATCGGATTGTCGCCGACGATGGCAAGCCGCGCAGTGTTGCCGGCGAAGGCCTTCGCCATACCCTCATAGAGCCAGCCGGCGGCGCGGTCGAAACTGTCGTCCCGTCCGAAGCGGTAGCGCGCCAGCGTGATCGCCTCATCGGACAGGATCGGGGTCACGATACCCGCACCGGCCTTGTAGGCGTGCTCGGCGATTTTGCGGACCAGCGGCAGCGCCACGGTCGGCGCGGTCAGGAGCAGATCCTGGCCCGGTTGCAACTGAAGTCCTATCTTGACCGCCACTTCGGCGAGCCGGTCGAGTTTGACGGGATCGATCGGCGCGGCAAGATGACGGTCATGCGTGTTCATGGCAATTTTATCCAAAGCAGGTTGGTGGTGCGTCCCGCGATTCTACCCGCGCGCGACGCATTGGTCACGCTCTGTTATGGCGGGCTTCGGGGCAGCTTTTCGCGGGAGGACGCCACGCGACGCGCCGGCGAATTTCCTGCGATTATCGAGCGCAAACGCCAAGTTTCGTGGCGTATGGCATTCGCCGCAATGCGCCAGCGCTTCGGCGATATAGGCGCCCCTGTTCCAGGCCGGACTCTGCGAGGTGTCCGGCTCGAACCGGGTATCGCGATTGAACAGCACCGACCAGAAATTTATCGCCCAGCGCTGGTTGAACGGAGACACTAGCGTGCTTTTCGGCGCGGCCGCGTGCACTGGGGCAACGCTGAACAGATAGGACCTTAATCACCAGCGCATCGGATCCGTGAGTAGGAGGTAAACGGCATCGCCGGATACAGCCGCGCGCCGTCGCGGCGGGTCATGTTCCTGCCGGCCACTGCACCAGGGCTCGAACCTGGGACCGGATAATTAGGAGTCTGCCGCTTACGATTATATCTCAAGGGCTTAGCCGTAAATTTTGAGGTTTTGCCGTCAAACAATGTCAATAGGTTAGAGGTCCATTGTAAATCGTAGACTTAAAAGGCATTCCAACGGACCACCTTCAAGATCGAACCTCCCGACAGGAATACCACGCGTTCAGCCCCCATTGCGACGCCGCGGGCGCCTGTCCGGCGAACAACTCCTAAGCCATTTAACGAGAGGCCGCCTCGCCGCCGTCGCTAGTCGGCTCGCTCGCGCCGCTGGATTTCGAGCTTAACCGACCGTTTTGTCTCGGCGCGCAGGTGACCTATCGGATCAATCCGCAATGCCGGATTAGGATCTGCCCGCCGCGGATCCAGGAAGTGGCGCCGAACGGCCGCGAGAATCCGCTGACGAGGTCTGCTCCGGCAATGAAGTCGGGCCAGGATCGCGCGTTGAACGAATCGGATACGGTGAATTTCCGCTGGGACCGACTGCCTGCAGTGGTAATTGCGTCCCAGATAGCGCAACGGTATATCTCGCTTAGGCCCGCGGGTTAGCGACGTCGTGAGGCGGACTGGAAAGCATCTTGAACATGAATTCGACGCGGCGGGGTTTGCCGGCTTCCAATCTTCATCGGCGAAGCAAACCAAGGAACCCGCCAGTCCGCGTCGCTTCGCGGGCACGGAAAACGGCAGTCGAAAGCCGCCAACCGCCGAACGGCCAAAGTTCTTCCGATGCGGCAGCGGTGGTGACGAAATCCGAAAAGTCCCGCGACTCGATTCTGGAAGCAGCTGCGAAACTCTTCCGCCGGCAAGGCTACTCCGCGACAACGTTGCGCCAGATCGCCGGCATGGCCGAGATCAAGGCCGGCAGTATTTATTACTATTTCGATTCCAAGGAAGCGATCCTCGACGAGGTGCTCGAACAAGGGCTGCAGAGAATTTTCGACGCCGTCAAACTTGCCCTGAAACGGGCCGGCAAGGTCTCGCACCGGCGCAAGATCGGCCTGGCGATCGAGACGCATCTTGCCGCGCTACTCGAGGCCAGCGATTTCACCTCCGCGAACATTCGGATCTACGGTCAGCTTCCCGAGCACCTGAAAAAAAGGCACCGGCCGCTGCGTCGCGCCTATGCCGAATATTGGGATCGATTGTTTCTGAACGCCCGGCGCGCCGGGGAAATCCGCGCTGATGTCGAGATCGTTCCGTTACGAATATTCGTGCTGGGCGCCCTCAACTGGACCGTGGAGTGGTTCACCTACAGCAACAAGCAAGCGGTCCTCAAGCTCGCGCGGCGAACCGAACTGCTGATCCTGGATGGCGTGACAAGGAGATAGGGCTTCGCCGCTCATGATCTGTTCGAACCACCGCTCCCGCTCATCCGTTTGGCAACTTCCTCCAGCATGACTTCGGTGGCGCCGCCACCGATTGATTGCACCCGCGCGTCGCGGGACATTCGCTCGATCGTGCTCTCGCGCATGTAGCCCATCCCGCCATGGAACTGCAGGCAGGCATACATCACCTCGTTGACCAGTTCACCGCAATAGGCCTTGACCATCGACACTTCCCGGGTGGCGTCGATGCCGCGCGTCACCAGCCATGCGGCGTGATAGACGAGTTGTCGGCCCGCTTCGACCCTGCTCGCCAACATCGCCATCCGCTGGCGAATCGTTTGCTTGGACCATAGCGGCTCGCCAAATGCCTGCCGCTGCATGACCCAATCCAGCGTGATCTCGATGGCGGCCTGCGCCTCGCCCATTGCCATCGCGCCGATCACGATCCGCTCGTTCTGGAAATTGCGCATGATGGCATAGAAACCCTGGCCTTCCCGCCCGAGCAGGTTGGTGGCCGGAATCCGGCAGTCCTCGAACAGCAGTTCCGCCGTGTCCGAGGAGCGCCAGCCCTGCTTGTCCAGCGCGCGTCCGACGCGGAAGCCGGGGGTGCCCTTCTCGATCAGGAACATCGAAATCCGCTGCGAAGGCCGCGCGTCCGGGCTGCTGACGGCGGCGACACAATAAAGATCGGCGTGGACGCCATTGGTGATGAACATCTTGGCGCCGTTGAGGACATAGCTGTCGCCGTCCCGGCGCGCCGTGGTGCGGATGCTCTTTACGTCCGAACCGGCGCCCGGCTCGGTAACGCCGACGGCGACGATCTTCCTGCCGGCGATGACATCCGGCATGAAGCGGGCCTTCAGTTCGTCCGAATCGCAATTGTACAGATGCACTGATGCCATATCGGTGTGGACCAGCACCGTGATCGCCACGCCTGAAAATGTCGATCGCCCCAGTTCCTCCGCGAGCACGACGGTCGCAAGCGTGTCCATGTCGGAACCGCCATATTGCTCTGCATAGCGGATGCCCAGGAAGCCGAGCTCACCCATTTTCCGCAAGACATTGCGGGGCACCAGGCCGTCCTGCTCCCATTGCAACGCGTGCGGCTTGATCTCCTCTTCGACGAAGCGGCGGATCTGATCTCGGAGCAATTCATGCTCCTCTTCGAAATAGATCGAGCGCGACGGGCCGTTGGCAATCTGCGTATTCATCGAGAACCTTGCGGGTTGAGAAGATTAAGGCGCCGTTTGCAGGATTGTCCTAGCATCCCGCACCAGATCGGCAAATTCGCGGGCGCCACGGGCGAGCCGCGAAAGACCGCAGCAATCGACCGCCGCCCCTTTTAGAAAATCTAACATCGGTTAGAATACTTCCCGGCCCAACAAACACAACCGGAATTCAGGGATCATGCACCAGCCGTCAAAAATGCGCTTCGCGCCGGATCTGCTGAAGGACCAGGTTGCCCTCGTCACCGGCGGCGGCACCGGGATGGGCCGCGCCACCGCCATCGAAATGGCCCGATGCGGCGCCCGGATCGTCGTGCTCGGCCGCCGCATCGAACCGATCGAGGATTGCGCGAGAACGATCCGGGATGCCGGCGGCAATGCCATTGCCGTATCGGCTGATATCCGCGAGCCCGACCGCATCGAAGCCGCGATGCAACGCATCAAGAGCGAGTTCGGCCAGCTCGATATCCTCGTCAACAACGCCGGCGGGCAGTTCGTGACCCCGGCGCGCGAGCTCAGCAACAAGGGCTTCGAGACCGTGATCCGCAACAATCTGATCGGCTCGTGGCAAATGACCAAGGCCGCCGCCGATCATTTCATGCTGGCGAACGGCGGATCGATCGTATTCGTGACCGCCTGTATCCGCTCCGGCCTGAGCGGTTTCGTGCATACCGCGGCAGCGCGCGGCGGCGTCCTCGGCATGATGAAAACGCTGGCTTTCGAATGGGCGGAATTCGGCATCCGGCTCAATTGCGTCGCCCCCGGGACCATCAAGACCGAAGGAATGGGCCACTATCCGATCGACCCCGAACAATGGCTCAAGCTCAACCGCAACATACTTGGGCACATGGGAAGCGTGGAGGATATTTCCGCGGCCATCATCTTCCTGAGTTCGCCGCTCGGAAAATTCGTCACCGGGGAGGAATGGTACATCGACGGCGGCGAGACCTTGCATCTGGCGCACGACGCGCGCCAGATGATCGACGCGATGAAATTCGCCACGCGCGAGCGCGGCGACGGCAAGACCAAATAGTTCAGGTCGGGCGTGCCCGCTCGGCTACGACGCGGCCTATAACACCTGTGCGATCAGGGTCCCCGGACTGGTCTGCATGCCATTGCCGCTTAGCCCAGCGTTGCGAAGTTTCTAACACTTGTTAGAATGAGCCGAGGAATCAAAGACTTTTGCGGAGAAGGAAACGCCATGGACTATGCGCTCAGCGAGCAGCAAGAGGCGTTTCGCGAAACCGCCGCGCGGTTCGCGCGGGAGAAGCTCGCGCCGCACTATCAAAAGCGCGCGACCGAAGACCGCATCGACCATGCGATACTGAGGGAGATGGGCGCGCTCGGCCTGATCGGTGCCGACCTGCCGGAGCAATATGGCGGCCTCGGCGAGAGCAGCGTCACCACCGGCATCATCATCGAGCAGATCGCGTATGCCGATTTCAATATCAGCTACGTTCCGTTACTGGCATCACTGATGGGCAGCATGATCGCGCAGCACGCCTCGCCCGACATCGCGCAGGAATGGCTGCCGAAAGTCACGGCAGGCGAGGCCATTGTCGGTCTCGGTCTGACCGAACCGCGTGGCGGCTCGGATGCGGCCAACCTGATCCTGCGGGCGGAAAAATCCGGAAATGGCTACCGGCTGAACGGCGAGAAGACGTCGATCAGCTTCTCGGACCAGTGCGAAGCCGCCGTCATCTTCGCCCGCACCGGCAAGGTCGAAGACGGCGCGCGCGGCGTCAGTGCCTTCTTCGTCGACCTCCATCAAAATGGGATCACCCGAACCCATTTCGACGATATCGGCACCAAGCCGGTCGGGCGCGGATCGATATTCCTGGACGACGTCTTCGTTCCCGCCGAATGCCTGATGGCGGAGGAGAACAAGGGCTTCTCCAAGATCATGTCGGGCTTCGACTACAGCCGCGCCCTGATCGGCCTCGAATGTGTCGGGCCCGCGCAAGCCTCGGTTGACGAAGCCTGGCGGTATTCCGGCGAACGCACCGCGTTCGAACGGCCGATCGCGCAGTTCCAGGGCGTCAGCTTCCCGCTCGCGGAGGCCGAGACCCAGCTCACGATGATGCGCCAGCTTTGCTACTATACGCTTTCGCTGCGCGATCGTCGGCTGCCGCACACCGCGGAAGCCGCGATGTGCAAATGGTACGTGCCGAAGGTGGCCTGCGAAATCATCCACCAGTGCTTGCTGACCCACGGCCACTACGGCTACACCACCGATCTGCCGTTCCATCAGCGTTATCTCGACGTGATGGGCCTGCAAATCGGCGACGGGACCGCACAGATCCAGAAGCTCGTGATCGCCCGCGAGAAGGTCGGCCGGGTTGCCGTCCAATATGCCAAGCAACCCGCGGGCCGATAAGGCCAGACGAGCCCCGGTTCGCGACCTTTTTCATCGCACGGCGCTGAAAGCGGCATCATCCATAGAGCCGCTGGCGGCATTGATCGCCACCAGCTTGGGATAGGCTGCGCGGAAATCGTCGAGCAATTGCCGAATCGGCGGATCGGCGAACCAGCCGCGGTCGTTGACATATTCCATGTGGCGCTGGTCGCTTGTGTCGAACTCGTGGAACAGCGCATCGCTTTGGCCGTCGAATATCAATTGCCTGACGCCGAACCGTTCGCACAGCTCGGTGTTAAATGCCGGCGTGACCTTGAACATGCGGCCGTTCAGCCAAAGCGCGACGTAGCCATGATAGATGAACAGGTCGGTGCCCATCAACTCGGCGAGCTTGGGTGAATTCAAGTGGTTCTTCACATCCGCAAACCCGACGGCCGCCGGAATCCCGGCCGCACGCAAGGCCGCGGTCAGCAGAATCGCCTTGGGAACGCAGAAGTTCGACGCCCTTCCTGCGATCCGGCTCGCCCGGTAATCGTCTTCGGCAAGACCGATGTGAAACGGATCATATTTGATCCGATCCCGCACGATCTCGAACAGGCGGATGGCCTTCTCGGTGTCGGAGAGCCCCGGCGTATCGCCCAGCGCGGACGACACGAATTCGCGGACCGACGCGGAATCGCTGTCTACATAGTCAGTCGAAAGCAGGAGTTCGGCTGGATCAACGCTGGATTTCATGGTCGTCCTGTAGCCATGCCGTTTTGCAAGACAAACCAATGCCAGAAACTACCAGCTGTCAATTGCGATATCGGGCCCGCACCGCCGCAATGCGCGACGATATGGGCATTCACCGATTATCGAACATCCGTTAGAATTTGTTGACGCGGTTTGTACTGGACGGCTAGCCTCAGACGAAAACACGCGCTGCCAGGAGCGGAATAATAATGATGGAACGAACATCGTATATGTGGGTTCCCCCACCCGAACTGGTGGCCGGCAGCAACCTGACGGCGTTTCTTCGTGCCGCCGGCGAAGCAGATTACGACACACTCGCGGCGCGGGCCCAAGCCGACCCGGCGTGGCTGATGGAGAAAGTTTTCAGGTTTTGCGACGTCCGGTTCTATCGTCGCTACGACCGGATGCTCGATGTATCGCGCGGTCAGGCCTGGGCCCGATGGTGCCTCGGCGGCACCACCAACATCGTCCTGAATTGCATCGACCGGCACCGTGATACGCCGGTGTGGGACCAGACCTTCCTGGTCTGGGAGGGCGAGGACCGCCGCGAGCAGCGCACGCTGACCTATCGCCAACTTGACCATGAGGTCGGCCGGCTTGCGCAAGCGCTGCGCGGGCTTGGCATCGGCCAGGGCGACGTAGTCGCGATCTACATGCCCAACCTGCCTGAAACCTTCATCGCGTTCTTTGCGATCCTCAAGCTTGGCGCCATCGTGATGCCGCTGTTTTCGGGATTTGGCCCGACCCCGATTCAATCCCGGCTGAACCACGGCGCCGCAAAAGCAGTGATTACCGCTGATGGCACCTGGCGCCGCGGCGCGCCGGCGCCACTCAAATCCGTCCTCGACCTCGCGCTGGATCATGCGCCGACCGTGCGCCATGTCGTAGTAGTCGGACGCGACAACCTCGCCATCGAAACGCCGATGCGCGATGGGCGCGACCATCGGTGGCAGGACATCGTTGCCGGCAATGACGGGGCGATCGCGACCGCCGAAATGCAGGCCGAAGACCCCGCCATTCTGCTCTACACTTCCGGAACCACCGGCGAACCAAAGGGTTGCGTCTGGACCCAGATCGGCTTCATCGGCTCGATGGTCACCCGCGACATCATCATCTGCGGCGACTTCAAGCCGTCCGACCGCTTCTTCTTCCTCAGCGACATGGGCTGGATGGTCGGCGCCATGTGCGCGTGCATCCCGAGCTTCGCCGGCGCCAGCGTTCTGATCGCCGAAGGCACGCCGGATTTTCCCGACACCGGGCGGTTCTGGCGGCTGATCCAGGACCATGGCGTCAGCTATCTCGGTGTTTCGCCCACCATCGTCCGCAGCCTGATGCGTTATGGTCCTGAAGAGGTCGAGCGCTACGACCTCAGCAGCCTGCGGATCACCGCGTCGGGGGGCGAAGCCTGGACCGCCGCGCCCTGGTTGTGGTTCTTCGAACACGTCTGCAAGTCGAAGATTCCGATCATCAACATTTCCGGTGGCACCGAGGTCGGCGGCTGCATCTTCATGGGCACGCCAAACCACCCGATGAATCCCGGATCGTTCTCGCGACCTGCGCTGGGCGTCGGCGCCGACATCGTCGATGCCGGCGGCAACAGCCTGCCGCCCGGCGAGGTCGGCGAACTGGTGCTGCGTCATGCGTCGATCGGCCTCACCAAAAGCCTGTGGAAAGCGGACGCGCGCTATCTCGAAAGCTACTGGAGCACGCTTCCGAATCTGTGGGTGCATGGCGATTTCGCGATGCGCGGCCATGACGGCCTTTACTATATTCTCGGCCGCTCCGACGACACCATCAAGATTTCCGGCAAACGCACCGGGCCGGCGGAACTCGAAGGCATCCTGATCGAGACCGGCAAAGTCTCCGAGGCCGCGGTATTCGGCATTCCGCATCCGGTCAAGGGATCGGCGATCGTCTGCGCCTGCGTGCCGATGCCCGGCGTCGATGTCGAAGGCGGCGTCGCCGACCAACTGTCGGCCGCCATCGTCACCGGCATGGGCGCCTCATACCGTCCGGAACGGATCATCTTTGTCGACGATCTGCCGCGCACCCGAAACCTGAAGATCATGCGCCGGGTGCTGCGCGCGGTGTTCGAGGATAAGGATCCCGGCGATCTCTCCGCGCTTGCCAATCCGGAAGCCGTCGACCGGCTGCGCCAAAAGCTGGCGGCGACGTGAACTGCAACAAGAACAGACGATCCCGGCCCCGGCGGACCGGGATCCCCGTTTGGATCAGATCGGACAATCCTGCGGGAATACCGGCTTGCGTTTCTCCACATGCGACGCGAGGCCCTCGCGCGCCTCGGCGCCGCTAAAGCCCAGCAGTTCCAGCGCGGTGGAGGTATCGAAGATTGGACCGTTGGCGCGCAGCCAGTTGTTGAGCGCATACTTGGTCCAGCGAATGGCGCTCTGCGCGCCGTTGGATAAATCCTCGGCGGTCTCGAGCGCGATCCGCTGCAAGTCGGCATCCTCGACGCACAGCGACACCAGCCCGATCCGCTCCGCCTCCTCGCCGGACAGCGGCTTGCAGGTGAGGAGGTAATACTTGGCCTTGGCAAGGCCGCACAGCAGTGGCCAGATGATGCAGGCGACATCGCCCGCGGCGACGCCGAGCCGGGTGTGACCATCGACGATGCGGGCCGACTTTCCGCAAATCGAGATATCGGCGAGGATGCCGACCACGAGCCCGGCGCCGACCGCAACGCCATTGATCGCCGAGATGATCGGCTTGTTGCAGTTGATGACGTTGTAAACCAGGTCCTTGGCCTCCTTCCACGTCGCCATCCGGGCGACAGGGTTGTCGAGAATACTCTTGATCAGCTCGAAGTCGCCGCCGGCCGAAAACGCCTTGCCGGCCCCGGTGACAATCACCGCGTTGATATCGGGGTCGTCGTTGATGTCGCGCCAGATATGGGTAAGCTGGGTATGGGTTTCGGCGTCGACCGAATTATAGGTTTCGGGCCGATCGAATGTCAGGCGAAGAATCCGCTTCGACGGATAGTCCAGCTTGAGCTTGGTGTAGGCGTCGTAGCGTTTGGACATCGGATTCACCTTACTTTCATTCGAACAGATGTTAGAATTTTAGATACGTTCGATTGCCGCCGCAAGCCGGTTGCAGGGAAAGCTGGCGAATTTGCATCTGGATCGAGAGCAGCTTTCGGAAGGTAGCGATGCAGGGAATGCACAATAAATCTCTGGTGGGAATGGCAGGCGCAACCCCGACGGTTGGCGAGCTGTTTCGTGCGCGCGCCCAGATTCAACGCTCGTCGCCGGCGATCGAATATCAGGAGCGTCAGATCAGTTACGGCGAGTTGCTGGATCGCGCGGATCGCCTGACATCCGTGCTGGCTGGTCACGGCCTCGTCCGCGGTGATCGCGTGGCGCTGCTTTCGCGCAATCGGCCCGAATATCTCGAGGTTGAGCTGGCGGCCGCCAATATCGGCGTCATCACGGCTTGCCTGAACTGGAGGCTGTCGAAGCGCGAACTGGCCTATTGCGTCGAACTGGTGTCGCCGAAACTTCTGATCGCGGAACCGGATTTGGCCGCGAGCCTGGACGGCCTTGCCGGCGGCCGCTCGTTGATCGAAATCGGCGACGGGTATGAACGGCTGCTGCAGCGACACAGCGCTTACGCGCCTCCGGCCATGGTCGATCCCGAGGATGGGCTGGTGATTCTCTACACCAGCGGAACCACCGGCCTGCCCAAAGGCGCGGTCATCTCGCATCGCGCGATGGTCGCCCGTGCGCTCGTCTTCAGCTCGGAACTGAAGATTCTCCCGCACGACGCCTTCGTGGCATGGGCGCCGCTGTTTCACATGGCGTCGACCGACCATGGCCTCGCAACATTGTTGCGCGGTGGAACCGTTGTCATCGTCGATGGCTTTCAGATCGAGCCGCTGTTGTCCGCGCTACAGCGCCACACGATCGGCTGGTTCGTCCTGATCCCCGGGATGATCGACGCGTTCATCGCCGGCTTCCGGGCGCACAACGTCGAGATCAAGGGCGTGGGTTGTTGCGGCGCGATGGCCGATCTTGTTCCTCCGCATGTCCTGGCCGAGGTGACCGATCTTTTGCGCGCGCCCTACGTCAACAGCTTCGGCTCGACCGAGACGGGCTTGCCGCCGGCGACCCGTGCCCTGATCCCGATCGGCGCCATCCCCGACCGGCTGTCGAAACAGCAAAGCGCCTTCTGCGATATCAGGCTGGTGGATTGCGATGACAACGAGGTCGCTGCGGGGATGCCGGGCGAACTCGCGATCCGGGGACCGACCCTGTTCTCCGGTTACTGGCAGGCGGAAGAGACCAATGCGCGGGATTTTCGTGGCGGCTGGTTTCACATGGGCGACGTGTTTCGACGCAACGACGACGGCTCGCTCGATTTCGTCGATCGCGCCAAATACATGATCAAGACCGGCGGCGAGAACGTCTATCCCGCGGAGATCGAGCGGCTGTTGATGAGCGACCCGCGGATCACCGAAGCAGCGGTGGTGCGCACGGCGGACGCCAAATGGGGCGAAGTGCCGGTCGCATTCGTGTCGCGCCGCGATACCACCATCACCGAGCCGGATTTGCACGACCTGTGCCGGCGCGATCTCGCCGGCTACAAGTGCCCGCGGCAATTCCGCTTCATCGAATTTGCGGATTTTCCGCGCTCGACCAGCGGCAAGGTGCAGCGCCACGAACTCGAAGCCCGGCTGAAGCAGGGCTAACCGCAGGCCTCGGCTACATCCGGAACACGCCGAACCTGGTCTTTCTGGCGGGCGTCCGGCCGGCGAGATCGAGCAGCAGCGCCATCACGTCGCGCGTTTCGACCGGATCCACCACCATGTCGCACCACAGATTGCGCGCGAAATTATAGGGATCGGCGAACGCTTCGAAATCCCTGCGCACCGGCTGCTTGAATTCCTCCCGCTCCTCGTCCGTCCAAGAAGTGCCTTCCCTTGCATGAATGTTGTCGCGCACCATGGCAAGCGTGGTCGCGGCCTGTTCCGGCCCCATCAGCGCGGCATGAGCGCTCGGCCACATCAGCGTGGCGTTCGGCTTGAACGCGCGGCCGAGCATCGCAAAATACGCCGCGGCGTAGGAGCCACCGGTGATGACGGTATATTTCGGCACGTCGGCGCACGCCATCGCGGTCATGAACTTGGCGCCATGCTTGGCGATACCCTGGCGTTCCACAGCCGAGCCGACCATGAAGCCGGACACGTCGACCAGAAACAGCAGTGGAATGTCCCGCTTGCAGCACAGCTCGATGAAGTGCGCGCCCTTGATCGCGCTTTCGGAGAACAGCACGCCGTTGTTGGCCAAAATACCGATCTCGAAACCCCTGATGCGAGCGAACCCGCACAGCATGGTCTCGCCGTGAAGCTGTTTGAATTCCTGAAACTCGCTGTCGTCGATCAGACGTGCGAGAATTTCGCGGTTGTCCGTCGGTGTGCGCCTGTTGGCGCTGACAATGCCGTAGATTTCCTCGCAGGCGTAAGCCGGCGGCCGCGGCTGCCTCGGGGTCCAGCGTAACTGCGGCGGCTCACCGAGCCTGGCAACGATGTCGCGCGCGATCGCCAGTGCATGACTGTCGTTCTCGGCGATATGATCGGTCACGCCGCTGACACGGCTGTGCATTTCCGCGCCGCCAAGCGGCTCGACCTCGACCACCTCGCCGGTGGCGGCAAACACCAGTTGCGGACTGCCGAGGAACATCGCGCCCTGATTACGCACGATCACCACTTCGTCGCACAGCGCCGGAATATAGGCGCCGCCTGCGGTCGAAGGCCCGTGCACGATGGCGATCTGGGCAATGTTTTCAGCCGACATTTTCACCTGATTGTACATGATCGATCCGGCCTGCCCTTCATCCGGGAAGATGTTGGCCAGGTCCGGCAGAAAACCCCCGCCCGACTGAACCATGGTGATGCAGGGCAATCGGTGTTGCCACGCGAACAGCTGGGCGCGGGTGTGCTTCTTGGTGGTGATGCCGAACAGCGTTCCACCCTTGACGGTGGCGTCGTTGGCGATAAGCATGCAGCTTCGGCCGCAGATCTGGCCGACGCCGGTAATGATCGTCGCGCCCGGCGGCACGCCGTCATACATGCCCTCCCCGGCCAGATGCCCGCAATCGAGAAACGGCGATCCGGGATCGATCAGCGCGGCGATGCGCTCGCGCGGAAGCAATTGCCCTCTCGATTTATGCAATGCGCGCGCTTTGGCGGAACCACCCGCATTGGCCTCAGCCCGCCGCTTGTGCAGATCGGCAATCCGGGCCAGATACTGCGCGCGGTTTTGCCGGAATTCGTCCGACCCGGTCGCCACGGTCGATTTCATCATGGTCATTGACGATGTCCCCAGCGCGGGAACGCAATGAAGAAAGCGGGTTGCTCATTTTCTAACATTTGTTCGATTTCTGACCATTGTTAGATTGAAATCCTAGAGGCTTCTGCCTAAAGATGGCAAGAGAGATCATGTCTTCTCCTGTTCGGCAGATGCGATGATCTTGATCGCGCCAACGAGATCAGACCCAGTTGGAAGACCGGTACCGGAGTTCCGCGATGGACTTTGATTTGACGCATGAGCAGCGGCAGATTCTCGAATACGGCAATGTGGTCGCGCAGAAGTTCGATCGCAAATACTGGATGGATTGCGCCGAGAAGCACATCTTCCCGGAGGCGCTGTACCGTCAGGTTGCGGAAGACGGGTTCGTCGGCACGATGGTTCCCGAGGAATATGGCGGCGCAGGGCAAGGCATGATCGAAATGCACCTGTTCCTCGAAGGACTGTCAAATAACGGTATTCCACTGCTCAACCTCGTTGTCGGCGCCGCGATGAGCCTCGGATTTATCGCCAAATATGGATCGGAGCAGCAAAAGACCCGCTACCTGCCCGACGCCTGCAGCGGCAAGACCCGATTCTGTTTCGCGATCACCGAATCCGACGCCGGAAGCAACACCATCCGCACCGCCACGATCGCAAAAAAGCGCGGCAATCGGTTCGCGCTGAACGGCCAGAAGACCTTCATTACCGACGCCGATGGCTCCGATTACGCGCTGGTGGTGACACGGACAACGCCACACACCGAGGTCGCAAAGAAGACCGACGGCTTTACCCTGTTTGTGGTCGATCTCAAGGCCAAGGGCGTGCAGAAGCAGTATATTCCGGTCAGCATTCCGGCGCCGGAGACGCAGTGGCAGGTGTTCTTCGACGACGTCGATCTCGGGCCGGAAGACGTCGTCGGCGAAGTCGACAAGGGTTTCGGCATCCTGTTCAAGAGCCTCAATCCGGAACGAATTCTGGTGGGTTCGATCTGCTGCGGCCTCGGCCGCTACGCGCTGAACCGCGCCGTCGACTACGCCAACGAGCGCAAGGTGTTCAACAACGTTCCGATCGGCTCATACCAGGGACTACAGCATCCGCTGGCCAGCGCACGGACCGATATCGAGATGGCGTCGCTGATGACGCTCAAGGCGGCCTGGGTGTTCGATCAGGGCCGCGAGGCCGGCGAGTTCTCGAACATGGCGAAACTCGCGGCCGCCGATGCCGGCACCAAGGCCGTGGACACCGCACTGCAGTGCTTCGGCGGCAACGGCTTCACCAAGGAATACGGCATCTTCGACATCTATCCGATGGTGCGGCTGCTGAAGACCGCGCCGCTGAACCGCGAAATGATTCTCAATTACATCGGCGAGCGCGTGATGGGCCTGCCGCGTAGCTACTAAGCTCTAATCGGGAATAAAGCTGTCTATTATGCTCAGAGCACAAGGTCGCGCGCGATGGCGGTGATGAAGTCCGATGTATCGGTGGCAAGCGACGAATTCCGTCGCAACCGCGCGGCTTACGCCGATCGGATCGCCGATCTCCACGCCCGGCGCGCCGCCGCGACGGTGGGCGGCCCGGAACGGGCGCGACGGCTGCACAAGGAGCGCAAGCAGTTATTGCCGCGCGAACGCATCTCCGCGCTGCTCGATCCCGGCTCGCCGTTTCTCGAATTCTGCCAACTCGCCGGCGAAGGCATGTATGAAGGCGTTCCGCCCGGCGGCAGCATCGTCACCGGCGTCGGGATGGTGTCGGGCCGCGCCTGCATGATCATCGCCAATGATGCGACGGTGAAGGGCGGAACCTATTACGGCATCACCTGCAAGAAGCACGTCCGCGCGCAGAAATTCGCCTGGCAGCACCGGCTGCCCTGCCTGACCCTGGTGC
>Ga0209483_1001741_pt1 | contig 16170 bp, 14 predicted proteins | sample NGEPerA_FD_184508 | JGI IMG/M metagenome (GOLD analysis project Ga0209483, IMG submission 184508) | Arctic peat soil microbial communities from the Barrow Environmental Observatory site, Barrow, Alaska, USA - NGEE PermafrostL2-A... | ecosystem: Environmental > Terrestrial > Soil > Wetlands >... | reverse complement strand
GGCCCGATCCAGCCATAGCGCTCGCCAATTCCCACAAGCGCTACGGTCGCGTACAAACTGATTCCGGATGCGTATGCAATGCCGAGCGACTCGGCGAGTGTGACGAGCGCGTTCAACGGTGCGTGGCGAGGGACGTCACGAGTACTTGGACCAGAGAAGCAGGACGCCGCACATTGCTCCCGGAAGTCGATTCTGGTATTGCACCGGGACATTTCCCGGTGTACGGTACTCGATCGTGGCCAGGTCTCTTACGCTCACCCAATCAATTCCGCCATCCGCGATATATACGCCGTCAACGAAGATCTGGAGAAAGCACGGCGCACCAGTCATGTCCAAGTTAAGTCTGCTGGCAACGCGGTCTCCGCCGCTGCCATGGACTACGCGAATCCCGGGAAAGTGCGCGATCAGAACACTTCCGAGCGGAAAGTCCTGTTCGTTGGCGAGTTGGTCCTCCGTTACCATGTAACCGCCCCGTGCGCGGGGCGAGCGCGTCACCACGCTGGTGTCCGGTGTGGTATCGGCGATGAACGAAGCGAGCTCAGCGCGGTGCGCAGTGACTGAGGTGATGCCCGAGTAGGATCGGTGGCCTCTTGACGTCATCACGCTGGCACCGGACGCAGGAGTTGCGACCACGGCGAGTAGAATTGCCAAGGCGATGAGCGCCACCAATACGGCGCGCAGACCGAGAAGCCGACCATACGATTGCGAAAGCATCGTTCGGGCCCCCAATATGGCATTGGTGATACAGTAGTACTTTTCTGCAAACCGTCAGCCAGAATTGAAAACTAGCATAAATGATCATGGATCGGTCGCAATTTTATGACACCAATTGAACCTTACGGACGAAGATCGTTGATGTGATGGAGGCAGGAATTGGTGGCTGATATTGATGTCGCTGAACGTTACCGCGTACGGGTGGCCGGACTTCGTACGTTGCACGAAACAGCGGTGCGCGGCTGGCGACGGTTCGCCAACTTTCGCCTTCTTGCGTTCATCCTGCTCGGGGCTTCTGTGTGGTGGACGGCTACGTCCGGAAGCACCGACCGCTTTCTACCGGCCCTGGCGACGGCTGCGGCTCTTACTGGCTTCGCGATCCTCGTTTCCTTCAGTTCGCGCGCGCACGCCTCGGTAACTCGACTCGAACGCTTGATCAGTATTACGGAAGAAGGCGTCCATCGAGTTGAGCGCGACTGGTCTGCGCTTGAGCAGCGCCCGTGGGCTTCGGTTCCGTTGTCGCACCCATACGCAACAGACCTGGATGTTTTCGGCGACGCGTCTCTCGCGCAACTGTTTCCGCCGCTGAGCGTGGCACCGGGACGCACGACCCTGACGTCCTGGCTGCTCGGAGCAGCAGCACCAGCCGAATTGGTTCTGCGACAGCAGGCTATTGAGGAGCTGAAGAATCGGGTCGAGCTGCGCGACGAGTTGATCCTGCATACGGAACGCATCAACATAAGCGCGGCGCGGTTGGGCGCGTTTGAGAAATGGTCAGGCACGATTGTCGACGAGTTCGGAGGGGCGGGGGTCAGCGCTCTAACCGTCGTCATTCCATTGGCCACATTGCTTCTTGCTGTGGCGCAGGGGCTTGGCATACTCGGTCAGGCATACTGGCTGATACCGATTGCGATTGGCGGGCTCCTTACCTTGCGGTTCAGAAAGCGGCTCCGCACCGCGCTGTCGGAGGTACAGGGGCAGCGCAATGTACTGCGCGGATATGCGGACGTTGCGTCTCTGATGTCAGATGAAACACTTCACTCGATACTTCTTGTAATTCTTCGGGCTCAACTGGGTACCGGCGAGACAGGCGCCGAGCACAGGATGCGAACGCTCGAAAAACTGTCAGACAATACTGATGTGCGACTTTCACCGATGCTGCACTTCATAGTGCAGGCGCTCGGTCTGTGGGATTTTCATGTAGTGCGCATGTTGAACCACTGGAAGCGAGCCGGCGGCAACAATGTTGCTGATTGGATGAGTGCCATTGGTGTGTTCGAGAGTCTCTCCGCGCTTGCAACTCTCGCGTACGACAATCCGGAATGGGTATTCCCGACGATTGATGAAACGATCCCAATACAGGTCGATGCGCTGTCACTGGGTCATCCATTGCTCGGCGCGAAGAATCGCGTAGCCAACGATGTGACGGTTGGGCCGCCGGGAACGCTGGTCTTGATAACCGGATCGAACATGGCCGGGAAGAGTACGTTGCTTCGCGCCATCGGACTCAATGTGGTACTCGCGCAGTGCGGATCGGTAGTGTGTGCATCGCGTATGAGCCTTCCGCCGGTCGCGTTGTATACCAGCATGCGCGTACAGGATTCGCTCGAACGAGGCGTGTCGTATTTCATGGCCGAGCTGGAGCGATTGAAGCTAGTCGTGGATGCAGCGAGCGAAATACGCGTTGGTGGAAATACGACGCTGCTATTTCTCCTGGACGAAATTCTGCATGGGACCAATTCGGCTGAGCGTACCATTGCGGCCAGGCACGTACTGGCTCGATTGATAGAGTCTGGTGCGATAGGGGCGGTTACCACCCATGACCTCGCGTTGGCCGATACGCCGGAACTCGCGGGAATCGCGAAACATGTTCATTTTCAGGAGGAATTTTCGCGGGCTGCCGATGGTACGCCGACTATGCGGTTCGATTACCGGCTTCGGCCCGGGAAGGCGGAATCGAGTAACGCGCTGAAATTGCTGGAGCTCGTTGGCCTGAGCGTAGGACTTCCCCCTAGCGGTTATCGGGCATCTCCCGACTGATTTAGTCTCACGGCAGGGTAGATTCAATACAAGAGGCCAGGATCAGTCACTGGAGGAATTCATGTTACACGCAGACCCCCGTAAGTCTTCGCATAGCGAAACCGATTCTCCGCCTGCTATCCGCGAGCTGACTCGGTGGGAATGCGAGGAGGTTCTCACCCGGAACCACGTTGGCAGGATCGCATTCACCCTGCATGATCGCGTGGATATCGAGCCAATTCATTATGTGTTCGACGCCGGTTGGATATATGGGCGCACGAGCCAGGGGACCAAGCTTTCAACGATTGCGCACCACAGATGGGTTGCATTCGAAGTGGACGAAGTAAAGGAATTGTTTCAGTGGCGAAGCGTCGTGGTAAAGGGTGCGTTTTACATTATCGAGCCGCATACTGCCGAATATCAGGATCCGGCGTTCGTGCACGGAGTCAGCCTGCTTCGGTCTCTCATACCAGAGACTCTTACCGCGAGCGACCCAACGCCGTTTCGTACGTCTGTGTTTCGTATCCACCTGGATGAAGTGACCGGACGCGAGGCTGGTGATTGGTCGTGATGGTAACACTGCGACTCAGCTGAAGCAACTGCGTCACACACCTCGGGCGAGTCTTACTGCGGCGATCACGATGATGATTCCGAGTACCGCGTTTGCGCGGGCCAGATGCGCGGCGTGACGACGTAGAGAGATGGCGCCAGGCGAGCCCGGGTTTTGTTGTCCTGCTGCTGGCCCAAGGATGAAATCGTGAATCGCGCTCACGACTATCATGGCAGTGACGGCGATGAGCTTGCACGCAAGCGAGTGTCCCACGCCGCTGTGCCAGAACGCCGACGAAGCCCAGACGTTATCCCACTGTAGCCAGCCGCGGTAGTACAGGTTTGCAATCCCGGTAAGTACGAGGATGGCTATGGCGATCCAGCCAGCCGAGCGAAACCGCAGTCCCATTTCACGAAATAGCCGCTGCCGTTGCTCCGGTGGTTCCACTGATCGTAATAGTGGAGCCCCTATTACGGCGAGGAAAAACATCCCGCCGAGCCAGAAGAGTGCCGCAAGGACGTGAATCGTGACGAATGTCAGGTACATGTACGGCGGGGCTCTTGGGTTACCGTTATTGTGGCGTGAAATGCTCCGTGCACGTATGATGGCTGCGGAACTGGTAACGAACTGTGACGGTTGTCACAACGCGATCTTAGGCCAGGGTTGTTCAGTTCTGCCCGCGCTTGCGCCACCAGCGCGCGATCCCGTCCACGCTCATGCGATAGTTGCCTGCTTCTTCATATCTCACAAGGAGTGAATCTTCACCAGCCGCGCTGGACAGCAGCACGTCCTCCATGTCGCGCAAGGCATTCGCTACCGCGAGCGGTTCCTCGCCAGTTGCAAGGCGGCCGCCTACCCAACCAGCCCAGAACCAGGTACGTGCAAGCAGTTCGTCGAGGTGCCAGGCAACGTCGTCGTAACCACCGAAGTGCGTGAGATACAATTTGCGCGGTGCAAGCGAGCGCAGAGTTGCGATACTCGACTGCCACTTTTCGGGAGAGAATTCCGGTGGTGGGGTCGGCGGGCGAACGTGACTGATTCCATCGAGTCTGACGCCGGCCACGTCGCCGGTGAATACGATTCCGGTCTCACGCTCATGCAATGCGAGGTGATGATTCGCGTGGCCCGGCGTGTCGTACGCGTGCAGCGTTCGTGAGCCCGTCGCAAGTGTATCCCTGTCACCGAGGATGTGAAGGCGTTCCTTCGGTACAGGGAGCATCTCTCCCCAGAGCGGGCCCATGAGCTCACCATAGATCCGTGTTGCGCTCGACATCAGTTTAGCGGGATCGATCAGATGTGGAGCGCCAACTGGATGCACGTGAAGGTGCGCGCGCGGGAGCCGACGAAGTAGCGCACCAGCGCCGCCTGCATGATCCAGATGGATGTGCGTAACGATGATGTCACCGATCTGATCGGGATCGAAACCGGCCTGCCGTACGCCAGCCAGCAATGTCTCCATCGTGCTTGCCGGCCCGGTTTCGATGAGCGTCAGTGCGTCGCCATCGTTAACGAGATATGAGCCGATTACCCCTGGGGAGCCGCGGAAATGGTGGTCCAGCAGAAAGACACCGGGTTGGACTTCTTTGGCGAGATTCCGGGACTTTGGAGTGTGATCAATCGGAGTTGTCATGATATCGGATCAGAACCGCTCACCCTTTGCCTCGCGAGCCTGACTGCCCACTGGCCGGATTCGCGACCACATAGTGAAGAAGAATACGCCGATAGCGATGCCCTGCAGAAAACCAGCCGCAACTATTGCGACTCGTAGCCACAAGGCGGACATGTTCAGTCCAAAGAGACTTGATCGAAGTACCTCTCCGCCTACCCGGACAAATGTGCCCACCGTAATCAGCCAGTACGCGGTACTCGCAAGCCGCGGATCGTACCGCGGATCTGTCTTCTCGGGCCGTGGAAAGAGCCAGAGTGCGACTCCCATGATCATCATCATCACGAACCCGACAAACAGCGCATGCGTGTGCGCGCTCACGAGGTACGGATCTGGCGCTGCTCCGGCAAGCTCTCTGCGTGCGATCAACCATCCGCCGATGGCGAGCCCGATCGCCAGGAAGGCAACCGCTGTCTTGACGTAGCGACGCACGAGCGTGTACATGGTGAGGAACTATACAGCGCCGCGATGACAGCGCAAATTCTCGAACGGCCCGGGAGTCGTGACATCCGTCACACTCACAGATATCGTCGCGGGATAGGGTTACAAGGGGCGATCCAGCGGCCGCATGCCCGTCGGAGCCCCCAGCCTTCCTCTCCAACACCTACCCCAATGGCGATTGCAACTAATCTTGGCTTCCCGAGGATCGGCCAGGCGCGCGAGCTGAAGCGTGCCCTCGAGGATCACTGGGCCGGCCGCTCGACCCCGGCAGAATTGATGGAGGTCGCTCGATCTCTGCGCCTCACGCACTGGGAGTTGCAGTCGCGACGCCGCATCGACCACGTTCCGTCCAACGACTTCTCACTGTATGATCACGTCCTTGATACCGCGGTGATGGTTGGAGCGATACCGTCGCGCTTCGAGAAAATCAACGAACTCGACGACCTCTCGCGATACTTCGCAATGGCGCGCGGCCTGACCGGCCACGAATCGTCTGTTCCAGCGATGGAAATGACCAAGTGGTTCGATACCAACTACCACTACATCGTCCCGGAATTCGAGAAGGGCCAGGAGTTTCGGCTGAACTCGACGAAGCCGATTGATGAGTTCATCGAGGCGAAAGCAGCCGGGATCATCACTCGACCGGTGCTTCTCGGTCCGATCTCATTGCTTCTTCTGGGCAAGAGCCGTGATGAGGCAGTGCACCCCATGATGCTGTTGCCGGAAATCATTCCGGTATATGAACAGGTACTGCAGCGATTGAAGTCGGAGGGTGCGGATTGGGTTCAGATAGATGAACCGTGCCTGATCGGCGCGAGCAAAGCATCGATATTGGATGCGTATCGCAAAACCTACGAACGGCTCGGCGCAGCGGGGCCGAAGGTACTCGTCGCCACGTACTTTGGTGACCTCGGAGAAAATCTTGCGCCCGCGCTTGAACTTCCGGTCGCCGCCTTGCACATCGATCTTGTCCGCGCGCCGTCGCAACTTGCGCGTGCACTTGAAGTGATCCCCCCGCGACTTGCTCTTTCACTCGGTGTCATTGACGGGCGCAACATATGGCGCGCAGATCTCGATACTGCATTCAGGCTCGTCGATCTGGCCGCGAGAAAGCTCGGGCCCGATCGTACACTGGTTGCACCATCGTGCTCACTGCTGCACGTGCCCATCGACCTGACCGCCGAGACGGACATGGACAGCGGCCTTCTTGAGTGGCTCGCGTTCGCGAAGCAGAAGCTACGTGAGATAGCGCTACTCGCCGAATCGGTAAATGGCTCAGAGGATCGTCCCTCCGTTTACAGGCAGGCGTTCATCGAAGCGCGTCACGCCATGAAACGTCGCCGCAATTCACCAAAAATTCACGACCCCAACGTGCGCCGCCGCGAGGGCAACGTAACGAAGGAAATGGAGCGGAGAACCAGTCCTTATGAGGAACGTCGCGAGATACAGGCAACTGCCCTCAACCTTCCGCTGCTGCCCACCACCACGATCGGATCATTCCCTCAAACCTCCGAGGTTCGACGTGCGCGCTCTGATCATCGTGCGGGACGGATGACCGATAGCCAATACGAGACATTCCTGCGTTCCAAGATCACGGAGGCGATTCGTTTTCAGGAAGAGGTCGGTCTCGATGTACTCGTCCATGGCGAGTTCGAACGCAATGACATGGTCGAATATTTTGCAACTCAGCTCAACGGTTTCGCATTCACCCGGAACGGGTGGGTGCAGAGCTACGGGTCGCGGTGTGTAAAGCCACCGATCATCTATGGTGATGTATCACGCCCCGAACCGATGACCGTCGCCTGGTCACAGTTCGCGCAATCACTCACCGAACGACCGGTGAAGGGGATGCTCACCGGTCCTGTAACCATGCTGCAGTGGTCATTCGTAAGAGATGACCAGCCGCGTGCACTTACGTGTCGTCAGCTCGCGCTCGCAATACGCGATGAGGTGGGGGACCTCGAAGAAGCGGGTATTCGCGTGATTCAGATTGACGAGCCGGCCATACGCGAAGGACTCCCGTTACGACGTGATGAGTGGGAGGAATATCTGCGCTGGGCTGTCAGCGCATTTCGCCTTGCGTCGAGCGGGGTTCGGAATGAGACACAGATCCACACTCACATGTGCTACTCGGAGTTCGATGACATAATCGATGCTGTCTCGGCTATGGATGCGGATGCTCTATCGATCGAAACATCGCGGTCCGACATGGAACTGCTGGACACATTCGGTCGCACTGGATATCCAAACAGTGTTGGCCCGGGTGTGTATGACGTGCATTCGCCGGCTATTCCATCGGTCGAGGACATCAAGGCGCTGTTGCGAAAGGCGCTGGCAGTCCTGGAGCCGCGACAGTTGTGGGTGAATCCGGACTGCGGATTGAAAACCAGACGTTGGCAGGAAGTGCGACCAGCCATTGATGCGATGGTGGTGGCTGCATCCGGGATACGGCATGAGCTGGCCGAGCAGTCGCCTGGCTACGGTGATTCACCTGGTGAGGAAGCGTCTTCACACATGCTGGCGACCGAACGCCAGGGTGCACGGACTTAACTGTACGGCAGATCTTCCAACGATGCCTTCCGGCCGCCCGTTTGATGAGGGCGGCCGGGAAGGCTACATCAGTAATGGAATACTGATTACTTGCGGCTTATGCGGACACGCCAGACTGCTGGTCCCTCTTCCTCATAGACCCAGTCGAAAGTATTCGGTCGCTCCGCAAGAAGCTGATACCGAAGAGGGCGTGGATCATGATCATTGATAAGCATCATCGCCTGACCACGTGGCTCCCAGTGAAGCCGTTCGCCACTAATAATGGCGTGTGGCGAGAGAATAGAGGCCGCTCACCGCCGAACGACTAACCTGTGGCCGGGTTGCTTCCTACATTTGGGAGTGCTGGCACATTCGGAGGAGAACGGGGCAGGCGTACGGAGCGCCGACCTCGATGAACGATCGCGTCGGTGGACTGTCACCAGCGACCCCCGCTGGCTCTGGCCTGGCCTTGATGTCGGTCTGCTCTCTGCGGCCGCCTCGACGATCGAACGGAGCGTAACGCGGATCCTTGCCGGTAAGCCAGCGTCGATCGGCGCGGCGGATGGTTCTGATGCATATGCCGTCGGCATCGCGTCGCTTCTGTCAGGAACCGGTTCGCTTCTTGGCTATTGGATCGAGCAGGGCAAGCTGGATGTCGCCGCGCCACTAGCGCACACATTAGCGCGACATCTGGCCCACGGACGCGGTCGCATCGGACGGATCGGTCGTGAAGTTGCACCCGCACTTCAATGCCTGATCGAAGCTGGAGTGAATCCGGGCATTCTCAAGGGATTTCACACCGCGCATGTGTACTTCCCTGAACCCGGGGTGCGGCCGCTCGCTGATGTGGATGTATATGTCGAGCCTCGTCATGTCGTGCGCGCTGGACGGGCGCTCGCCAGTGCAGGCTTCGGTCCAGGATCGTGGAGCGCTGACTTCAAGACCAACTGGTATCCCGGTGGGAAGCTCCTTCCGATCCGCTCACTCGAATACTGGCACGCACGCAGTCCGTGGCGGATCGAGCTCCACAGCGCACTCCAGTTCGGGACACTGATACGGCATGGAATTCATCTCGAACAGGTGATGCCGATTACGGACACATGGGAATGGATGGGCATGCAGCTCCGTGTTGCCCCACAACCGCTTCGCTTTGTGGTGCTTGCCGCGCACCTGTCGTCCGAGCTCAATTCGTCACGGTTGATCAGGCTCGTTGAGCTGACTCTGCTCATTCGGCGTGACACTGCCTCTGGTGAACTGGACTGGGCCGCTGCAACGGATTTTCTCGAACGTACCGGTGCGACGCGGTATGCGTATCCTGCACTCACGCTTGTGGAACAACTCGCGCCGGGAACCGTGGACATGGCTCTACTCGCTAAAACGTACAAGCGCGCCAGTCGCATCGCGCGCATCGTGGTGGGGGAACTCACACCCGCGACACCAATCCTGCACGAGCACGTGTCCATTGCGGAACGGCTGATGTGGGAACCAGGGATCCTGGGCGTGGCACGCCGCCTCCTGGAGATGCTCGTGCCGCCGCCTGGCGAATCATTGAAGAATAATCTTCTGATCTATGGAAGCCGCTTCTGGCGGTTGTTCACCAAGCGTGTCTCGTGGCGGATTCGCGGAGGCACTCGCAAGTCCGGCGAGGCGCAGGCGTGACAGGTGAACAGCGTAGCGATATTCGGCGCGGCGTGAAAATCGCTGGTTCATGAAGCTGGCTCTGTTCGTGCCGGGTGGTGTCGACCGCAGCGGCGTCGACCGTGTGGTTCCCGCGTTGCTCTGGCAGGTCGAGCGCCTGGCTCGGCGGCACACTGTACACATATTTGCGCTCCGTCAGGAGGCCGATCCCGGCCACTGGAATCTCCTTGGCGCAAACGTACACAATATCGGTACCGGTAACGGGCGGCGACGGCGCCTTCTCTCATGGTTTAACGCAGAACACAAGCGCGAGCCATTCGATGTAATGCATGCCTTCTGGGCAGGCGCAGTGATGTACCCTGTAATCGCCACCGTGTGGCGCAGAGTGCCTTTCGTAGTACATCTTGCTGGCGGAGAGTTGGTCGCACTGCGCGACATAGGCTACGGTGGAAGCTGTAGCTGGAAGGGACGAACGTTATTGCGCGCAACACTCGACGCTGCCGATCGCGTGAGTGTTGCAAGTGGCTACATGCAGCAACTCGCGCATGTGCGCGGCTGCGAAGCCGACCACATCCCGCTCGGTGTTGCGTTGGATCAGTGGCCCGTGCTGGCTCCGCGGGAGCGCGACATGTCCAGCCCTGCTCGATTGCTGCATATTGCCGATCTTCGCCCGGTGAAGGACCAGGCATTGCTGCTTCACGCCGCCGCTCAGCTTCGTCGCGATGGCATACCATTCCATCTGGATATCGCTGGATATGATACGATGAACGGTGAGATGCAGGCACTCGCCGCACGCCTCGGATTGGAGACGTACATCCGGTGGCATGGGCTTCTCCGGCGTGACGCGTTGCGCACACTGGTTGAATCAGCGGACGTTCTCCTCGTGACGTCGCGTCATGACGCAGGCCCGCTCGTCGTTCTCGAGGCGGCGATTGCCGGCGTCCCGACTGTCGGGACAGCTATCGGACACATTGCCGACTGGTCGCCCGGTGCGGCCGTGAGTGTTCCAGGAAACAGCGATACCGCGTTTGCGTCAGCGGTCACGCAACTGCTCTCTGATGAAACTCGCCGACTCGCTCTGGCACGGGAAGCGCAGCGTCGCGCCGTGGAGATCGACGCCGACTTTACGGCTGCGCGATTTGAACGCGTCTATCGCGATGTCACGTCCTCTCGGGAAGTACATGCCACAACTGCCCTGCAGAGTCAATGAAACAATCCGAACGCCAGCCGGCCGCACCTCACGCGGCATCAGCCTCAACGGCGAAATCGCGGGATCTCGAGGATTATGTCGTCCCACGCGACCCGCTATTCCGCGATCCGGTGTTGCCGCACGCCGTCCAGGTGAGTGTCCTGGGTATTCGCGTCCGTTTGCGGACTAATGACCGCCGGGTGCTCGGGATGTTTCAGGCCGCATTTGGTACCGGAATATATGTAGATGCGGTTAGCGACGATGCGGGACACGTATTGGAGCGGAGGCGCAGTGACGACGCACTGCAATTGAACGTACAGGTGGTGGTGTACGACGGCGCGACCCATGATTCGGGCCTCGAAGCGTCATATCACATCTGCCCGGATCCGGTTCGCGTTCTCATTCACGGAAACGGCGGGATGGCGATTTCCGATCCGTTGCGGCGTGAGGCCCTCATTTATGCGACCGATGGGTTGGTTCGTAATGAGACTCACTTTCGCAATAATTTCCTTGAAGCCGCGACGCTCGCGCTCGTCACGCACTTTGATCGTCAGCCGATTCACGCGGCGGCCATAATGCACGATGGGCGGGTGTTGCTTCTGATCGGGCCGAGCGGTGCGGGCAAGAGCACGCTCTCGTACATCGCTCGTGCTGCGGGCCTTGGTGTATTAAGTGAAGACATCGCGTGGATGCAACTCACTCCCAAGCCCGTGATCTGGGGGCGACCGCAGGCGATCCATCTGCTTCCAGGTTCTGAAAATCACTTCCCAGAGTTGCGGCCCAAACCTGCATCGCGACGACCAAACGGCAAACAGAAAATCACGGTTGACATCGAGCAACTCGGAAGCGCAGGGCAGAGTGTTGCGAATGAAGTCGTGGCGTGCCTGTTACAGCCCGGTCGAGGGGACGCACGGGTGGCGCGCGTGGAGCGGGATGAACTGTACGTTGCGTTGACGCGTGATGCGGCAGCTGGTTTCGATCGCTATCCCGAGCGTCGTGCCGAGTGTGCGCACGTACTCGCAGCACGTGGTGGCTGGAGCCTTACTCTGTCAAATAATCCGCAAGACGCGCTGCCACTGTTGAAAGAGCTCCTGACAGTCGCCACCTGAGAGTTCAGCATTGCGGGGCCAGATAACGTCGCAGCCCCAACTGTCGTGTGGCCTGGCCCATTACACTACGCCACGTGTGCGGCGACGTGGGGGCGATGTGAATCGCGCGTAAAAGTGCCCGATATGCGGCCGTACGGCGACCTTCACGATAATGGATGCCGGCCATGCTCACCCATTGCGCTGCGCGTTGCCGTGCGCAGAGCGTGCGGAGCCGTCTTGTCGGAGCGTTGGTCCACGCTCTGCCGAACATTACTTCGTTCTCTTGCAAATGGGTTAGAACGGGCAACCCGCTACTCGTACGAGTGCCGTGTTCGCGCGCCATTACGAGATCGTCCGTGATGCCGAGTGCCTGGCTGCGAACGGCAAGGCGAAGCATCAAGTCGTAATCCGATCGGACGTGCAGCATTTGATCGAAACCGCCGACTTCATCGAAGAGGGAGCGACGCATCAGCAGGGTTGGAGGCGCTGGCGCCACCGCAAACATGATGAGATGTTCGACGATCCAACCTGACACCGGGCGGGGAAGCGCAGGTGTACGACCAGGGACGGTGAGGCGAGATTGATCAATGTGGTGGTAGCCGGTGTAGCTCCATCGGCACTCTGGATGCTTGTCGAGCTCGCCCAACTGTACGGCGAGCTTCTCAGGGACCCACAGATCGTCCGAATCCAGCAGCGCAATCCACGTACCTTTCATCGCGCGAATTCCGGCGGTGCGCATCGCCGTCATCGAACCGACGTGCTCCATGAAAAGCGGGCGTATGCGTGTATCCCGTGCTGCCAACTGCTGCAGGTAGATGTGTGTACCATCGGTCGATCCATCATCGGCGATGATCAGTTCCCACTCCGTGAACGTTTGGGCACGGACGGAGTCGATGGTCTCACGAAGCAAATGCAGGCGATTGTAAGTCGCAACAATGATCGAGACAACTGGGGTATCCACTCGCGGTCCTTCAGTCGCGCGATCGACAACCTGTGCGTTTGCCATGTTTGAGATGCTGGGCAGTTGCTTGAACTCAGGCTAACAGGGACATCCAACGTGCAACACCACCCATCTCACTGACAGTTCCCGTGCACTCCCACTTGCCAAGCGCATCAATCAGAGTCGGATCGAGCACACGCAGATGCCCATTGGCGACGACAAGTGCCACGTCCACTGGTAAGGCGTCCAAAACCGGCTTCCGGAAGATCACAAAATCGGCACGAGTATCATCGGCGAGCGATGGCGCGTCGATGCCAAACCTGCGTGCCGCAATGGGGCCAACCGAGTCCATCAGCCGCTCGTCCGAAAGCAGTCCGAGCTCTCGTGCAGCACGGATCTCATCGAGCAGTGTGCCGGCCCCGCTCAATAGAGAGTCGCTGCCGAGCATCACGTCGATGCCAGGCGCCAGCAATGCTGCCGGAGTTGTTCGTCCCAGCATAAACGCATTCGATGTAGGGCACCAGATCACACCGGCGCCAGCGGACCGTAACACGCTGACGCCAGCTGCGTCTGCACCGACCACGTGTACCGCCAACAAGTTGCGATTGACCAGCTGGCGCCGATCCAACGCTCTGACTTCGTCCGCCGACGAATCGTCGGTGCCTTCAGCCAGGTGTATCATAAACGGTGCGTTGCTATCGATAGATGTGTCGGCATTGCCGACCGATCTCAGCGTGTGCGCGTTTCTGACTCGGAGAACTCGTATCGGGAAATGATCTTCGAACTGAGGCTCCCACGGATCGTGATGCACGACGGTGGTCACTCCAGAGCGGAGATTCTTCTCTGCTCCGTAGCGCAGAGCGTCGCTGCGCGACTTCGCGCGCCCGCATGCGATCGCATCCGCACAGCGTACATGAATGTCGTCACCCCACTCGTACGCATTTCTGTATGGTGGAAACCCCAGCCGCCCGTAATGATTGCGGTGCAGGTGATCGTGGGAGTTGATCAACCCCGGATGCAGCTCGCCGTCCCTCACGCGAAGCACGACATCGAAGTGCCCGAGCGGAGAAACGATCCGCCCATCCTCGACACCGAGTGCGGTATTGGCGGCTTCGACGAGCAGCCTCATCTTACGTACGCCTGGTGAACGCGATGCCCAGGACCATCGGCAGGCCTACCTGCGCCTCGTATGCACCAACCCGGCCTGCACGCTCATAGAATTCACGAACTGACGGACCAACTGCGCGGTCATCGTGCTTGATCGTATCGAGGCCGGCGACATCCGCAGCGCGCTCGTGCTCGATCAATGCATGCACATAGTGCGCTATTTCATACACGGAGCCATCGCTGGCGCGAAACGTCCGGCGATGGCCCGCAGCCGCAGCCGCCGGATGAAAATCCGTCACAACCACGCTCCCGCCAACTCTGCAAACGCGTGCCAGTTCACGGTATGCGGCAGTGAGATCCGGGATGTGCCCCAACGCAAGACGGCACCAGACCACGTCAAACCTGTCGGGAGCGAACGGAAGCGCCCGGACATCCGCTACGGCGTAGTGCTCAGTGCGATGCGTCACCGGCAGCATTTCTGGTGTCAGGTCGATTCCGACTGCAACACGGGCGTCCGCGGTGCGAAGTCTACGACCGGTTCCGCAGCCGGCATCGAGCAGACGCACTCCGACTACGGGGATAGCGAACGACTCGACTGTCTGCTCCTCCAGCGCTGTCACCACTGTCTCGGCAGAATACGTTGGCGCCCAAAGACGGTAGCCGTCGCGCGGCGACAGGGTGGTCAATTTCGGGTCGCCGTGCCCGGCGGACGAAGGTGCCCGTATGCCTGCCTGTCATCTGGCGTGCGTCGTGCCCAGCGCCGTACAGCGCGCAGCGCGTACGGATCGGAAAACGCACCGCGGTCCCAACGGCGGCGCGCCAAAGCGCGCCCGAGCGCCTTGCCCCATCCACGCGTCTGGTGATCGTGTACTGATGGGAATCTGCTCTTGAGGACCAGCTCGAAATCTTCGACACGAGATTTGAGCCGCCGATCGAGCCACGGTACCAACGGATCTTCGTGCGTCATCCACGCGAGCCATTCCGGCTGAACCCATTCTTCAAGCGATGTCGGAGTGCCAAGCAATGCGTCAACGTCACCGTAGGTACCGCGTCGCTGTGGCGTTGGCGTGTAGAAATAACTGATGAGCTCCATCTGTGGATTGACATCCTTGAGCTTGCGCACGAATGCGAGCGTGTTCTCGATCTCCTCTTCGGGGTTATCCGGATCGCCAAACACGAACGAAAATTCGGGAATGATACCGTGATCTCGCGCTCGCGCCGCGACTTCCACGATTTGGGCGGTGGTCGTTTTCTTGTTCATCTTCTTCAAGACGGCGTCAGAGCCGGATTCGGCGCCACAGAACACCATCGTGAGCCCCGCACGCCGCAGTAGTTGCCACGTGTCGAGCGAAAATCGCGAGAGTGCATCGACGCGTGCTTCACACCACCAGCGGATTCCGAGCGGTGCGATGCGTTCCGCCAGCTCGCGCGCGTGATCCTCGCCCACAAAGAAATTGTTATCGTAGAAGTGCACGGAATCCATCCCGTGCGTGCGCACGAGATATGTAAGATGTTCCGCCGTGCGTGCGGGGCTCTGCTGCCGTTCGCGACTTCCAAATACGGAGATCACGCCGCAAAACTTGCATCCGTACGGACAGCCGATCGACGCCTGATACACCCCGGAGCGAGCGCCGAGGTATGTAGGATGCAGATACTCTGCGACGTCGATTTTATGGTATGGTGGAGGGGGGAGTTCATCCGGCCCGCGCCAGTGTCGTTCGGGCCCAATCCAGTTCGTCCCATCTGGCTTGCGAAATGCGAGCCCGTCAACTTCAGTCGGGTCTCGCCGTCCATCCAACACGTCCAGCAGTTCCCCGAACGTTGCCTCACCCTGTCCCTTCACGACCCAGTCCACATAATTGGCATTGAGCACGGACGTCGGATACAGGCTCGGGAAGTTGCCTCCCCAGACGATAGGTACATCGGGATGACGGGCCTTGACTGCGGCAGCGATCGGCACCGCGCTGACGAGTTGCGGCCCTGGCATCACGGTAAATGCGACAGCGCGGACTGGATCAGGGCCGCCTCGTTGCGTATTGATGCAACTGCTTACTGCCTCCAGCACGTTCACGTCGGGCCGGTTGCCGTCGATTATGCACCATGTGATGGTATCCGGCAGCGCAGCGCCGATTGCCATGAGTGACAACGGGAATCGGCGATTTTTTGGCCGAGTTGCGCGCGGATTGACGAAGATGATCATGGTACCAGGCACTCCCAGAGATCGAATCGTGACGGCTGCCTGCGCCCATGCAGTCGTGCAACCATTGGGCGCGCTTCATACCAGACAGG
>Ga0209483_1001740_pt1 | contig 16170 bp, 14 predicted proteins | sample NGEPerA_FD_184508 | JGI IMG/M metagenome (GOLD analysis project Ga0209483, IMG submission 184508) | Arctic peat soil microbial communities from the Barrow Environmental Observatory site, Barrow, Alaska, USA - NGEE PermafrostL2-A... | ecosystem: Environmental > Terrestrial > Soil > Wetlands >... | reverse complement strand
ACACATACCCCATCCCGTTGCCGTACGCGGCCGCGCGCTCCCTCGTCACCTGCCCGCTCAACATATCGCGCACCGGATGCCCCACCGACAACGCGCGACTAAAATACCCCCGCTCCCCATGGCCCAACCGCTGCAAAATATAGTCCGTCTCTTCCCCACACCCATACCGCGTCCCCGCCCCCGGACCTATCCCCTCATCGAATCGAAACCGCCGGAACGTCTCCGTCCGCCGAATAAACATACTCGAACAAAACGTAGTTCGAAACGCATTCATCGCGCTGATCTCGCAAACGTCCCGTATCCACCTATTCCCACTCGGGGCCCCACTCTCATCCTTCGCACCCACGGTCAAAATATCGAACGCCGGATGAACGCTGAACCACTCAGCTACTTCCTTCAACAAGTCCAGCGGGTACCAACAATCATCATCGGGAAATGCAACAATATCCCCCGTAGCATGCAGCAGCCCGCAATTCCGCGCCCTCGAAACACCCTTCGCGCACTGCAACCGAAGTATCGGAAACGCCCGCTGCCACCGCTCGATCGTACTCGCCAGCCGTTCATCGCCGTTCTGGTCCACCACCACGCAGTCCAGTCCCTCATACTCCTGCGCAGCAAGCGACGCGAAAAGAGCTTCAAGTTCCATCGTCCGGTCCAGAGTAGGAATCACCAGCGTAAATCGCACCATCGCAACCTCTTCCTACGTCGTTCCCTGAACCAACACTTTTCGTTCGCGCCTGGAGCCTGTACGCACGCGCTTCAAACAACTCTCCGGCAAAAACCAATAGGCCAAAAAATAGGTCAACGACTTTGCATTTAACGACCCATATTTCGACGCCATCTTCAATAATTGAAATAAAACGGAGATGGGCTCACCCGCCCGCTTCGCATTCACCCCAATGCGCGCCACATAAAACGGAAACGCCCGCCGCGTAAACAAAGCATGATTTTCCACCGCCCACTTCAGCGGCTTTTCCCACGGAGTAGTCTCACTCTCCCGCCCACCGCTCTTATAGTTGTAATAAATAGAAAGCGCCCGATCCACGCCACCCAGTTGTATCCGCGGATGCCTCATCGCGCGCAACAACCAATCCGAATCTTCAACGTGCCGCAGTCCGTTGGTAAATGGAACTTCCATGCACAGCGCGCGTGACATAAAAAACATAGACGGCTGCAAGTAACCCTGCTCGCAATACATATATTCCGAGAAGTTACTGGCGCTCCCTGGTAACTTCGCCGGCATAACTCGCTCCAGTGTCAGAGTCTTCTCAATAAACTTGCATGGCACAAAAACATATTCGCCCGCCAACTTCTCCGCAGCCGCGACCTGCAATTCGAGCTTCTCCGGCAACCACTCATCATCATCATCGAGCAGAGCAACCCACCTCCCCCGCGATCGTCGAATCCCCTCATTTCGCGCCTCCGCCAACCCCACATTTTTCGCCAGCGACACCACCTGTATTCGTCGGCTCATGGCCCTCAACATATCCGGTCGAGTTACCCCATCCGGCCCATCGATCACCACGATCACCTCGAAGTCCTCAAACGTCTGCGCCAACACACTCCGAATCGCCCGCTCCAGCAACTCGGGCCGATGGCGCGTCGGAATAATCGCACTCACCCGTATCATCGCGCCGCCTTCACACCCACCAGCGAAGCGCCCGGCCGCAGCTTGCCAAGAAAATCCCGCAGCCATATCCGCAAACCTTCGGGCAGAAACACAGCCGCTGCAAACTCCACCAGAATCATCGCCGACGGCCGCCCCCGCACAATGATTTCGCGTAGCAAAAAACACAACCCGAGCCATCCTTCTCCCTGGTCCACCGCCCCGCGCACGCAGATCTTCACCAGAAACATCGCATACGCTCGCGGAGTCATCCACCGCAACCTGCCCTCCGCCCACACCTGGCTAAGCCTCCAATCACTCTTCCCCGACACGCTCGCCCTCGAGTGCGGCTGCACCCAGTACACTGACAGCGGCTCCTCTACAACGAGCAACTCAAACTTCGGTAGCAACGCCAGTTGCAAAAACCAATCCCAATCCTGATGCTTCTTCAAACCCTTGCAAAACGGCACACGTAAGAACAATTCGCGGGGGCACAAGTAAGTCGAGGTCTGAAAACCTCCGCGCGAACTAAACAAAAACTCCGACAACGCCTCATTGGCGCGCGGCAGATGCCCCGGCCAAACCTCGTCCCCACGACCTTCCACGCGATGCAGGTACTCCGTCGTCACGACAAAATTCTCCGATCCGCAGCCATTCGCCGAAGCAATCTGCTTCGCAAGTTTTCCAGGCAACCATTCATCGTCGTCATCGAGCAGCGCAATATACCGCCCCATCGCGCCACGCGCGCCAATATTCCGCGCCTCCGACCCGCCAACGGAACTCGCCAACGCCACAAGCCGCACCCGCCGGTCCCCAATCGCCGCCACGCTCGCCTTCGTCGCCTCATCTTCGCCATCGAGCACCACCACCACCTCAAGTTCGACACCCTCTTGCATCAGCGCGCTCATAATCGCACGTCGCACCAGCTCCGGTCGCCTCCGAGTCGGAATGACAACACTAACGTCGACCACCATCACCTCCCGCGGCATAGTTACTCCGTAACCGCCGCGCCTCAGCCGCCAATCCAGTACACGCGACGATGTACATCAACCACGGGATCGAATGCGCCGTCGCCAGAAACGATTCATCGACGTTGTACATTACCGTGAGCGCAACTATCCCGATATACCAGTTCACGGCCTGCGAATGTCCGCGCTGGACGCACGTAACCGCATCCTTCACGGCCTTGCCGAGAGTAAGGACCACCAGCGTCACACCGACAATCCCCATCTCCAGCCACACTTCAAGCAAGCCATTCTGCGCCTGATAGATTTCAAAATGAGTCGACATAACAATATTCAGCGACTCACCTTTAAGCCCTGTCCAGAATGCTGCGTAGCCATAGCCCAGCATTGGCCGCTTCAGAATAGAAACCATCGCGCTCGTCCACAGCGGCATCCGGCCGCTCAGGTCCGCATCCTTGCCCAGAGACTCCAGCACCAGCGGCAAGATGTAAGGCACCGCGAACCCCGCGACGATCAGCAACGCAACTCCGCCGCCAAACGCAAACAAAACGTCTTTGCGATTGAATCGCCGCAGTGCCGCCAAGGCTCCCATCAGCAACAGAAATCCCGGCGCCAGCAGCCACGAAGTCTTCGCCACCGACATCACCAGCAGCACCGCCGTCACAGGAAAAAGTAGAAGCCGGATCATCTCCATCCCTCGCGTCGGAAACGAGAACGCCACCGCCGGTGAAAGCAGAAAAAGCATAATCTGCGCGCACCCATTCTTCGACCGGAATATCCCCTGCCACGCATCGCCATTGAAGCTGTCCCTGCCATACTCCGGCAGCAATATCGACACAACAATTCCCAGCACCCCCGCACACACCCCCGCCATCACGAATATCTGCCCCAGATCCATTGCCGAAAACCTTCGCACCAGATAGAACCCAAATAACGTTCCGAGTAAAAGAAATATTCCCTTACGAAAGCTATTCCCCGGGTCCTGCGACCACGCGATCGAAACGATAGCAAGGACCGGCAGACAAATCATCGCCTTCATTCGCCCGCACGTTGCAAGGATTGCCCGCGTCCAGGGCGCCATAATCGTCAGTCCCACAGCCCACATCCCGAGAAGAAATATCTCTCCCCACAATGTGTCCGAAGAACTCACCATAGTCTGTAGCGAGCTATCGCGCGTACCTGAAATTGGCAGATACCCGCCCATAACAAAAAAGAGCAAAATCGCAATCACGACATACGTCAGCGCAAGTTGCGATACCGGCGCCTCGATCGCCACGCGCCCCATCAAAGACGCCGTTCGATAACTTTTGTCCGCATGCACCGCCGGTAACGTGTTCGTCACGATGCTCCTTGTTTCCCTCAGCGCACGTACAACGCAGCCGATGCAACCGACGCGGCGACCGAAGTCCCGGTAATTACAAAATTCTTCATGTAACTGAAGGGAACGAAAATTACGTCGTCCGCCTCCACCGCGAAATCCGGCTGCTTGCCATTTTCAATGGCCGCAATATTGAAGCCTATTTCCTGCGTGCCACTTGGCGTTTTACGGATGAGTTTCGCCCCGGTAACTATCGCCGTCTTATTCGGCGAGCCCGCCTCCGACAGCGTTTCCAGCATCGTCATCGGCGAATCGCTGGTCGACATCGGATATCCGCCCGGCCGTGCCACATCCCCCAGCACATAAACGAAATGCGTCTTCGCGACGAGCACCGTGTCCCCGGGATACACGTAAACATCCCTTTCGGCGTCCGCACCAGCGTCATTCTTCGCAAAGTAAATCTCTCGCGATCCCGGAACCTTGTGGTGCCGCACAATCACATGCCGATCGGCCAGCGCGTTCAGCCCTCCGGCCATACTAAGCACATCCAGCACCGGCCGCGGTGTCGCGATCGCATAGTTTCCCGGCTTATTCACTTCGCCCAGCACGGACACGTTCTGCGTCGCATACTGCTCGATCGTCACGCTCACCTGCGGATGTAACATCAACTGCGCCGCAACCATGGCCGAAGCTATTGCAGAGGCCGCTTGTCCCGGCGTCTTTCCCGCAACCGCGATATTTCCCACGAACAGCAGTGGAATATTTCCAGCGTCATCCACCCTCGGGTGCTGATCGAGTTCAGGAGTGTCATAGACCTGCACCTTCAGCAAATCTCCCGGCCCAATTACCAGACTTTCCTGCTGCGCGAGCAAGCTCGTTCCACACAACAACGCTCCTGCCAGAAATGCAATCTTATACATGTACGGCCTGTCCCTTCCGGCCATTCACAGGGCCATATCTATACGATCCGTACGCGCCGTAGTAACTATCCGCCGTGCGTTTGACGGCATTGATCACAATGCCGATTGGTATATCGCCCGTCCTCGACTGTAACAATCCGAAACTCCGGTCGAGCGCGGAGCTTTCCGTCACTCCGTGTCTGGCGACAAGAAGAATCTGGTCTGCCAGTGGAGCGACCATTACCGAATCCGTAACTGGCAGCACCGGGGCCGCGTCCAGCACGATAAAATCGAACTTCTCGCGCCACTCTTCCACGAGTGTCCTCATCTGTTCCGACCCCAGAAGTTCCGCCGGATACGGCGGCACGGGCCCGGCCGTAATGATCTGCAACCCCGGAATCTCCTCAATTTTCTGGAACGCCGCACCGTCCGATTGCATCGTACCCTCGGTGGTCAGCAACGAACTCAGGCCCACTGAGTTACTCAGCCGAAACCGCGCATGCAAAGTAGGCCGGCGCAAGTCCGCATCTACCAGCAACACTTGTTTTCCCTGTTGCGCCAGCATCGCCGCGAGGTTCGCGGAAAGCGTGCTCTTACCTTCCTGCGCGATCGAACTCGTAACCAGCAACACCTTCGGCGGAGAGCCTCCGCGCGCCAATAGAATTGCCGTCCGCAACGCGCGCAACGATTCGCTATAAGGGGAACTGGGCTTCGCAACCGCGGAAATGGCAGTCGATCCCCCACCCGGCAATAACCTCGGCGCTACAATCTTCTCACGCTCAAATGGAAGGTCGCCGAAAAACGCATCGCCGAACCGCATCGAGACTACTTGCAAATCGTGGACCTTACTGTCCATGATCTCCAGGCCGAATGCCGCCAGCAAACCAAGAAATAATCCCGCCGCGACGGCCGCCGCAAAAAGTAACTCGATACTCGGCTTCGCGGGACGCGAAGCCACCCGCCCCGGTTCCACAATCGTAATATTGCTGGATTTCAATCCTTCCAGAACGCCGGCTTCTTTCAGACGGCTCAACAGCCGCTCGTAAAGTCCGCTGCTCTGGTCTGCTTCCTGGCGTAGAAGCTGGTACTGGATCGCTTTGTTGTTCAACGCCTCTGCGCTCTTTTTCTGCTGGTCGAACACGCTGCGAATATGGTCTTCCACATCCTGCGAAACCTGCGCATCGTTCCTGGTCTGCTTTTGCAGGCGGCCCTGCTCATCGCGGATCGACTGCTGCATCGACGCTAAATTTGCGCGCATTTCGCCGAGCTTCGAATAGGCCGGCCCAAACTTCGTCGCCGCTTCACTGATCTGCCCGCGCTGCGTCGCCTCCTGGCTGCGCAGTGTTTGTATCAACGCCAGCGAAGTCCCTACACCCGGCGACGCGCCGGCCAGCAACGGCGAGCCCGACAAGCCAGCAATGGTGTCCGCGTCATTCGTCTTGGTAGCTTGATATAGCGCGCCTTTAATAATTCTGTTCGACTGTGCTGCGCTCAACATGACCGTCGTCTGCTGCAATTGATCGAGGACGGTGCTATAAGCAACGCCCTTCCCATCCACATCCTGCCCACCGAAGCTGAATACTCCCGACTGCCGCTGTAACTCCGCAACCTGCGCTTGCAGGTTCTCGCTTCTGGTCCGGAGGTCGGTAAGTTGTTTGCTCAGCCACTCCGACGCTTGTGCCGTGGCGAGGTAGCGCGTCTGAAAGTTATAGTCGATCAAGCTATCGATAAGCTGGTTTACCGTAGCTGCCGCCAACTTAGGGTCCGTGCTCATGTAACTTACATCGATGAGGCGTGTGCCCGGTACTGGAATTACTTTTGTATTGCTCTGGAAAATTCGCAGAACATGGTCCCGTTTATTGGGGGAATTTTCCAGGGAATTGTTTGCGGCGTCCGGCGCTCCTTTTGCGGCGATCAATCCAAGTGCCCACCCAATCACGCTGAAGTGCCGCTGAAAATCGGGGGCATCCACTAAATGCAGATGGTCGACGACCTTCAACGCCAGGGTCTGCGATTCCAGAATCTTGGCCTGTGTCTGCAGCGTTACATTTGCGTCCAGCGCATCGGTCGGGCTTCCGCCGGCCGCGCCCATCAGCGAGTCCAGCCCCAGCGCATCCGACGAGTCTTTCTGGACCTGAATCTCACCAGTCGCCTCATAGCGCCGCGTGCTGAAGACGGAAACCAGCGCCGCGCACGTCAGCGCCGCGACCAGCACTCCAAAAACGATAAGTTGCCGCCGCCGCACGATCCTCCAAAGATCGAGCAACGTAGTCCCCTGCGGCGCTCTTTGACCTTCAATCGTGTGCGGCGCCATAAGCTGGTTCGTCATGCGGGTTCACTTTCGAGTTATAAAGTAAATATTGCGCGGGAGATTGTCGGGCGACCATAACAACCAAGTCAGCGAAGTAAGTGAAATACCAGTCCCGTACTGGCGCCGAGCGATCGGATGCTTACAGGCAAGGTACTTGTTTCGGTCCATGAAAGCTCCACGATGCGCCACGTAAAGTATTTCGACGGATGATCGATGCCGGCGCTCCCCTGCATACAGAAATCCCACGTCGCAGGTGCAGGAAAATTGGTCGCTGCAATGTCGCGCGAGTTCGAAAACCCAGCGCCCGCGTAGGCAAAGGGATTCCAGCCCGTCCATAAGGATGTGTCGCCGTCGTGCGACGGCCTGCCAATCTGGTAACCGGCAGTGACAGGCACCTGCTTGAAGCGCGCTGAATACAAAAAATCGCCGCCCTCAACCTGCAAGCCAAGAAGCGTGGACCGTTGATAGAACACAGCAATCTCAGGCCCAGCCGCATTATCCGCATACGAAGGATATTGGCTATTGAGGATGCCGACGGTAACTGCCGCGTCCACACGAGAGTTTCTCGGATTGCCTTGCCCAAAGCCCGCTAAAGCAGCGGCGCTCAGCAAAAGAAATACCGTCAACTCTCTGCCCTGCGTCGCACGCTTGCGGGTGTTCCGAAATCGCGAGCCAATTTCCATGTTTCAACTTATCGGCACGAGCGTTCCGAACATGAAAAAATTTAGGGAGCCGGGAGCAGTCAGCCTCGCCGCAACATCCGCGCCTTTTCCGCGCCTTCAATTCTGTCCGCCACAATGAGCAGGCGAAGCGCAACAAAGATGTCCGCAACCTCCTGAAAAACTCTATGCGGAGTACCCTCTTTGCGTTTTGAAATCGCATTTTTCAACACATCGGCTGTGGTCTCCATGCTGACCTTCCATTCCTGGGAATACCCATCGCGTGGCTTATCGGCGCGCTCGCTGAAAGCATTAGTTCAACGCCGCGCAATTCCCGGCGCGGGCAAAAAATTGTTCCCAAAACCGGCATTTGTGACGAGTGGCAGGTTTGTCGCGATGAACAACGCCTCAGCGGGGCGCAAATCTCTTTCGCCCAGTCCTATCATGGAGATTGAGGCCCATTTTGGGTCAAAACACGAACGGATTCCGTATGTTCCGTCTTCGGAACGACGCTATCCGGCCCCACTGTTCGTCTAAAACGAAACGCATCTACCGCTGCGGACGCCGTGCAAGCCGCAAATGTTCGCGGCAGCACGCATCGGGTCCGGCAAAACATCTGTTTCCTCCAAGCCGCTCGTTTCAGGAATCTTGCATCGGCCGCCGGTGGACTCGCATCTGGAGTTGGCAGGCAGGAAGAGGAGAGTCGAGGTCTAGCTTGTCGATTGTCGAGAAAATCCGAGAGCGTTCCAGCCCGCTCCTCATGCATCCCGCAATCTTTGTGGGAGGGTTCATCTTTCTCGGCATGCTCTTCGGCCTCCAGAACTGGATTACCGAGCACACCTGGGGCTACAAGGTGAACCTCTTCCTTCTGCTCCGCGCCTGGATTGTGCAGTATTTCATCTGGGGGGTCATCTGCTGGCTCATCTGGTTCTGGCTCGGCCGCTCCATTCAAAACGCCGGCCTGCCATGGATCCTCACCCGCCTCATCCCCCTCAGCGCCCTCGTCAGCGTCGGCGAGGAGATGGTCTGGGTCCTATGTTTCCCCCACCTCCCGCTCGGCATGCACATGTCCTACTGGCAGCGTCTGCGCTTCGAGCTCGATGGCGAAATCATCGACAATTTCCTCATCTTCTGGCTGGTCATCGTGCTGTTCCGCGGCGTCGACTACTACCAGCGTTACCGCGAGAAGGAAGGCGCCGCCGCGCAGCTCTCCGTGCAACTCGCCCAGGCGCAAATCCGCGCCCTCCGGATGCAGCTCAACCCCCACTTCCTTTTCAACACCATGAACAGCATCTCCAGCATGATGCGCATCGATGTTCCCGCCGCCGACATCATGCTGGAACAACTCAGCAGCCTTCTGCGTATCACTCTCGAGCGCGGCGAAACCCAGCTCATCTCTCTCAGCGACGAAATGGAGTTCATGGAAATGTATCTTGCCTTGCAGGACCGCCGATTTGCCGGCCGCGTACGCCAGGAAGTCCGCGTCGATCCTGCGTTGCACGATGCGCTGATCCCGGCCATGCTGCTCCAGCCGATCGTCGAAAACGCCTACGCCCACGGCCTTTCCCGCCTCGACCGCGACGGTGTGCTCACGGTTGAAGTGGGCCGCGAACGCGGCCGCCTGAAGGTCACCGTCCTCAACACCGGAGTGGGCCTCAACCCCGCGCCGCGCAAAGATGTGCAGAGCACCGGCGTCGGGATCGCCAACGTAAAGAACCGGCTCCGCCTCCACTACGGAGCGCAGCAGAGTTTTTCGATGTACGAAGCCGGCACCCACAAGGTGCAGGTCACCATCACGTTTCCACTGCAGTTTTCCGTGAATCCAACCCCAACCCTTACAGGATATGGTGTGTGATGATCAACGCTGTCATAGCAGACGACGAAGTGCTCGCAAGGCACAAACTACGGCAACTCCTGCGCGAGGAAACCGACTTTGACATCGTCGGCGAAAGCGCGACCGCGGCCGAAACCATCGACCTCGTGCGCCTCACCAAGCCCGACCTCCTCTTCTTGGACATCCGCATGCCCGGCATGGACGGCTTCGACATCATCGGCGCGCTCTCCGCCGACGCGGACTTCGTTCTGCCGCGCATCATCTTCACCACGGCCTATGATCGCTACGCCATCCGCGCCTTCGAAATCCACGCGGTCGATTATCTCCTCAAGCCCTTCACGGCCGAGCGCCTGCACTCCGCCGTCGAGCGCGCCCGCGAGCAAATCCAAAACTCCGCCCAAACCACTTCGCCCAACGGCGGACCCGACCCCGCCGACAGTCCCTACACCAAGCGCATCGTCTTCAAGTCGCGCGGCCGCATCCTGTTCCTCCACGTCTCCGACATCCGCTGGATCGGCGCCGAAGAGAACTACGTCCGCATCAGCACCGAATCCGAGAGCCATCTCCTCCGCGAAACCATGACGCGCCTCGAAGAAAAGCTCGACCCCCAGATGTTCCTCCGCGTGCATCGTTCGTCGATCGTGAACCTTCAGTACGTCAAGGAAGTCCGCACCGAAAAGGACGGCGAATTCGCGGTCCTCTTAGCCAACGGCCAGAAGATCGCCATGAGCCGCAGCTATCGGTCCCGCATCCAGGGCTGGCTCCAGCGCTAAACGCCGCTCCCGGCCCACACACATTCTCTTTCTGAACATGTCATCCTGAGCATCGCGAAGGACCGGCTTCCCCCACACCTGCACAAAGAGCAGCGCAGCCGTAAAGCCTTCGCGGAACTTCGCTCCCTTCGCGCACTTTGCGTGAAAGCCTTTCGCCCCGCCCGGCCACTCCCCTAGAATGGAGCGATGGCAGACCAGCTTTACCTCAGCCTCTGGTACCCCAACTTCCGCCTCGCGTCCCTCCCCGGGGCGCTCACGGGGGTCCTGCGCCAGTTCGCCCTCATCGCCGCCGACGGCAAGTCGTCGAGCCCTTTCGGCCGCGTCCATGCCGCCAGCACCTACCCCATCAACTGGACCGAGACCCCAAACTACCAGCGTATCTACGTCAACGACGACCGCGCCGCCGACACACCCGACACCGCCGGCTCCATCATCGAAACCGCCGTCGCCGAAGCCACCGAGCAACTCCACGACGACACCGCCTACGAGTTTGAAATGCGCTGGGCCCTCTGGAGCCCCGACACGCCGCTCGGTCTCGCCGAAGAAGACGTTCCGCCGGACCGCATCTGGAAACTCGAGCCCGCCAAGGTCCGCATCATCGGCTTCGGCCCCGGCTTCGACGAGGGCGCCTTCGAGCAGAACGGCCAGATCCGTGTCGACTTCGGCCTCGACACGCCCTGGGTGCTGGAAGACGAAGACCTCGACCTCGACGCCACCCAAAAAATCCAGCAGAACGTCGAGAAGTTGCTGGCCTTCACCCTCTCGGTCGAAAAGCACTGCGGCATCTCCAGCCGCCTGCTCTGGACCGAATCCGGCGAGCCGCTGGCAGAAAAACTCATCGCAACATTACAGCGGTTGACTTGAAACATGTACGCCCGGGAACAACCCTGACACGTTAGACCGGCTCCGCCAGACGCCCGGCAATATACGTCTCAGCGCTGTCGAAGCCAGCAAAATTCGCGCCTTCCTTCGCTATCGGCTCAAGTTCGGGAGTGAGTGTGATCGCCAAGGCGTCAGAATACACGTTCTCCCAGCGCTAGCGCAGTTCTTTGATCTCGTTTGAAATGGCCTGCACCACCGCTTCCGGATGGTCTTCCTGGATCATATGCGTGCTTCCCGCAACGACAACATGCGACGACCGCGAAGAAAGCGACGCCAGTTCCTCCTGCAGTTGTCCCCACGCAACGTCCGGCGGCCCCGGATCTTTCCCGGGAGCGCGAGACAGGACCGCCAGAGGGATATTCCCTATCGGCTTCGCCTCAAGGACCTGCGTTGAGCTCACATCGAAGGCCCGGTACTCCGCCATGTGGGTGAGCCAGGGCTGTAGGCGACACTCCGTAGTCCTCCGAGCGTCGCGTATTTCGGCCGGCCAACGGTCGCACCATCCACTGATCCGCGGCCAGCCGAACGGCACCGTGTCGTAGAAGTAACCCAGCTTGCGCAGGAACTTCGCGTTATACGGTTGCACCCACGCCGGCAGACGCTTGTACTGGCCGGGAGAGGCAGCGTCCACCATCACGATCCCCGCGCTTTCACTCGGATAAAGCGACGCAAACATGCGCACGTTCATTCCGCCCAGCGAGTGCCCCACCAGGATATAAGGGCCCTGGATATTCGCATTGTGAAGCAAAGTGTGCAGCTCCTCGGCCACCACCTTGCTGGTCCGGGGTCGCGGGCTCGGATCGCTCCAGCCCAGGCCGGCGCGGTCGTAGCTGCACGCGCGAGTCTGCTTCGCAACCTCGGGCTGCACCTTGTACCAGGCAATCGAGTCATCGGACAGACCGGAATCGAAGACGACTGTCGGAGATCCACTCCCGGTGCAGTCAAGGTGCAAACGGTAGCCTCCAATATCGATCATCCGGCCGGGCGCGGGATGCATTCGAAGATCGCGGCGGCTCGCCAGAGATTGGTACGCCGCACCTGTTCCGAGGAGCACTCCAGAGAGGCCGAGCAAACCCAGGACGACGCGCCATACGAGCGTCTTCATAGCCGCTCTCTCGTGCCTTGGGCCCACAGCTACTCCTCGCTCTCCCGGAGCTTTGCGACCACCCCAAAGTCCTCCAGCGTGGTGGTGTCGCCCTTCACGTCCCCGGTCGTCGCTAGCTCCCTGAGCAGCCGCCGCATGATCTTGCCGCTGCGGGTCTTCGGCAGCGACTGCGTAAAGCGCAGGTCGTCCGGACGCGCGAGCGCGCCGATCTCTTTCGCCACCCACTGCCGCAGTTCCTGCTTTAGCGCCGGGCTCGGCTCGTGGCCGTCTTCGAGAGAGACGAACGCCGCGATCGCCTGCCCCTTCATCTCGTCAGGACGCGCTACGACCGCGGCCTCCGCAACCTTCGGATGGGCTACCAGTGCCGACTCGATTTCCATGGTCCCCAGCCGGTGCCCGCTGACGTTGATCACGTCATCGACGCGGCCCATCAGCCAGAAGTAGCCGTCCGAGTCCATGCGTGCGCCATCGCCGGTGAAATAAATTCCCGGAATCTCGGAGAAATAAGCCTTTTCGTACCGTTCCGGATCGCCCCAGATCGTCCGCGCCAGCGACGGCCACGGCTTCTTGATGACCAGCAGCCCACCCTGCCCTGGAGGCACCGGTTCGCCTTCTTTTGTGACCACCTCGGGCACAATCCCGAAGAACGGCCTGGTCGCCGAACCCGGCTTGGTCGCGACCGCGCCGGGGAGCGGAGTAATCATGATCGTTCCCGTCTCGGTCTGCCACCAGGTGTCGACGATGGGGCATTTCTCCTTGCCGATTTCGCGGTGGTACCACATCCAGGCTTCGGGATTGATCGGCTCGCCGACCGTACCCAGCAGCCGCAGCGATGCCAGCGAATGTTTGTGTACCCACTCGTTGCCCCACTTGATAAACGCCCGGATCGCCGTCGGTGCTGTATAGAAAATGCTCACCTTGTGGTCGTCGACGATCTTCCAGAAGCGGTCGTTCTCCGGCCAGTTCGGCGCGCCTTCGTACATCATCACCGTCGCGCCATTCTGTAGCGGGCCGTAGACCACGTAGCTATGCCCCGTGACCCATCCGATGTCGGCGGTACACCAGAAGACGTCATCTTCCCTTAGGTCGAAAACATACTTCGTCGTCAGGTACGTCTGCACGGAATAGCCGCCGGTCGTATGCACCAGACCCTTCGGCTTGCCGGTCGTCCCGCTGGTGTAGAGGATGTAGAGCGGGTCCTCGGCGTCCATCCATTCTGCGTCGCACGAAGGGTCCGCAGAGGCCATCTCCTCGTGCCACCAGACGTCGCGGCCGTCTTGCATGTTCACCATCACCGACGGCGCGCGCTGATAGACCACGACCTTCCGCACTCCGGGGCACTTCTCCACCGCCTCGTCCACAATCTTCTTCAGCTTCACCTCGCCGCCGCGGCGATAGCTGATGTCCTGGGTCACGATCACCTGGCAATCGGAGTCGTTCACCCGGTCCGCGATGGCATGTGCCGCGAACCCTCCGAAGATCACGGAATGCACCGCCCCGATGCGCGCGCAGGCCAGCAGCGTAATCGCCAGTTCCGGCGACATGCCCATGTACACCGCGACACGGTCGCCCTTCTTCACTCCCTGCGCCTTCAGGACGTTCGCAAACTTCTGGACCTGCTCCAGCAACTCGGCGTAGGTGATCTTGCGAATCTCACCCGGCTCACCCTCCCACAGCAGCGCCACCTTGTCCCTGCGAGCGCCGCCGGCATGGCGGTCGACGCAGTTGTGGCTCAGGTTCAGCTTGCCGCCGAGGAACCACTTGGCATGGGCGCCCTCGCCTTCGAGCACCGTCGTCCACTTTTCAAACCAGTCAAGGTCGCCTGCCGCCTCGGCCCAGAACGCTTCGGGATCGTCGATGCTGCGGCGATACATCGCCTCATACTGCTGCTCGCTCGATATATGCGCCTTCGCTGCAAATTCCGGCGGTGGCGGAAAAACGCGGTTTTCGCGCAACAGCGACTCAAAATTCGTTCCCACACTTGGCTGGCTTGGCTGATCGGACATCGGCGTTTGAAATCTCCTGGGTTCGGGGTCGTCGGTTCTGGGTTTTGGGTTCTGCGCGTTTGACGTCAGCCAAAAAGGTACGTCATCGCTACGGCGACTCGCAACCGAACCGCCGAGCCGAGGCTCTGCGCCGGGAGACGACACCCCCACTCGACCCCGCCTCTAGCCCGGGAATTCCGCGAAAACCGGACAATCTAACTAACCCCTTCGCAGGTCACGTTACCGAGAAGTGCTATGGCAGAAGCCTTTCCGCCGGGCGACACTCAAGTTGGCGGCAGTGTCCGACGATAAGACACTTATGTCGCGCATTGCCCCTATCCGGCGGTTCGGTACCCAGAATCCCTGGAACACGTTCTGCGCAACGCCAATCTTTCCACGTTCCGGGCCCGAGGTGATGATGAAACTGAGCATATTGTGCCATCATCGAAGTCGTGCCCTCCTACACCACCTCGATCATCGGGTTCTTCTTCGGCTTCGGCTTCGGAGTCGGCTGTGCCCTGGCGGTGATGTATTCCATCTTCATGGGGGGCTATCGCGCCGCAGTCCGCGAATCGGCGGCGGCCGAGCCCTCGGCACGTCTGCTCAAGGAGCGCAAGCGGCTCAAGCTCGACCCGCCCGCCTAACCCTTTGCCGCAAGCTCCGTCCGCAACGTACGCAACTCCTGGCTCATCTGCCGCACCGCTTCCATCAGCTCGCTGCTGTGAACGGCTTCCTGGGTCGGGGTGATGCCCTCCACGTAGAACGTCCCATTCGGCTCCAGCACGCACAACTTGACGTCCTCGGGTCGGTTGAACCCGTTCTTGTTCAGAACGGAGATCAGGTCGTCGTGGGTCAAGACCTCCCTCTTCATCGCCGCTTGATCCACGATTCCGTTACTGACGAGTATCGTCTTTGTCCCTTCAATGGCCGCCGTAACCTTGGGGGCCTTGAAGAGCACTCGCATCAGCAGCCAGTTGATGGCCAGCAAAGCGAACGCGCCGATAACGCCGCCACTGACAGAATTATCGTTGCCGATGATCGCATTCTGGACGGTGTTCGACAGGCTCAGCAGCACCACCAGGTCGAACGGGTTCAACTGGGCCAGTTCGCGCTTGCCGAAAATACGCAAAAAAGCGATCAGAACCAGGTAAACGATGATCGGCCGCAGGATCTTTTCCAGCCACGGCAACTGCATTTGGAACATGCTCAGCATGATGGTATGAAACATGGAAACTCTCCCTTTTTGCGTGGTTGCGCCAACCGGACGCAGGTTTTGCGGCATTTGCCCGCAGCCGCCATCCTAACCGCTGACGGGCGTCCGGCTTCCCCCAGACCGTCAAATAGCGTCCAACTTCCGACACCTGTGGGGCTGAAACATTTCCCGCGCACCACGCGACCCACCGGGGTAAGGCAAATTTTGTCTGGGTGGCAGCCTGTTACCCCTTCGCTACTGGTCTTGCTTTTGGGTGCGCCGGCTCCGTTCGCTCCTCCAGTGGGGCTTAGAATCTAGCTGGAAGGTGCCTATTCAGCCAGCTTTGGCATTCCGCCAATTCTGGTATCTTTCTGGTAACTTCAACCGTGTTTTTCCTGTTTCTTGCTTGTATTTGTAAGAGGACCGAGTACCCCGATGGCAAAACCGCTCCGCAGCGATAACCCGACCCCACAGAACATGCAGTTTGCGCACTTCGGCATTCTGGACGACGGCAAGCAGAGCAAGGGTGCGTTCACGACGGCGATCGTCACCAACCTGGTCCTCGCCGCGCTCATCATTATCATCGGCAGCGCGGTCAAAAAGGTCGTTACCATCAACAAAGCAAAGGACCTGGCGTATAC
>Ga0209483_1001733_pt1 | contig 16229 bp, 14 predicted proteins | sample NGEPerA_FD_184508 | JGI IMG/M metagenome (GOLD analysis project Ga0209483, IMG submission 184508) | Arctic peat soil microbial communities from the Barrow Environmental Observatory site, Barrow, Alaska, USA - NGEE PermafrostL2-A... | ecosystem: Environmental > Terrestrial > Soil > Wetlands >... | reverse complement strand
CGATCGGCGTGTGGCATGCGACCTGTACCTGCCGGATGGGCGCCGATGACGACCCGATGGCGGTGACCGACAACCAGGGGAGGGTGCGCGGCGTCGCCGGGCTGCGCGTCGTCGATGCCTCGCTGTTCCCGGCGGTGCCCTGCGCCAACACCAACTTCCCGACGCTGATGACGGCGGAGAAGATCAGCGACGCGATGGTGGCGTAGATCGAGCCCCTGCCGCTAGGATACGGCAACGGGGAGGGCTTCATGCGCTTTGGGATTTTCGATCATCTCGACGATAGCGGGCAGCCGCTGGCCCGGCATTACGAGGAGCGGCTGAGGCTGATCGAGGCTTATGACCGCGCCGGCTTCTACGCCTATCACCTGGCCGAGCATCACAACACGCCCTTAGGCTACGCGCCGTCGCCGAGCGTGTTCCTGTCGGCGGTGGCGCAGCGCACCAAGCAGCTCAGATTCGGGCCGATGGTCTATCTGCTGCCGCTCTACCATCCGCTGCGGCTGATCGATGAAGTCTGCATGCTCGACCAGATGAGCAACGGGCGGTTTCTTTATGGGGTCGGGCGCGGCATCTCGCCGATCGAGGTCGGCTTCTACGGCGTCGATTTCGCGACCGGAGCCGAGCGGTTCCGCGAGGCCTTCGAGGTGACCCGTCTCGGTTTTACCGAGGACAGGCTGACGTTCCACGGCAAATACTACGATTTCGACCGGGTGCCGGTGCCGATGAAGCCGGTGCAGAAACCCTATCCCGAGCTGTGGTACGGGCTGGGGCGTCCAGAGAGCATTCCCTGGGCGGCGGAGCACGGTGCGCATGTGATCGCGCGCCGACCGATCCCGGCGGTGCGGGCGATCACCGACGCCTATCGCGCCGAGTGGGAAAAACTCGGCCGGGCCGAGGCCGACCTGCCGCTGATGGGGGTCAACCGGCACATCATCGTCGCCGAGACCGACAGCAAGGCGCGCGACATCGCGCGCCGCGCCTATCCCGCCTGGCGGCGCCACATGGGGCTGTTGTGGCACGAATATAACGTGCCGTTCCCGCTCGAAGCGTCGCTGCCGCCCGATTTCGAAACCGTGCTGGAGCACGGCGATGCGGTCGCCGGAACCCCGGAAACGGTGCGCGACTTCATCGCCCATGAAGTCGCCGGGACCGGGGTCAATTACTATGTCTGCGATTTCGCCTTCGGCACGATGAGCCACGAGGATGCGATGCGCTCGACCGAGTTGTTCGCCCGCGAGGTCATGCCGGCTTTCGCCGGCTAGGCCCGCAGCAACGGGCTCTGCTCGCGTTCGAGCACGGTGCGCACGGCCGGACGCTGCAGCATGCGGTTTTTGAAGCCGATGTAGCTTTTGAGATCGCCCGTCGGCATGCCGATCCGCGTGCCCCAGCCGTAAAAGACCAGCGTGTAGGGGTCGCAGGCGGTGTAGTCCGCTCCCATCACCCATTCCTCTCCGGTCGCGCAGGAGCCGAATAAATAAACGGCGGCCTCATGCTCGCGGAGCTCGTCGAGCACCATTCGCCGCAGCTCTTCGATGGCCTTCGTGCGGGTGGCGTTCACTTCTATTCCGCGGCGGAGCTCGCGGCGCGGCGCGGCGCCGCAAGGCGGCGGGCGAGGTACGGCCGCAGATAGCGGCCGGTGTGGCTGTCGGGCGCCGCGGCGACGTCCTCCGGCGTGCCGGTGGCGACGATGCGGCCGCCGCCGTCGCCGCCCTCGGGGCCGAGATCGATCAGCCAGTCGGCGGTCTTGATGACTTCGAGGTTGTGCTCGATGACCAGCACCGTGTTACCGGTCTCGACCAGCGCGTGCAGCACCTCCAACAGCTTGCGCACGTCCTCGAAATGGAGGCCGGTGGTCGGCTCGTCGAGGATGTAGAGGGTGCGGCCGGTGGCGCGGCGCGACAATTCCTTCGACAGCTTGACGCGCTGCGCCTCGCCGCCCGAGAGCGTCGTCGCCGGCTGGCCGACATGGATGTAGCCGAGCCCGACCCGCTGCAACGTTACCAGCTTGTCGCGGATCGACGGCACCGCGCGGAAGAACTCGGCGCCCTCGTCGACCGTCATGTCGAGCACGTCGGCGATCGACTTGCCGCGGAACAGCACTTCGAGCGTCTCGCGGTTATAGCGCTTGCCATTGCAGACATCGCACTGGACGTACACGTCGGGCAGGAAATGCATCTCGATCTTGATGACGCCGTCGCCCTGGCACGCCTCGCAACGCCCGCCCTTGACGTTGAACGAGAAGCGGCCGGGAAGGTAGCCGCGGGCTTTGGCTTCGGGGAGGCCAGCGAACCAGTCGCGGATCGGGGTGAAGCAGCCGGTATAGGTCGCCGGGTTCGAACGCGGGGTGCGGCCGATCGGCGACTGGTCGATATCGACGATCTTGTCGAGATACTCGACGCCCTCGAGCCGGTCGAACGGCGCCGGCTGCTCGCGCGCGTTGTTGAGGCGCTTGGCCAGCGCCTTGTAGAGCGTCTCGACAATCAGCGTCGATTTGCCGCCACCGGACACGCCGCTGACGCAGCAGAAAGTGCCGAGCGGGATTTCGGCGGTCACGTTCTTGAGGTTGTTGCCACACGCGCCGATGAGGCGAAGGATCTGGCGCGGGTGGCCCGAGCGGTGCTCGGCCGGGATCGGGATTTGCTTCATCCCGGTCAGGTACTGGCCGGTGATGCTTTCCGGCGCTCGCATCACGTCGTCCGGCTTGCCCTCGGCAACAAGGTGGCCGCCATGGATGCCGGCGCCGGGGCCCATGTCGATCAGCCAATCGGCGCTGCGGATCGCCTCCTCGTCATGCTCGACGACGATCACCGTGTTGCCGAGGTCGCGCAGCCGCCGCAGGGTCGCGAGGAGCCGGTCGTTGTCGCGCTGGTGCAGACCGATCGACGGCTCGTCGAGCACGTAGAGCACGCCGGTGAGGCCCGAGCCGATCTGCGAGGCGAGCCGGATGCGCTGGCTTTCGCCGCCCGACAGGGTGGCGGAGGCGCGCGCCAGGGTGAGGTATTCGAGGCCGACATTCTTGAGAAAGCCGAGCCGCTCGTTGATTTCTTTCAGGATGCGCTCGGCGATCTCGCTCTGGGCCGGGGTCAGGGTCGCGTCGGTCGAGGCGAACCAGTCGACCGCGGCGAGGATCGACAGCGCGGTCGCCTCGCTGATGCTGCGCCCGGCGATCTTGACCGCCAGCGCCTCGGGCTTGAGCCGCGCGCCGTCGCAAACCTCGCAGGTCTTGGCGCTTTGATAGCGGCCGAGTTCCTCGCGCACCCAGGCGCTGTCGGTCTCGCGGTAGCGCCGCTCCATGTTGGGCAGCACGCCCTCGAACGGCCGGTCGGTCGAATATTTCCGCAGCCCGTCATCATAGGTCATCTTGACCGGCTCGCTGCCCGAGCCGTGGAGGATCGTCTCGCGCATCCGCTCCGGCAGGTCGGACCACGGCGTGTGCATGCTCTGCTTGAAGTGCCGGGCGATGCTGTCGAGCGTCTGCGTGTAATAGGGCGAGGAGGAATGCGACCACGGGCTGACCGCGCCGTCGTAAAGGCTGCGGCTTTCGTCGTGGACGACGAGGCCGGCGTCGAAATAGAGCTTGGTGCCGAGCCCGTCGCAGGCCGGGCAGGCGCCGAACGGGTTGTTGAACGAGAACAGGCGCGGCTCGATCTCGGGGATCGTGAAGCCCGAAACGGGGCAGGCGAATTTGCTGGAGAAGATCGTCTCCTCGCCGCTGTCGGCGTCCTCGGCGATGGCGAGGCCGTCGGCGAGGGCGAGCGCGGTCTCGAACGAATCGGCGAGCCGGTTGCCGAGGTCGGGCGACACAACCAGCCGGTCCACGACGACCGAGATGTCGTGGGTGAAATTCTTCTTGAGGGCCGGGACCTCCTCGACCTCGTACATCTTGCCGTCGACCTTGACGCGCTGGAAGCCGCGCTTCTGCAGGTCGGCAAGTTCCTTCTTGTACTCGCCCTTGCGGCCGCGGGCGATCGGCGCCAGCAGATAGAGCCGAGTGCCGTCCTTCATCGCGAGTACGCGATCGACCATCTGCGACACGGTCTGGCTGACGATCGGCAATCCGGTCGCCGGCGAATAGGGGACGCCGACCCGCGCCCAAAAGAGGCGCATGTAGTCGTAGATCTCGGTCACGGTGCCGACGGTCGAGCGCGGGTTGCGCGAGGTCGTCTTCTGCTCGATCGCGATCGCCGGCGACAGGCCCTCGATCGAATCGAGGTCGGGCTTCTGCATCAGCTCGAGGAATTGTCGGGCGTAGGCCGACAGGCTCTCGACATAGCGGCGCTGGCCCTCGGCGTAGATCGTGTCGAAGGCGAGCGACGATTTGCCCGATCCCGACAGGCCGGTAATCACCACCAGGCTGTCGCGCGGCAGATCGACGTCGATGTTCTTGAGATTATGCTCCCGCGCGCCGCGGATGCGGATCTGCTGCATCGATAACAAAACCGGGTTCGAGTGGACGGCCGACTCTAGCGCCTGACGGGTTGCGACGCCATGGCGCGCATGCCCCGGCGTTGACGCGCGGCGTTGACGCGGCCCGCCCTGGAACGGATACTTTAGGTAACAACGCGATGAGGGGGCGGCAAGCCTTCGCATCGCATGGGGCAGCGCCCGCGAGGCGCTCATTGGGGAGGAATCGATGGCCGAGACGACATCGGACGAACTGCTGGGGCTGTTCGACAGCGCGCCGCTCAACGCGCGCTATTGGACCAGCTTCGTCGTGATGTCGGGGGTCCTCGTCCTCGACTTTTTCGACTTCTTCCTGATCGCCTTCGTCATGTCGGTGATCGGGCCGGAGTGGAAGCTAACCTACGGTCAGGGCGCCCTCATCCTTTACGGCGCCGGCGTGGGCGCGATTGCCGGCGCCCTGGTGTCGGGGTCGCTCGGCGACGTATTCGGGCGCAAGGCGCAGACCGTCATCGGCACCCTGATCTGCGGCGTTTGCGCCGGGGCGATCGGCTTATTGCCCACCGGCGCATGGCTCCCGCTGGCGGCCTTGCGCTTCCTTGTCGGTTTCGGCCTCGCCGCGGGCGTCACGCCGGCGCTGACCATCATCGTCGAGCAGACGCCGACCCGCTTCCGCACCGGCCTCACCAGCCTTTTCGTCGTGTTCGCCAGCGCCGGCACGCTGCTGGCGTCGTTCACCTCGGCGATCCTGCTGCACGCCTTCGGCTGGCGCGGCGTCGCGATGACCGGCTTTATCGCGGTCGTCGTCGGGTTGCTGGTTTGGGCGCTGGTGCCGGAATCGGTGCGCTGGCTGGCCGCGAAGGGACGGTTCGCCGAAGCGCGGGCGGGCGTCGCCAAGCAGCTCGGATTGCCGCTCGCCAGCGTTCCGCTGCCGACGGTGCGGCCCGCGGCGCAACCCCGCGCCAGCCTCACCGAGCTGTTCTCGGTCAACCCGCGGCTGTTCTGGCAGACGCTGCTGATCTGGGGCGGCTCGGCCTCGGCGGTCTACGGGTACTATCTGTGGGGACCGACGATCGTCGCGCTGGCATTGCAGGTCGAGCCGGCCCAGGCGGCGAAGTACTTCGTCTACGTGTCCGCCTCGGGCGTCACCGGCAAGATACTTGTCTCGCTGATCGCCTCGCATATGGGACGGCGCTCGCTCGGCATCGTGTTCGGGTTCGTGTCCGCGGTTCTGCTTGTCCTGGCGGGGTATTTCAGCGGGGCGCTGGTCGGAGGCTTCCCGGTGTTCATCCTGTTTATCGCGGCCTCGGCCTTCTTCGCCGAGGGCGGGTTCTCGAATTTGGCGCCCTATACGGTCGAGCAATATGGGGTGAACCTGGGCTCGCGGTCATCGGGCCTCGGCCAGGCGGCCAACGGCGTCGGCAAGATTCTGGGGCCGCTGGCGCTGGCGCTGCTCGCCGGCAGCGACAACATCATCGCGCCGAAGGCGACGGCGGCAGCGGTCTTCCCCGCCTTCGTGTTTCTCGGCGCGACGATGCTGGCGGTGGCGCTGGCCTTCGTGTTCCTCGGGGTCGAGACGCACGGGCGCGCGCTGTCGCTGGGTCACGAGGCGCCGGCGCGGCGCTGAAGCCGTGCGTCGCGTCTGTGGATAGTGTGGATAAGAATAAAGTAGGAACATTCGGCCGACTTGCTAAAATGGGGGCCTTCGCCCTTTAACCGGGAAGGCCCCCATGGCAGGCAGCATCAACAAGGTCATTCTGGTCGGCAATCTCGGCCGCGACCCGGAAATCCGCTCGACCAATGACGGTACGCGCATCGCCAATTTGGCGCTGGCGACCTCGGAAAGCTGGCGCGACCGCAACTCGGGCGAGCGCAAGGAGCGCACCGAGTGGCACCGCGTCGTGATCTTCAACGAGCGGCTGGTCGAAATTGTCGAAAAATATGTGCGCAAAGGCTCGAAGCTTTACATCGAAGGCGCACTGCAGACCCGGAAATGGACCGACAACGCCGGGGTCGAGAAATATTCGACCGAGATCGTGCTGCAGCGCTTCCGCGGCGAATTGACGATGCTCGACGGCGCGCGCAGCGGCGGTGGCGGCGCGGCAATGGAAGGCGGCGGCGACTACGACGATTCCTATGGCGGCGGCGGCGACGCGGCGCGCTATGGCGGCGCCGGCCAACCCGCCAGCGGCGGTGGCGGCCCGCCGCGCAGCCGCGCCCCGGTGGGCGGCGACCTCGACGACGAGATTCCGTTCTGAACCTGCCGTTAAGGCGGCGGCAGTGTCGAGGTCGATTGCGTCCTGGTCCGCGTCGGCTTCTGGCCAGCCAGGTCGGTCGCGGTCATGCTGCGGCTGGTGATTGCGCTCCCGTCGATAGCGGTGCGCGTCCGGGTCCGGGTCCAGTCGCCGTCGGGCTCGCGGGTGCGGGTAACGGTCCGGCTCTTTAGATCGTCGCCGTTGACCACGGTGCGCGTGCGGGAGGCGCTGACATCGCCGCTTTGGCGAGCACGCTCCAGCGTGACGCCGATGTCCTTGGCGCCGCGGTCTCGGGTGAAGCTGCGGTTGACCGTGCGTCCGTCAGGCGCGACGGCGGTCCCGCCGGTCGCCACGCTGGAGCTCGTGCCCGCGGCGCCGGTGGAATAGGCGCCCAGTCCGAGCGAGGAAGCCGAAGTGTCGCCGGCGGCGGCCGAGCCGGCCGAGCCCACAGTGGCGCCGCTGCCGCCGGGGCCGGTCGAGACGGCTCCCGACCCGACCGAGGACGAGGAGCCCCCTCCGGCCGCGGCGCCGCCAGCCGTGCCGCCGGCGACGCTGCCGCCCGCGGCCCAGACTAACTGGGCGGTTCCGGCATATAAAACAGCCGTGAGCATCGATGCGTAGACCAGTTTCGTATTCATCTCCGCACCTCTTGCTTTGCTTTCTACAGAGCCGACGGGAGATCGCATCGCGATCATCGGCCATTGCCGTCCAACGCCGGTTTGCCGGGGAAGGTTCACTTCCCGCAGCGGCAGGGCAGATCGCAGCTCCTTGGGAGACCGGATTGTCGTCGATCGGAAGGTGGGCTACATGCTGTGGGCGAGCCTTCATCGGCAATGGATGGCTCGCCAAGAAGTTCCAGGGACGAACGGGAGGGTGACGCATGTCGGGACCGCCGTTTCGCGCCGACCATGTCGGCAGTCTGCTGCGCCCGGCGGAACTGCTTGCGGCGCGCGCCGAGCATCAGGCGGGACGCATCGGCGCCGCCGATCTGCGCGCCGCCGAGGACCGGGCGATCCGCGACGGGATCAAGCTGCAGCGCGATGCCGGGCTCAAGGTCGTCACCGACGGCGAGATGCGCCGCGGCTCGTGGCACATGGATTTCCTCTACCAGATCGGCGGGGTGGCGAAGACCGACCGGTTGCTGAACATCCAGTTCAAGAACGAGGCAGGTACGATCGATTTCAGCCCTGCCGCGCACCGGGTCGGCGGCAGGCTGTCCCTCGACAAGACGATCTTCGGCGACGATTTCGCCTTTCTGAAGGCGGCGGCCGGCGAGGGGGCGACCGCGAAGCTGACGATCCCGTCGCCGTCGATGCTGCATTACCGCGGCGGGCGCGCGGCGATCGATGAAGGCGCTTATCCCGACATGGCGGCGTTTTGGCGCGACCTCGCCGAGGTCTACGCCAAGGAGATCGCCGGCCTCCATGCGCTCGGCTGCGCCTACCTGCAGCTCGACGACACCAGCCTGGCCTACCTCAACGACCCGGCGCAGCGCGCCTATGTCGACAGCATCGGCGGCGACGGCGCGCAGCAGCACCTCGTCAACATCCGGCTGATCAACCAGGCGCTCGCCGCCAAGCCGGCCGGGATGACGATCTGCACCCATCTGTGCCGCGGCAATTTCCGCTCGTCGTGGATGGCGTCGGGCGGGTACGACCATGTCGCCGAGGCGCTGTTCGGCGAGCTGAAGGTCGACGGCTTCTTTCTCGAATACGACGACGAACGCTCCGGCGGGTTCGCGCCGCTGCGCTTCGTGCCGCGCGGAGGGCCGCGCGTCGTGCTCGGGCTGGTGACCAGCAAGCGGGCGGCGCGCGAAAGCAAGGACGCGCTCAAGCGGCGCATCGACGAGGCGGCGAAATATGTGCCGCTCGAACAGCTTTGCCTGTCGCCGCAATGCGGCTTTTCCTCGACGGTCGACGGCAACGCGCTGACGATCGACGAAGAAGAAGCGAAATTGCGCCTCGTCGTCGAAACCGCGCGCGAGGTTTGGGGCGACTAAGCCGCGCAGTCTAAAGAACAATTTGCGGTGCGGCGCAAATGTGACTTGCCATTTAAGCGTAATAATTCATTCATTTACCCAATGATTCACAATGCCACACCAGCGCCACAAACATTGTGGCATGGTTTGTCTTGCTCGATTCGTTGCCGGGGATTATCGGTCCTCCTTTCCGCTTCTGGGTGAGGGCACCCGGCGGACGCACCTTACAAATTCATCCGATCATATCCGGCGGCGACGGGCGGATCGGTGTTCCTATTTGGGGAAAAGCGATGAGTTATCGAATCGTCTATAACGAGATGACGGCGCCGCACGGCAGTGCGGAGTGGCGGCAGGATATCGCGTGGTCCGAGGAATTCTCCGCCGAGCATCAAGCGCTCGGGCGCGCTCGCGAGTTGCTGGAAGCGGGCGAACACTACGGGGTCGCGGTGCGCGACCATAGCGGCAACGAACTTTCCGGTATCAGACTCCAGCTCAAGCTGGGTGGTTTTTCGGGCGACTAAATCTCTCAATCTCGCCGTCACCCGCGGGCTTGGCCGGCGGTTAGCCGACCGTGCCACGCCCGGCCATGGCGAGTGGAAAGAACGGCGCGGTGCGATTCGATTGTCACGAGCGACAGCAATCGCTCCGCTGCCGTCGGGACGGGCGGCAAGGCAGGTTTGCCGCCCGCGCCGTTGTTCGCACCCGCGAATTCCGGTAGTCTGGGCGTCATCTAGCAATCGCGGCAGCGCTCGTCGGCACGGCCGCGATTTTAGTTAGATTTGAGCTTCGGAGCCGCCTTTGGCCGTTACCGCCGTCCCGCCCGGCCAGCCGCCGATCGGGCCCGACATCACCCAGATCACGATCGAAGAGGAGATGCGCCGCTCCTACCTCGATTACGCGATGAGCGTGATCGTGGCGCGGGCGCTGCCCGACGTGCGCGACGGGCTGAAGCCGGTGCATCGCCGCATCCTCTACTCGATGCAGGTCAACGGCAATTTGTGGAACCGCGGCTACCGCAAATCGGCGCGTATCACCGGCGACGTGATGGGCAAGTACCACCCGCACGGCGACCTTGCGATCTACGACGCGATGGTGCGGCTGGCGCAGGATTTCTCGATGCGCCTGCCGCTGGTCGACGGCCAGGGCAATTTCGGCTCGATGGACGGCGACCCGCCGGCGGCAAACCGCTACACCGAGGCGAGGCTGGCGCGCGTCTCGGAAACGCTGCTCGACGATCTCGACAACGACACCGTCGATTTCCAGCCAAATTACGACGAGACCGAGCGCGAACCCAAAGTGCTGCCGGCGGGGTTTCCCAACCTGCTGGTCAACGGCGCGCAGGGGATTGCGGTCGGCATGGCGACCAACATCCCGACGCACAACCTCGGCGAGGTGATCGACGCCTGCTGCGCCTATCTCGACAATCGCGGGATCACCGTCGAAGAACTGATGGAGTACGTGCCGGCGCCGGATTTCCCGACCGGCGGCACCATCGTCGGCCGCGCCGGCTCGCACGCCGCCTACAAGACCGGCCGCGGCGCGGTCGTGCTGCGCGCCAAGAGCCATGTCGAGGAGGTACGCAAGGACCGCGACGCGATCGTCATTACCGAGATCCCCTATCAGGTCAACAAGTCGAAGCTCGTCGAGCGCATCGCCGAAACGGTGCGCGACAAGCTGGTCGAGGGCATCTCCGACCTGCGCGACGAGAGCGATCGCGACGGGTTGCGCGTCGTTATCGAGCTGAAGCGCGACGCCGACCCCGAAATCGTGCTGAACCAGCTGTTCCGCCATACCGCGCTGCAGACGAGCTTCGGCGTCAACATGCTGGCGCTCAACAATGGCCGGCCCGAGCTGATGACGCTGCGCGACATCGTCGTCGCGTTTGTCGCGTTTCGCGAAGTGGTCATCACCCGGCGCACGACCCATCTGCTCAACAAAGCGCGCGAGCGGGCGCATATCCTGGTCGGCCTCCTGGTCGCGGTCGCCAATATCGACGAGATCATCGCGCTGATCCGCGCCGCGCCGGACCCGGCGGCAGCGCGAGAGGGGTTGATCGGGCGCCGTTGGCCGGCCGGCGACGTTGCGCCGCTGCTCGCGCTGGTCGGCGAGGAGACGGCCGCCGATGGCGCCGGCACCTACCAGCTTTCCGACGCCCAGGCGCGCGCGATCCTCGACCTGCGGCTGCAGCGCCTCACCGGGCTCGAGCGCGACAAGATCGGCGAGGAACTGCAGGAGCTGGTCGCCGAGATCGCCCGGCACCTCGAAATTCTGCGGTCTCCCGAAAAGCTGATCGAGGTGCTGCGCGGCGAGCTCGTCGCCATCAAGGCGCAGTTCGCGAACCCGCGGCGGACCCAGATCGAGGATGTCGAGTTCGAGGCCGACATCGAGGCGCTGATCCAGCGCGAGGATATGGTCGTCACCGTCAGCCATGCCGGCTACATCAAGCGGGTGCCGCTCTCGACCTACCGCTCGCAGCGCCGCGGCGGGCGCGGGCGCGCCGGCATGGCGATCCGAGAAGAGGATTTCCTCAACGAGGTTTTTGTCGCCTCGACTCTGTCGCCGGTGCTGTTCTTCACCTCGGCGGGCCGGGTCTACAAGCTCAAGGTCTATCGCCTGCCGCTCGGCACGCCGCAGGCGCGCGGCCGGCCGATGATCAATCTGCTGCCGCTCGCCGCAGGCGAGACGATCTCGACCATTATGCCGCTGCCCGAGGACGAGGAGAGCTGGGGCGCGCTGACGGTGATGTTCGCCACCGCGGCGGGCTATGTGCGGCGCAACGCGCTCAGCGATTTTGTCGACGTCCGCGCCAACGGCAAGATCGCCATGAAATTCGAGGGCGAGGATGCCGACGACCGGCTGATCGCGGTCGCCCCGTGCAGCAACGCCGACGACGTGCTGCTCGCCACTCGCCACGGCAAGGCGATCCGGTTTTCGGTCGACGATGTCCGCGTCTTCACCGGCCGCTCCTCGGTCGGCGTGCGCGGCATCCGCCTGTTGGGTGAGGACGCGGTCATTTCGATGTCGATCCTGCGCCACGAGGCGGTCTCGTCCGAAACCCGCGACGCCTACCTGAAACTCGCCAACGAGCGGCGCCACCAGGCCGGCGAGGGAGGCGAGGGGGCCAACGGCAACGGCGACGACGATGTCGAGGCCGAAAGCCAGGGCGATGCGGCGGTCTCCGAGGAATTGTTCGCCGATCTGGCGTCGCGCGAGCAATTCCTGCTCAGCGTCACCGAGAAGGGTTTCGGCGTACGCAGCTCGGCCTACGGCTATCGCATCACCGGCCGCGGCGGCCAGGGCATCAACAACATGGATCTGACCCGCCGCAGCGATGCGCTCGTCGCGGTCTTTTCGGTGGGCCCGAGCGACCAGATCATGCTGGTCACCGACGGCGGCATGGTGATCCGCTGCCCGGTCAACGACATCCGCATCGCCCGGCGCGGCAGCGTCGGCGTGGTGATCTTCCGCGTCGGCGACGGCGAGCATGTGGTATCGGTGGCGCGCCTCCCCGAGGTCGCCGGGGATGGCGACGACGAGGCGGGCGAACCGGAAAGCGAAGAAGGGAATGGCAAGTGAGTGAGGCGCGGGTGGGGATCTACCCCGGCACCTTCGATCCGATCACCAACGGCCATCTCGACATCATTCGCCGCGCGGCGAAGATCGTCGACCACCTCATCGTCGGCGTCGCCCGCAACGACGGCAAGGGGCCGCTGTTCTCGACCGACGAGCGGGTCGAGATCGTGCGCGACGACATCGCCCAGTCGCTCGACAGCGCCACCGCCGAGCGTATCGAGGTGCGCGCTTTCGAGACGCTGCTGATGAGCTTTGCCGAGTCGGCGGGCGCCAACGTCATCATCCGCGGGCTGCGCGCCGTGTCGGATTTCGAATACGAATTCCAAATGGCCGGGATGAACGCACGCCTCAATGACCGGATCGAGACCGTGTTTCTGATGTCCTCCGACCGCTACCAGTTCATCTCGTCGCGATTCGTGAAGGAAATCGGCGCGCTGGGCGGCGACATCACGCATTTTGTCAGCAAAGGCGTCGCCGAACGGCTGGTCGACCGCTACGGCAAGCGGGCGAAGGGCTGACCATCCGCTGATACGCTTCACCCGATGAAGGTGGGGTTCCAGCCCTGCCAGGAATCGGCCTTCGGCCGACGCGGCCGGAGAAACGCAACAGCCCCTCACAAGCGAGGTAAGCGATGGCCCTCGCGTTGAGCGCCGCGACATTCGTGATGACGCTGCTCGGCGGCCTGCTGGCGCTCAAACTGCAGGACCGCTTGCACCTGGTCCTGGGTTTCAGCGCCGGGGCGGTAATCGGCGTCGCGTTCTTCGACCTGATCCCGGAAGCGTCCGAACTCGTTTCCAAAACCGGCTCGACCGGGTTTGTCTTCGTCCTCGTGGCGATCGGTTTTGTCGTCTACATGATCCTCGACCGCACCGTCGCCCCGCATGGCCACAAGGGCGAACGCACCGATCGGATGTGGCAGGCGAGTGCGCTCGGCGCCGCGAGCCTGTCGTTGCACAGCTTTCTCGACGGGTTCGCGATCGGGCTGGCGTTTCAGGTCTCGACTTCGGTCGGCGCGATCGTCGCGGCGGCGGTGCTCGCGCATGACTTCTCCGACGGAATCAACACCGTCGGCGTCGTTCTCAATCGGCATGGCGGGAGCCGCGCCGCGCTCAGCTGGCTGATTGTCGACGCCGCCGCGCCGGTTGTCGGCGTCGTGTCGACCATGGCCCTGCGCTTCCGGGAGGAGGTGCTGGGCTACTGCCTGGCTGCGTTCGCGGGGTTCTTCATCTACATCTCGGCGAGCGATTTGCTGCCGGAGAGCTATCACGACCATCCGACCGGCTGGACGACGGCGATGACCATTCTCGGCATGGCGGTGGTCTACGTCGCGGTCAGCCTGGCACAGCTTTGAGCGTCGGCAGGCCGCCAGGATGGTGCGGCTTATACCAGGGTAAGCGCGAATCTTATCCTCCGCTGAGCGAGCGGTAGGTTCTGCTGGCCGTTGGGCTGCTCGGCATCGTCGGGTTGCGCTGACCGGCCCCTTGCAAGCATCGGCGCGAATTGCGTTGCAATTTGCGAAAAGCGCCGCGTCAGCGTCGTGAATCCGGTAACCATGATAATCCCTTAGAGACGATCCGCCGATGGCACGGCGTTTGATACCGGACTTCCGGCAGGGCAGTTGCGCGCCCGCCGCGGAGGAAAGTTGGGATGCCGATCAGCGAAACCGAAATAGAACTGCTGGCCTGCGCGATGATCGATCGGCATGGGACCGGCGCGGCAGAGGCGGCGGTGGCACGCCTCAACCAGATGATCGACAGCGGCGACTGGGCCGGCCGCGATCTCTGGGCCTGCGTCGTACGCACGATCCACGACAGTCTCGGCGTCAGCCCGGTCTATTTCACCCATGCCGGTGCCGCGGGTAGAGCGCCGTTTTCCCGGGTGGCCTGATCGGTGCAATCTGCGAGGGGAATTAATTCCTGAGCACAAATTGTCCGCTTAACTTCGACTTAACCGCCGCATCGCCTCTTGCATCGCCGCAGCGAGCGTCGCCTCGCGCGTGACCCCGCCCGGCTCGGTGCCGCAAGGCGCCGCCGCCATGCCCGCGCGGCTGGCCGCCATTAGACAACAAGCTGGGGCTCTGGCACGATGGCTGCCCCCGTTGTCGCCGGGGCTGCGGCGGGTCGGGGTTTTTGGCGCCGCCTGGTGCCGGTCCGAACAGCTGAATATATGCCGATAGGATCCGCTATCCCCCCGTTGTTTTCCGAAGCCGTGACGAGGCGGCACAAGGATTTAGGGCTGCCCTCGAAAGACGGCGAGTTTGTCACGCCGGTCGGGCAGCGTATGCGGCTGGACGAACTCGCCGGACCGAAGTGAGGAGGCGGGCGGCCGTGCCGATGGACAAGCTCAAGGCCGGGCCCGTCGAAACCCGCTACGCCCGAAACGGCGATATCCGCATCGCCTATCAGATCATCGGAGAGGGCGAACTCGACCTGCTGCTGGTTCCCGGGCTGGTGTCGCATCTCGGCCTGATTTGGGAGGAGCCGGAGCATGCGCGATTTTGCGAGCGACTGGCGCAATTCTCGCGCCTCATCATGTTCGACAAGCGCGGCACGGGGCTGTCCGATCGCAAGTCCGGCATCGGCACGATCGAGGAACGACTGGGAGACGTCCGCGCGGTCATGGACGCAGCCGGCTTGCGCCGTCCAGTGATGTTCGGCTTTTCCGAAGGCGGGAAGACAGCCCTGCTGTTCGCCGCCGCTTATCCTCGGAGCGTCCGCGCGCTGGCGCTTTATGGGGCGTTCGCGCTGAGCCCGACGCGGGCGTGGCCGCCCGATAAGGTCGAGGCGCGGTTCAAGCTGATGGAGCGCGCCTGGGGTGTTCCGATGCTGCCGCCGTCGGTCGCGCCGAGCAAGGCGTCGGACCAGGCGTTTCGCCGCCGCTGGGCGCGGTTCGAGCTGCGCAGCGCCAGCGCCGCCACCGCGGGGGCGCTGCTGCGCCTGGATCACGAACTCGATGTCAGGGAGATGTTGTCGAAGGTCGCTTCGCCGACGCTGGTGATGCACCGCAGCGGCGACCGGCGCATCGACGTCGAGTGCGGCCGGCGGCTGGCCGCGGGCATACCGGGCGCGACCTACCTCGAGCTGCCCGGCGCCGATCACCTGCTCTATCTCGGCGACAGCGAACGGGTGCTCGATGAACTTCGCGACTTTCTCGCCGGTCTTCCCAAAGCAGACCCTTAAGCGCCGAACATGCGACCCCTTGGACATGCGCGTCAAAATTGCAATCGACGGTCGGAGCCGGTCGAAGTCGCGCAAAAGGAAAGGCGACCGAGGAGCCCTCGGTCGCCTTTCTTGTCCGCGCGGCGCGCTAGCGGACGGTGTCAGCCTCGCGAAAGCAACATAGCGTTAAACGGTTAACGGAGTGTTACCAGAGGCGAAGACGGTCATTTTTGCTCTGGCTAGCGGCGCCGAGACTGTAGGAAAGCTGGTTGAGCGAACGCGACAAAAAGCAAAAGCGCCCGGCGGCGTCGCCGCCGGGCGCTTTGAACCAACAAGGATCGATTTTAGAGCTTGGTGGCGACGGTGTTGAACGTGTTGCTGAGGTTCGTGCCGACGGTGCCCATGACGGTCACGGCGGCGACCGCGATCAGCGCGGCGATCAACCCATACTCGATAGCGGTAGCTCCGTCTTCGTTCCTCAAAAGCTTGATCAGGTTGGTGAGCATTTCGATCTCCATTCAAAGGCTGACGTTTCGCATTATCAGGCTCGCTCCTTTATGAATCGTAAATGCGGAGACAGGATTCTGGGCACAGCGACGATGCTCGCGGCGGCCGACAAGGCACCGCAGTTAAGTCGAGCCGGATGTGGATTAGGTTAAGGCGATTGGAAGGCGCTTGGCGAACCCGCGGAGATTACCAAGCGAGCGGGTTCCGCGGGACCGGGATGATCGCTGAAGTGGGGCGAGTGACGGGTCTCGAACCCGCGACCTCCAGATCCACAATCTGGCGCTCTAACCACCTGAGCTACACCCGCCGTCCCGGCTGGAGGTAGCGAATCGCAAGCGCAAGGTCAAGCGCAGGGCC
>Ga0209483_1001731_pt1 | contig 16234 bp, 12 predicted proteins | sample NGEPerA_FD_184508 | JGI IMG/M metagenome (GOLD analysis project Ga0209483, IMG submission 184508) | Arctic peat soil microbial communities from the Barrow Environmental Observatory site, Barrow, Alaska, USA - NGEE PermafrostL2-A... | ecosystem: Environmental > Terrestrial > Soil > Wetlands >... | reverse complement strand
GTCCGGGCCAGGGGGCCACATCGCTATCCATTGGTCGATTGAGGGTGTGAGCACCGAGACGAGGTTCAAGTTTAAATGGCAGGAACTTGGCGGACCGCCAGTCGCCCCTCCGACCCGCCAAGGCTTCGGTCGTATATTGCTCGAAAAGGCCGTGGCATCGGACTTTGATGTTCAACCAAAGATCAGTTTTGCGCCTGAAGGATTAATCTATGAGATCGATGCGCCGCTGTCGGTCGTCGCGGCTGGTCTCACCGGACCGCCGGCGCCGCTCGCCCCCGCCGACGAGGTGATTGAATGAGCCTCACCGCTTCCGCAGTTGGCACGTTTGCGAGGTGCCGTGATGGCAATTGCGCATCAGCTAAGCCGGGATTCGCGATGCCGGGGAACAGAGACCGCGTTTGCAGAGGATCCGGGGCGTCAATGATGGGACGCTGTTCGACTGGTTTAAGTACGGCATGATCACCGCAAATGACGATGCTCACCGTCGGCGCCGTTCGCCATTCTCCAGGGCGTTCGCGGCCCGAACTATTTCAGGGCTGCGGCCAGGCATCCGCGCGGCGGATGAAATGGTCGATGGCTGGCACGCCGATGGACGGGCGGAATTCGTGGAGATCGTCGCCGTCTGCGCGATCGCCATGACATTGGAGTTCCGCATACCCGTCGATTTCACCCCCGTGCGAAGTCCATTCCAGTCGAGCGTCGCGGAACGATCCATGTCGAGATTGCCGCGGGCCTCGGCCAGAATCTCAATGGAATCGATCGGCAAAATACCGCGGCGTGTCGCTGGCAATCTTCAGGAAGGGTACAACCCCTGGGCTTTCGCCGTTGGTTCCCTTGATACGGTTCGCGAATCGGTCCGGTATCATCGGATCGCGCCGATGTGTCGGCGGTCAATATTGCTCAGACTCAAGGGCTTTAACGAAGTATCTTGATGGAAATGTGATACAGTCAACTCCATGACCGGACCGAAGGCGGATAACCATGACATTTGTCGAGCCATTCGCTGAGCCTTGCGCCCGATTAGCCAAGCGCGATTGCAAGCACGGCCGCACCGAGAACGGTTGCGACATCTGCAAGGTTCGTCTGTTCAGCGTCTGTGGCGCACTGGAATCGTCGGAACTGGAGGAATTGGACCGCATCAGTCAAGTCAAGAAGTTTTCACCCAAAACCATGCTGTTCGATCAAGGCGCGCTCGCAGGTAGTGTATTCAATGTCACGGAGGGTATCGTGCGGCTCTATAAGTTCCTGCCTGACGGACGGCGGCAGATTGTCGGGTTCGCACTGCCCGGAGATTTTCTCGGGCTCGCGCTGATGGATCGCTATGGCGTCGCGGCGGAGGCAGTGACGCAGGTGCGGGTCTGCCGCTTCGCGCGTCCAGCGTTTCTCGGCTATGTCGATCGCAAACCGCATCTGTTGCGGCGACTGCATGAGTTCGTTGGCCATGAACTATCTCTGGCGCAGGATCAAATGCTGCTGCTGGGACGCAGGACCGCGGAAGAGAAGGTCGCCACCTTCCTGCTAAACCTTCAGATGCGCTATGCCCGGATCGGCGCGACCTCGGAGACGGTGCCGCTGCCGATGTGTCGGCAGGATATCGCCGATTATCTCGGCCTCACGATCGAGACGGTGAGCCGCACGTTGACGAAGCTCGCCAGGGAAAAGGTGGTGGTTATCGTGCCCGATGGTGTGCGACTGCTCAGCGTAGAACGGCTGGATCGGCTCGCTGCTGCATAGTTGCCGTGATCTGGTTTCGATCCAACTCGAAATGATTTCGAAAAGGTGGGTTACAAATTCTCCATCGACCATGGAGAAGAACGATGCCCCCTCGATACCGTTCTGGTCGTTATTGCTGTCACAATGATGTTTGCGACGTTCGCCGTTGTTTTGGGGCTGGGGCGAACGACAGAATCCGCAAGATGTGAACCGCGGGCATTTGTCCTCAGTAGTCCCCTCGACTCCGATCAGGAACGTGATGCCTAAGCGCCGCGAGAGGCCGCTGCGCGCCCGCGACAACTGGATGTGCGGCGCCCTCATCGGGGGCGGCGTGGCAGAAGCAGCATCGACCCGTAGTCGAGCACGAAGCCTGCGAAAGCAGCGATCCAGAGGCCGGCCGAAATGATGAGAAGCGGCATCGTCCATGCCCCATCGAACGCTGCTGCGGTACGCGTGATCGCCGCGAGTGTCACAAGACCATAAATCAGAACGGTGACGTGATCGGCTGACAAATCGCGCCCGGCATGGCCACGTGTGGCCCGTGTCATCACTGCCAAGATCATGGTGCCGACCGCCCCTGCCGTCAGCGCGTGGATGGCCGCACTAAGCGGCACATCGGCGCCAAGCATCGCCAATCCGAGCAACGCGGCGCCGAATACGAGCCAGGCATAGCCGACATGGAGAACAAGCAGCAGCTGTTCAGCGGCCGTCGCAAATCCACGCCAGCGCAGCAGACGCCATAAATTGAGCGCCGCGCCGAGCAACAGCAGAAGGCCGATGGGCCGGAATGCCGGCAGGAATGCCCAGCCAATGAGGCCCGCATGCAGGATGCCAAGCGCTAACCGATCGATCGGGCCATGACCAGCCGGCTAGCCGGCCCTTGGGCGCTTTGCCAGCCAGTTGCGCGTGAAGCTCGGCACGATGCGGCCGGCCATCACTGAGATCAGCACGATGACGGCGGCCAGCCCAAGTCGCCACCCCAGTCCCGATGGCACGGCGACGCCGTTGGCCTCCAGGTGCATCAGCAGGTTGGCGATGCCGAGAACGCTTACCGGTGCGACTACGGCCAGATTGCGCCAGTTCCGCCCAGCGATGATTTCCCGAAGAACGACGCCGACCAGGGCAACCGGGAACGTCAGGTCTGCCGCCGTGGCGATCCACACAGGGACAAGGGCGGAGACCAGACAGGCGATGCGCCCGAGCAGCCACAACGCGGCCAGCAGCGCCAAGGGTCCACCGCTGACCGGAAGCCGGCCCGTCCAGTTCGGAATGGCGGTTAGCAGGAAGCCGGCGATCGCTGCCATCACGAAACCAAAAAGCATTTCATGGATATGCCAGGTGAGGGGATCGAACCGGCTCGGCACAGCGATTCCCATGACGAACATGACGATCCAGAGCGCGAGCGCCACCGCCGCCCATAGCCCGGCGGCGAGAAAGAAAGGCCGGAAGCCTTGGGTGAGAAAGGCCGGCACATTGCGTTTCCACGAACGGGCGTCTCCGCGGTCCATCGTCATGGGTCCCTTAGCCTCGTACCATCAGAACACCGACGATCCCCGGCTGCCGGCGACCGCACCGAAGATGGTGATCAGGCTTAGCGCAAGCAGGACCCAGTGTATGCGATGCAGCCACTTGAACGCGTCCTGCGGGGTGTCTGTCGCCCATTTGCGGAAGTGGCGCGCCACAACGAACGGCTCTGCCACGAACAGGACAACGGTGAACAACAGCCACACGCAAACCATCGCGTGCATCCACCAGAACTGTGCCGACTTGAACCGGTCCCACAGATCGAGGCGCGCCGACATGTAGAAGCCGGTCAGGCCGACGATGACGACGGCTATTCGTGCCTGCCAGGCGAAACGATGTTCGATCGCGCTCAAAGCCCGCAGCCAGTCGCCGCCAAGGTCGCCGCGGCGAATTGCCGGCAAGGCAACGGTGGTCACCATCGACACACCGCCGATCCAGATGACAACGGCGAGAACATGCAAGGCTCGCGCGATCACAACATCATCCATGACAATTCCCAATCACAGGCAGGCCGGTTTGGATCGAAGCCAGCTCAGTGCCGCCGCGGCGCAAATGGCACGATCGGTTCGGGCCCGTCGATCTGCGGATCGAGGCGAAAGCGCGCATGCAGCGGTGCTGCATCCACGACCTCGACCATGTCGCCGACGACGCGTAAGCCGTATTGCTCTATCACCGCCAGGATCCGCGAAAACGTCTCACGGGTCATTCCGAGCTGCCATGCGATGAGGCGCTTCTCCATCGGCAGCCGTACCGGCGCGTTGGGGGGCGCCTCCTGCACAAGCCCCAGCAGGTAGCAGCCGACGCGCTCCTCTGCCGAACGAAGCTTCAGGTTCTTCGCCAGCTTGATCTGCCGGCGGAACTGCGCCGCCTGACAGCCGAGGACAGCGAGGCACAGCGCATGATCGGTTGCGATGGCATCGCGGAACGCTTCCGCCTGAATAAGGACCAGATGCGCTTCCTCTAGAACGCGGGCGCGCGCCAAAAAGGGCTGTCGATTAAGGATCGCCGCCGGAAGCAGCAGATCGATCGGCCGCATAAGCTCGATCAGGGTTTCGGCGGTGCCGCTGACGCCAAGGAGCGCCACGCTGCCCGATATCAGGAGGTGCGCGAAGGAGGGTATCTCGGCTTGCTCAAAGAGCGTGCTTCCCGACGGCATCCGATGCAGAACCGCCAGAGCCGCCAGACGGTCGAGCGTCGCGGCGGGTACCCCACCAAGCCAAGGAGTTTCGCCCAGAGCCGTGCGGGCCGAAGACGCCGAGGTGCTCCCCATGGAACCTGCTGCCGACTGACCGTCCGGGGCCTCAGTGAACGCGTTCGCTTGCATCAGGTTTTGCTATCCTGTTCAGGCCAGCCGGAAAGCTAGGTGCGAACCGGTGGTTGATGAATATCACGCATAGAGGCGCTTCCACGCAGATCAAGCATTGATCCAAATCAATGTCAGGGGCGCTTAGGACCGTCATTGTCGTGGCTGAGCCAAAGACCGGAGCACGCAAGAATGAAGAGTTCTCTGCCGCCATCGCCCTGCCGCAAGGCGACTGAACCATGCACGCGATAGGTTCCGCGGGCGTTCAGCCCGACAGTGCTGCGGCGGTCGCGCAAAGCGGTCTGCTGGGCAACCCGCGCCAAGGCCTCGTCATGGGCACCTGGGGATTCTTCATCGGATTTGCCGCGGTCGCGCTCTATGGGCCGGCCGCCCATGCGTTCCAGCAATCGATGCAGCTTTCGCCCCTGCTGGTCGGGCTGCTTGTGGCGGCGCCGGCGCTCACGGGCTCGCTGCTGCGCATCCCCTTCGGTGCCTGGGTGGACAAGGTCGGCGGCCGTCTGCCGATGCTGGTCCTGTTCGGCACGTCCATTGTCGGCATGTGGGGGCTGGTGTTCATTCTGGTCACCGTGCCGCATGTCACGGTGGCACTCTACCCGATCATCCTGCTGTTCGGCTTCATGAGCGGCTGCGGCATAGCCACGTTCTCGGTTGGCGTTCCACAGGTATCCTACTGGTTCCCGCGCAACCGGCAGGGCACCGCCCTTGGCATCTATGGCGGTGTCGGCAATCTGGCACCCGGTCTGTTCACGCTGATCTTGCCCTTCGCCATCGCCGCGTTCGGTCTCGCTGGATCCTATCTGGCCTGGCTCGCTTTCCTGCTGATCGGCACCGGCATCTATGGCTGGCTGGCCCGCGATGCCTACTACTTCCAGCTTCGCGCTCGCGGCACCGGTCTAGAAGAAGCGCGCAATGTCGCACAGAGTTGCGGCCAGGAACTTTTCCCCGGCAACTCGGTCTGGGGTGCCTTACTGACGGCCGCAGACGAGACACGCACCTGGGGCCTGGTCTTCCTTTACTTCGTCTCCTTCGGCGGATTCCTGGCGCTGACCGCTTGGTTCCCGACCTATTGGACCAACCTGCACCATCTCAGCCTGACCGATGCTGGCATCCTCGGTGGCGTCGGCTTCTCCCTGTTGGCCGCGGTCGCCCGGGTGGGCGGAGGCTCGCTCGCCGAACGGTACGGCGGCGAACACATGGCCGCGATCTCCTTCACCATCGTGCTGATCGGCGCGGCGCTACTGACCGCGGTGGTCACGTTCCCGATCAACGTCGCGGGCGAACTGCTGATCGGCCTTGGCATGGGCTTGGGCAACGCCGCGGTGTTCAAGATGGTGCCGAAATATGTGCCGCACGCGGTTGGCGGCGCTTCGGGCCTGGTGGGCGGGTTCGGCGCTCTGGGTGGCTTCGTGATCCCACCAACCCTCGGCCTGTTCGCCGGCGCAATGGGCGATGCCGGCTATTCCGGCGGGTTCTTCGTCTATGTCGTGTTGGCCATCGCGGCAATCATGGTTTCAATCGGTTTCATCCGAACCCGCAATAACGTTGTGGCGGCATGACACGGACGATCGGGGTTGCAAGCAGCAAGGCAGCAAGATGAGCCATTTTCTCAACCGCCTCACGTTCTTTCGCAAGAACATCGACACGTTTTCCAACGGCCACGGCATTACGACGAACGAGCCGCGCGACTGGGAGGACAGCTACCGCAAGCGCTGGCAACACGACAAGATTGTGCGGTCTACCCATGGCGTGAACTGCACCGGTTCATGCTCCTGGAGAATCTACGTCAAGGGCGGCATCGTAACGTGGGAGACCCAGCAGACCGACTATCCCCGCACGCGGCCGGATCTGCCGAACCACGAACCCCGCGGATGCGCGCGGGGCGCCAGCTACTCCTGGTATCTGTACTCGGCTAATCGCGTGAAGCACCCGATGGTGCGCGGGCATTTGTTGCGTATGTGGCGCGAAGCCCGGTCGACACTTTCCCCGGTCGCGGCCTGGGCCTCGATCGTGGAAAATCCGGAGAAGCGCACAAGCTACACCAGCAAGCGCGGGCTGGGCGGCCTGGTCCGGGCGAAGTGGGATGAGGTCAACCAGATCATCGCCGCTGCCAACGCCTATACGGTCAAGAAATATGGACCCGACCGCGTGGTCGGCTTCTCGCCAATTCCCGCCATGTCGATGGTGTCTTTCGCCGCCGGCGCGCGCTACCTCTCGCTGCTCGGCGGTGTTTGTCTTTCCTTCTACGACTGGTATTGCGACCTGCCGCCGGCCAGCCCGATGACATGGGGCGAACAGACGGACGTTCCGGAAAGTGCCGACTGGTACAATGCTGGGTATCTTTTGATCTGGGGCTCGAACGTGCCACAGACGCGCACGCCCGACGCGCATTTCTACACCGAGGTCCGCTACAAGGGCACCAAGAGCGCCGTCATTTCTCCGGACTACGCCGAGGCGACCAAGTTCGCCGATCTCTGGCTGCATCCCAAGCAGGGCACGGATGCCGCGCTGGCGATGGCGATGGGCCATGTGATCCTGCGAGAATTTCACCTCGACCGGACGGTGCCGTATTTTCAGGACTACGTCCGTAGATACACCGATTTGCCGATGCTGGTGCGCCTGGTGCGCAAAGACGGAAGATACATCCCCGAACGTCTGGTGCGCGCCGACGATTTCATTGACGGGCTGGGCGAGGCGAATAACCCCGCATGGAAGACGGTAGCTCTGGACGCTGACGGCAACTTGGTCGTGCCGCTCGGTTCGGTTGGCTTCCGCTGGGGCGAGGAGGGTAAATGGAACCTGGAACAGCGGCGCAGCGATGGCACGGATACCTCGCTGCAGATTAGCCTGATCGACGGTGGTGCCACGGAAGCGGTGGCATTTCCCTATTTTGGTGGCGCCGCGACCAATGGTTTCGTTGCAACCGAACACCCAGATATCGTGACACGCAACGTTCCGGTACGCACCCTGACGCTAAAGGACGGCGCGACGCCGGTCGCGACGGTGTTCGATCTGCTCTGTGCCAATTACGGCCTGGATCGTGGTCTCGGCGGCGCGGGTGTCGCCTCGAACTATGACCAGGATGAGCCGTACACTCCAGCTTGGGCGGAACGCGTCACCGGCGTGCCGCGGTCGCATATCATCCATGTCGCCCGCGAGTTCGCCACCAACGCCGAGACGACGAACGGCCGGTCCATGGTGATCCTCGGCGCTGGGATCAACCATTGGTACCATATGGATATGACGTATCGCGGTATCATCAATCTGCTGGTGCTGTGCGGCTGCGTCGGCCAGTCCGGCGGTGGCTGGGCGCATTACGTGGGGCAGGAGAAGTTGCGGCCGCAGACCGGCTGGGTGCCTGTCACGTTCGCGCTCGACTGGAGCCGCCCGCCGCGGCAGATGAACGGCACCTCGTTCTTCTATGCGCACACCGACCAGTGGCGCTATGAGACGCTGAAGATCTCAGAAATCCTGTCGCCGACGGCGCCGGACGGCGACTGGTCCGGATCGATGATCGACTACAACGTGCGCGCCGAACGCATGGGATGGCTGCCGTCGGCGCCGCAGCTCAAGCAGAACCCGCTCTCGATCGCCGCGCGCGCCAAGGAGGCGAGCCTGGAGCCGAAAGATTATGTGGTCAAGGCCCTGCGCACCGGCGAGCTCGAGATGTCCTGCCACGATCCGGATGATCCTGCGAACTGGCCGCGCAACATGTTCGTGTGGCGCTCCAATCTTCTGGGATCGTCAGGCAAGGGCCACGAATATTTCCTCAAGCATTTGCTAGGCACCAGCAACGGCGTGCTGGGCAAGGATCTCGGCGTCGAGGGACGCGAGAAACCACAGGATGTGAAGTGGCACGATAAAGCCCCCGAAGGAAAACTGGACCTTCTGGTGACGCTGGATTTCCGTATGTCCACCACTTGCGTCTATTCCGACATCGTTCTGCCGACGGCCACTTGGTACGAGAAGAACGACATGAATACGTCGGACATGCATCCATTCATTCACCCGCTGACCGCGGCGGTGGACCCGGCCTGGGAGTCGCGCACCGACTGGGACATCTACAAGGGCCTTGCGCTGGCATTCTCCGAGATATGTCCGGAGGTGCTGGGCCGCGAAACCGACGTCGTGCTGACGCCGGTGCAGCACGACACCCCGGGCGAACTGGCGCAGCCCTATGGAGTGGAGGATTGGAAGCGCGACGGGACCGCCCCGGTGCCCGGCCGGACGATGCCGTCAGTGGCGGTCGTCGAGCGCGACTACCCGAACCTGCATGCGCAATTCACTGCGATCGGACCGCTGCTGAAAGCGTCCGGCAACGGCGGCAAGGGAATCGCCTGGGATACAGCGCATGAAATCGATTTCCTCGCCACTCTCAACGGCACCGTCCGCACCGGTGCGGCGTCGGGGCAGCCGCGGCTTGAGACTGACGTCGATGCCATCGAGGCCATCCTGAGTCTGGCGCCGGAAACCAATGGTGAGGTTGCCGTGAAGGCCTGGGAAGCGCTCAGCCGGATGACGGGGCGTGACCACACCCATCTCGCCCGGTCGAAGGAGGATGAGAAGATCCGCTTCCGCGACATCGTCGCGCAGCCGCGCAAGATCATCTCGTCACCGACCTGGTCCGGAATTGAAAGCGAGAAAGTCTGTTACAATGCAGGCTACACCAACGTCCATGAACTGATCCCCTGGCGCACGCTGACCGGGCGCCAGCAGCTTTACCAGGATCATCTGTGGATGCGCGCCTTCGGAGAGGCGCTGGTTACGTGGCGGCCGCCGGTGGACACCAAGGGGACGGCGGCGATCAAGGGCAAGTACGACAACGGCAATCCGGAGATCGTGCTGAACTTCATCACCCCGCACCAGAAGTGGGGCATCCATAGCACCTACACCGATAACTTGCTGATGCTGACCCTGAGCCGCGGCGGGCCGTGCATTTGGATCAGCGAGACCGACGCGCAACAGGTCGGCATCGCGGACAATGACTGGGTCGAAGCCTACAACACCAACGGCGCGTTGGTAGCGCGCGCGGTGGTTTCGCAGCGGGTCAATCCCGGCATGGTGATGATGTACCACGCGCAGGAGAAGATCGTGAACATGCCGGGCAGCGAGGTGACTGGCCAACGGGGCGGCATCCACAACTCGGTCACCCGCGTGGTGCTCAAGCCCACGCACATGATCGGAGGCTATGCACAGCTGAGTTTCGGCATGAATTACTACGGAACGGTCGGATCCAATCGCGACGAGTTCATCATCATCCGGCGCATGGACAAGGTGGACTGGCTGGACGGCACCGCCGTCACCCAGCAGACATCCCGTCAGAAAGAGGCCGTGTCATGAAAATCCGGGCGCAGATCGCGATGGTGCTGAACCTCGACAAATGCATCGGCTGCCACACCTGCTCAGTCACCTGCAAGAACGTCTGGACCAGCCGCGAGGGGATGGAATACGCGTGGTTCAACAATGTCGAGACCAAGCCTGGTGTTGGCTATCCGAAGGATTGGGAAAACCAGAAGCGCTGGAAGGGTGGCTGGACGCGCCGCAAGAACGGCAAGATCGAGCCACGCATCGGCGGCAAGTGGCGCATTCTGTCCAACATCTTCGCCAATCCCGACCTGCCGGAGATCGACGATTACTATGAGCCGTTCACGTTCGACTATGGACACCTGCAGACCGCGCCCGAGGGCAAGGTCATGCCGACCGCCCGCCCACGTTCGCTGATCACCGGCGAACGGATGCAGAAGATCGAATGGGGTCCGAATTGGGAGGAAATCCTGGGCGGCGAATTCGCCAACCGTTCGAAGGACAGCAATTTCGAGGGTGTGCAGAAGGAAATCTACGGCGCCTTCGAGAATACTTTCATGATGTATCTACCGCGGCTGTGCGAACACTGCCTCAATCCGGCCTGTGCCGCCGTCTGCCCGTCCGGCGCCATCTACAAGCGCGAGGAGGACGGCATCGTCTTGATCGACCAGGACAAATGCCGTGGCTGGCGCATGTGCGTTTCTGGCTGTCCCTACAAGAAGATCTACTACAACTGGTCATCGGGCAAGTCTGAGAAATGCATCTTCTGCTACCCCCGCATCGAGGCCGGGCAGCCGACCGTATGTTCGGAGACCTGCGTCGGCCGCATTCGCTATCTCGGCGTCATTCTCTACGATGCCGACCGCATCGAGGAAGCGGCCTCGGTGCCGGATGAAGGCGATCTCTACGAGGCGCAGCTCAAGGTGTTTCTCGATCCGCGCGACCCCGCCGTGCAGGCGCAGGCGCGGCTTGACGGCATTCCGGAGGCTTGGCTGGAGGGCGCGCGGAAGTCTCCGATCTGGAAAATGGCGATGGAGTGGAAGATCGCCTTCCCGCTGCATCCCGAATACCGCACTCTGCCGATGGTGTGGTACGTGCCGCCGCTTTCGCCGATCCAGGCCGCCGCCGCGAAAGGCGATCTCGGCACCATCGGTGGCATGCCCGATGTGAAGTCGCTGCGCATACCTGTCGAATATCTGGCCAACCTGCTCACCGCTGGCCGCACTGAACCGGTCACGGCCGCCCTGGAGCGAATGCTGGCGATGCGCGCCTACATGCGTGCCAAGACGGTGGACGGCGTGATTATCGACTCAATCGCCGAACGTGTGGGGCTGTCGGGCCAGGACATCGAGGATATGTACCAGCTCATGGCCATCGCCAACTACGAGGACCGATTCGTCATCCCGACTGCCCATCGCGAGACAGGCGAGGATACCTTTCAGATGCGAGGCTCCTGCGGCTTCTCGTTCGGCGAGGGCTGTTCTGGAAAAACCGGCTTCGGCCTGTTTGATTCAAAGAAGCCGAAGACCCCGATGGAGGTGGTGTGATGGCCCGAACTTATCGTGCCCTCGCGGCACTGATCGCTTATCCCACCGACGCTCTGCAAGCCGCTACGGTCGAGATCGCCTCGGCGTTGGCCGAGGAGGGCCTGGTGCCGGCATCGCATCGCGCTGCCATCGATGTTCTGCTGGCAGAGCTGGTCGGCCGCGACATCTACGAGCTCCAGGAGCGGTATTTCGCGTTGTTCGATCGCAGCCGGACGCTGTCGCTGCATCTGTTCGAGCACGTGCATGGCGAAAGCCGCGATCGCGGGCAGGCCATGGCCGATCTGATCGCGCTTTATCGCGGCCATGGATTCGAACCGACCGCCAGCGAGTTGCCGGACTTCCTGCCACTGTTCCTCGAATTCCTCTCATTGCTTCCAGGACAGGAGGCACAGGCGCTGCTGGCTGAGCCGGCTGGCATTCTTCAGGCCCTCGCGGAACGGCTTGTCACACGGAAAAGCGCCTACGCGGCGGTGTTCGCCGCGCTCGCTACGCTGGCAAACGCACCAGCGCTCGAAGGACTGGATACCAGCGCCGAAGACCCCGACGATCTTGCGGCGCTGGACGCAGCATGGGAGGAGGCGGCGGTCGTTTTCGGCCCCGGCGAACAGATAGACAGTTGCGGAACCGATCGCCTGCGGACCCGGCTTCGCGCCGCCGCCCGCGACGCCACGACCGTCTGAGGAGATGGACCGATGAGCGAGTATATCAACAGCGCCCTTTTTGGCTGGTACCCGTATATCTGCCTTACCGTGCTTGCGCTTGGCAGCCTCATACGCTTCGACACCGCGCAATACACTTGGCGCAGCGGGTCGAGCCAGTTGCTGCGGAAGCGGCAGTTCCACTGGGGCTCTAACCTGTTTCATGTCGGCATTCTGGTTGTCGTCGCAGGGCATTTCGCCGGCTTCCTGATGCCCGACTGGGCGGTGGACTGGCTGATCAGCCCGGCCCAGCATGAGTTGCTTGCCATGGTGGTGGGCGGGCTCGCCGGCGTGATTGCGATCACCGGCCTATCGTTGCTGATCCATCGCCGACTGATCGACCCACGGATCCGCGCCACCAGCCGGCGATGGGATATGGCGATCATCCTGATGTTGTGGGCACAGCTTGCGCTCGGACTGTTGACGGTACCGATTTCGGCGCAGCACATGGATGGCACGCTGTTCTTGACACTGGTTACTTACGTCAAGGGGATCGTGCTGCTGCATCCTGGCGTGGCTGACGTGCTCATCGGCACACCGCTAATTTACCGCGTGCATATCCTGCTGGGCTTCACCATCTTCCTGGTCTCTCCGTTCACCCGCATGGTACATATCTGGAGTGCGCCGATTTGGTATCTCGGTCGCCCCGGATTCCAGGTCGTGCGCAGCCGGCAGAGCGTTGGAAATCAGTCCCGGGATCAGTCGCTCACAGTGACCGATCTGGTGGCGGGCGTCGGTTCGCCAAAGCCTGTCGGCGCGAAATTTCCGCAACCCGTTACGGGGGACTGAACCATGCAAACCGTCACGGTCAACGACGTCGCCATCCCACACGCGACCATCGCGAGGGAAGTGCAGAACCACCAGGCAGACTCCTCGACCGTCGCGTGGGAACAGGCAACCCGGGCGTTGGTCGTTCGCGAACTGCTGCTCCAACGCGCGCACGCGCTGGACCTCGTAGCCGAGCCACGTACCGAGGACGGCGCGCGGGAGACTGACGAAGAATCCCTGATCCGGTTGCTGCTGGAGCGTGAGGTCATCACGCCAAAGGCCGATGACGCCGTCTGTCGTCGCTACTATGACAATAACCCGGCGCGTTTCCGCAGCCCGGATCTGTTTGAGCCGGCGCACATTCTGTTCAAGGCTCGCCGCGACGATGCCGATGCCTACGCCAAAGCCGAGGCCCAGGCTGCCGCGATTCTCACGGACCTCCAACAGCACCCGGGCAGATTCGACAGTTTGGCGCGCAGCCTGTCCGACTGCTCGTCCGCGACGGAGGGTGGGCGACTGGGACAGATCGTGCGGGGTGAGACGACTCCGGAGTTCGAGACTTTTCTGCTCGTCATGGAGCCTGGCCAAATCTGCCCAACACCGGTGCGCACGCGCTATGGCGTCCACGTTCTTCGTCTGGACCGCAGGATCGCGGGTGAGACATTGCCGTTCCGCGCGGTCCGCGCCCGGATCGCCGCCTACCTGGAGGAGCGCACATGGCGCCGAGCGGTCGCGCAATATATCGCGCTGGTGGCGGGGCAGGCGCGGATCGCCGGGTTTGATCTGCCGGCCGCTACCTCGCCGCTGGTGCAATAGGAGGTAGGCATGCTCGGCAACATCTTGGGCGCCTTGACGGATGCCACCTCGGCCGAGCAAGCCTTGGCTGCCATCGGCGACCCCGGCGTCGTGGAGCGCGTCCGGCTGGGCGCCGCGGCCGAAGGAGTCGGCGTCGGCGCATTCGTGGCCAGCACGGTCCGCCAGACGCTTGATTACGCGGAGGAAGATGTCTGGCTGGATCTTCTCGGTCGCATGTCCGGCTCGCCGCGACCCGGCGTCGCTGCATTGGAGGCACTGCTGGCCCGAGCCTTTCCCGAACCGGCAGCCGCCGGCGCCGCGCGGCGCCGATCATGAACGCCATTGTCTCCGCATTCGGCTGCGCGAGGGTATTCCTTTCAACATCGCGTTAGCCCGCGTCCTGGGCTTCGTCGCGGAGAAACTGGGTGTTGATGTGCTTATGGCTCGCGCGAAGCAGCCGAGGTGGTCCGGTCTCTAGCACTGCCGAGCGGATTTTCTGCCATCCGTCTGAAATCCATCTTGAATTATATCGTAATTTCAATTACATAAGAGTTCGTAGTTTTGTTCTGAATGGCGCGCCAAATTGCCACCATTCAGAATAAAACTGCGAACTCGGGGCCTTGGATCGGCCGATTGTGATCGGCCCCCTTTTTGCGCAGCTATCGGGCGAAGCAAAATTGCGTCAAGCTGATATTGGATAATATTGGCGCAAACCAATCTTCACGATGACGCAAATGGACGCCAGAATTACCGAACTCGTGACGCGGCTCACGGCGCTGGAACGCGAGCGCGCGGAGGTCTTAGCCGAGATCAACACCCTGCGATCGGTGTGGAATGAAGAGGCCGCGGCTATCAAAGCGGTCCCTTCGGCAAACGCCGGCGATCCCATCGACCGGAATTCGACAATCGAAAAGAAGATTGCTCAATTTCGTCGGCTTTTCCGCGGCCGCTCAGATGTCTTCCCCATCCGTTGGGAGAACCACACGACGGGCCGCAGCGGCTACGCACCCGCTTGTGCCAATGAATGGCAGCGTGGGATTTGCGAAAAACCAAAAGTCAAATGTTCGGCATGTCCAAATCAGGCATTCCGGGCCGTAGATGAAGTGTCGATCGATCGCCATCTACGGGGGACTGACACGAATGGCGCCCCGTTCGTTATGGGTGTCTATCCGATGCTTGCGGATAATACCTGTTCGTTCCTGGCCGCGGATTTCGACGAAGGGGAATGGCGAAGAGATGTCTTCGCGTTCAGGGAGACCTGTCAGCGCCACAAAATTCCTGTTGCCGTCGAGCGGTCGCGATCCGGAAACGGTGCTCACGCTTGGATTTTTTTCGAAGAACCGATACCGGCGGCGTTAGCGCGCCGTCTCGGGGCCTTCCTAATCACCGACACGATGGAACGTGTCCCCGATATCGGATTCGGATCCTACGATCGGTTTTTTCCGAGCCAGGATACAATGCCGGCGGGTGGCTTCGGTAATTTGATTGCCTTGCCGCTTCAGGGACTCGCGCGAAGTGCTGGCAACAGCGTGTTCATCGACGAGTCTTGTTCGCCATATCTGGATCAATGGGCCTTCCTGTCAGCGATTGAACCTATCGCGCGATCGAGGGTGGATCATCAGGTCGAGGAAGCGAGTGCATCTGGAAAAATTCTCGGCGTACGTATTCCTCTTGTCGACGAAGACGAAGAACCGTGGCTTGCCCCGCCATCGCGCCGACAACCACCGCCAGCAATAAGCGAGCCACTGCCAAGCGCGATCACCATCGTGCAGGCTGACCAGATTTACATCCCGCGTCACGCGCTACCGCCACCCTTGATCGCGCGCCTTATTCGTCTCGCAGCGTTCCAGAACCCAGAATTCTACGCTGCACAAGCAATGCGACGATCGACCCATGACAAGCCTCGGATCATCTCCTGCGCAGAGTTGACCAGCCGTCACATTGCTCTACCTCGCGGCTGCTTCGACGCCGTCCGCGATCTCCTCGTGTCAGTTGGAATTGCAGTAACGATCGAAGATTGCCGCGCTACCGGCGCGCCGATCCCATTTGCCTTCACTGGCGCATTACGCTCCGATCAGGAAGCCGCGATCACAGCCCTGTTGCCGCATGACACCGGCGTGCTCGCGGCAACGACGGCGTTCGGCAAGACGATCCTAGCCATCCGGATGATGGCCGAGCGCGGACGGAATACATTGATCCTCGTTCACCGCCGTCAGCTGATGGATCAATGGATCGAGAGGCTCACAGCGTTCTCAACTATGCCGCGTGACGCGATCGGCATGATCGGCGGCGGTCGTCGCAAGCCGAAAGGTCAGGTTGACGTCGCCCTGATCCAGAGCCTGGTTCGTAAGGGAGAAGTCGATGATATCGTCGGCAGTTATGGGCATCTCGTAGTCGACGAATGCCACCATTTGTCGGCGGTAAGCTTTGAACTGGTCGCGCGCCGCAGCAAGGCTCGCTACATTCTCGGTCTGTCAGCAACGGTTACGCGAAAGGACGGACATCACCCGATCATCGTTATGCAATGTGGTCCCGTTCGCCATCGCGTGGACGCACGAACCGAG
>Ga0209483_1001730_pt1 | contig 16237 bp, 18 predicted proteins | sample NGEPerA_FD_184508 | JGI IMG/M metagenome (GOLD analysis project Ga0209483, IMG submission 184508) | Arctic peat soil microbial communities from the Barrow Environmental Observatory site, Barrow, Alaska, USA - NGEE PermafrostL2-A... | ecosystem: Environmental > Terrestrial > Soil > Wetlands >... | reverse complement strand
CCCCCCTCCTCCCCCGGCGCGACGTCGGAGCGCAGGTAGGGGACGACCCAGGCGAGGTAGACGACGAGCAGGCAGACGGCGCCGACCGCGGAGATCGCCTTCACGTGGTGGCTGGCCGGATCGTGGGAGGCGAGCGAGAGGCCGAGGAGGACGATGATGAAGACGGTGACCTGCAGCAGCGTCGCCGTGTCGCGGGGGAGGCGCTTTGAGAAGCGCATGATCCCGTCCGGGGAGCGGCGCGCGCCGACCACGATCACGAGGCCGAGCACGAGCAGCGCGTTGGCGAGGATCGATCCGATGATCGCCGTCTGCGCCACGACGAGCTCGCCCTTCTGGAGCGCGAAGATCACGACGAACAGCTCCGGGAGGTTGCCGAGCGTCGACTGGAGCATCCCGGTGACGCCCGGCCCGAAGCGCTCGCCGAGTTGCTCGGTCGCGAACGACACCACCCACGCCAACCCCGCGAGCGCGAGCGTGGCGAGGGCGAAGCGGGGGATCGCCGGCCAGGCCGCGTAGTTGGCCACGCCCGCCAGCGCGGCGAGGACCGCGACCAGGAGCAGGGTGGCGCGCTCGATCGGGGTCAGAGCGGTCATCGCGCCTGGCGAGCATAGTCAGGTTCCGGTCGCGCGGGCGAGACCGCCTTAGCGGGTCGTCCGGCGCGCCACCCACCCAGGTCGAGCCTCAACGCACGCCGCCCACGGCCGGTAGGCCGTCGATCAAAACAATCCGCGCGCGACGGGGCGCCGGGCGCTCAGTGACTCTCGAGAACCCGGTCGATCAGGCCGTACTCGAGCGCCTGCTCGGCGTTGAAGAAGCGGTCGCGCTCCATGTCTTCGCGTACCTGCTCCTTGGAGAGACCGGTGTGCTCGGCGTAGATCTCGTCGATCCGCTCGCGCACCTTGAGGATCTCGCGCGCGTGAATCTCGATGTCGGTCGACTGGCCTTCGAAGCCCGCCGAGGGCTGGTGAATCAGGATGCGGCTGTTCGGGAGCGCCGCGCGCTTGCCTTTGGTCCCCCCCGCCAGCAGCAGCGACCCCATCGACATGGCCACCCCGACGACCATCGTCTGGATGTCGGGCTTGACGAAGTTCATCGTGTCGTAGATCGCAAGGCCCGAGTAGATCGAGCCGCCGGGCGAGTTGATGTAGATCGAGATGTCCTTCTCGGGGTCGGAGGACTCGAGGTGGAGTAGCTGCGCGACCACGAGGTTTGCAACCTGGTCGTCGATCGGCGTCCCGAGGAAGATGATTCGCTCGTTGAGGAGCCTCGAATATATGTCGAACTCGCGCTCGCCTCGCGCTGTTCGCTCTATAACCATTGGAATGAGCGGCATCGGCCCCCACCCTACCGCGCGAGGAGCCGCGACCCTGGCGCTGCTCGCGGCACTCTGCTTGGCGGCGCCCGCGGCGGCGATGACCAGCCACGCCGGCTGGCCCGCGGACCAGCACCTCGTGATGGACAAGGGCCCGGCCGGGGACGCGAACGTGCTCGTCGGCGAGACGGGCGTCCACAACTACCTGCTCGGCGGCTACGGCAACGACACGATCTACGGCGGCGACTCGGGCGACGTGATCTGGGGCGACTTCCACGAGTCCGGCTGGCCCTCGTTTCAGACCGCGATCATCCACGCCGGAAACGGCCCCAACCTGATCTACGCGAACGACACCGTCGACTACGTCTGGACCGGCTCGAACCCGGCGACGGTCGTGCACGCGCACGAGGACTCGGGGGTGATCCACTGCGAAAGCCCGGGGATCGTCGTCTACACCAGCCACCACGCGCTGCCCCACTACAAGCTCGACGGCTGCAAGCACATCAGCTTCTTCTCGGTCGGCTACTGAGCCGGGAGGTCTCCCTCAGAGGTTGACCGTCCGCATGCCCGCCTCCTCGTAGCGCTCCCCGGCGGCGGCGGGAACCGCCTCGGCGATGCCTTCGGACTCCTCCGCGCTCAACCTCACGTCCGCCGCGGCGAGGTTCTCTTCCAGGTAGCTCCTGCGCTTGGTGCCCGGGATCGGGACGATCTGCTCGCCTCGGCTCAGCACCCACGCCAGCGCGAGCTGCCCCGGCGTGATGCCCTTCTCCGTAGCCAGCTCCTTGACGCGCTCGGCGAGCTTCAGGTTCTGGCGCAGGTTCTCGCCCGTGAACCGTGGCCCGTAGCGGCGAAAGTCGCCCTCGTCGAGCTCCTCCGGCGAGGAGAAGCGCCCCGAGAGGAACCCGCGGCCGAGCGGCGAGTAGGCGACGAGCGCGATTCCCAGCTCGTCGAGCGTCGGCAGGATCTCCTCCTCGACATGGCGCGTCCACAGCGAGTACTCGGTCTGGACCGCCGTGATCGGATGGACCGCGTGCGCGCGGCGGATCGTCGCGGCGCTCGCCTCGGAGAGGCCGATGTGGCGGATCTTTCCGGCGGCGACCAACTCGGCCATCGCCCCCACGGTCTCCTCGATCGGCGTGTCCGGGTCGACGCGGTGCTGGTAGTAGAGGTCGATGTGCTCGACGCCGAGACGCCCGAGCGAGGCGTCACACGCTTCTCTCACGTAGGCGGGGCTGCCGTCGACCGACCGCTTAGGGGCACCACCGGCCTCGCCGGGATCGAGCTTGATCCCGAACTTCGTGGCGAGAAACACCTCGTCGCGGCGCCCTGCGATCGCGGCGCCCACGAGCCGCTCGTTGGTGTGTGGCCCGTACATGTCGGACGTGTCGAGGAAGTTGCATCCCAGCTCGAGCGCGCGGTGGATCGTGGCCGTGGCCTCTCCCTCGTCGGTGCTCCCGTAGAAGGCCGACATCCCCATGCAGCCCAGTCCGATCGCCGAGACCTCCGGTCCGTTCGCTCCCAGAGTGCGCTTCTCCATGGTCTCGGCTCCTTGTTCGGTTGATTGCGGCGAGGGCGTGCGACCGATATTAGGCGGCATAATGAGCGCCCCGTGTTTCCCCTGAACCTTCCCAACGTCCTGACGGTGCTGCGGATCATGCTCGTGCCGGTGGTCGTGGTGGCCCTGCTGGGGAAGACCCCGGCCGGGGACGTGCTCGCGGCGGTGGTGTTCGCGCTGGCCTCGCTGACGGACTTCGTCGACGGCCGCCTCGCGCGGGCGCGGGGATCGATTACGACCTTCGGCAAGCTGATGGACCCGCTCGCCGACAAGCTGTTGATCATCGCCGCGCTGCTCTCGCTCGTCTCGCTGAACCGTCTCGAAGCGTGGGTGGCGATGGTGATCATCACGCGCGAGCTCGCCGTCACGGTGCTGCGCCTCGGCGCCACCCAGGCCGGCGTGGTGATGGAGGCGAGCATGTTCGGCAAGGTCAAGACCTGCATGCAGATCGCCGCGATCCTCGCCGTGATCGCCGTGCCCGGGCCGCCGCTGTGGGTGTCGTTGCTGCTCTACGCGACGGTCGTGGTGACCGTCCTGTCCGGCCTCGACTACTTCTTCGGCCTGCGCCGCCGCATGCAGCAGGCGCAGATCCGCGCGCCCGGCTGAGACGGCGCTCGGGCGGTCAGTCCACCGCGCGGGGCACGGCGCCGCCGGCGGTCAGTCCACCGCGGGTGGCACGGCGCCGCCGCCGAGCCACTCGTCGAGCGTGGTCTGGCGCGGGGTGAGCTTGCCCGATTCGATCTCGGAGCGCAGCTCGGAGAGCAGACCTTGACGCTCGGCGACGACGTTGTGCTGATGGATCGTCTCGAGGTTCTCCTGGCGCGCCGAGACGAAGCTCGCGCCGTCCAGCTGCGGGAAGCGGGCGACGACGCCGGCGATCATCTCGCGCACGCAGTCCTCGACGAAGCGTGGGTTGCGATGGGCCTTTTCGACCACCTCGACCTCGTCCGAGCGCTTCATCAGCTCGTAGATCTCCGAGGACATGCTCGACTCCGCGATCTCCAACAGCGACGTCGCGTCGATCTCGGCGACGCACTCCTCGATACAGCCGATCTGGAGTGTGGCCAGCCCGCGCTGGTTATGCGTGGCGACGGGAACGCGCTCGAGGATGCGCTCGATCTCTCCCTCGGAGAACCCATCGCCCGCGAGGCGCTCGCGGGCGCGGGCGGCCACGAGCGCCTGCGCGCACGGGCACGCGGTCATGCCCGTGGCCGACACCCCGACCATCCTACGAGTGCCGTGCTCGAAGGCGACCGCACGCCCGAGGAGCGTATAGATCTCCTGGGTGGGGATACCGGATATGGGCGCAGGCTTGTGCTCGGGATAGCGTGCGGCGATGCTCACCTCCGCGCGGTGCGCCCCCTGACGAGCGCGCACGAGCTCGGCGATGTGTCGAGCGAGCGTCTCCGCCCGGAACGGCGACTCGCTGAGGACGACCTCACCGATCGCCTCGTTGACGACCTCCTCGAAGCGCGACATGTGCGCGCCCTTCTGCTCGCGGCTGAGATCGACGAAGCACTCGAGACGCGCGAAGAATAGCTCCTCGCGGATCCGTATTACCTTCTCGACTCCAGTCACTCCCACGCGTGAGAGGCCCACCGGAACCCCCGGCGGGCGGGCCTGGACATCCTCGCCGCCGCTCGGCGCCGGGGACCGTGAAGGAGTGGGCCGTGTCGCCTGCACTGCGGCCAAGCGTAGCGCCGCAACGTGAGCGCACGGCCGGCCGGCGTTTGCGCAGTCATGAGAGGCAACGGAGCAGCGCAACCCATCGCCCGGTGCCCACCCAGCATCTTCGGCCGCCGATTCTGGTATCACTCCGCACTTGGTGTAGGGAAGGGGAGGTCGGGGCGGAGATCGCTCCGACAGGGCGCCGGATGGATCCTGGGGGTCCGAGTTGAGCAATAGGGTTGACGTGCTGTTGGCGGCCACGGATACGGCCGGGATCGAAGTCGACGACTCGCTCGCCGCAACCGCGGGCGACTCTCCGCTCACGAGTGTCGGCGAGCGCGAGGAGGGGCTGGAACAGCGGCAGGCGCTGCGGGCGCGGTTGGGGGAAATGAAGCAGGGCGAGCTCGACCTGAGCGTCGAGCAGAACCTCGACTCGCTGCGCCTGTATCTGCGTTCGATCGGGCGCGTGCCGCTGCTGAGCGCCGAGGAGGAGGTGTGCCTGGCCAAGCGCATCGAGCGCGGCGACATCGCGGCAAAGCAGCACATGGTCGAGGCAAACCTGCGCCTGGTCGTGTCGATCGCCAAGGGCTACATCGGGCGTGGGCTGACGTTCTTGGACCTGATCCAGGAGGGGTCGCTCGGGCTGATCAGGGCGGTGGAGAAGTTCGACTACCGCCGCGGCTACAAGTTCTCGACCTACGCGACCTGGTGGATCCGCCAGGCGGTGACCCGGGCGATCGCGGACAAGGGCCGCACGATCAGGATCCCGGTGCATATGGTGGAGCGGCTGAACAAGCTGATCCACGCCGAGCGCCAGCTGATTCAGCAGCTGGGACGCGAGCCGAGCACCGAGGAGATCGCCGCCGAGCTCGAGTGCTCCACGAGCGAGGTGCGCGAGGTGATGCGCATGGCTCAGCAGCCGGTGTCGCTGGAGAAACCGGTGGGCGACGAACAGGATTCGGCGCTGGCGGACCTGATCGAGGACGTGGCGGCCGAGTCGCCGTTCGAGATCGCCTCGGAGGCGATGCGCCGCGAGAACGTGAGCCGCGTGCTCGCCTGCCTGCCGCGCCGCGAGCGCGAGGTGATCGAGATGCGCTACGGCATCACCGGCGGTCGCGCACGCACGCTCGAGGAGGTCGGCCGCGCGTTCAACATCACGCGCGAGCGGGTCCGCCAGATCGAGAACCGGACGCTGAAGAAGCTCCAGACGCTGCCCGACGCGCAACAGCTGCGCGAGGCCAGCTGAGAAATTTCGCTCCCAAGGCGGCCGCCACTCGCACCCGAGAGGCCGAGTGATCGCTATCCTCCTCGATCCTGGCGGGGTTCCCGAGCGGTCAAAGGGGACGCGCTGTAAACGCGTTGGCTCTGCCTTCGCAGGTTCGAATCCTGCCCCCGCCACTGAGCATCATGAGGTCCGCAGCTGCCGCGCGAGCGCCTCGGCTTCGGGCGTGCTCACGAGCACCCGTCGGAGCGCCCCATGGTTGCGGACCGTGAACGAAAGCGCGGGCACACCGCGGCGCACGGCGAAGGCCTGGTCGAGACGGATGGTGCGAGCGACGTAGTAGAACCATGGCAGCCGCAGGCCGGCCTTGATGCCGGCGCTCATCACCTCGCGGAGGGGCTCCGGCACAACCTGGACGTCGCTCACGTCGGCGCGTGCCACGGTGATGTTGCCGAGCAGGCCGAGCACCTTCTCCCAGGACGCGAGCTGCACTTCGAGGGAGTCCTCGGTGAGGCGTACACGCACAGGGGAAAGCGTATTCGACCGGACATCAAGGAGCCCCGAGTGGGATCATCGATCCGACAGACCAGCCAGCAGGCAAGCTAGAAGGGAGTTCCAACCATGGAGTCCTCCAACACCCCCACGAGGGTGCTCGTGGTAGCTCATAAGACGGCCGCCACAGAGCCACTGCTAGACGCCGTGCGAGAGCGTGCGCGGCGCGGCCCGTGCGTATTCACGTTGCTCGTTCCCAACGCCACCCACGGTCTGCACAAGGTCGTCGACCCCGAGGACCAGGGCGCGGACGAGGCCGGCGCGGTGATCAAGCACGCCGTGCCACTGCTGGAAGAGGCCGCCGGGACGCACGTGGACGGAATCGTCGGCGCCCCCGACCCCGTAGTGGCGGTGCACGATGCAATTAATCTGAGGGGCTTCGACGAGGTGATCGTCTCGACCCTCCCGACGATGCTCTCGCGCTGGCTGAAGCTCGACCTTCCAAGCAAGATCTCCGGTGCCGGACTGCCCGTCACGACGGTGACCCCGGACGAGGACGCGACGAGCGCTACATCCGGCTGAGTGTGGGGGCAGACAGTTGTCTGGAGAGCTGTTGTCTGTAGATCCTTCGTCTGCGGACCGCGAAAGTTGGGGTTATGGAATCCGTGCGCACGCAATTCGCCATCAACCTTCGCCACCACCGGGAAAGAGTCGGCCTCTCTCAGGAGGCGCTCGCGGAGGTCTGTGACCTGCACCGCACGGAGATCAGCCTGCTGGAGCGTCGCAAGCGCTCGCCACGGCTCGAGACAATCGTGATCCTGGCGCGCGGGCTGGAGCTGGCCTCGCCGGGAGAGCTGCTCGAGGGGATCGGCTAGGCGCTACAGTCCGGCTCGTGCCCAGCTCAGCCGGTGTGGCTCGCGCTCGGCGCTCGCGCCTGCGCGAAGGTCACCATTCGCCGGCGTTCCTCGTCCCAGAGCTTGAAGCGGACGGCGCGCAGGCCGTCGCTCAAGGAAAGCACGGGCACCTCGTGGAAGATCGCGTTCTCGTCGTGGGTGCGCTGGAGGTTGTAGTTGGGGATGCGCGCGTTGAGGTGGTGGACATGGTGCAGGCCGATGTTGCCGGAGAAGAACTGAAGGATCCTCGGTAGCTTGAGGTAGGAGCTGCCGCGCAGCGCTGCGTCGGCGTACCTCCAGCTTCCGGCGTCCTCCCAGTAGGCGTCCTCGAACTGGTGCTGGACGTAGAAGAGCCAGATGCCGATTGACCCGGCGAGCATCACGGTCGGCGCCTGGATCAGCAGGAACTCGCTCCAGCCGATCAGCAGGCAGAGCGCAGCGACGAGCACCGCGAGGGCGATGTTCGTGCCGATCACGCTGCGGCGCAGGCGCGGGCGCGCATCGCGTGCGACCAGGCGCGGCCCGACGAGCAGCGCGACGATCGGCCCGACTCCGAACATGATCAGCGGATGGCGAAACAGCCGGTAGGCCAATCGCGATCGCGGCGTCAGCGCGTGATACTCGGCGACAGTCAACGTGTGCACGTCACCGCCGCCGCGGCGATCGAGATCGCCGGAGGTCGCGTGATGGATCGCGTGGTCGTGCCGCCAGCGAAGGAACGGCGAGTAGACGAACAGCCCGAGGACGACGCCAAGCCAGGCGTTCGCGCGCTTGGAGGGCAGGAACGAGCCATGGGAGCAATCGTGAAAGAGGATGAACGTCCGCATCAAAAAGCCCGAGGCGGGGATCGCGATGGCCAGGACGAGCAGGTAGGACACTTTCAGGGCGAGGTACATCGCGGCAGACAGCGCGAGGTAGGGCAGAACCGAGGTGGCGAGGTCAAGCACGCTGCGCCCAAGATGCGGGCGCGCGTAGGGCGCGAGGTCCTCTTGCCAGAACGGACGCTCCGAGCGGGCAGGTGCCGGCGGGGTCGTCGGCTCGACGTTGCGACGTCGGTCGTCGAGCTGGCCGCCGAGGCGCTGAGGAGGGCTCTCCAAGATCATCTCTCTTCCCGATCCGTCCCGCCGAAGAGGCGGGCACGGTTCCGTTGGCACGTCGATGGAGCATGGCAGGCGGGGCGGCCGGGACGAGAATGACCAGTTGCCGCCCGGGCTTGGCGCCATCGTGGGCGGCGATCAGGGCCGTCCGTCTCAGGCGGTGGACGCGCCTGATGAGCTTTGCGATCGCGGTCGGCTTTCGGCGTGAGAGACTGTCGCCGTGGGCGATCGTCCTCTGCTCAGAAGATTGACAGTCCGGGGCGCCCTGCGGGTTCCTGAGATCACGGTCTACTTCTGGGTGATCAAGGCCCTGTCGACCGCGATGGGCGAGGCGACGTCCGATTACAGCGTCCACGCGATCGATCCTGTGATCGCCGTCTGTCTGGGGTTCATCGGGTTCGTCGTGGCCCTGTCCTTGCAGTTCTGGGTGCGGCGTTACATCGCGTGGACGTACTGGCTGGCTGTGGTCGGGGTCGGCGTGTTCGGCACGATGGCCGCCGACGTGCTCCACGTCGGCTTCGGCGTCCCCTACGCGGTGTCGAGCGTGCTCTACGGCCTGGTGCTGGCGGCGGTGTTCATCAGCTGGCAGAAGACCGAGAGGACGCTCTCGTTCCACACGATCGACACGCCCCGTCGCGAGGCGTTCTACTGGGCCGCGGTCGTGGCGACGTTCGCGATGGGCACGGCGCTCGGAGACTTGACGGCGGTGACCTTCAACTTGGGGTACTTCGCCTCCGGCTTGCTGTTCGGGGCGGTGATCGCAATTCCCGCCGTCGGCTACTGGCGCTTTGGCTGGAATGCGATCTTCTCCTTCTGGTTCGCCTATGTCGCCACTCGACCCCTCGGCGCGTCGTTCGCCGACTGGATGAGCAAGCCCAAGAGCGTCGGCGGACTCGACTGGGGCGACGGGACCGTCGCGCTGGCGCTGACGATCCTGATCTTCTTCCTGGTCGCCTTTCTGGCGATCACCCGCCGGGACGTACAGAGCGCCGGCCAGCGCGTCCCCCGCGTCGGTACGTGACTCCATGATGATCGAACGCGTACCTCGGTAGCTCTGCTCGAGCTTGGTCCAGCTCTGCTCGAGCTTGGTCCGCTAGACGCGAGAGATAAGTCGGTCACAGCTTTTGGCGTGGCTCCAATATGTCTGTGATGCATTCACGAGACTTGTCGAGGTGCTCGGATGAGGAGTTGTTGCGGATCGGGTTGGAGGATGCGCAGGCGCTTGGCGTGTTCTATGACCGCTACGAGGATCCGCTGCTCCTCTTCTTTCGGCGGGCGTTGGGGCGGGCCGATCTCGCGGCGGATCTCACGGCCGAGGTTTTCGCGGCGGCCTTGGGTTCCCTTGGCCAGTTTCGCCCGGAGCTGGGCAGCGCGCGAGCATGGCTGTTTGGCATCGCGCGTCACGAGCTCGCGCAGACCTGGAGGCGCCGGCGGGTCGAGGCTGAGGCGAGGAGGCGAATGGGTATGGAGCGGATCGTGCTGAGCGATGAGGATCTGCAACAGATCGATGAGCTCGCCTCGGACGAGTCGCTGAGACTGCTGGAGGAGATCCCCGACGACCAGCGCACCGCGGTGGTCGGCCGGGTTCTGGAGGAGCGTGACTACGCCGAGCTCGCGGTGGAGCTTGAATGTTCAGAGATGGTGGTCCGTCAGCGCGTCAGCCGTGGGCTGCGCGCGTTGCGCTCGAAGCTGGGAGGCGCGCAGTGAGCCGGCTGCCGCAGCTACGCGCGACGTTCTTGGATGCGGCCGAGCGCCGGAAGAGCGCCCCTTCGCCGGTCGCCCGTGGGCGTAAGCGGCCACTGCGCCTGATCGTGGTGGCGGCGCTGGTGCTGTTGCTGTTGGCGGCAGCCGCCCTCGCGGCGAGCGGGGTGCTTCGCACGGGTTCGCCGGTGCGCCCGTCACGGCTGACGCCGACGGTCGGCCTCGGCGTGCCCGCTCGGGGCGGCTCCCGGGTGCTTGGCGTGAGCTTCGCCGACCCGGCGGGCGGCCCACGTTGGGGGATGCGGATCGTCCACACCACCAGAGACCTGGTTTGCATTCAGGTCGGACGGCTATACCACGGAGCGCTCGGCGTGCTCGGTCTCGATGGAGCATTCCATGACGACGGCCAGTTTCATCCGTTGCCACCGGATACGATCGGCCGTCAGCCCGGCGCCACGAGCTGCCAGCCGGAAGCCGATCGGGTGAGTCTTGAAGTGTCCGGAACCCCCGAAAGCGGCCTGATGCCCGAGTCCGGCAACCTGGGGGTGCTCTCCCGGGACCGATGGGTCTCCTACGGACTGCTCGGCCCCGACGCCGTGAGCATCACATACAGCTATCGAGGCACGTCTCACACGGTTCCCGTCGAACCCGGCACCGGTGCGTACCTGATCGTGCTGCCCGGGATCGAGCCCGGTGCGAATCGGCGCAACGGCGTTACATCCGGAGGCAGCAGCGGCACCAGCCGTCCAGGACCAGGAGGACCATTGCCCAACCCTGCCGGGGCGCTCACCGCGATCACCTACCGGCTGGACAGCACGACCTGCCAGGACAGTATCGATGCGCGGGCGTCGAACCCATGCCCACGCCCCCGGCAGTCTCCCCGGGCGTTTCTGCCGCCGTCGGTGGACCTTCATCGCGCGATCCAAGTGCGGTTGCGGCGCGCGAACGCCCCGGGAGGGTTCAAGGCCATCGTGACCTTCACAGCACCTTACGCGGTTCCGAACGCCCTAAGCGGCTACTCCATCGCAAGCCCGACACCATGCCATGAAGGAACCACAGTCGACCCGATCGACCGCGACATCAAAGCCGGCGCGACAGTCACCGTCACCCTGGAAGCCGTGTTCGCCAACGCGTGCGGGCCCAGCGTCATTCTCGAAGTGCTCTACAGCCAGCGAGGAGCAGCACCGGTCCCGGGCCCCGACACGGTCCTCGTGGGACGCATCACCGTCAAACGACCCCGATAGCGCCACGCTCTCGATCCAACGTGCCAGGCGCCGAGCGGCCGCAGCCCTACCAGATCGTCGCTACCCCGTATGCCGCGAACGCCGGGTCGCGGGTGACGATCGGCGCCCGCTCGCTGAGCGCCTGCGCGGCGAGCAGCCGATCGAAGGGGTCCCTGTGGGGCTTACCGGCCAGCTGAGGAAATGGGAGCCCCTGGAGTCGTGTCGCATGTGCCCAGTCGATTGCGAGCAGGCCGAAGCCGTCCGCTTGCGCCTGCTCGGGCCAGTCCTCGTCGAGCTCCAGCTTGCCCAACGAGCGCTTGACGGCGATCTCGACGAGCGTGCCGGCGCCGAGCAGAGGGTCCTCGGCCGCCTCGATAGTCTTGCGCGCGGTCGTGGACAGGCGCCGGTCCGCGCCCAGCCACCACAGCAGCGCGTGCGCGTCCACAAGCAGGCGCATCAGTCGACGATGCCAAGCGCGCGCGCTACGTCCTCGGGCCACTCGTCGAAGTCCTCGGGCACGCGCACACGACCGCGCATCCGTCCGGGCTTGCGTTTCGCTCCGGCCTCCCCAGCCACGATCGGTACCAGACGAACGACCGGACGGCGCCCACGGCTGAGAACGATCTCCTCGCCCTCCTCGGCCATGTGCACGAGCTTCGAGAGCTGGGTCTTGGCTTCGCCGATGCCATAGGTGGTGGACATACCATCAACGTAGCGAACTTGGCCAAGTTGGTCAAGTTGCTTTTAAAGGGCGCCCTCCGTTGTCGGCGCGTAGATGCCACACCCGCTGGAACGCATGCTTACTGTGAGGGAATCCGCTTGGGAGCGTATCTGACTAACAAGAAGACACACAAGCGCGAATCGAACCCGCACTGGGTGTGGATCCAGTATTACCTGATCAGGATGGAACGCCCACGTGGGATCTATCGGATCTATGAAAAGAAGACGGCAGGGAAGGACTGAGGACGTCTGCTTCGAGGACCGAACTCACCGACATGGCGCAGCGCAACCTCGCCGCTTCGGCTGTGTTGAAGATCGTGTGAGCACGATCGGTATAGGTTCCGGGCGCTTGCTAACCGCGCAGGCACTGATGGTGCTCGGTGTGATGATGTGGCCAGCGGTCTGCGCCGCCCGCGTCGGAACGCTGCAGCCGCTTGCGACGGGCACCACAGCGTTTCAGAGCGACGGGGCCGAGTACGCCGCCTGGCAGGTTGCCGGCAGCCCGGCGATCACGGTGCTGGACGGTCGCGACGGACACGAGCGCCTCGTCACGCCACCGGCCGGCTGTAGACTGATGAGACAGGGAATACTGGGTGAAATCAGCACGGGCGCCGCTCGCTTCATGCTCGAATGTGGGTCTGGGCGACAGGCGGTACTCGATGCGCGCAGCGGCGTGGCGGTCGACCTCTCGCACGGCGCCGGCGCACACTACGATTGGATCAGCACAGGCAGCCGGTACGCGGAGAGTCGGCGCACCTGTGGCAATGGCGAGTGCGTCGCCTTGGAGGATCTGCGCACTGGCGCCGTGTCGTTGCGGCGACACGTTGCGCTCTATGACCTGAACCGTTCCGGCGCGCCCGTGTCCGCGGTGTGCGGCGCGTTGCGTCGCCGCCTGGCGAGCGCGCTCGGGATCGCCGAACCCGGCTATTTCGCGTTCGCCGACGGCGTGCTTGCGCTCCCCACCAAGAGCGACGAAGGCGTCGAACTGCTCCGTTGCAAGGGGAAGCCGCGGATCCTTCAAAAGCGCGTGATGCCGCGGGACTTCCAACTCGGGTCGGGCATCCTGACGTGGGACACCGGCTACCCGCTGCGCGAGTCAGCACCCGAAGAAGCACTGTCCGGGCCAGCGAGACTGATCAGCTACCGCCTCGTTGATGGCAGCCGTCACGAATGGGGCCTACCGAGCATCGCGGTGTCAGGGATCGGAGACGGCCCGCAGCCCTTCGGCTACTCCGCTCATGCCGGCGACCCCGTGTTCTGGATCGCCGCCACGTCAGCCTTCGGCGGCGAGACTGGCGCGACGCTGGACCAGGCGACGATCTACGCCGCACGGCTCTGAGCGTCCACTCGCCGTGCGGGGTTCGCGAACGAGACGGGCCGTCAATTACCCACCCAGACACGCCGTGGCGAAGTTTCGGCCAAGCGCCTATCAGAGCCATCGCCACACCAAACTGGGCGTGGCGGTGTTAGCACAGGCATGCGGGCGCACGCCACGATGCCAAAGCCGCGACGGCGGCGCTTGACGGCAACCGTCGTAGGGCTCGTGGTGATGTGCTTGGCGCTGCCCTCGGCGGCGAGCGCTACGAGCGCAGTTCCCCTCCGACGACTCGTAGCAAGCACGGTCGCGTTCGCCAGCGACGGCAGCCGCTACGTGGCCTGGCAGACTCGGACGGGGGCGCCCGTCGTCGTGTTCGATACCCGGACAGGAGCGCAGCGGCGGCTGGGCCTGCCGGATGGCTGCGAGCTGGCAAACGAAGAAGAACGCACACGTGGGCGGGACGCTGCGGCGGGACGCTTCCTGCTGAACTGTCGGGGTGGGCGTTCTCTGGAAAGCGCGCTACTCAACGGCCGCGACGGGACGATCATACGACTCCCGAACGCGGCGGACTGGACGGCCGTCGGGACGCGGTATGTCCTCGGGGTTAGCGAAGCGAGTACCTGCGTACAGTCGCGCAGTGAACAGGCTATCGGGGAAGAGCATGGGTTGCCGTGTCTCGCACTCTACGACCTGGCGAGCGGTGAGGTGTCCTATAGGCCGCCCTCGCTGTGGCCCGATATTGATGAGGCCGGTGCTCCGCCGATCTGTCCCAGTCTGCGCGCGAAAGTGATCGCAGAAGAGCTCATCGGCGGCGTCGAGCGCGAATTTGACTACAACGCTGGTTGGTTCGCGAGGCCCGCCAAGCATCGGCGATACATAGAAGTAAATCGCTGCAACGGCCGTCGTACGACCCTCGCAGCCCACAGCGACGAGTCCGAGAATTTCGATCTGCGCGGCGGATGGCTCACCTGGGACACAGGTCATCCGAGCGGGGAATTGGAGCGCGAAGGAGAAGGCACGAACACAGGGTCCTTGGCGGCCTACGATCTGTTTAGTCATCGGTTGACAAGGTGGACGCTGCCGCGTCTCTCGGTCAGAGAAACGGACAGGGGGTTTTCCATCGTTGGCATTCTCGGCTACTCGACGCACACGGCGAACATGGTGTTCTGGATCGCCACGACGGCGGGCGCAGTGACGGGAGCGGGAGTAGAAGTCAAGTCATCCGCGGTATACGCGGCGTCCACTCGTTGAAGGTCCGAGGGGTTGCAACATGAGCGCGACTTCGAGAGCCGAGTGGTGCTGACTCCTAGAATCAGGCCAGCGGCGTGGATGTCCAGGGACCGCATCGGACGGTTGATCCGGGGTTTACCACCATCATGACGGCAGGATCGAGACAACGAATGATGGTCGCCTCTGGCGCGACGACTTGCTCTGGGCGCCACCTGCGCTGGCTGGCGACGCTTGCCCTTGTCCTCATCATGCTCGGCGGCGGTGGGTCCCGGGCGATGGCCTCGCCGATGCGGCAGCTCGCGAGGAGCACGACGAGCTTCGCGACCGATGGCGTTCGCTACGCCGCATGGCAGCACGAACCCGTGAGCCCGATCGTCGTCTTCGACACATACACCGGCTCGCGTCGAGAGATCAAGGCGCCCGGATGTGTCCTCGAGAACGAAGCCCCGCGAGAGGACCCCGAAGTGATCGCGGGAGGCGGACGGTTCCTCCTCTCGTGCTACAAGGACCTACGAAACGGCTGTTTCTTCGCGATCTATCGCCACCTGCTGCGCTGCGGAGAAAAACTCGAAGAAGAAACGACCAGCGAAAAAGAATCGCGACAGCAGGTGCAGCGCCTGCTCAACGCACGAACACGCACGACCATTCTGTTGCCGGAAGGGTGGGACTGGACTCGCGTGGACGCACGCTCGGTCGAAGCCACCGCAGAATTCCGGCCATCGGCCTGCCGTGCCTTGTATTCCATCGCCACGGGGATGCTCACCGTCAGTTCAAGCCCTCAGATCTGCGCACGCGTCGACCATCCCGGCGTAATCGAACCGGTCTGCCGGGCGTTGCGCGCCAAGCTACTCAAGGCTAAAGCAAGCGGCAGCGAATTCGTCTATCAAGGCGGCCTCCTCGTTCGGCTTACACACAACTATCGAAACGTGCAGCTCGAACGCTGCCACGGCCACCCAATTATTCTTCCAGGCCCGAGCGAACCGACCAGACACATCGTGCTCGTAGGCCCCGAAGGCCATCACACCACGGAACCTCAAAGCGGAGGAGAACCGAACAAATTCGACCTGCGCGATGGGCTCCTCACCTGGAGCACCAGCCATGACCCCACCACCTTTGACGAATTCACTGAGGCCATCGAATACGGCACACTGACGAGCTACGAGCTCGCAAGCGGCAGGCGCCGGACCTGGAAGCTCCCCGACATTCCGCTCTACACCGGGGCGGAGCCCCCTCCCAGCGGCGTGTTCGGCTACTCGGCCCACACCGTGAACACCGTCTTCTGGATCGCCGCCAGAGACATGACCGGTGGGGAGGCCGGCCTCTGCTGCGTCGAAACGTCATACCTCTACGCCGCACGGTTCTAGACGACCTACGAGAGAACCGATGGCTATCAAAGACCTAGTCCAAGTGCGTATAGATGCAGTGCTACCGCAGGGTAAGCCTATTATTAGATCCCCATCAGCGCATTGCTGTTTGGCTGCTTGGTGGCATTAATTCAATCAAGCTTCCTGCGGTCGGGCAACACCAGAACGGCGATCAGAGGCACGACCCAGCTCACTATAAGCGAGGCCAAGAGATAGACAGTGAAGCTGCGCTGGCCGGCCCCCGTTTTTTGGTCCACCGCGTGTGAGGGCTGGTGGATAGAAGTAAGGGGAGGGTAGCTGGGGGTTCGGTCGGGTCGGGCGGAGCGGAGGCCCTTGGGCCGTAGCGGAGCACGATCCGACCGGCGCGTTCCCTCGCCGGGGGGGTCATGCCGCTTTGCGGCCGGTGGCGCTGGGAGTGCATTGGGCGGCGAAGGTAGCCGGG
>Ga0209483_1001729_pt1 | contig 16243 bp, 10 predicted proteins | sample NGEPerA_FD_184508 | JGI IMG/M metagenome (GOLD analysis project Ga0209483, IMG submission 184508) | Arctic peat soil microbial communities from the Barrow Environmental Observatory site, Barrow, Alaska, USA - NGEE PermafrostL2-A... | ecosystem: Environmental > Terrestrial > Soil > Wetlands >... | reverse complement strand
CCCGGCTGCCCCCCTGTCGGGCCCCCGGCTCGCTACGCTTGGCTGTGCGCGGTTCCGGCGGAAGACCCACCACCCGGTTGGTCGAGTGCAGGGCCATCGACCTGTACCTCCCATGAGCGATCCCAGCGACACCACCCCAGAAACCACACCAGACACCGCCCCCGGCACTGGGGCCGGCCGCACGGCCGATCCTGCCGGTGCGCCACGTCATCGCCACAGTCACAGCCACAGCAAGCCCCCCATGAGCCGCCGCCGGTTCCTCGGCTGGGCCGCGGGTGGCGCACTGGCCGCCGCGGCAGCCGTGGCCATCGTCGAGGAGGCCGACTCCGGGCCGTCGCACACCGAGGCCACCCTCCGGCGTCCTCCTGGGACGACCTCGACCACGACGACCGCCACGACCCGACCGGTCGTGGCGGAGCAGAGCGTCGTCCAAGGTGTCTCACTCCCCACCTCCCCGGCGATCATCGCCGAGAACACCCGGCAGGGAGACGCCTGGTGGGTGACCACCCCGCAGTCCGCCGGCGACATCGAGGGATTCGCCGACAAGGTGAGCGCCCAGATCGGCGACATCGTCACCCTCCGCGTCAACACCAAGGCCGCCACGTTTCACGTCGAGGCCTACCGCATGGGCTACTACCAGGGGATCGGCGCCCGCCGTGTGTGGCACTCGGCGGAGGTCCCGGGTGTCCGACAGGCCCCACCGACCCTGATCGCCCCCACCAACACGGTCGAGTGCCGGTGGGCCTCCTCGATCCATGTGGCGGTCGACCCCACCTGGCCGCCGGGTGCCTACCTGCTGAAGCTGGTCGGGGTGACCGGCGAGCAGGCCTTCGTGCCGCTGTGCGTGCGCGACGACGCCTCCGGATCGGCCTTCCTCGTCCAGCACGGTGTCACCACCTGGCAGGCCTACAACCGGTGGGGCGGCTACTCGCTCTACTACGGCAACAGGGGTGGGGCGCTGACCTTCACGCAGAACTCGGCCGGGGGCTCGTACGACAACCGGGCCCGCATCGTCTCGTTCGACCGTCCCTACAGCCACGACTGGGCGTCAGGGGCCACCGACTTCGTCGGCAACGAGTTTCCGCTGATCTTCCAGGCCGAGCAGCTCGGCCTCGACGTCAGCTACTGGACAGACGTCGACCTGCACGAGCGGCCGACCTTGCTGGCCAATCATCGGGCCCTGCTCTCCCTCGGACACGACGAGTACTGGTCGGCAGCCATGCGTACCGGTGCCGAGACGGCCCTCCACCAAGGGCTCAACATCGCCTTCCTCGGCGCCAACGCCTGCTACCGGCAGATCCGCATGGAGCCGTCGCCGGTCGGGCCCGACCGTCACGTCGTCTGCTACAAGTCGGCAGCCGAGGACCCGATGACGGGCAAGGACAATGCCCAGGTGACGGTCAACTGGGATCAGCCGCCGGTGTCGAACCCCGAGTCGTCGCTGACCGGGGGGATGTACCAGGACGTCGACGGTGACGCCGACATCGTCGTGCACGACCCGACCTCGTGGGCGCTGGCGGGCACCGGCCTGACGGCCGGCCAACACCTCCCCAAGGCCATGCAGGGAGAGTTCGACCGCTACGTGCCCGGCGGGGTGGCACCAACCAACGTCGACATCATCACTCACTCGGTCATCCCCAACCGGCACGGCAACTACTCGGACATGACGTGGTTCACGGCGGCCGGTGGCGGTGGGGTGCTCGATGCAGGAAACGCGTCATGGGTCGGCCAACTCGCCGACGCACCGTTGATCCCGTCCAATGTCCTGCAGGGCCCCGTACCCGGAGTGACCGAGCACCTGCTGCGGATCATGATGAACGTCTATTCGGTACTGGGTACCACACCGGCCAGCATCACCCACCCGTCGACGGGCAACTGGCGATCGGCCTACCCGTAGGCGGATGGCCGGCAGGCCACCCGTTCCGTGCCCGGGCGTGCCGCAGCCCGGAACGCAGCCGCGACCCGGGCCGGCGATAGCGTCCGACACCCCGGAGCAGGACCGGCCTGATGGCCGGGCCCGATCCGTGCGTCGGCTGGCCGTGCGACTCAGTCGCTCAACGTGATCGGCTCGTCGTCGAGCAGCAGGTCGTCGATCGGCGGCAGGTGCTCGCCCGCCGCCTCGGCGGCCTTGGCCGCGTTCTGGGCGGCCAGGTGCTCGCGGATGCGCTCGTCGACCTCAGCCATGAGCTGGGGGTTCTCGGTCAGGAAGCTCTTGACGTTCTCGCGACCCTGGCCGAGCTGCTCGCCCTCGTAGGTGAACCAGGCTCCGGACTTCTTGATGAAGCCCAGCTCCACGCCGACATCGAGCAGTGACCCCTCCCGACTGATGCCCTTGCCGAAGGAGATGTCGAACTCGGCCTGTTTGAACGGCGGGGAGCACTTGTTCTTCACGACCTTGACCCGGGTGCGGTTGCCGACCTGTTCGGCGCCGTCCTTGATGGTCTCGATGCGCCGGATGTCGAGGCGAATCGACGAGTAGAACTTGAGCGCCCGACCGCCGGGGGTCACCTCGGGTGACCCGTACATGACGCCGATCTTCTCGCGCAGCTGGTTGATGAAGATGGCGATGGTGCGGGACTTCGACAGCGTGCCGGTGATCTTGCGCAGCGCCTGGGACATGAGCCGGGCCTGCAGCCCGACGTGGGAGTCCCCCATCTCCCCCTCGATCTCGGCACGGGGGGTCAGTGCGGCCACCGAGTCGATGACCAGGACGTCGAGCGCCCCCGACCGGATCAACATGTCGGCGATCTCGAGGGCCTGCTCGCCCGTGTCGGGCTGGGAGATCAGCAGGTCGTCGATGTTGACTCCGATGGCCTTGGCGTAGACGGGGTCCATGGCGTGTTCGGCGTCGATGTAGGCGCAGATGCCGCCATTGCGCTGGGCCTCGGCCACCACGTGCATGGCGAGGGTCGACTTACCCGACGATTCGGGCCCGAAGATCTCGACGACCCGGCCCCGGGGGAGGCCACCGATGCCGAGTGCGAGGTCGAGGGCGAGTGCCCCGGTGGGGATCGACTCGATGTTCATGTGGAGGTTCTCCCCCATCCGCATGATCGAGCCCTTACCGAACTGCTTCTCGATCTGCCCCAGGGCCATGTCGAGTGCCTTGTCACGTTCCATGTCTTGTCTGCTTCTCCTCGGTGCTGTCGTTCACTGGACCCGGCCGACCGTACGGAAGGGGTGTGACGCCCATCCCCCGAGGGGTCCCGATCCCCGCTGGAGGCGGTCCGGCCCTTCCGCCGGTACGGCGGTTGACTGCGGTGCGACACGGTCACTCTAGACCCGAACGCATGTTCGATGTTGGATCCTCGGCCCGTCCGTGGACCCCTCCCGGCCGCAGTAGCGTCGCACCGATGCCGGACGACGAATCCACCGACCCAGAGGCCTCCGGACCGGGCGCCGGCGACGACGGGACGACCCCTCCCGACGACCCGGGGGCGCCGGCCATCCTCTCCCGCAAGGAGCTCCGCGACCAACACGGTGGCGGCTCCCGCACGAAGTGGTACGTCCTCGGCGGCGTCGCCGTCGTCCTGCTCGGCACCATCCTCGGCGTCCTGCTCACCCAGGGCACGGCGGCCAAGAAGGCGGCCCCGACCACCACGACCACCCGTCCGGCCACCCCGCTGATCACCTGCCCGCTGACCGGCACCCCGGCACCCGGCGGCACCGTCCCGGCCCGTCCGGCACTGGCCGTCAAGATCGGCAACTACACCGACGACCGCCCGTCGGCCGGTCTCAACCAGGCCGACATCGTAGTCGAGGAACCGGTCGAGGGCTCCTACACCCGCCTGGTCGCCGTCTTCCACTGCCAGGGCGCCGCCCTGGTCGGCGACCTGCGCTCGGCCCGGCAGCCCGACGTGGCCATCCTGTCGCCGCTCTCCAACCCGATCTTCCTGCACGCCGGCGGCATCGACCCCGTGCTCGGCCTGCTGGCAGACGCTCCCATCCAGGACAAGAACATCCTCCAGGGCGGGTTCGGCTCGGTGACCATCCATCCCTCCGGTCGCTACGCCCCGTACGCCACGTTCACCGCCACCGCGCCGGCGTGGGCCCTCAACCCGGGTGACGTAACGCCGCCGGCCCCGATCTTCGCCTACTCGGCCGTCCCGCCGGTCGGGTCGGTGCTCGGGTCGGGGATCGCCGTGCACATCCCCTTCTCGTCCACGTCCGATGTGACCTGGACCTGGAATCCGGCCACATCCTCCTACCTCCGCTCCTATGCCGGTGTGTCCGACAAACTGCTCGACGGCAGCCAGACAGCCACCAAGAACGTGGTCATCCTCACCGTCCCCACCTTCATCGGCCCGTGGTACGAGAACAGCGAGGGGGGCCGCGAGGTGGAAGTGACGGCCACCGGCTCCGGCCCCCTGGTGGTGCTGCGCAACGGCATCGCCATCACCGGGACGTGGACCCGGCCGGACCTCACCGGGCCGACCGCCCTCGTGGCGTCCGACGGCACCCCGATCACGCTCCAGCCCGGGAACACGTGGGAGGAGCTCGCCCCGCAGGGTGTCCCGGTGACGACCACCGCCGCCCCCGTGCGGCCACCGACCACGGGCGCACCGGACAAGCAGACCACCACCACGACCAAGCCCTCATCCTGAGCGGCACACGAAGCGCCCACCGCCTCGACTAGGTGGTGAGTGACCGTCGGAGGAAGTCCAGTGCGGCGATCGTCGCGTACTGGCGCACGCGGGCCCGGTCACCCGGGACGGCGAACCCGACGGCCTCGGTCTCGCGGCCAGGTCGGGCCAGCCCCACGAAGACGGTGCCCACCGGCTGGCCGTCCTGCTCGGTCGGGCCGGCCACCCCGGTCACCGACAGTCCGATGTCGGCCCCCAGAACCCGCTGCGCACCCTCGGCCATGGCCCGGGCCGCGTCCTCCGACACGACCGGTCCCTCGGGAACACCCAGGAAGTCGAATTTCACCTCGGACGCATAGCTGACCACAGAGCCACGAAACCACGAACTGGCCCCCGGGACGTTGACCAGCCGGGAGGCGGCCAGGCCGCCGGTGAGCGACTCGGCCAGCCCGAGGGACAGGCCGTTCGTAGTCAGCACCTTGGCCACTGCATCCTCGATCGCCTCGTCGTCGATGCCGAACACGACGTCGCCGGCAGCCGAAGCCAGCACCGTCCGGATGGCGGCCTCGTGGTCGTCGAGCGCGGCGGCGGCCGCCCGTCCATCGACCGAGCGGACGGTGACCCGAATCTTGATGCCCTCGATCCCGCTGGCCAGGAAGGCGATGGTGGCGGTGCCGCCGCTCCCGTCGGCCGCCGCCTGGTCGTCGAGGCCGTCGATGTAGGGCCCGAGCGTCTCGGCCAGGCCGGACTCGCTCATCCCCCAGGTGCGGATGACGCGGCTGGCGATGGTCCCCGACGACTCACCCCGATCGGACATCCGCTGCACCAGGTCCGGGGCGATGGCCCGCTCGAACATGTCGGCCATCTCGTAGGGGACCCCGGGAACCGCGTAGACCACCTTGTGGCCGACCGGGCAGACGAGGCCGGGCGCGGTGCCCTTGGTCTGGGGGATCAGCGTCGCCCCATCGGGAACGTCGGCTTGGCGAAGGTTCGAGTCCGGCATCTCCCGACCCCGACTGGCGAACATGGTACGGATCCTCCCCACCACCTCCTCGTCGCGGCGGAGGGGGACGTTCATCACCTCGGCCAGTGCCTCCCGGGTGATGTCGTCGTGGGTCGGCCCGAGGCCGCCGCACACGATGACCCCGTCGCTGCGGGCCAGGGCGGTCCGGAAGGCCAGCACGATCCGCTCGTGGTTGTCCCCCACCGCCTGGTGGAAGTGGGAGGCCACGCCCAGGGCGGCCAGGTGCTCACCCAGCCACTGCGCGTTGGTGTCGGCGATCTGTCCGAGCAGGAGCTCGGTGCCGACGGCGACGATCTCGACGCGCACGTGCGGTCAGCCCGCCCCGCCGGCGGCATCGGTGGCGGCCCGGTCGATCACGCCCGCATCGGGCGCGTCGACGCCTGCCGAGGCGGCCTGGCGTCCGTCGACGTAGTACTGCACACCGGTGAACACGGTCAGGAAGGCGGCCACCCACATGGCGCTGTTGAGGAGCGTCCAGTGTCCGGCCAGGGGCGGGGCCAGGCACATCCCGATGGAGATGTCCTGGACCAGGGTCTTGAATTTGGCCGAGTTCCGCGCCGGGATGGAGATCCCGTGGCGGCCCGCCACCGCGCGGTAGACGCTCATGGCAACCTCACGCACGGCGATGACCGCCACCGGGAGCCACCAGATGATCCCCTTGGCCACGAGCGCGATCAGGGCGCCGAGCACCACCGCCTTGTCGGCCAGCGGGTCGAGGAAGGCCCCCGAGCGAGTAGTGCCCTGCTTACGGGCCACCCACCCGTCGATGCCGTCGGACATGGCCAGCAGCCCGCCGAACACGAACGTGAGCCAGCTGGCGCCCCACAGCATGATCATGACGATCAACACCGGGGTGGCCAGGAGGCGCAGCACGGTGATGGCGTTGGCCGGGGTGAGCAGGGCCGAGGGCCCGAACGTGGTAGCCCGCGGCGCAGGGGTGACTGCACCGGTGGCCGGGATGCCCGGCCCCAGGGCGCCGTCACTCACGCCCGACCTCCGGTACCGGCGACAGCCAGCCCGAGGCCCGTCGTCCCGACCACCTCGGCCGTCAGGTCGGGGCCGTCGGCGTCAGTCACGACGACCTCGACGAATGAACCGACCGCCAGGTGGTCCGGAACGGTGACGATCCCGTCGATCTCGGGCGCCTCGCGGTAGGTGCGAGCCTCGCCCGGCACATCGACCAGCACCTCCACCGACGCGCCGATCAGCTCCTCGCGCTTGGCCGCGGTGATGGCGTCCTGGAGCTCCGTGCACTCGCGGATGCGCTCGGTGACCAGCGTCTCGGGCACCTGGCCGTCGAGGCCCGCGGCGTACGTGCCGGCCTCGTTGCTGAAGGGGAAGAACCCGACCCAGTCGAGCCGGGCCTCCTCGATCCAGGCCAGCAGCCGGTCATGGTCCTCCTCGGTCTCGCCCGGGTACCCCACGATGAACGAGGAGCGGAACGCGGCAGTCGACTCGGACGAACGGATGGACCGGATCCGGTCGAGGAAGCGCTCGCCCTCCCCCCACCGGCGCATGCGCTTGAGCAGGGGACGGGACACGTGTTGGAGGGAGAGGTCGAAGTACGGCACGCCGGTGGCCAGTATGGCCTCGACCAGGGCGTCGTCGAGGGTGGACGGGTAGAGGTAGAGGAGCCGGGTCCAGCGGACCCGCTCGCTTACCGCCGCCACCAACTCAACGATCGGGCGATTGCCCCCGACGGCCGGCCCATCGATCCGGGGCTCGGTGCGACCGGTCGAGCGGTCGAGCGCGAACGACGAGAGGTCCTGGGCCACCAGCACCACTTCGGACAGGGTGCCCGTAGCCGCGCCGAGCTGATCGACCTCGTCGAGGATCGAGGCCACGGTGCGCGACCGTTGCTTGCCCCGGAAGGACGGGATGGCGCAGAAGCCACAGTTGCGGTCGCACCCCTCGGCCACCTTCACGTACGACCACGGGGCCGTGGCGTGGGGCCTGGGCAGGTTCAACAGGTCGAAGGCCGGCACCGGGACCTCGGGCTTGCGCCCGAGCACGACCGGCGTGGGCCCGGCTCCGGCCGGTGTCCCGGTCAGCGACGCCCCGAACGGAGCCACCAGGTCGACCTCGGGGAGCGCCTCGGCGAGTTCCTCGCCGTAGCGCTCGGCCATGCAGCCGGTGACCACCAGCCTGGCCCCGTCCCGCCGGACGTCGGCGAGGGTCAGCACCGTGTCAATCGACTCCTGGCGGGCCGCCTCGATGAACGCGCAGGTGTTGACTACCACCAGGTCGGCCTCCTCGGGGGAGTCAGCCGCCACGAAGCCGTCCCCGGCGAGCGTCCCGACCAATTTGTCCGAGTCGACCTGGTTCTTCGGGCAGCCCAAGGTCTCGATCCAGTACCGCTCGGCCACCGGTCCAATCTACCGGGGTCCGGGCGCGTCGGCGCTGCAGGTCACCGGCGCGGCACGGGCCCCTCCCGGAAGAAGGGCCCGTACGACACAGCGGAGAGGGAGGGATTTGAACCCTCGGACCCAGTTACCCAGGTCAAAGCATTAGCAGTGCTTCCGATTCGGCCGCTCTCGCACCTCTCCTCGTCCCCCCGTCCGGATCCCATCCTCATCGGTCGGGCCGTCCGGGTTCGTGCCGGACAAGGGTACAGGATCACTTCCGCCCCATGTCCCGGCCCGATCCCCCATCGGGGAACCGGCGTCGACGGGTGGCACCACGTGTTGCCGCACCACTTGTTGTATCCCCGGGGGTGCGATGCGATACTCGCCGCGTTCGGGCACACGGATGCCGGAGCGGACGACGGATCGGGGAACCCCGGGTCGGGAGCCCGGCGGGAGAGCGGGGATCATGGCCACGGATGCGGCTCGGACGAAGGTGGCGGTCGTCGGCGGTGGTGTGGGCGGCCTGGTGACCGCCTTCTGGTTGACGAGCTCGCCCGAGTTGCGCCTGGAGTACGAGGTGACCGTCCACCAGATGGGGTGGCGCCTCGGGGGCAAGGGGGCGAGCGGCCGCAACGGCGCACTCGGCCAACGCATCGAGGAGCACGGCCTCCACATCTGGTTCGGCTTCTACGACAACGCGTTCTACACGATGCGCACCTGTTTCGAGCAGCTCGAGGACATCGCACCCCGGCCACCCGGATGCCCGATCCGGACGATCGAGGAGGCCTTCACCCCGAACCCGACCATCGGCCTCTACGAGCTGTACGACGGCAAGTGGGTCGCCCACGGGTTCAACCCCCCGGCACGGCACCCCATGGTCCCCCGTGAGCTCGGGACCATGGGGCCGCTCCCGTCGTTGTGGCACATCGCGGCCAACGTGCTGGCCTGGACGATCGACACCTGGACGGGCCTGCACAAAGAGCTCGGACTCACCACCCACCAGCTGCCCCACCAGCCGATCCACCGATTCGTCGGGTTGGCCGACCACTTCCATGTGGACCTCGACGAGTTCGACATCGGCGTGCGGGCCCACCTCGACGGGTGGATCCAGGACGTGGCGGACGCCATCGGGGACTACGTCGTCGAGAATCCAGTGGCCGGAGCGTTCGCCGACCTCCTGAAGAAGCTGGTGATCGACCCGCTCGTGGCGTTCAAGCGGGAGCTGTGGGAGCACGTGGTGCAGTCGCGCTGCGGCGACCCGCGCCTGCGCGTGTTCTTCACGACCCTCGACACCATGCTCAGCGTGCTGGTCGGTGTGCTCGACGAGGGCGTCGTGACCCAGGGCTTCCTCTCGGTCGACGACCAGGAGCTGACCTCGTTCCTGGCCAAGCACGGGGCCACGCCGTTCACCCTGGACCTCACCCACTCCCCGTTCCTCCGCGGCTGGTATGACGCGGCTTTCGCCTACGACGGCTCCGTCGATCCGCCGAAGCCGAACCTGGCGGCGGGCACCGGGATCCACGGCATCCTGCGCCTCATCGGCTCCTACCGGCAGTACATCGCCTACAAGATGGAGGCGGGCATGGGCGACACCGTCTTCGCCCCGCTCTACGAGCTTCTGGCGGCGCGGGGGGTCCACTTCGCGTTCTTCCATCAGGTCACCGGGCTCGACCTCGGTGACGCATCGGGCGACGGTGGCATTGCCGCCATCCGGGTCACCCGTCAAGCGGAGGTGCGCGGGGGCGGGGAGTACCAGCTGCTCATCGACGTGGCCGACCTCCCCTGTTGGCCGAGCGAGCCGCTCTGGGCGCAGTTGGTCGACGGCGAGCAACTCGCTCGCGAGGAGGTGGCGTCGAGCACGGCGGGAGTGCGGGGTCGCCGACGAAGCTCGTCCTACGTCGCGGCGAGGACTTCGATCTCGTCGTGCTCGCCGTTCCGCCGGCCGCCCAGGAGGAGCTGTGCCGCCCGCTCCGGGACCGCAGTCCGGCGTATGCCGAAATGGCCAGCCACGCCAGCCACGCCAGGAGCGCCATGACCCAGGCCGGCCAGGTGTGGACGACCACCCCACTCGACGAGCTCGGCGCCCAGTTCGGCGGCCCCGCCATCGCCACCGGCTTCGTCGAGCCCATGGACACCTACTGCGACATGTCCCACCTGCTCCGCCGTGAGGTGTGGAACCAGGACCCCCCGCTCGGGGTCGCCTACTTCTGCGGAGTCCTCCCCGATCAACCCGACCAGGCAAGCGCCGACCGGGCGGTGGCCGACTCGATGCTGTCCCTCCTGCGCGACTTCGGCACCGTCCTGTGGCCGGGGGCGGCGGACGCGGCGAAGGCCTTCGACTGGTCGCACCTCCATGCGCCCGCCACGGCCACGACGCCCGAGGCGCGACTCGGCGCCCAGTACCTCCGGGCCAACTTCGTCCCGACCGAGCGCTACGTGCTCACCCCGGCCGGGTCGACGGTCCACCGCCTCGCTCCCGGTGCGCTGGCCGGGGCCGCCCCGGGGCCCGACCGCGTGCCCAACCTCTACCTGGCCGGCGACTGGACATTGAATGGCGTCAACGGAGGCTGCGTGGAGGCGGCCACCATGTCGGGAATGCTGGCGTCCCGGGCGATCTGCACCGTGCCCCGGGAGGTGGCCGGCGAGAACGCCGAGTGGCTGTCAAGGACCGAACAGTGACCGGGTCCGACGGACCGCCCGTCCACCCGTATCTCGAGTACGGGGGCCTCTCGTCGGTGCCCGGGCCGTTCCGGTGCCGCGACGCCAAGGTCGTCCTCATGCCCCTGGAGGCCGATCCGGGAGCCTTGGACCACCTGTGCTCCACGGTCCTCTCTGCCGCGGCCGGCTCTCCGACCTTTGAACGGGTGGGGAGATTCGTCCTCCTGTCCTTCGGCTCGATGACGGTCCGGTCCGAGTCGACCCGCTCGTCTCCGCTGTTCGCCACCCGCTACGCCGACATGGGGGAGTCCCCCGAGTCCCACGTGGCCCTGTGGGTGCCCGTCATCGCCCGCGGCACCGACGGTCGCCACGGCTCGACCGACCGGTACGCCGTATTCCTCCCGGTGATGTGGGTGGACAATCCGGTCTCGCTGGTTGGCGGACGCGAGATCTACGGATTCGCCAAGCAGTGGGGCCTGGCGACCATCAGCCCCGATCGCCGCCACTGCGCCCTCGATGTCTTCGGAGGCGCGTTCGGCGCCACCCGAAGTTCGGACATGCACCGCCTGGTCGACATCGTCCCCGGCGATGGTGCGCATCCGGTGGCGATGGCCACGATGGCCGCCGGACAGGCCCGACAGCTGGCCCGGGACGGGCTGCGCCGACTGGCTGACGGCGAGGTGGATCTGCCCGACGGTGCCCTGCTCCACGCCATGGCCTCCGCCCTGGTCGACCACCAGTTCGACCAGGTGGCCGTCCGCCAGTTCCGGATGCCGGCCCACGACGGGGCCGACGGGTGTCCACCCGAACTGGTGGGGATCACGACCCGATTCCACTCCCTCCGACACGAGTTTCTCGGCCACGGCTTCCACGTCACCATCACCGACGTCGACAGTCATCCGCTGCACGCGATGTTCGGCGTCTCGACCCAGACGGCACCGTTCGGCATCGAGGTGACCGCCGACTTCACCCTTTCCGCCCCGTAGTCCGCCCAACGGGGACCGCCGGTCCGGCCACGACCGGGCGTGAGGTCCGGCGTCAGGCCCGGTGTTCGGTCACAGCCAGCTCGGCGGCCCGCCACTCCACGGTGGCGAATCCATGCTTGCGCGCCGTCGCCAAGGCGAGGCCGGCCCGTCGCACCGCCTCGTCGAGGTCCCCCGGGGCGGCCCGCTCGGAGAGCAACCTGGCCAGCTCGAGTTGTGAGCGGGCCTCGAAGAATGGTGCCCCCAGCGCCTCGTGCACCGCACTGCCCCGGAGCAGCAGCCGCTCGGCCTCGTCGAACCGCCCCAGCACTCCCCACAGGGCCCCGCGGTAGTGGTCGAGTGAGCCGAAGATGTCCACTCCGTTGCACACCACCTGATCGGCGAAGAACGCCAGCCGGTCGAGCAGGACCTCGGCGGCCCCGACGTGGCGCGTCTGGATGGCGACCTCGGCCCACATCACGATGGTGGTGGCGGCGAGCGGGTCGAACGGGTGGGCGAATCGCACCTCCGCCTCGCGCACGAGTAGCGCCCGGGCATCCTCGGTGCGCCCGATGTCAGCGTAGATCCGGGCCAATGCCGACCGGAAGCTGTCGATGTCGGGAGTCGCCTCCACCATCTGCTCGATCAGCTCGACCAGCTCGGCGTCCCGGCCCTGGTGCCACCGCAGGTCGACCAGCTGTCCGCCGTAGATCGACATGGCATCGGGCTGACCGGTGGCCGCGCCGAGTTCGAGGGCCTGGTTGGCCTGCAGCTCGGCACCCTCGAGGTCACCTTCGAGAATCCGCTGCCAGCCCTGGGCGTACGAGGTCACCCACTGGAGCATGGGCTGTCCGGTCACCCGGGCCTCCTCGGGGAACCGACTACGGCACTCGTCGAGCAGGACCCGGTCTCCCGCCTCGGCAGCCACGATCGACCGGTAGAACAGGGCCCAGAACCGGGCCATGGGATCGTCGAGCGCCTCGGCGATGGCCAGGGCCTCGGCCGACTCGGCCAGTCGCTCACCGACGTCCTCCGGCATCCAGATCCCGACCCGCCGGAGCAGGACGTCGAACAAGGTCGCCGGGTCGCCGACCCGACGGGCGATGCCCAGGGCCTCCTCGACCAGGGGACGCCGCCGCTCGGGCTCGCCGTCGTAGGAGCGGTCGACGGCCAGGTGGGCGAGGAGCATGGCCCGCTCGGGGGTGTCCTCGGTCCCGACCCGGGCGATGGCCGCCTCGATCACCTCGACCCGCTCCTGGTCGATGTTCCCAGTGGTGCTCTGGATCTGGCGAGAATTGGCCAGGGCAGCGAACACCAGCGTGTCTACGTCGTCGGTTTCGAGGGACAGCCGCGCCGCCTCGAGCAGAGTCTCGCGATAGGTGAGGTCGCCGGTCTGACGGCGGGCGTCGCCGAGGCGGCTGAGTACCTGGGCCCGGGTGCTGTCGGCCTCGTCGTCACCCAGGGCATCGAGCGCCGTCGAATACCAGCGGACGGCCTCGTCGGGGTTCAAGGCGACCAACGCCTCCTCGGCGGCCCGGCGCGCATAGTGGACGACGGCGCGGGACTCGTCGGGCCGGGCGGAGGCCACCATGTGGCGGGCCAGCTCGCTGGCCGCCACCGACGAGGCGCGGGAGCCCGGTCCGAGCTCACTCCACTGACGGAGGACCTCGAACACCTTGCGATGGTAGAGGGTCCGGCGCGATGCCCCGATGCCCTCGTAGAGCGTCCGCTGGATCAGCGCGTGGCTGAAGCTGTACCAGCCCGGTCTGTCCGCCGGCTCCCGCACGAGCGCCACCGTCGCCGCCTCCTCGAGGATGTCCAGGAGGTCGTCCGGTGTGGTCTCGGCAGTGGCCAGCAACAGGTCGAGGTCGAAGTCGCGTCCGATGACCGCAGCCAGGGACAGGTTGTCGGCTGCCGCCCGGCCGAGGCGGACCACGCGGGCGTCGATGACCTCGCGGACCCCGGCCGGGAGGCCGACGTCACCGACGTCCCCCGGAGTCACCCATCTTCCGTTGGCGTCTCGACGCAGCGCGCCGACCTCGAAGAGGTGGCGCAGCACCTCGTCCACGAAGAAGGGGTTGCCGTCGGTCTCGCGGTGGATGGCGTGAGCCAGCGCCCGACCTCCGGTGTCCATCGGCTGGCCGGCGATTGCCTCCATGACCGACACCACTTCATCGGGCTCGAACCCCGGGAGCTCGATGCGCTCCACCCCGCTGGCCCGCCGGAGCGCGCCCAACGTCTCCACCAAGGGGTCGGAGGCGGCCAGCTCGCTGTCCCGGTAGGTGCCCAGGACGACCAGTCGCATCGGACGGTCGGAGGTGACCAGATGGCGCAGGAGTTGGAGGCTGCCCTGGTCCGCCCACTGCAGGTCGTCCAGGACGAGCACGACCGTCCGCTCGCGGCTGATCCGGGCCACGAAGTCGACGACCGCGGCGAACAGTTTGTAGCGCTCGGTGTCCGGGTCCACCGCCCGGGCGGCGGGAGTGCTTGGGAGCCGCGGGGCCAGGGACGGCAGCAGGGCGGCCAACTCGGCGCCCTGGTCGTCCACCATGGCCTGGATCTCGTCGTCGGGAGCGTGGAGGGCGTAGTGGCCGAGCGACTCGACGAACAGCTGATAGGGGCTGGAGACGTCTTCTTCGCAGTGCCCGGACAAGACGCAGGCGCCGTCGTCGAACGCGGCCCGGGCCGCCTCGGCCACCACCGTGCTCTTGCCCTGGCCGGCCTCACCCGAGACGAGCAGCACCGCGCGTCCGGCGCCGGCGGCGGGCCGCCCGGCGGCCTCGGCCATCGTCCGGGTCTGATCAGCCCGCCCGATCACCCCGACATATGGACGAATCCGCAGTCGGTCCGGCAACGGGATCCCGCGGCTCGTCACCCGGCCGGCCGGTGTCCGGGACGGATCGAACCGCCCGGCCCCCGGCGGGAGTCCCGGAACGGCGAGCTCCGTGGACTGGTCGAGCACCTGGCGCTCGAGGAGCTGCAGCTCCTGGCCGGGCTCGAGCCCGAGTTCGTCGACGAGCGTCCGCCGGACCCGGCCGTAGGCGGCCAGTGCGTCCGACTGGCGCCCGCACCGGTAGAGGGCGACCATGAGTTGGGCCCAGAACCGCTCGCGCAGCGGATGCATGGCGACCAGGCTCTCGAGCTCGGCCACCACCTGCGCATGGCGGGCCAGGGCCAGATCCGTGTCGATGCGGAGCTCCAGGGCCTCGAGGCGTCGCCCGTCGAGCCGTTGGGACTCGGTCGCCGCGAAGTGGTCGTAGGCGAAGTCCGACAGCGCCTCCCCCCGCCAGAGGCTGAGCGCCTGGCGGAGATCCCGGTTGGCCTCCTCCGGGTCCCCAGCTCCGAGCGTGACGACCGCCCTCTCGACCAGGTGCTCGAATCGGACGGCGTCAACACACGACGGTTCGACGGTCAGCACGTAACCCGGATCCCGGCGGACGAGCACATCGGTTCCGTCAGCTCCACGCAGACTCGATCGCAGTCTCGATACGTAGGAGTGGACCGTCCGGGTGGCAGAAGGGGGAGGATCTCCGGCCCAGATCTCCTCGGCGATCCGGTCCGCGGACAGGACCTCGCCGACATGCATGGTGAACAGGGCAAGGACGGACCGCTGTCGGCGCCCGCCGAGCGGGACCGCGCTCCCGTCCCGTTCCACCCCGAAGGGCCCAAGCAGCCGGAAGTCCATCGTCCCCTTTTCGAACTGCGCCTCGTCGAGGGCCCTACCCACCGTGTTGATCGCCCGCCTCGTGCTTCACACCACGGCCGTCACGACCCGCCCCACCGAGTTCACCGAAGGACGCGCAACTGGTCTTGCAACAGCCCTGCAACAGGAGGACGTCATCAATGTCCACTGAATGAGGTCCCAGGGTACCGGTGGATCTGGTCGGAAGGCGAGACGAGAGGGCGATGCGGAGGTTTCCATGAGGACGATTAAAGACACAGACCATTCAGTGCCCCGCAAGGACGGCCTCCGATGAGGCGGGTCGCCACCTGCTTGCGCAACGAGCGCCCGGCGGACGACCAGGGGCCGGCGACCGCGCTCCTCGACGACGGGCCCTGGGGATTCCACGCCGTCGACGGACTCCCCGACTTGGAGGCCGCGCCCCCGTATCAGGGGACCCACCAGGACACCGACGGCCCCCTCCCGCTCTCCACCGGGGCCACGGCGACCGGATTCGATGATGCAGTCAAGGACGAGCTGGCCTCGATCGAGCGGCGGGCCAGGTACCTCTTGGCGGGACGAGCCGGCGGAGGGACGCCCCGTCGGCGACCGGAACTCAGCGCCTATGAGGTCGAGGTGTGCGACGCCATGACCGCCCGACGCGACGCGGCGATCCACCTCCAGCAGGTGTTGGCCGACGATGTCGCCCAGTACGAGTGTGGCATGGCCGGTGTCCGGGCCGGCTTGTCCATGGAGATCATGGTCCCGGGTGTCGGCGGCGCCGCCCGGCGGAACGTCAGCGAGGTGATGGGCGAGTTCGAGTCGGCCCGGCACCGGTTCCGGATGGCGTTGGTGGCCGTCGCCCTCGACAACGGGATGACTGCCGCCCAGATCGGACAGGCCTTCGCCTTCTCGAGGCAGCTGGCCAGCCGCTACCTGAAAGAGGCCCGGGAGCAGTGGCCCGAGCTGGCCGATCGGAACCCGGTGAAGATGCGAGTCGACTGACCAGA
>Ga0209483_1001727_pt1 | contig 16247 bp, 14 predicted proteins | sample NGEPerA_FD_184508 | JGI IMG/M metagenome (GOLD analysis project Ga0209483, IMG submission 184508) | Arctic peat soil microbial communities from the Barrow Environmental Observatory site, Barrow, Alaska, USA - NGEE PermafrostL2-A... | ecosystem: Environmental > Terrestrial > Soil > Wetlands >... | reverse complement strand
CTCCGCGTCTTTGCGACGCCGCTTCCAGGGTGGTTCGCCGTGCGACGGTCCGATGGCGGCCCCCGCCCAGGCGTGGAGCTCGTCGCGCATGATCTCTTCGATCGTCAAGTAGTGCGGCAGCGGCAGATCCCAGATACGATCGAGACCTTCGCGCCGCGCGCGCTGAAAGGTCCGCAGAGCCCCATCCTCGTAGGCGTAGGTCGCCGTGGTCCCTTTCGGCCAGCGCGACAGCGAAACCGCGAGGTCATGGGAGGTGAACAGGGCGTCGTAGAGCTTGAGCTCGGGCGCGACCCGCGCCAGGGCGCGTGCCGTGATCCGAGCGCCCAGCTCGATTCCCGGGCGGCTCCGCAATCGCGAGGCCGGGATGGCGTTCAGGATGCGGTTGCGCAAAACGGGACGCCAGGTCGCGACGGCCGCCGCCGCCCGCCCGAAGGCGCCGGCACCGTCGAACGCGACCCCCGTGAAGAAGGCGGAGAGCTTTTCTTCCCGCGCCAGCGCCTCCGCTATTCCGACGGCGAAGGCGGCCACATGGGGGTGGCTCACCAGCACGGCGCTCACGACTGGTCGGTCATCGGTTCCGCTCCGCGGCGGAGAATACCGGAATCTGTCGGGAGATCCCCCGGGCTTTTACGCGCGAACCGTTGCCTCGAGATCGCGCCTCAGAAACAAGACGTCCTGCCGCGTGCGGCAGGCCCGAAAATCCCAGGCGGACAGGCCAGCGCCGGTGACCAGATGGCCGACGTACCCCAAGCCGGCCAGGAGCTCGGTGATGAGCCGGGCGTTGTCGGCCTTCCCAGGTTCCTCTGGATTGCACATTTCGAGGATCACCGAGGAGATCCGGTTGGCGGCCAGCAGCTGGCGGGCGCCCGTGAGCACCCGCAGCTCGGCCCCCTCGACGTCGATCTTGAGCATGTCGACCGAGTCGACCCGGTGATAAGCGAGAGCCTCGTCCAGGGTGATCTGCTCGACCCTCATCTGGCCGGTCTGTCCGCCCAGGTTGACGCCCGTCTCGGTCGTGTGAAGGCCGTCCCAGAAGTTGAGAAAGATGTCGATTTCGCCCGACTCGGCCCCCACGGCGCGCTCTTCGAGGATGACGTGGGTGTCCACCGGGATCTGTCGCGCCAGCGTTCCCGTGAGCCGCATGAAGTTCGCCGGAACCGGCTCGAAGCACACGATCCGACCACCCACCCCCACGATTCGCGCCGCCGCCAGCGCCAGGCCCCCCAGATTGGCTCCCACGTCGACGAACGTGTCACCGGGCCGCAGGAACTTCCGCAGGACCGCCTGAATATGGGGCTCCGCCGCGTCCGGAAACCGCCGTCCCAGCTCACGCTCGAAGTGCTCCTGCGCCACCTGCGCCGGACGTATCACCATCTGACGGATGACGTCGTGTACGAGGGGCGGCACAAAGGTGCGATAAAGGTCCCGGATTGGCGCGACGGACATGGCCGAATGCTCGGCCGGTCGGGAGACAATCTTTAGTCAAGGAGGAACGCCGGGGTGGCTCCCAGCACGGCGCTCACGGCTGGCGGGTCATCGGTTCCGGTCCGAGGCGCAACCTAGGGAGAGGCCGACATGGCATGCCTGGCGGTGATCACAAACTGAACGCCGAAGAGGCCGGGACGGGTCGCGATCGCGAGGCGATCCAGGACTCGTCCGAGCGCAGGGGAAAGGAATCGAGAGCCAGGCAGTCCGCCATCGGCCAATGCCTCGACGATTCGATAGCCGGCGTTCTGCACCAGCTCGCGCGCGGTGACCCAATCGAAGAAGCGAAGATGCGTGTCGTCCATGATTCCGCCCTGCGTATATCTGAATTTGCCTTTTGCGAACGCAAGTCGCTGTCTCCAGTAAAGCGGGTTTGGAAGCGCGACGATCAACAGGCCATTCTCGGCGAGGTTCGCCTGGAGGCGGTTCAACAGGCGGCCAGGATCCCGCAAGTGCTCGAGAACGTGACTGCAGATGACGGCGTCGAAACGACCCAGGGCAGTCAGATCACCGGTGTCGAGATCCGTTCGAACGACCGCATCGAGCACCGCCTCGGCCCTACAGAACTCGTCTCCAGAGCTCGTGACTCCGGTCACTCGGCAGGGAGCCCGGGCCTTGAGCGCCCGTCCCAGCATCCCGTCGCCGCAACCGATGTCCAGAATCGAAGTCGCCGAAATCGGAGTACGATCAAAAACGGTGGGATTCACCGAACCATAGACCCGCCCGCCGCCGTGATTATTCACCTCTGCGATCGGATCGCGACCTAGTACGCGCTCGCCTAACATCAAGTCGCCTTTTGCTTCCACGTTCCACGAAGCATTTGAACAGCTCTGAACAACCAGCCGTAGATAGGCAGAGCCATTCCATCCGGCAACGTGAGCATGAATCGCTGGACCAGCGGGCGCGGCCGCAGGAACGAGCGGGGGTAGTATCTGCTTCTCAGGAGCGCGCGCGCTCCAACCACGTCACCACGACGAAGCCTGACGCCGACGCCGCTGACGAGCAGGGGCTCGAGACAGGCGCGCTTAGACGGTTCGACCTCGCTCGAAACGGGGACGGCCTGCAGATATTCTGCGAGACGGTCTGTGGTCAATCCGCCGGCGGTCGCGGAGCCACCGTGGGTTCGGTACTCGGCCAGGTACTCATCAACGAACACGAACCTCGCGCCCTCCGCTGCAATTCGTACGAACAGCTCGAGGTCGGGGGTATTGATGTCCTCCTTGAAGCGAAGTCTCCGGACTACTTCCGACTTGACGATCGAGGCGGACATCGGAACGACGCTCCGCCACGCGAGCGCCGCTGGCTCCTTCAGTCCGCCCGGCGCCAGCCCGGTTCGTCCATAGAGCCTCGCGGTTTCCTTCGTTGCACCGTCCAACCTTCGGCCTTCGCCGTCGATCATATGCTGATTGCAGAAAATGACCTCTGCGCTCTGATCGGCCTGCCGAAGCAATCCTTCGGCAAAGTTCGGCAACAGGCGGTCGTCGTCCCCGATGAGCGTCAGGTACGGTGCACGTGCCAGGCCGGCGAGAAAGTTCCAATTCCCAGCCAATCCCAGGCGATGGGGTGTCTTCTCGTAGCGTACGCGGTTATCTGCGATCACTGCGGCGTGGCACCACTCAGCCAGCTCAGTCGAATCACCGTCGTCACCGATTACGATCTCGATCTCGTGGAGAGTCTGCGTGCGCGCCGAAGCAACTGCCTCGCGAAGATATCCAAGGCGATTGAACGTGGGAATGCAGATGCTGAGGACGGGGTGAGGCAAGACCGACTCGCGGCAGCGGAAGAATCCGAACTCTGACGGTAGCACACGGAATATAGTGGTTTGATAATATTGGACTCACCGGGATCTGAAGAGTCCGTGACAACCTCTATGTTTCGCGAGGCTATAGGTTCCCGGGCGTCTGGAGAGCAGGCCTCTCCCCGCAGGCGCTGTTTGTGTAATATGGACATCGCAAGTTGTAGGTCGGCTCTAGGGCGCCGGCAACCGGCCATGTCGGGGCGCCTCCAATGCCTGGCGCGCAAGGCTCTCCCGAGGTGCATCCGAGTTCTGGCGTCGGCTCCGACTATCCCGAGCGGTCGAGCGTTCGCGGCGAGGAAATCCCGCACCACTCAAGCTTTGACGTATCGGCGGCACAGCCCCGACAGATCGGCTATCGTCAGCCGGTTGTGCATGAAGGCCCGAGCTTTCGATACTGTAGTGAACCTGCTTCGAAAGCAGGACCTCGTCTGACACAAGGAAACGGAGCCTCTGAGTCTCTCGGCGACCAAATGGATCTCAGCATAGTTATCCCGACTCGCCTCCGTGAGGAGACGCTGGCACGTTGCCTGGAGAGTCTTCGACCCCAGCTCGCCGAGGGATCGGCCGAGGTGATCGTCACCGACGATGGGACGACCGAGGCGACTCACACTTTGATTGAGTCGCGGTTTGCATTCGCCCGCTGGACACGGGGCCCCCAGCGTGGACCGGCCGCCAATCGGAACCATGGTGCTTCGCTGGCGACGGGCGAGTTCGTGGTTTTCTTAGACGACGACGTCGATCCCTCACCCAAACTACTCGCCGCCTACCGCGCCGCGATTCAGCCAGGCGTGAATGTATATGAAGGTCGGACGACCTGTCGAGCGGGTCTGAGATCACCGCTGGAAGATTCTCCCGTCAACGAGGACGGCGGTCGCCTGTGGTCCTGCAATCTGATGCTCAGAAGAAACCTTTTGAATTCCGTAGGTGGATTCGACGAAGCATTCCCCTATCCACACCTCGAGGACGTCGCCTTCCGTGAAAGTTTGACTGCGCTGCGCGAGCAAATTGTGTTCGTTCCCGATGCGGTCGTCGATCATCCTCCACGGCGCCAGCAATCGGCGAAGGTTCTGGCATCGCACCATGAGTCGTCGTTCCTCTATCACTATAAGTATTTGGGACGGGCCCCCTCCTTGGCAGAGTTCCTCACGACGTTTTCCCGGCACAGGTTGGGTTGCATTTTCTCTTACCGGGTGGGCCGCGACTCGGCAGTCGCGCTGGGATCCATGGGTGTCGAGCTCTTCCACGTCCTCAGAAACTGGCAACGCTGGGACCGCAAGTGGCGCGGCGAGTTGCGGACCAGAAGCACGGGGGCGTGCGGGTGACAGCCTTCGGCCGCCTGAACAAGAGCATCCTGAACCGCGCCAATCAGCAAACGATGTTGCTCCGTGGAACCTTGACCCGGGCGCTCATGGCAGGATTCCTAGAGGGCGGTCGCCGCCTATCTGTGGGTAGGAATGTAGCTCTGGTCGTCTATGGTGAAATAGCATTCGGAGACGACGTGACGCTGGCCGATGGCTGCGCGCTCGAGGTGGGACCGAACGGCCGCCTTGTGCTGGGCGACAACTCTTTTGTCGGCCGGCATTCGGTGATCCGGGCCGAGCGCTCGATCGAGATCGGCAGCCGCTGCATTATCGCCGAGCACTGCACGGTCCGAGACCAGGATCATCTCGTCGATCCAGATGAGAGGCGCCATGAAAAGGCAGCCCAGACGGCGCCCATCGTTCTGGAACGAGACGTCTGGATCGGCGCCGGCGTCAGGGTCCTGAAGGGGGTGCGTGTCGGTGAAGGCACCGTCGTGGCCGCCAACGCCGTGGTCCGAGGCGAAGTGCCCCCCGGCGTCGTCGTGGGGGGAATCCCCGCGCGAATCTTGCGATCGGCCCGTGTCGCCGCCCGCGGGGTCGATTTTTCGAATCCGCCCTGACGATGCAGGTTCGAGCTACCGATGTCGGTGGAACGGTGCTAGATCGTCTGGTCTCAGTGGCCCCGACGGCGAGCGCATGCTGACATTTCGCTTCGATGACTACAGCGCGGCCGAGCGGATAAAGGTCGAAGTCGACGAGACAATTTTCCGCACGTTTCGGACACATCAGGTACCGCTAACAGTAGCGGTTACGCCGCGAATGGTGTCCGACGTACACGACGCCGCATGCGAGTCGTATAGCGAGCTCGGATCCGACCGACGGCGGATCGATTTACTCAAGGAGGGGCTCGACGCAGGGTGGGAGCTGGCCCTGCACGGCCTCACCCATCGTCGATCCGTCGTCCGCGATTACACTGAATTCGCCATGGTGTCACGTGCCATCCAGGTGGCACGAATTCGGGAAGGTCGCGAGAAGCTTTTAGAATGGTTTCCGAGCGCTCCGCTTCGCGTATTCGTGCCGCCGTGGAACAGCTTCGATTCCATTACGGTTGAAGCGGCCGCCGCCAATTCTTTCGAGGTGCTCTGCGCCGGCTCAGGTACCAAGGCCGCGGTCCGATCGGGAGTTCGAATCATTCCATCGATCATGACCATCGAGGAGCTACTCTCGTTCTGTCAGGTCTTCTCGTTACCGCGCCTCCTTGCCGACCTGGCAGGAACATCGCTCGTGGTGACACTTCACGAATACGAATTTAGACAAGGCGATCAGCCAGACTGGCCACGCCTAGATGCCTTGGAGACAACGATTTCGGCAATAGCCGAATCGCAGATCCCCTCCGGCACCCTCGGACCAGCGGATCCTAACGAATTCGATATTTCCGACCGCAGCGAGCTCGCGGCAGCCCTCATGTTTGTCCGGAGATTGAGAGATCCCCAACGGCGCTACTTGACCTCTGCGGTCGGCAGACTGACGAAAGGATCGACGAAGGACACGATACAGCAAGGTCTTCATCTCGGGGCCTTCCTTGCCGACAAGCTTGCGAAGGCTAGACGGTTCGCTCGCGATCGATCCCGACCTGCCTGGCGCTCGATTCGGAGGACACGTGCTTTAGCGGTCGGCCGCCTCAGGCCAGGCCCCCGACGCACTTGTCCGTTTTGTGGTTATCTCGGCGTATTTGAAAGAATCGGCGCACGGCCCAACGGTCTGTGCCCGAGCTGCGGCTCTCTCGAACGCCATCGCTTCATTGTCTCCACGATCGGTCCAGCCATCCGGCGTCGTGCTCGAAATCGGCGAGCGTTGATGTTGGCGCCAGATCCTCTTTTTGGGATGCTCCGCTCGGCTTTCGAACAAGTTGTCACCGCTGACATCGCGCGAGATGACGTCGCTCTAAAGTTTGATCTACAGAAGCTTCCGTTCAGAGATGGCGAATTCGATCTCATCCTGGCCGCCCACGTCTTGGACGAAATCGAAGACGATCGTGCGGCGCTGCGAGAATGCCAACGCTGTTTGTCTGGGGGGGGTTGGCTCATCGCGCCGGTGCCCATCCTCGCAGGCGAGACAACGATTGAACTGGATGAACGACGGTCAGATGGCAAGATTCGCTTGGCTGGCCGCGACTATCTAGCGCGAATCGCTGCAGAAGGGTTCGTTCCTGTTGAGACCTTCGAGCCGCTGGATCCAGTCTTCGCGTCCCTAGACGAGCTGCGAAACATCCGAACGCCAAATTGCATCGAGGGAACAGAGGGAGTCGTGGTGTTCGAAAAGCGGACCACCTGACGCTCGCGCGGTCCTGAGTTGAATCCACAGAATCGAGCGACCTCCACCTGTCGGCGACTATTTGGTGACCAGTCCAATTTTCTTGGCTGGCACCCCGCCCCAGACTTCACCCGCTGGCACGTCGACGGTCACGAGCGCGGACGCGCCGACCACGGCGCCACGTCCAATCTTGATGCCGCACAGGACGGTCGCATTCGCCCCGATCCATGCCCCATACCCCACTTCGACGTCTCCCATTTTTCGCGGAAAATATTGGCCCATGTACCGGCTGCCACAATCCGCGTGGGTGAGAATCGTTACCCCTGCGCTCAAAACCGCCTCCTCTTGAAGGACAATTTGGCCCGGTAGGTCCAAGAATACGTTTCGTCCTACGAACACGCGGCTTCCCACCGACAAATGTCTGAAGTCGTCGGTGGCGGTATCGTCGCGGCTCGCATTATCTATCATCAGGAAGCCCTTGAAGTAAGCTCCCGCGCCGATCGCAGCTCCCCACCGAAGCAGAATTCGTGAAATCAGCTCGCTGTCGGATGTGTCGTGCAGAATGTCGCAGACCGCCTCGATACCTCGCGTCGCGAAAGCGGTCTGAGCTTGAGCGAGAGCCCAGCGGCGTCGAACGTCGGCCGCATGTGACGCGAGCGCGCGACCGATTCGATCAATGTATGGATTCTGATCCCGCGACGCACTCATAATGCCTCCGCACGCCTCAGCCCTTTACGATCCACAGGTCGATACTGCCATCAAGGGGGCCGAATTGGAAAAGGCGCTTCGTAGATTGGCGTATTTTCTGCGCGGCGCGCACGGCCTGTACGATCGTCTCAATGCGTAGTGGAACCGGAAGGCGATTGAGAATCTTGTCCCGAATCGCGCCTTCACCCGCTTGGGACAGGCGCTCGCAGTGATTCTTATGGGGCGACCGGTCGAGCAGGGCCATCACCGATCGCTCAGTGACCCAGTTGAGATATTGCAGCCCCTTTCGAGGTCGTCCCAACAGCGAGAGGTAGGCGCCCGCAAGAGACTTGTTCATCGTGGGCAAAAACGGAACACGATAGTGCGGTTCGAAAAAGGAGTTGTAGTCGGGCGCACTGAGATGCACGACGCCACCGCACTTTACGACCCGAAGCAGCTCGTCGACGCACGCTGCGACGTTGGTAACGTGCTCGATGGTCTGATAGCTCGTTGCGACGTCGAAGGTTTCATCCCCGAAGGGAAGTTGCTCACCGAACGATTTCGAGACACGCGTCGAGGTCTCGGGAGGCATTCCCAGCAGCGCCAACTTGCGTTGAAAATACTCGCGCTTCCAGTCCTCGGGCTCGATTCCCCAGACGTCTCGGCCATTTCGCAGACCATGGATAACGAATGTGCCGCAGCCAGACGACATATCCAAAACCTTGCCCACCTTTGGCAGGCGAGAATCGAACAACGACCAACGGCCATCATAGTTCGTAGAATCATCGAACCATCGATCAATCGTTGAATCCAAGTACGACCGGTGCTTTGAACCTAACCCGTAGAAGCTCTCGAACTCGCGAAGCACATTGGTAGTGAGAAATACCCGTAGCTCGGCCAGATCCCGTGCAATGTCGCCGGACGCAGACGCAGAAAATTCATCAAACGAAGACGTCATGGCCGCCAGCCTAAGCCTCGACTCCAGTGGGGTCCGCCCGGAGAGATCGACCGGCGAGCTGCTGCTTAAGATCTAGAAACGCGGCTGACCGCAACGCGACGTTCGATATCGCATAGCTGGCAGCACCTGTCGATACCTGAATCAGGAGTCGCCCCGATGCGGCGAGATGCGCGGGAAGCATTCTGCCCACGAGAACCACAGCCGCGGCCATTATTACGGTATGGGCCAACGGGCTCCACACCACTCGAAACACTTGAAAGATGCCGAGATCGACTAGGCTGACGGCCAACCATAGACACGGAATAGCTAAGATCATATTGATAATTAGGTACGCGACGGCGACGGTGAAGATCGAGCCCGCCCGAGCCCCGAGGTATAAAGCGAGAATGACCAGGGGATTCGCAGCCAGGCCCCAACGAAAAAGCCGATCCGTGCGGCCCTGCGCGATATAGAGCCAGCCGGTGGGATTGGTCGTCGCCTGAAGAGCCCCTACGAGCGCCAGAATCCGGAGTACGGGAATCAAACCCAGCCATTTGGCACCGTAGAGCGCCCGCACGAAGGGATCGGCTACCAGACAGAGACCAACCATCGCCGGAAAAGCGGCGAATGACATCAGACGCAGAATTCTCAGAAACACCCGAGCGCTACGCGCCTTGTCCTCATGCATCTTCGACAAAGCTGGAAGCAACGAGCCACCTAGGGTCGCACCGATCTGACTGATCGGCAAGAGCATCAGGGAATATCCACGCGAGTAGATCCCCAGTTGCGTGTCACCCATCAACGATCCCACGATGAGATTGTCGAAGTTACGCGCCCAGTAGTTGATCACGCTGAAGCCCAGTAGGCCAAGCCCGATCTTCAGCAATGGCTTCAAGTTTCCGAAGCTGGCGCCTCCGGACGGTCGCCATTTTTCGGCGACGAAAGGTAGCAAAGACTGACCCGCGGCTGTCCACAGCGATGCGACGACGATCGTCCACACGCCGGCGCCGGATACGGCCAGTGCCACCGACACCAGTCCGCCGCTCAACGATACGCCGAGATCGAAGAGCATGAGTTGCTTGATCTTCATGTCGCGGACGAAGAGCGAACGCGGAACGATGCCGATGCTCGACAACAAAAACGTAAACGCACAAATTTGGGTGATCCGAGTCAGCTCGATTCGGCCGTAGAACTTGGCGATCAACGGTGCGCCGACTACGAACATTGCCGTCAAGACGGCCCCCATTGCCAGGGTCGCCCAGAAGGCACTCGAGAGTTGTTCCGTGCTGATTTCTTTGCGCTGCACGATCGCCGCGCCGATGCCGAAATCGATGAACACACTGGCGAACCCAGTGAACACAGCGATCATGCCGACCAAGCCAAAATCTGCGGGCACCAGCAGACGCGCCAAGGTCACCGACACGGCGTAGCTGGCGATCTGGCTCGCGACGCGGGTCACCAGGGTCCAGGCGATGCCGTGGACGGTTCTCTGTCGGAGGCTCATGAGGACCTGACCTCCGCATTCGTGGCGCGGGTGTGAACCGACTCGACCTCCGCGACGAAGCGCCTGCCCAGGACGCCGCGTTCGCAGCCGGCGATGTACGTTTCGTTCCGGCGGTTCGGCAGCTCATGGCCATCCAACCAACGTTCGACATAACCCGCCATCTCCTCGGGATTGCGGTCGTGGGTCCAGACTCCGGCGCCACTCGCGCGAATGATGTCGGCGCAATCTCCTGGTCCGCACATGGCGAAGATAGGTGGCCCGGCCGCCAGATACTCGAAAAGCTTTCCCGGAATTATGAAGGATGGCGAATCGTCGGAAGTGGACGGGTTGAAAAGGAGAAGGCCATCGGCCGCCCGCATGACCGCCGCCGCGAAGGCCAGTGGTTGGTAGCCGAGAAATTGCACGGGGAAGGCCTCGAGAGCCCGCGGAAAGGTCTGGCCTTGTCGGGGCACGTCACCGACGAAGACGGTCTGGAGCCGTCCCCACAGATCGCGACGACGCCCAGCCAAGATCTCCAGCGCCTGAAACCATGGGCCGGCGTGATAGTCACCCCCTCGAATGACCTCATGTCCTAGGGCCAGAGCATCGAAAAAGCGGTCGGCCAGACCTCCGCGCCGAGAGCCGCCGGCGGAATCCGAGGTGAACAAGCGACCGGTGAATGCGAGGGTGCGCATCCCCTTCACCCGGCAGATGCTGCGGGCTTTCTCCATTGAAGCGGCGTCTATCGGAACGCCGCCGTCGAACCCATTCGTGATGGTCACGATCTTGCGAGGGCGCGCAATGGAGAGGCCTTCCAAGAGGGTCTGGAGGGTCGGAGCCGTCACGGCCACCAAATCGGCGGCCGCCAGACAGCGGCGTTGCAGCGCCCGCGCCCACTTGAACGAAAGCGCCGACGGCAAGCGGCCGATCAGCGGTTCGACCCACGGATCGCGCATGTCGAGCACCAAAGTGGTTCCCAACTGCTTGGCGACCCTCCGAGCCGCTTCCAGAACTCCGAAAGGCGGGCCGGAGGCGGCTACGACATCCGGTCGGAAATCGTGGGCGATCTTCAGCGCGATACGGGCGGTCGTCCGCGCAAAGATAGATGCATCCGGGTAAAGATCGACCGGGAGAATTAGGGTCGGCAATCGGCTGAGCCTGGCCTGTTTGAAGCGCTCGATCGCCGGTCCTATCGAAGGCAGCCGATAGCGCGTGATCGGTACGTTGGCCGGATGGCGTTCCAGCAATGAATCGTCTCGCATGGAGCCGGGATTCTTGTCGACGGCCACGACATGCACCGCATGTTCCGCGGCGCTGAACGATCGCACCAAGTGCAGTGCGCGCTGAACGCCGCCACCTCCCATGGGTGGATAGTCGTGGGCCAGAAAGAGGACTCTCATAGATTCGCCGGCTCGACGAGCGGAGCTGCTTTCCGGCCGGCGAAGATGGAGATCCGCTCTCCCAGATCTACATAGTCTCCCAGGTGGTCCAGGGCTATGCCGGGCAGGATGGTCCGATATTCGCCGATGCTCCGGAAGGTCCAAAATCCGGTCCCGGCGACGCTGGTTGTGTTCTCGACCAGGAATACGAGGCCATCGGGCTTCAAGACGCGATCTATCTCGCGCAGCGTGGATTGCAGGACTTTGCCCTGGACACCGCCGAGCACCAAACAGATCCAGACCAGATCCATGGAGGCCGTCGCGACCGGGATCTTGCCCGGCCAGATGAGACGATATTCGACGCGCTTATGTCGCGGTGCCAGATCGAGCGGGCGCTGCACCGGATCGACGGCGATCACGCGGCCGTTGATGAGCTCCGCCAGATCGCCGCTGAATCGACCGGTTCCGCACCCGAAATCGAGCGCGATCCGCTCGGTCCCCGCCAGCATCTGCCGAAGGCGCGGATAGAGCTCGCGCTTCTGCATCGCAGTGACGGCATCCAGGTCGGCGTCGGCGTGCCCTGCATTGAACACCGCCCGGGCATTCAGGTGCTCAGCGCGCATCCTCCAGGCGGTAATCTCGACCGGCTCGCCGGACAGCAGAACCTGGAGTCTTCGCACGACCCGACGTACGAGCGTCAGCATTCATACCACTCCCGCCCGCTCGATGGCTCATCCTGCGGAGTCTGGGCCCGGATGCGCCCGACCAACGACCCGGAGATGGCGTGGATGGTCGTCATGGCCGGATTATGAACGACGCGGGGGCGCTCCGAGAAGCCGAGTGACAGTTTCGATGACATGGCTCTGTTGATCTGCTGTCAAAGCCCCCCCAAGAGGAAGGCTCATGGTCTCTCGTCCGATGCGCACCGCATTGGGGACCGGAACATTCATGAACCCGTCGTAAGCTGGATGCTCGGAAACCGAGAGGTAGTGTACCCCGCTTCCGATGCCAAGGCCGTGCAGCGAGTCCATCAGATGATCCCGATCCCATCCGGATTCCGGCTGGATCCGGACGGCGTACAGATGGAAAGCGTGGCGCGTGCCCGGGGCGGGGGCAGGGGGCCGCTGAAAGCCCGCCGTCCGTGGAAGCATTTCATCGTAACGGTGCCACTGCTGCTCCCGGATGGCGTGCATCCGTTCGATGCGTGCCAACTGGTGGATACCCAAGGCCGCTTGCATGTCGGTCATATTGAACTTCCAGCCCACCTCGGTGGCCAGGTAGTGTCGGTACCCGGAGGAAGAAAAGCGCTTCCAGGCATCCCGGTTCTGCCCATGTTGGCGCAGGATTCGGATCCGTTCGACGAACTCGTCGCGTTCGGTCGTTATCATGCCGCCTTCGGCGGTGCAGAGATTCTTGGTCGAATAGAACGAATAGCAGGTCACGTCGGCCAGCGTGCCCACGTTGGTTCCGTCAATGGCGGTCTCGACGGCATGCGCGGCGTCAGCAATCAGGTAGAGGCCGAAGCGATCCGCCAGGCCACGTAAGCGCTTCAGATCCGCGGCCAAGCCCCACAGATGGACGGGAAGAATTGCCCGCACGCGGGCGCCCGTGGACCGATGCACGACGGCTCCGCCCGACGCAATCTGGCAGTCTTCGACCAGCAGCCGTTCTACGGCCGCCGGATCCATGAGACCGCTGTCCGGATGCACGTCGGCAAATAGAGGGCGCGCCCCCGTGTGCCGAACGCTGTTGGCCGTTGCCACAAACGTCATGGGCGTCGTGATGACGGCGTCTCCCGGTCCTATCCCCAGCGTCAGTTGCGACAGAAAGAGCGCGGACGTGCAGGACCCGAGCGATGCCGCGTGGCCGGCGCCAATATAGCTGCGGAACGCCTCTTCGAAACGGGTGGTCTTGGGTCCCGTGCCAAGCCAACCGCTTCGCAACGTGTCCACCACTTCGGCAATTTCCTCTTCACCGATGAAGGGCTTACCGAAAACGATATAGTTGGGGTCGCTCATTTTATTGAATCACCAGCTTTATAGGGACGAACGTTGGTGGACGCGCTGAAGCGAGCCCAGGAGGAGTTTGAAGATCTCGTGCATCGTCCGACGACCAATCCTAGTTCATCACACGACGCCGGCTTCGACGAAGGGATCCGGAGTTGGGAGGCTGCGCCACCGGCGTCGCATCGGGTTGATGGTCGTCTGGCGAATCGCCTCCCGGTAAAGACGCTCTCGGAGGCGGAGCAGAACTTCGGGACTGTGGCGGCGGACGACCGTGGAGCGGCCCCGACCAGCCAACGATTCGAGCAGATTCGGCTCCAATGCCAGACGAACCAGACTGTCGGTCAGACTCTCCACGTCGTTCTCATCGGTGAGAAGGCCGGTTTCGCCATTCCTCACCACGAAAGGGATGTCGGCGTGGCGCGTCGCCACGATCGGAACCCCTTGGGCCAGGGCCTCCAATATGATCGTGGGGTGACCGCCTTCGGTGTCACCGTTCGACGCCGTTCGGCTGGGCTGGATCAAGGCGTCACAGCCCGCGAGGAGGGTCGGGAGATCATCGTGCCGAACATATCCGATGAAACGCACGACGTCTTCAATCCTCAACCCGGCCGTCATCGCCCGCAACTCTGCCTCGAGGGGGCCGCCCCCGGCCAGGATCAGCTCGACATCGACACCCCGTGCCCGAGCGCCTGCCACCGCCGTCAGCGATAGATCGACTCCTTTTTTCTCGACGAAGCGGGCCACTTGAAATAGCCGCAACCGCCCTGCTGGTCGTGGCGCGCGGGGAGGCGACGGCTCCATCGCCCAGGCCGGCAGCGAGAGCGGCAGCAACCGAACGTGTTGGGCCGGCGCGCCGAGGTCGACCAGGCGCCGGGCCAACACGGGGCCCTCGGCGGTGAAGGCCGCGCCATGGCGAAACATCTTCGCGTAGGCCCTCTGAAGCTTGAGATCGGCGGGGTCAATCGCCAGATCGAAGCCATAGAAAGAGACCACCAGGGGGATGCCGAGGGCCCGACAGAAGGGTGCGACACCGGCGCCGATCGTGCCGAAGTGCGCGTGAACCACATCCGGTTTGGCGCACAATAGCAGGCGGAGCATCGACCAGTTTCGGGCCGCGACTCGAACCGGACCCTTCAACAGCCTGCCGAGCCCATCGTTCCGTCCTCGAGGTTCGTGCCGATCGAGCACGATGAAAGGACAGGGAATTGAAAGGCCGTCCGGTATGTGCCGCCAGGTTGCCGCGACGGCCGCGAACCGTTCGTGGAACAAACGCGATTGGACGAATGTTTCGGTCCGAGCCAGCAACGTATCGGAGAAATGGAGCACCCGCTGCTGCGCCGAGGCGAGACCGCTTCCAATGACCATTAGAGACCGAGGCGCTGGCGGGCGGTACGCCGGAGCACCCGCCGTTCGATCCAATGTTTGGCGATCCGTCGCGATTGGATCGCGGTGTACAGAACCGTGTCGGACCAGGCGTCGAAGTGCTGCAGCTTGCGGCGGACCTGCGCGGCGCGGGGCAGACGCCTGGTCGTGCCGTATTCCGCGATCACCGTCCGAGCCGCCGCCGTGACCCGGATGGGGGGCATTCCCTCGGCCCAACCGGGCAAGAATGCTGCCGCGAGCGCCGTGGCCGTCTGGAGCGGGCGGCCGCAGCGCCAGCGGCGCGCCGTCTCTTGGGCGGCGAGCAGGTCGTCCGCGGCGGGCAGCAGCTTGGCCAGGTCGACCAGGTAGATGGCGGGGACGTCGAAGTGATCGATCGCCATGTGAAGCGCGTGGAAGACTGCGCTGTGGCGGCGGCCGAGGACCAGCGTCTTCGTCTGGCCGAGATCGAAATCCTCCGCTTCGCCCCACACGGCGGCGTAGTCGATCCGGCAGCGCGCCAGCGGCGCCAAGGCCATGTGAAGATCGACCTCGGCGCCCTTCCGAGCCCAGGCCACCTCGTGATAGTCCGGCTCGTCGAAGCCGGGCGCAGCGGCCCGCGGCTCGAACCCCAGGCGGTCCAGCACCCCGAAGGCTTCGCGGCGCCGTTGATCGGGAACCAGCAGATCGATGTCGGAGGTCGGTCGAGCCCCGGTCAAGTGGTAGAGACGCGTCTCGTAGTCGAGTCCCTTGAGGACGATGGTTCGCACGCCGGCGGTGGCGAGGGCCCGCACGACCTCTTCGGCGACCCCGGCGAGCAGCATGTTGCGCGCCGCGGTGATCAGCCGGTCGCGACGAAAGATCTCGCCGATCTCGACGGGCAGGTGCGGGCCACACGCCGCCGACAAGAGCGGCGTGAGCCGGTGATGTCGGGCCACCGCCACGACCGCGTCGTCGTTCGGCAGATCGGCCGCGCGCGGCGGTGTCTCCAGCGCTCCGAGGAGCGAGAGCAGTTGGTTCCGGTCGCTGGGTGACGGCGTCACTTCGGGCGCGAGCAGAGCATGCGCGATGCTGGGAATCAACGGATCGGCGACCTACCCCGTGGACCGGCGGTATGGTGGGGCGTGGACCCAATCCCGATGTTGGATCTGGCGGCCCAGCACGCCCCCCTTCGAGGTGAGCTCGAGGCCGCCGCCGGTCGCGTTCTCGCTTCAAACCGATTCATCTCGGGGGACGAGGTGGCGGCGCTCGAACACGAGATGGCGGCCCTCCTGGGCGTGCGAAGGGCGGTGGGGGTGTCGTCGGGGACGGACGCCCTGCTGGCGCTCTTGATGGCGGCTGGCGTCGGTCCCGGCGCCGAGGTGGTCACCACCCCGTTTTCGTTCTTTGCGACGGTAGAGGCCATTGTGCGGCTGGGCGCCCGTCCGGTCTTCGCCGATGTGGAGGGCGATACGCTGAACATCGATTCGCGGGCCGCCGCCTCCCGCCTGAGCCGAAGG
>Ga0209483_1001725_pt1 | contig 16251 bp, 8 predicted proteins | sample NGEPerA_FD_184508 | JGI IMG/M metagenome (GOLD analysis project Ga0209483, IMG submission 184508) | Arctic peat soil microbial communities from the Barrow Environmental Observatory site, Barrow, Alaska, USA - NGEE PermafrostL2-A... | ecosystem: Environmental > Terrestrial > Soil > Wetlands > Peat... | reverse complement strand
AGGGCGACGCCGCCGCATGCGCGCATGGAACCGCCGTCGCTGCGATCCCCTGCCTATTGTCCACGCTCTCCCTTGGCTCATTGGAACCCATTCGCGTAAACTTGCCATATCCCGGACGCCTGTGGCGAGACGCCCGTGCCACTATTGGCGGCTACGCACTGGGCTGCTAAAGACGCGCCGCCCGCCTTGCTTCTCTCGCGCCCCCCGCTCACAATCTTTCCCGCATGTCCCTGCTCGGCGCCGATCCCGTGGATTCCTCGCTGGCCCCCGCGCAAAGCGCGCCGGCAGATCAAGCGCTACGGCTCGGCGATATATCCGCCGAGCAATGGAAAACCGGCATTGCCGCGTGGCTGGGTTGGCTGTTCGACGGCCTGGACATGCACCTGTACACGCTGGTGGCCGCGCCATTTGTGGCGACGCTGCTGCACATGGCCGCCGACTCAGCGGAAGTGAAACACAAGAGCGCGTGGATTCAGGCGGCGTTTCTGGTCGGCTGGGCCCTGGGCGGCGGGTTCTTCGGACGGCTGGGCGATCGGCTGGGCCGCAGCCGCGCGCTGGGGCTGACGATCCTGACCTATGCCGCCTTCACCGGCCTCTCATTTTTCGCGCAGACCTGGTGGCAGCTCATGGCCTTCCGATTCCTCGCCGCCCTGGGCATCGGCGGAGAATGGGCGGTGGGCAGCGCGCTGCTCGCGGAAACCTGGCCGGCCCACTGGCGCCCCTGGGCGGCGGCGGTGTTGCAGACCGCGGTCAACATCGGCGTGCTCATCGCGTGCGTCGTCACTTACCTGCTGGCCAATCACGAGCGCGGCGTCTTCCTCGTCGGAATCGTGCCGGCACTGGCGGTCTTCTGGATCCGGCGCAGCGTCCCCGAACCCCTCGAATGGCGCCAAGCCAAGGAAAGATCACAAGCCGCCGGGCGCGAACGGGAACGCGAACTGCAACGCGATTCCGTGCAAACCATTCCCCCCCTGGTCCAGGCCGCCGACGCAAGCGGGCCGCCCGTCATTGTTTACTTGCATCCCGCGCCCGAACCGGGCATGGCGGATTTATTCCGCGGGCCGGTGCGATTGCTCACCGTTCGCACGATCATCGTGTGCGCCTGCTCGCTGACGGCGTGGTGGGGATTCATGTTCTGGATCAACCAGCTCGTCCTCAACTTGCCGGACATCGCCGGCTGGAGCGATGCCCAGCGCAAGCACCTGGTGAGCGAGTCGTTTTTTCTGTTGATCGGCACGTCGATCGCCGGCAACTTCTTCGCTGCGCTGCTGGCCAAGGCGCTGGGCTATCGGCGGGCCATCGCGCTGATGTTCCTGGGATTTTTCGCGGCGATGATCGGCGCGTTCTGCATTCCGCGCGATCATGTGTCGCTCTTGCTGTGGGTGCCGTGGGTGGGATTTTTCTCCGGCGTGTTCGGGCTGTTCACGATGTATCTGCCGCCGCTGTTCCCCACGCTTCTGCGCACGACCGGGGCCGGCTTCAGCTACAACATCGGCCGCCTCGCCGCCGCCGCCGGCACCGTTTTCTTCGGCATGTTCGCCACGCTAAAAGGCCAGAACCTTCGCATGGCGCTGCTGTGGAACGCATTCCTGTTCGTGCCCGCCATGCTGGTCGCGCTGACGCTGCCGGAGCTGAAAGATACGCCGGTGCGCGAGCCGGGATGAGGAACCAGAAGGCTGGGCGGGTAACCCAAGTGAAGGTGAAAATCCGAAATCCGAAGCACGAAATCCGAAACAAATCCAAATGAAGAAATGCGGGGTCGATGTCATCGGGAGAGCGTGGAATCATGATTCCCTGAAGGTGAGTTTAGAGCCCGCAGGGCCTCGGCGTTCTTCGGCTCCAATTCCAGCGCCCGCCGCATCTGAGCCAGCGATTCGGGCCATCGGCCCAGCAAGCCCAACGCTCGGCCGCGCAGGACGTGGGTCCGGGCGCCCGAGGTGCCGCGCGAGATGGCATCGTCGATGGCCTGTAGCGCCTCGACGCCGCGCGACTGCTCGGCGTATGCAAACGACTTGCTTTCCAGAAGCCGCGCGGCCAGGGCATCATCAACTGCCCGCGAAAGCCCTTCATCCAACGCGGCCAACGCCGCGCCCCAGCGCTGCTGCTCCATCAGCAGGCTCGCGTAGTTGGCGTAATGGGTTACGCCGGCGGGGTCCTTTTCGATGGCCTGGCGAAACAGCGCCTCGGCGTGGCCCAGATCGCCCAGCGCGCGATTCGCGCTGGCCATGTTGCCCAGCGCCAGGCCGGCATATTCTCCATCGGGGGCGGCGGCCAGATACTGGCGGAAAACGCCGATCGCCTCGGAATGACGGCCCAAAAGTTCCAGCGTGTGGCCGCGGGAAATCAGAAGATCGGGATTCATCGCATGCTCCGCCGCGGCTTCGATCACCGCCAGCGTGGCGTTGAAAAAACCCAGGCCCGAAAGGAAGGCATATTTGATCCGCCACGCCGGCTCGTTGGCCGGGTCGCGGACCAGGGCATGATTGAGCGTGGCAATGGCGCGGCGGGCCAGACCAAGATCAAAGAGCATCTCGGCGGCGCCGATGGGGTCTGGCGGAGCGGGATCGAGGCCGAAGAAATCGAGCATGCCCACGCGCGTCATGCCGCACCCGGCGCATCGCGCGAAATCACCGGCGTCGGCAAACGCTCCGCCGCAATTCAAGCATGTATCGGGCCCCGGCGCCAGCGGGCCCACGGGGCATAGGTCAAGGGCATGGCTGTCGCATTTGGGGCAGCGCCATTCCACGCCGAACGTCTGTTCGCCGGGCATGGCCGAAAGGCGGACGAACACGCAATCGAGATCGCAGGTGGGGCAATGAAGCGGAAGAGCCGACACGGTGCGATACTCTAACGCCGGGCGATCAATACGGGAAGAATCGCTTGAGTTGCAGGAAGTTCCGTTCGTATAGATGCCAGCTCAGCCACGCGAGTCCGTACGTACAGGTGATGGATAGAACCGCGAATACAAGGATCGGCAGGTTCTGCGAACCCAGGACGCGCGTGAGCCGGTCGAACGGATAAATCAGGGTGAACGGTCGCATGAGGATAAGGTGAAACACATACATCGCAAAACTGTAACGGCCCAGCGACCGCAGCGGCGTCCACTCCATCGCCCGGCGGCCCATTGACCCCGGGTATGCCGATATCAGCAGTGCGATCACGCAGGTGAAGAAGATTGCAAAGAGCGTGAAGCCGCCGGTATTCATGGCTCTGCCGTAGTGGCTGAAGCCGCCGCCGGTTCGTCGAAAGCCCAGAGCGAGAATCAAAGCCAGGCTCAAGCCGCCTGCGATCCAGGCCCAATTCCGCACGCGCGCGACGGCCAGGTTGCCGCGAACCGCGCTGGCCAGCACCGCTCCCATCGCCAAACCATCCACGCGGCAAGGCGTTAACATGTAGGTAAGGTCCATCCCGCGCGTCGAGCCCAGATGCAGCGCCACGCCGCACCGCATTGCGAACGCGCCGAACATGAAGCCGATGCACGCGAGGGTGAGTTGCCGGCGTGTGCACAGCAGCACGACCGCCGGCCAGACCATGTAAAAATGTTCCTCGACACAGAGAGACCAGAAATGGCCCATGGGGCCAAACGCCGTCTTGTCGTGACGCAACGCCATCACGAAGTTGCCCAGAAACAGGCACATCCAGCCCAGCGAGGCCTTGATATCCTCAAAGCCAAAGAATTGACTGATCGACGGCGACGCCAGCGCCAGCGCAACCAGCGCGATCACGCCATAATACAGCGGGAAAATGCGCAGCACGCGGCGGACGTAAAAGCTCTTGAAGTAGGTGGTTGAGCCCTTGGCGTCGAGCAGGATGCCGGTGATGAGGAACCCGCTGAGGACGAAGAAAAGATCGACGCCGCACCACCCGGCCCCGGCAACGCGCTGAATCCGCCCGGCGAATCCGCCGGCGCGGTAGGTCATTTCCGGCGCGGTGAAATGATAGAGCATCACCGCGAGCACGGCACAGCCGCGCAACCCATCCAGCACCCGGATATGCCCGGTGCTCCACGTCCGCTGCCCGGATGGGGAAGCGGGCGCGGAGCCGGGCAATTGCAATTCGGTTGGGATGTTTAGCGCGGCAGAACGGGACATGCATACAGCCCTTGGAGAGGAACCTCATTCGTATCACGGGCGTCCCGCCCGTGCGTGGTGCTTTGAGATTGGCAGTATCGTAGTTCCTCCACTACCACACCATCGGCACGGGCGGGACGCCCGTGATACGATACAGGATGCGCGCGTTGAAATCCGCGCCTCTCCACTCGGCTGTAGTATTATCATCGATCAAGGCTGGAACTGCTGAATGTTCACCGCGCTGTCCAGCCCGGCGTCGATGTGGGCGGTGTTGTTACCGGCGCCGCCGTCGAGGAAATCCTTGACGCCGTTGCGGGACAGGAGCAAATCATTGCCGTCGCCGCCGTTGCCGGCGATGAGGGTGTCGTTGCCGCCGTTGCCAAAGAGCGAATCACGCGTGCCGGCGGCGCCGCCCGCGCCGAAGTTGCCGAACAACAGGTCGTTGAACTGGCTGCCGTAGATGATCGAGATGTCGGTGGAGATAGTGTCGGCTTCGCCGGAGAGGCCTGAGTCGTTCAGACCATCGAGGCGCACGGTGACGCCGCGCGTGTAGTGGGAGTAGTTGACGGCGTCCGTCCCGCCGCCGCCGATGATGACATTGCTGACGCCCTGGTGCGGCGTAAGGATGTCATCTCCCGCGCCGCCCATGAGCGTGTTGGGCCCGCCGCCGCCCCAGAGGGTGTCGTTGCCCGCGCCGCCATCGAGCATGGCGGGGATGTTGCCGGCATCGACATTGATCCAGTCGTTGCCATCCAGCCCGTACACGTCGATCTGCTTGATCGATGCCGCGCTGAAGGCGCCGTAGCCGGCGTTGTTGATGTTGACGATGACGTTGCCGACCGAGCGCGTGACGCGGATGACGTCATTGCCGGCGGTGCCGTTGACGCGAAGGATGCCGTCGGCACCAAGCTGCGCGCTGGCGGCGGCGGGCGGCGCGGAGGAGTCGCCCAGGAAGCGAAGGAGCGTGGGCGTGCCGATGATCGGAACGCCATGCGCATTGCCCTGGGCATATCCGCCGACCGCGCCGGCTTCCACGATCCCGCCGTTGGGTTCAATCGCGCCGCCTCCGGCAAAAAACAAGTTCGATCCGGGGCCGGCCGGGAAACTCACTTGCGACGGAGCGGTGAACGTGCTGTCCTTGGAGAGGTCGGTATTCAGCCGTTCCACGAACGGCGCCTCGCCGTTGGAATTGCCATACACCTGCACGTCGCCGAACAGCACGGGTTTTCCGTCCGATTGGAACGCGACATCGGCGCCATCGCCATTGTTGGCGATTCGCAGCAAACCGGGTGAAAATCCCTGTGTTCCCGTGTTGCCGGCGTTGTTGGATGCGGGCGCGCCGTCGGATGTAAAAACGTCCAGGTCAAAGTCCTGATCGCCTTCGGTGCCGACGAGAAAGATGTTACCGTTGGGCGCAACTTCCACGCGCTGGGTATAATCGCCGGTGTCCGGGTAGTACGTCGAGGCCAGCCCGTTGACGCCGAAGGTGGTGTCCACCGTGCCATTGGCATTAAGCCGTTCGACGCCAAAAAGCGTGTACGAGTCGCCGGGCGGCTTGACGGTCCCAAGGCTCACGCCGATCAGAATCTTGCTCCCCTGCAAAGTAACATCGTTGGGATCCATGTAGGAGTTGAAGGTGTCGGGCGGGAAGCCGGTGAAACGTCCGCCGGTGGCGAAAGTGGAATCGAGTGTACCATTGGAATTGTAACGGCTGACTTCCTCGCCGGGCCACGAAGTCCCGCGATAATCTCTGCCCGCGTATTCGTCCACGCCATGCGTGATGACGATTTTCCCATCCGCCTGCACCGCCAGCCCGGCCTTGGTGCCACTGGAGCCATCATTAAAGCTGACGACGCCGTTGTTCCCGAACGTGGGATCGAGCAGGCCATTGGAATTGAAGCGGCCCAGCGCGCTGCCGGCGACGTAGAATTGGCCATTGGAAAGCAGGGCGACGCGGTCGCCGTCGGTGAACCCGCCGTACTTCATGATGACGTAGCCGTGATAGCCGAAGGATTGATCCGGCGTACCGTTGGGAAGGAAGCGGGCGGTGAGCAGGGCCGGCTTGCCGTCGTACCCCTTGGCCGACCCGACCGCCAGCAGCCGGCCATCGGGCAGCGCCTGCACATCATGAAAGCTGCCGATGATGTTCGGCAATTGCACGATCCCGCCGCTGCCAAAACTCCCATCGAGCCCGCCCGCGCTCAAAAGCACCCGGCGTTCCATGGCCTCAATGGCCACACCCGCGGCAGCCCGGACTGAAAACTCCCCCCGCCCCCGGCGCGCGGCGGATTTCGATCCGGCGAATACTTTCACGGCTTTCCTCTCCTTAATCGAATAAACCAATCCATCCACTGGAATCAGATATACCCCATAAACCGGAGGCGGACAACATCTGGGGGCAGTGCTCAATGAGACGCGCCAGTTGGGTGCCGCGCAGGCCGCGTGGGAAAAGTCGCTCCTCACTGGCACACCGGGCGTGTTTGACTATAATGCCGCCTCAGCCGCTGGGGCGCATCGTGAGATGCGCGCCCGCCGGCACTCTCGGGCGCCCGGCGGAATTTCCGCGGGCGCGGCACAACGCAGGGAAAGGAGATCCGTCACATGGCGGACGACGCGCAGACTATTCGGAGCATTAACTGGAGGGAACTGTTTCCCTTCACCCATCTTTTTCGGGCCTTTCGCATCGCGATTCACCCCTCCAAGCTCGTGCTGGGGTTCGCCATGCTCTTCCTCCTGTATGGCGGGGGGCGGGCGCTGGACTGGATTTGGCCGGCCCACAATTACGCCATCTGGAACGAAATCGACCAATACCAGCAGTACAAATGGGCCCATGTCCCGGCGGCCACTTTCAACGAGGCCCGCGAGCAGCAGCGCGCCGGGAATCAACGCGCATACGCGGGTTTGCTGGTGAAGCGCAACATTCAAAACAACCCCGATTCCGCGATGGCCGCCGCCGGCCGCGGTGAATTCAAGGGCGATCTGCAGGCCGCGATCGTCAAGGATCGCAACAAGGAGATCGACAAGGACCGACAGGCCCGCGACGGCAGGCTCAAGGACATCGACGCCGACAAGAATATGAACGCCCAGCAGCGGCAAGACGCCCGCAAGAGCGCCAACGACGCCTACGAAGGGGCCATGCGCAACGCGCAGGCGGAAATGAACGGCAGCATGATGGCCCTGAACGCCATCTCCCCGCGCCCGCTGTTCGACACGTTCTTTGAATATGAAATCCGCCAATTCCACAACATCGTGGATAGCGCGCTGACCTGGAACTGGCTGAATGGAGTGATGGGCGCATCGGGGCCGGAACCGGCCTCGCTGGCGGGCCGAAATCAAGACATCTTTGGCCTTGTAGGCGGTACTCTCACCCGCTCAGAACTAGAGGCCCGCGACCCGGCGTTCCTGGCGGCCGCGGCCATTCCCGGCTCGGGCAATACCAACGTCGGCGTGCTCCGCAGCATCGCCAACTTCACCATCGTCGGCCCCGGCTGGCTGATCCGCTACCACTGGTTTTACTTCGCGCTGTACGGCATCTGGTTCCTGCTGCTCTGGGCGATCTTCGGCGGGGCGATCTGCCGAATCGCGGCGGTGCATGTGGGCCGCGACGAAAAAATCTCCGTCCGACAGGCGTTGCGATTCAGCACCAGCAAGTTGTTGTCATTTGTCTTCGCGCCGCTGATTCCGCTGATCATCATTGTGTTCCTGGGCATTTTGGCGGCGGTCGGCGGATTGCTGATGTATGTGCCGGTGATCGGGCCGATATTGGTCGGCATCTTCTTTTTCCTGGCGCTGATCGCCGGGTTCATCATGACGCTGGTGGCGACCGGCACGGTCGCGGGCTTCAACTTGATGTACCCAACGATCGCCGTCGAGGGTTCCGACAGCTTTGACGCGATCAGTCGAAGCTTCAGCTATGTGTTCGCCCGCCCCTGGCGGATGATTTTTTACACGGTGCTGAGTCTGATCTATGGCGCGCTTTGCTTCCTGTTCGTGCGGTATTTCGTGTATGTGATGCTGGAACTGACGCATTATTTCGCGCAATGGGGTCTGCTCGGCCAGCCGCGCCAGTATTGGCCGGAAATCTGGCCGCGACCCAGCGATCAGAATCTGGCGTATCACATCAACTTCCACGCCCTGGCCTTCAGCGAAGCGCTGGCGGCATTCCTCATCGCATTCTGGGTTTACGTGGTGCTGTCGTTCCTGGCGGCGTTTGTGGTCAGCTTCTACTTCTCCTCAAACACCATCATTTATTATCTGATGCGCCGCGAGGTGGACGCCACGGAACTGGATGATGTGTATCTGGAAGAAACCGACGAAGACTTCGCCGAGCCCGCCACGCTGGCTTCCCCGACGGTGACGACCACGACCGTGCCGCTGACGGTTGCGCCGGCCCCGACGACGGCGGAGGCAACGCCGGAAGCCGTGACGCCTGTCGTCCCGCCGATTACTGATCCGGGAGCGAGTGGGCCGGTCGCATAGCGGCGCGCCCCGTGCGGAAGATTGCGCCATCTGGCGGATCGCGTGGTCCGAAAACGCGGCCCGGCGGGAAGCCCGCCAAGGGGCTTGCGCTCGCCGCGAGACGTGCGACAAAACAGAACCGGGCGGGCCTTCCTTCTGGAAAGCCCGCCCGGTTTCATATGCACCCGGAGGGACTCGAACCCCCAACCCTTCGCTCCGAAGGCGAATGCTCTATCCAATTGAGCTACGGATGCGAGACTGCGCCTATCCTACGGCAGCTGGCCGGTTCAGACAAATCGTTGCGCAGAGAGCGCAAAGGCGCAAAGATTCAGAGAAGATGATTCATATAGATTCCATTCTCCGTGACTCTGCGCCTCCGCGTACTCTGCGCGATTTCTTCTTTCCTGGACTTTCAAATCCTCACCCCCGGCACCCCCTTTGCACCCCGCAATTGCCGTCGTCCAATTCGGACGGCGCCAATACGCGGAGCGATCATGAATAACGAGAAACTCGATACGACGGATCCAGCGACGAACGACGTGGCTCAACACGACCATACAAACCCCGACCTCATCACCGGCGCGCCCGGTTCCCATCCCATTGGCACCGGAATCGGCGCTGCGGCGGTGGGCGTGGGCGGCACCGCTGCCGGTATCTACATTGGGGCCGCGATCGGAACGGTTTCGACGGGTCCCCTGGCGCCGATCGGCGGCGCCATCGGTGCCATTATTGGCGGCATCGCCGGTGCTTGGGCCGGCCACTCAATGGCCGAGCATATCGACCCAACCGTCGAGGATGCCTATTGGCGCGAAAATCATAAAACCCGCCCCTATTACCAGCAGGGAACCGATTACGATCAATACGCCCCGGCGTACCGCTACGGCTACGAGGCGCACGCCAAGCATGCCGACAAGTCGTTCGATCAGGTGGAGTCGGTCCTGGGCAGCGGCTGGGACAACGTCAAAAGCGAATCGACCCTCAGTTGGGACAAGGCCAGGCAGGCGACGCGCGATGCCTGGGATCGCGCCGACTCGCTGGCGCGGCGTACGGCCGGCACGATGGACAAGACTTCATCGCCGCCGCCCTTGGGCACTTGCATCCCCCGCGACCCGGCTCGCCCCAATCGCATGACCAATCCCGATGCGGTCTCCACCACGACGGCGGGAAAGGCGAATGATTTCAGCCGGGACACCGACAACGCCGACCCCGACCGGATGAGCAACGATGCGACAACCCGCCGCACGGATCGGGCAGATGCGCGAGCGGGGCCGGCGGGGCTGTAGACGAATGCCGCCACACGGAATCTGTGCCAAAGTACGAAATCCGAAGCATGAAATCCGAAATAAATTCAAAGCAAGAAAATTCAAAGTCCCGAAACTGCGTTTCAGTTTTGGACTTTGCGCTTTATCTTCCTTTTGAATTTGTTTCGGATTTCGTGCTTCGGATTTCGGATTTGCGCCGCTCGATTGGCATATGCCCACAGTGCTATTGCGTTTCGGTGGCCAGCCCATTAGCTAGTGGCCTTGCACCTTTTCCCCGAGTTTTACCTTTCTGAGCATCATGACCAGCGCCAGGACGACCAGGCAGCCGATGGCCATGATCTTGAACACGTCGATGTAGGCCAGCATCACCGCCTGGGTTTGCAGCTCGCCGTAGATGCGGGCCAGGGCGATCCTGCCGCCGCCAAGGGCATGGAAATGGCTGAGGAAGGGGGCGTCGAAAAGTGAAAGGTGTGATCCGAGCCGATTTTGGTGAAGTTGCGCCCGCCGCTCGAGCAGCAGGACGGCCACCGATATCCCCACGCTCCCGCCTAAATTGCGCATGAGATTGAGAAGAGCGGACGCGTTGTTGCTCTTGCCGGGCGGCAGATCGCCATAGGCGACGGTATTGATCGGCACAAAAAAGAACGGCAGCCCGACGCATTGATACACCCGCGCCCAGGCCAGATGATTGAAGGACACTTGGTTATTGAAGCCCGCCAGGTGGAACATCGCCGCCGCCGTGATCAGGAGCCCGATCGCCATGAGATATTTGGGCTGCACCTTGTTGGATAGCGCGCCGGCAACCGGGAACATAAGCATCAAAATGAACCCGCCGGGCATGAGGATGAGGCCGGCCGTGGTGGCATTGTAGCCGAGCATCTGCTGCACGAACTGCGGCAGCATCACGGTGGTTGCCGTCAGTATAAATCCCATGATGAACATCAGCACGTTCACCGAAAGAAAGCTGCGATTGCGAAGCAGCGAAAGATCGACAATTGGATCTTTGGCGATAAAGACTTCCCAGATGATGGCCGCGATGATGCCAAACGCCGCCAAAAGCGCGACGAGTTGGATGAAATGCGAGCCGAACCAGTCATCCTCCTGTCCCTTGTCGAGCATCACCTGCAGGCATCCCAGCCCCAGCGCCACCAGTCCAAAGCCGATGTAGTCCACCCGCAATCCGTTGCGCCATACGGACTGGTGTTCCTTTTTGGCGCCCTCTGAATCGCTGACCAGCCGATAGGTGAGGATCAGGGAGAGAATGCCAACGGGGATATTGATGAAGAAAATCCAGCGCCAGTCGTAGTTGTCGGTGATCCACCCTCCAAGGGTCGGCCCGATGGCTGGCGCGACGACGATGGCGACGCCGTAAATGGCAAACGCCATCCCGCGCTGGCGCGGCTCAAAGGTGTCGGCGAGGATCGACTGCTCCGAGGGAGCGAGCCCTCCCCCGCCGATCCCCTGCAGGCAGCGAAAAACCAACAGCCAGCCCAGCGACGGCGCCATTCCACACAGGAACGACGAAGCCGTGAACAGCGCCACGCAGGACATGTAAAACCGCTTGCGCCCCAGCACCGAAGCCAGCCAGCCGCTGATCGGCAACACGATGGCGTTGGAAACCAGGTAGCTCGTGAGGACCCAGGTGCTCTCATCGCGCCCCGCCCCCAGGTTCCCGGCGATGTGGCTCAAAGAGACATTGGCGATGCTGGTGTCCAGCACCTCCATGAACGTGGCCATGGAAACCGTCACCGCGATGAGCCAGGGATTCACCCGATGCACCGGCGCCGCCAGCGGAAGGTAATCCAGAGGCTGTGAAGCGGCCTGGGACATCGACGTTGGTGAATATAGCAGATGATTTGACGCACGCCGACCGTTGCGTTAATTTCGCGGATCACCTGGAGAGGTGGCAGAGCGGCTGAATGCGCCGGTTTCGAAAACCGGTCTGGGTGAAAACTCAGCGGGAGTTCGAATCTCCCCCTCTCCGTTAACATTTCCTGAACCAGAGCTAACGCGGGCGGCGGGCGGCAATCGCGGGGGTTCGCCGGTTGCTTGTTGCGGCGATAACCGGGCGGATGGCAATCGTTCGCGCAATCAGCGCCCGGGTGACAAGGGCCGGCGCGGGCAGCGTGAGGCTGTGCCCGAAACTATTGGAAAGAATGACGAAGTCGGCGAATGTCACCTTCCCGTCGCCGTTGAGATCTCCCAAACTGTATCCATCGGCTCCGGTGGACTGACCGAAGTGGTTGGAGAGAACAACGAAATCCGCGAAGCTTACTTTCCCGTCGCCATTGATATCGCCGAGCAATCGGTGGAAGGTGAACGACTGATCCGCGCCGGCGAGCGGGTTATTTTGAGAATTGGTTACTTGGGCGGCGTGCGTGGTGAGCGCATAGATCCCGTCATTCAGGCTGCCGCTTGAATCCGTATTGGCGGCGAAGCGGATGACCCACGTTTTGCCGCCATCATTGCTGCTCCACGATAACCCCGCGGACTCATCGGCGGGCGCGCCTCCGTTGTTCGATCCGCTGCCGCCGGTGTTGAGCAGGGCGAGCGTGAACGCGCCGGGGGCGAGCGTTACCGGCTCATTGAATGCGATCGTGAAACTGCTGATGTGAGAGCGCTGAATGGTGCCATCGCCGACCTGTGTTGAAACGAGAAGCGGGGCATCGACCGCCGAAGCCGACGTTTCCAGGGACACGGGACCCTGGCCAGATGGATCGATGCCGCTCACGGTGTAATAGTAGACCGTCCCGGCGGCAACCGAGCTATCCGTAAAGCTGGCCGCGGTAACGCCGGTCTGATACGCAACGGCTCCTTCGCCGCCGGGCGTGGTAGAGCGGAAGATGTTGTAGGTGACGGCGCCAGTGGAGGGCGCAAAGGTGAGCGTAATCTGCCCCGCCCCGCCGGTCGCGGCAACATTCGTCGGCGCGGCCGGCAACGTCCAGACGGTTATCCCGGCGAAATCGCTGTATCCGGCGATGTTGTACGCCTGGATGTGATAGTCGTACTCCGTGCCCGACAGAACATTCGTATCATCGTACGCGACGGAATTGGCCGGCAGCGTCGCGATCTGGGCAAACTGATCGTCGCCGGCGGTACTCTTTTTTCGGAAAATCCTGTAGCCGACTTCATTGTTCGCCTTGTCGTCCCATGCCAGCACAATTTCGGTGGCGCCAATGGCGGTGGTACGGGCGTTTTGAGGCGTCGCGGGAGGGATCGGCGTCAGGGCGTTGGCGGATTGCGATGGCTGCGAGTCGCCCGCCGAATTGCTCGCGACGATTTCATAATAGTAGTTTGTGTTGGGATTTAGCCCGGTGTCCATATAGGAGGTTTGTCCGCCGGCCACTTCGTTCACCTGCGAGTAGGTTCCCGTCGCGCCGACGGCTCGAAGGATCTTGAAACCATCCACCTGCGGGCCCGGCGGCTGCGACCAGGTCAAATTAAGCTGAGTGCCCGAGGCGGGAACAACCTGAAGGCCGGTGGGAATGGCGGGCGGGGAAGTGGGCAGTGGAGTATAGGTCCAGGTTTGCACGTCCTGTATGGCCGTCGCGCCGCCGGTCGCGCCGGTGAAGCCGATGAATGCGGTGTTTGCGCCGAGCGTCGCGGGGATATTGATGGCGTAGCCATGCGAAAAGCTGGCGCCGGTGACGGTGTCGAAAATAGTTTCCTGTAGATTCGTCCCATCGTAGGTGAGCGTGACCTGGAGCGGATCGCCCCCGTGAAGATCGACGCCGCTGGAGGTCAGATCGAACGTGTTGGGGTTGGTGGTCGGGTTTGCGCCGTTCGTAAACAGCCCGGTGGAGTTGGTGCCTTCGCCGGCGTTGTTGTAAAGATCAAACTTGATGGCGACGCTGGGCGTGATGCCGGTGTAGCCCAGCGATCCGCCGCCGCCTCCCAATGCGGTGTTGGCCTGATCCTGCATGGTGAAGGTCATGCCGTCGGCTTGGGCGTTGGTCAGTTGCAGCGTGAAGGTCGTGGTGAACCGCTGATCCGGAAGCGGGGAGGTGGAAAATGCGCTGCCGGTTTGGGTGTTGCCTCCGCTGGTCAACTCCAGTTTCGAGCCATTCAGGGCCGCCGTGCCGTTGAACGTCAATGCCCCGGTTGATCCTGTAAACCCGCCGGAAAAATCCAGGGCCGGCAGTTGGCTGCTGGTGTTCGCGGAGACCGTGTTGGAATATCCCGATGTTCCCAGCGAGTTAAACGCCCTCACGCGGAAACTATAACCCGTCCCGGCCTGCAACCCGGTCACGGGATACGACTGCGCATTCACGCCCAGCGTGGCGATCTTCAGCCAGTTGCTGCCCGCATCGCTCGATTGCTCGACGGTATAGCCGTCCTCGTTGTTGGCGTTGTCGGTCCATGCCAGATTGATTTGCACCGCCGATACTGGTGTCGCGGTTAAGCCGGTGGGTGTATTTGGCACGGTAGTGGGAGGCACCGGCGGACCATACGCCACCAGCGCGGTGGCCGTCCCGACATACACATGCCCATTGGCAACCGTTGGCACGGTGAACTTCACCACGCTCCCCAACTGGTCGCCGGCGGTTTGGCCACTGGTCCAAAGCTCGTTGCCATAGTTGCTCGCATCATACGCGCGAATCTGGTTTGAGCCGGTGTTCAGATCCCACACGATGCCGTTGGTGGCGCCATTGGCCGAGATGCTCGGAGTTGAACCGGGGAATGTGTAGCTGTCGCTTGACGCCGAAGACGGCGCCGTCGAAAACGCGCCGTTGGCGATGGTGAACGCCTTGGCGGTATCGCCATATCCTCCGACATAGTAGATACGGGAAGTCGTCCCATCATTGTAAAACGCGGGCGTATCCAGTGAGCCATTGATCGCGCTCCCCTGCTCCTGCACGACGTTGTCGGTGCTGGAGTTGAATTTGCCCATGTTGTCGCGATCGATGAGATACAGTTTGCCTTCCTTGCCGCTGCCGATCATCAGATGCGGATGCAATGCGCTGCCGACGCTGTCGGGCAGCACCATCGGCGCGCCCGAGCCCAGGTCCTGGTCGGCGGAATCCAAAGCGGCCTGATTGAAGGGCGTGAAGTAATCGACCACCTTCAATCCAAACCCGTTGATATTTCCGTTCTGATTTGCCTGCGTGGATGTGGAGTCCAGCCCGACCTTGATGAAGGAATCGCCAAAATCTCCCTTGGACGGAAAATGCTGGGCATTTAGCGTTGTATCAAATCCGCCATTGCCGGTCTCAACGTACATATACCCCTGCGGGTCCATGGCGATCGATCCGCCTCCCTGCCAGATGCCTCCCAGACCGCTGTTGGGCGTCGTGTTCAGCGCGGCGGTGATGCCCAGCGTGGATTCATCATATCCCAGTATCCAGCCATGATACGGCCCATTGTCGCCGTGCGAGCCGAAGGCGATGTACACCTTCCCGCCCGCAATCGTCAGCCCCGGCCGTTCCAATTCGCGCAGCCCATTGAAATAGACCCGGCTCTGCCCGCCGACGTTGATTGCTCCATCGCCGGTGCCGATCACATAGGGCCCACTGTTGTAGGTATACGCACCGCTGGCGTAGGTCGTGTCGCCGATCACGGTGGAGCTGTACGTCCCATCCTGGAGGTTCACCTTATACAGCGTGTAAACGTAATGCGGATGCGTGGTGTCGCCGGCGATGATTTGCTTGGTCTTTGCCGCCAGGAACAGCGCGTTGCCCGCAAGATCAATCGCCGGCGTGCCGGTGATGCCGATCTCCGGATCGATGTTCGTTGAATTCACATCCCCCGATGGAACGGTGGTGATCCCACCGGCGGCATTGATGAAGCTATCCTTCCACAACACCGACCCGCTGTCCCCATCAATGGCATACAAACTATCATGCTCGGTCGCCACATAGACCACATTATGAACGCCCGGACTCGCGCCCCCCGTCACGTTCACATTCGACGCATACAACGGCTGCGCATAGACCTGCCCGTCCACCGGCGTCGAATACCGCTTGCCAAACGACCCCGCCTTCACATTGGCCGGCGTCAGCACCGTCTCGGCCAGGTTCTGCCCCGTGCTGGCCACGTCATTGTGATATCCCAGCACGTTCGCCGACAACAACTGCCGGGCCTCCAGCCGTTCACAAACAGCCGCCAACGCCCGGCGTCCCGCCGACCGCTTGCGCAGAGCCGACCGCACTTCACGATGATTCCGCTGCGATTTCGCGCGCATTTTCTCTCCTGGCCGCCAAACGATCCCCTCTTTCTATACTAACCGGCAACGCACTTGGTTCTCGGCATGCGGTTTCTTGCCCCACCAAGCCCTGTCGAGATCAACGGTTACACCCACCGAAAATCTCGTACGCGTGACGGCTACGAACGTCACCTAGTGCATTGTCACTCTTTCAATTTAGGGTAGCATCAACGGCATAACCAAGGAAGGTTTTGCCATGCCCAAGACATCGAAGAAGTACGTGGTTCGTCTCACGGATGCCGAGCGTCAGATACTTCAG
>Ga0209483_1001723_pt1 | contig 16253 bp, 13 predicted proteins | sample NGEPerA_FD_184508 | JGI IMG/M metagenome (GOLD analysis project Ga0209483, IMG submission 184508) | Arctic peat soil microbial communities from the Barrow Environmental Observatory site, Barrow, Alaska, USA - NGEE PermafrostL2-A... | ecosystem: Environmental > Terrestrial > Soil > Wetlands >... | reverse complement strand
TCGAGCAAAGGCAGCAGCTGCTTGAAGTGCTTGAGTCCCCGGACATCCTTGGCCGTCAGTTCCTGTTCCATGGGCCCCGGATCGTGCCACGAACCCGTCGCTGGCGCAATACGGCGTTTGTTAGGGGTGCGGGAAACTCATCAATCGCCGTGCCGAACGGTATTAACAATTTGTGGCGCTTGTGCGCTGACGCAAGTGCAACAATTTCGAAACATTGCTACGATGCTTTCGCAACCACTTGTCATCATAGCAGTTACGCGATGCGATCTGCCGAATGATCTATGTTGCGCATCCGTGGCGCGCAACACGGCCTGAGCCGTTGCGCGGTTCAGGAGGGGCATTAGGTTCTCTCGGATACGTTGTCATCTGCTAGAAATTCCGCATACCACCGTCGTACATCCAGAAACTCTGGCGCAAGTGCGATTGCGGCGAGGTATTGCTCGTTCGCCTCCTGTCGCTGGTCGATCTTCCATAACCCGTTAGCCAAGAAAACATGAGACCACATGTCATCGGGGTCTAAATTCACGGCCTTTCTCAGTACGTCGACGCCTCCCTCGGCATCTCCTGAATTGACAAGCTCCCGCCCCAATCCCTGCCATGCTATCGCATAATTGTTGTCAAGAGATAAAGCAACTCTATATGCATCTATCGCGGCCGCCTGATCACGGTGTTTTAATGCTTCTCCGAGAAGGTAGTGCCCCTCCTCGAATGATGGCTCTAGGTGAATTGCCCTGCGCGCCGCCTCTTCCGCCTCAACGTCCCGGCTATTACGCAAATACGCGTCCGCAAGAAAGCAATATGCCTCTGCCCGCGGCCGCTCGGCTGCCGATGCCTGCATCATCGCGAATCCCTTATCAGTCTCTCCTTTCGAGGCATATGCCCTGCCAAGTCTGAGACGCAAATCATTTTCCGGCAGTAATTCCTGGGCCCGCTCGTACGCGCGGACAGCCAAGTTCGGATTTTCAGATTCGAGATAGAGAAAATCGCCGAATGCGGACCAAGCCAAACCATCATCTGGTCGCTCATCGGTCGCGTTTTTTAACGATGCAAGTTTTCTTCGAAAGGTTTCTTCTTCAGACATTTGACACCCCATTGTCAAGCCCCCATTCTTGTCGTCGCCCGCAATCGCACCTTTCTCAACTTACATCGTCCGGCCTCACGCTTCGGCAAGTGCGCACGGCGAAAAACGCAAATACGATCCGTATCCACGCAACAAGGGTAGATCCGTGCTTCATAGCATCAGGTCGATAAACGAAGTACTTGCTACTGGAAGCCATAAGAGTACACGAATGTTGCCGTTCAAAACCCCGTCTCCGTCCCCGACCTCCACGCCACCATTCTTCGCAGTTGGGAATCCAGCACGACAGGCTCACCCGAGATCGCCTTCGGATAAGGAAGCTCCAATCCGTTCTCTCGCAGCGCTTGTTCGTAAATGACAACAAAATTGGCAAGTCTGTCCGTTAGCTCGCACGCGGCAGCACACAATTCCTCGTTGTCTTCGCCGCAGAGGCCACGGACCTCGGCCGCCGCATCGAAAAGCGCCTTGAGCGTATCCCCTTGCAAAATAACACCAGGGAATTTACGACCGGGCGTCCTTACAACCGGGCAGTTACTCGTCTCAGACAACATTTCGATTTCAATTCTTTTCATCATTTTCAACCTCGTTCTGGCCGCTGCGCACAGGAGATTGGCCACGCTTAAACTTTATGCTTGGCCGTGTAGGATCCAATGGAGTGCGATTTGCATTTAAAGATGTCGATACCGCTTTCGATTGTTCCACGCAGGCCACCGCCGGCAGCGCCTTTGGGCAGCCGATATTTCGCGGAACTTCGGAGACGCGCATTACCACCGATGAGATAGTCGAAGTCGGACAGGGGTCCAGCAGTTCCGGCGGCGCGGCTTCCGACCACAATAACCTCAGAATTGGTGTTGTTAACGAAAGTTTGAATTTGCCGCATTTGAGCGGGGGTCAAGCTGCCAATGCGCCTTCGCCTCCCAGTATAAGTCCGCCGGCTTCTCAATCGAACTCGCCCTCGTTGTTCTCACTAAGCCATTGTATCGCGGATAGTTGCTATTGTCATTTTGGGCTACCAGTGGCCAGTTTGCTCAATAACATTTCGCCTGTAAAGACCTCGAACCGACACAAGGAATTGTACCCTTTCCCATCGCTCAAGTAACATACCGCCCGTGCAAATCGCCTCAACCCCTTTGATCATCGGCGCCGGCCCCGCCGGGCTTACCGCGGCCTATGAGTTGGCGCGGCATGGCCATGTCGGCACGGTGCTCGAAAGCGACAGCGTGGTCGGCGGGATCGCGCGCACCGTCGAACGCGAGGGGTATCGCTTCGACATCGGCGGGCATCGCTTCTTCACCAAGGTCAAGGAAATCGAGAATCTCTGGGACGAGATGCTCGGCGAGCCGATGCTCAACCGGCCGCGACTCTCGCGCATCTACTTCGGCGGCAAGTTCTACAGCTACCCGCTGAGCGCTACCAACGCCTTGAAGAACATGGGCCCGTTCACGGCGATGTCGTGCATGCTCAGCTATGCCGGGGCCCGGCTGCGCCCGATGGCCGAGCCGGGCAATTTTGAGGAATGGGTCACCAATCAGTTCGGCCACAAGCTTTACCAGATGTTTTTTAAGAGCTACACGGAAAAGGTGTGGGGCTGCCCGTGCACGGAAATAGGCGCGGACTGGGCGGCGCAGCGCATCAGGGGACTAAGCCTGGGGGAGGCGGTGCGCAACGCCGTCTTTGGGGCGCGGCGAGGGAAGGTCGTTACGACGCTGATCGACGAATTCCGCTATCCGCGCCTGGGGCCGGGACAACTGTGGGAGGCGGCGGCGCGGAAGATTACCGAGAAGGGATGGACGGTCTCGATGCGCTCGCGCGTGGTCGGGATCGAGACTGATGGCGGCCGCGTCACCGGCGTGCGTGTGGAAAAGGAGGGCGTCACCACTCGCCTGCCGGCAACCGACGTTTTCTCCTCCATGCCATTGCGGCATTTGCTGCTGGCGATTGATCCGCCTTCCCCGCCGGCGATTCTCCAGGCCGCGGAGCAGTTGAAGTATCGGGATTTTCTGACCGTTGCGCTGGTGCTGGATAAGCCTGACCTTTTTCCCGACAACTGGATTTACATCCACGAGCCCGAGGTGCGCGTCGGGCGGATTCAGAACTTTGGCAACTGGAGCCCGCACCTCCTGGCCGATCCCGCCACCATGTGCCTGGGCCTGGAATACTTCGTCAACGAGGGGGATGACCTCTGGTCGATGCCCGATGAAAAGCTCATCGCCCTGGGGTTCGAGGAACTCTCCAGAATCGGCCTGGCGACGGCAAAGCTGGTCAAGGGATTCGTCGTCCGCATCCCCAAGGCCTACCCGGTTTACGACCCCGGCTACAAGCAACGCCTCGACCTGATCCGCGAATGGCTCACGACGTTGCCGAACCTCTATTGCATCGGCCGCAACGGCCAGCACCGCTACAACAACCAGGATCACTCAATGGCCACCGCGCTGATCGCCGCGAGGAATGTGGCGTTGGGCGAGTCGCGCGATCCGTGGGCGGTGAACGAGGACGCCGAGTACCACGAAATCGCCAAAACGGAACGGCACGCGCCGGTGCTGCCGGCGCCGAAGCTCACGTACCTTAAAGCGCCCGGAAGAGGGGCACGTGCGGCGCGGGCGGGCGATGCAATCGACAGCGGACTTATTGAGTCGAGTGCGGCGAAGAAGTAATCCACTTGGAGATCAGCATGCGAGGTCAACACGTTGCCATTCCTGTCACCTTCCTCATTTTTTTCTCGTTCATCCGCACCGGCTTGTGCGACGGTAAACAGCGCGTGCTGCCTCGCTATCACTTGTCACCGGGGCTGGAACTGACCTATTCCGCTTTACACGAGTTCAAGTCCGCACATGACGAAATCAAGGAGCCATCAACGTATATTTTCGACCTTGTAAAGGTGAATCCAGATCAGGGCTGGCATGTCGTTGGCCGGCTGCTGTTACCAAAAAAGGCGGGAGACGCCGCGGCATCATCGGAGACGATGCTGACCGCCTTCGACGTGCATCCGGATGGGACGGCCACGCTGTCGCCGGGCGTCAGGGGAATTCGAGGAATCCCATGGGAATTTCCGACCCTTCCCGCGGACCAATCGCAGCTAATTCGGGGTTGGAATGGCGACCGGTCTTTCGGGGCGCACGGGGCATTCAAACTGCTGCCATCGGCAACGCCCGCATTGATGGAATTCACCGGCGATGACGTCGATCCGGCGTACAAAATCTATCAGATCACCTGCCAAACCACGTATCGATTCGATACGGCTGGCGGGGTGTTGGTCTCGGAAACCGCCAAACTTACAAAGGGAACTGGATTGACGGGCACAGGCACGGACGCCGCGACGTTGACAATGACCGTCACAAAGCCGGAGAAATGGCTCCGTCAATTCTCGCGCGATTGCGCGGTCTATTTTGACGCGCAGGAGAAATACTTGATCATTCGGGAAAAGACGGGTCTGAGTGCGGCGGAATGTGATTCGGGATTCGCGGCCGCGAAGGACCTTTTAACCGCGGCGCGAAAGCAAATCGTCTCGCCTGAAATCAGCGGCGTACTCGACCGCGATCTCGCCGAGCTCCCTGGCATGGCACAATCGGTCCGGCACGATGCCGAAAACCTTCGGGCGATATTGAATAAGCCAGCGCCGGAATGGACCCTCCCCGACCAATCGGGAGTGATGCACTCGCTGAAGGATTATCGCGGGACGGTGGTGGTTCTGGATTTCTGGTTTCGCAGTTGTTTCTGGTGCATGCGCGCCATGCCGGAAATGAAGCAGTGGTCAGACGATCTCAGCGGAAAACCGGTGGTAATGCTCGGCATGAACACGGATACGCGCCCGGCCGACATCAAATTCGTCGTTGACGCGTTTGAATTGAAATATCCGAATCTCAATGCGCCGCGGGCACTTACGGATCAATACCATGCCGAGGGTTTTCCAATGGTAATCATCATCGGACCCGATGGCATCGTCCGCGATGTCGAAGTAGGGTACACGCCCGGCATGGAAAAACGCCTGACCGCGAAGATGACGCCGCTGCTGCAAAAAGCTGACAATAAATCAGGGCCCGTTGGCGCGCCATGAAGCACCTGCCGGGGTGAATGAACCAGGGGCTAAGCTATTCGCGCATGCTCTTCAACGTCTCTGCCAATTCCTTTGGCGTGAGGATCGTCCTTGGGATGTTGCGTCAGTGAGAAGCGGCGGGGCACATTCTCGAACCAATCGGCGTATTCCAAGACCTTATGCAGGATGGCTGCGGCACGCTGATGCGTAAGGTTGGGCAGGCGGATTTGGAGTTCGGGCCGGAACAAGAGCCCCGCACCTCGTCGAGTAGACGTTGATCCATCGCGAGTCGCAACTGGCCGTTGGTCAAGGCCGTGACTGTGGCGTGTTGCGGTCCATCGGGCGGCGTGGCGGCCCATTGGAGAAACACCATCGCGTCGTAGATGGCCCTTGGCGGCAGCATCAATCCTTCTCGGTTCGCACTTTATCGAGCAGGTCGCGCCCGATTTCCAATAATTGCTCGTCGGTCATGCCGCTGTTGAAAAAATCCGCCTGAACAGGGGCGAGAAGCTCTTCGAGGGTCGGTCCCGTGACGGCCTGCTGAACGATTTTGGAGGTATAGGCATCAATGGGCTGGCCGCTTGCCCTGGCGCGTTCTCGGAGTTTGTCGGCAACTTGATCGGGGATGGAGATAAGTACGTCCATGGTTCTCTCTTGATACGATTATAGTGCAATACGCCGACTACGTCCGAAAGAACTCCGCGACCCGGCAGCGAAACCCCGGCAGAAAGGAGCCGCCGGTGATCTCATCATTCTCGCGGAATAAAACACTGGCTCCGTCAGCGCTTTCGACGCGCACGGTCTTGAGCCTTGGATCCACGATCCATACCGCGCCGAATCCCGCCTCCAGATACTCGGCGACCTTCGCCGCCACTTCGTAATAGAGGTCATTGGGCGAAATCACCTCGACGGCAAGATCCGCCGCGATGGGCATATAGCCGCTGTCAGCCTCCGAGGCCCAATTGTAACGGTCCTTGCGAATGAGCGAGACGTCGGGCTTGCGAATTTGGTTGGGGCGATGTGGAAAGCACTGATAACCCAGGTCGTTGGCATAGACCGTCGCATGGCCGGTGCGCTCAGCCTCGTTACCCAGCAGGCGATTAATCCGAGAGGCCACACGACTTGATTCAACGCTCGCATGCCGCTCCACGAGTTTGCCGTCCACGAGTTCAAATCCCTTCGCATCCGGCATCGCAAGCAAGTCGGCGGGCGTCAAGGGCGAGATGGCCGGTTGGGCCGACTGAGGTAATGCGATGGCACTCATAAATCACCGTTCCGCGGGACGTAAGATCCGCGGCGATTTTAGCATGTCGCTGGTCTCGCGTCATCTTCGTTGCACGCCGAGCCGATAAAATGGTAAAATCACACCGGCGACTTCACATATTCCAGGCCGGCGTGGAGCGTAAGCACGATCGAGCTGACGGCGAAATAGGGCACCGGTGTAGACGTCGTTATCGCCGACCGAAGAAAGATAAGCGCCAAGAACGCCAAGACGCCAAGAAGAAAAAGGCACAAGGAAATGTGGGACATAGTAACTTTCCTGCCGCCATGCCATCGGCACGGGCGAGACGCCCGTGATACGTTGTAGGGTGCTTTTCGCACGAACCGATCCAACCGACCAAATAAGTATCTACTCTTTTGCTTCTTGGCGTTCTTGGCGCTTTGATTGTCTTCCCAATCGCCGGGCCGGGTTGGGCACCAAATTGGTCGGCTGCGTACTTTGAAAAAGTTATCAAAATGCGAAAGTCTGTAAATTGCGCGCCGGTGCTTCTGTTGGCATGCCTTGTCACCGCCCTTCATGCACAGCCCGATCCGTATGAAACGTACGTCAACACCTCGCGGGATTTTAAGCCGGTGAAGCAGGAGAAGGCCTGGTGCTACAAGGCATTCCCCAGTTGGACGAACATGCCGTGGACGTATCAATGGACCATCGGTTACACGCAGGCGTCGGGCCAATGGTCGGTGGATCATGGGTACAACGGGGCGTTCATCGATCATGGGGATGTGGGCACGCCTGCATCGCCCACCGGCAGGCTCGATTGGATCGATCAATTCAAGCTGCGCTTTTATATGGATCACACCGCGAACAAGCATTATCTGCATTTGTGGGATGGGAACGAGCTTAAGCCACACCTGGGCGAGCTTCGTTCTGGGGGCGTGCGCGCGGTGCCGGTGAATGCGGCGTTGGGGCGCAAGTTGGAAAGCGCTATTCGCCAGCACATCAATGCGGTGAAGAGCTCTCCGTATCGGGCCGCCTACGCGCTGGATGACGAAATTTCCTGGGGCCATTTTGTGCATCCGGCGATGTGGTGCGTGACCGATGACAAGACCGCCTACCAGAACTGGCTGCGCGAAATCTATGGCCCCAGCGCCCCCGATCGCTCCCGCTGGATTACCTACGATGACATTCGCGGCAAGCTCGCGGACTGGAGCGTTGCGAAGTTTGACGCAAGTCCTTTGATGGACCAATGGACGTTCAACGACTCCTACTGGAACAACTTTATCGGCGATCTGGTGACCTACGCCAACACCGTTGATCCGGCCACTCCCTGCGGCTTCGTCGGCGGCCAAAGCCCAAATGCGTTTGGCGGGTATGACTACGCCAAGATCATGCGCAAGGTGCAATTCATTGAGGCGTATAACCTGGGCTCCAGTCAGGCCATTATCCGGTCGTTCAATCCGCACAATGCGATTCCCGCAGTTACCACTGAGTTTCACAAATCCGCCGACGATGACATCTGGCAGACTTGGTACTACCTCGCGCATGGCAACCGCGGATTCATAAACTGGGTGCAAGGATGGTTCGATGGCGACAAGGCCAGACCCTGGCAAGAGAAGGTTGCGCCCACCTACCTTGAAGCAGATCACAAGATAGGACCCCGGATGGCGGGCGCACAGTGGATCCACGATGGGGTCGCGATTTACTACAGCCATGCGTCGATTCAGTTGGGATGGATCATGGACGCGCAGGCCCACGGCAAGACCTGGAGCAACCGCAACGCCGACAATCGCCTGGGCGGCTCGCACAATGTCCGCCATGCCTGGGAGAACATGCTGCGCGATTCGGGGATTCAGTATAATTTCCTCAGCTACGTGGATGTAATTCAGAAGGGTGTGCCGCGCGAGTATAAGGTGCTCATCCTGCCTGCGTGCCTGTGTTTGTCGGATGTTGAGGCGCGGCGGATCGGGGAGTTTTGCCGGGATGGAGGGACGGTTATCGCCGACTACATGCCGGGACTTTGGGATCAGCATGGCAAAGGCCGGCCCGAAGGCGGCGCCCTGGACGCGATGTTCGGCGTTCATCACGATCCAGCCATGCGTGAAGCGGACGTGTTCGGCGGAAGACTCTGGTGCGAGATCAATCAGGAAGTAAACTTCAATTGGAAGACCTACGAGCAATTTCTCACCAACAAGAACACCTGCATCAAGGACGCCAGCGGCTACGACAAAGCCGTGCGGAAGATGGAGGTGGCGAAGGTGAATCATTATGGCCGCGGCACGGCGGTGCTGATGAACCTCTCGCCGCAATGGTACAACGCCTACCGCGCCGCCGGCGCGGCGTCCGCGGCGCGGCGCGAGGTATTCATTCGGTATGTGACGCATGCTGGCGCACGCCGATGGGTGGAACTGAAGGTGGACGACAATCGCGCGTTCGGCTATGAAATCACCTATTGGTCCGCGCCCCCCGCCAAAGGTATGCCGGGTCGAATAGATGAACCGCGCACCGTTGTTTTCGTCTGCTTCAATCCCGAGGTTGAAGGCAATGAACTGGGCGGCGGGAATGCGGCGAGCCTTAAGACGGGCACGCTCAAGGCCACCTTGCAGTTCGTCGGTGCGGTGAAAGATGTCCGCGACGAGCGCACCGGCAAATCCCTGGGCGATGGAAGCGCGTTTCAGTTTGATTGGAAGCAGAATGAGGCGATCGTGCTTTCGTTCGCCGGCAACAGGCCGCGCGCGATAGAAAGCCCGTAACGCGTCAGCCGAATGCAATGCGGTATATCACCTGTGCATCGGGGAGAATCACATTCGCCCAATTGAACTATTGGCGCTAGGCAGAGCCATATAGGAGAATCGCATGATGCGCCGTTCACTCATCCTCATGGCGATTGTTGCCGCCGCACTGTGCAAGGCTACCGACGCTCAAGCCACGGGTGCCAACGAGCCTCCAGTTTTGCCGGCGGGCCTGGACGCCTACCGGATGTGGGATCGCTGGCCGTACCAGCGCATCGGGCAGCGGGCGTATATGCGAAGCACCTACGATCGCAGCGGCGGCAACGAAGGCGCGGACGCAAGTCATTTCCTCTATCAAATCGCCGATGATTTCAATGTCGCGCTGGATGTGCAGGGGCCGGGGATTCTCTACTTCGCCCGCTACAACCATTGGCACGGAAGCCCCTGGCATTACGTGGTGGACGGGAGCGATCACATGGTCAAGGAATCCAGCACCGCCAATCCCGCGCATCCGGTTGAGCATTCCACCTTCGAGCCGCGGGCCGCATTCCCAAAGCCGCTGGCATGGACCTGGTCAGACACGCGCGGCGCGGATTTGATGTGGGCTCCGATCGGTTTCGAGCGATCGTTCCAGATGGCCTATTCGCGCACGCACTACGGCACCGGATATTACATCTACGATCAATTCGTGCCGGGTGCGAAACTGTCGGCGCCCATTAAGGCATGGGATGGGAAGACGCCGCCCGATCGCGACGTACTGGAGTTGATCTCGCGCGCGGGAGGGGACCTGCTTGCGGGCCGCGCGGGGCTATCGAAGGTTGAGCGGACGATCGACATTCCCGGCGGGCGGGCGGCTGGGGCGATTGAGATTGGCGACGGGCCGGCGATGCTCCGAGGCATCGAGATCACCGCTCCCAAAGAATCCGCGATTGACCTGGGGACGGCGCGGCTGCGGATCTGGTGGGATGATCGGCCGCTGCCATCGGTGGATGCGCCGGTGGCTTTGTTCTTCGGAGCCGGGACGCTGTATAACCGCGATCATCGCGCCGATTTCGTTCGGGCGTTTCCGGTGAACATTCATTTTTCGAATCGGCAGGTCGCCCTCAACTGTTACTTTCCGATGCCGTTTTTTCGGTCCGCGCGCATTGAATTGGTTGGCGCGGATGCCGCGATCAAAGGGGTGCATATCACTTGCCGATACGAGCCCTATCGCGATCCGCCCAATCATGTCGGCTACTTTCATGCCACTTACGCCGATCATCCGCTCCCGGTTGCCGGGGCCGACATGGTATTGCTCGACACCCGGCAGGAAGAAGGCGGCGGCGATTGGTCCGGCAGCTTCGTCGGCACGTCCTTCATTTTCTCCCATGACGCCAACCTCAACACGCTTGAAGGCGATCCGCGATTTTATTTTGACGATAGCCTCACGCCCCAGGGCCAGGGGACGGGCACGGAAGAATGGGGCGGCGGCGGCGACTACTGGGGCGGCCGGAACATGACCCTTCCCTTCGCCGGCCATCCCTGCGGCGCGCACGGCCCCGCGGAAGCCGTCAACGAACTGGACAAAATAGAGTCGGCTTACCGCTTCCTGCTGGCCGACCTCATGCCCTTCGGCCGCAACGCGCGAATTACCCTCGAGCATGGCGGCACCAACGAATCCGTCGAACATTATGAAACCGTGACCTACTGGTATGGATTGCCGGCCCCTTCTCTGCTCAAAAGCGATGTGCTGTCGATCGGTGACGAGGCCAGTGAACGCGCGCACGCCTACGTCTCCCCGCGCGCATCGGCGCCCTACGAGATCAGCTCGCGCTACGAATGGGGCGTGGATCATCTGGCCGGCAAGGAGATTTTCCCCGCCCGGAGCGACCGTGGCCGCACCACCGCCGGCACATCTGAGTTCACCGTGCGCCTCGAGCCAAACAACCTGGGCGTTCTGCTTCGCCGGAAGCTGGACTATCAATATCCCAATCAACGGGCATTTGTGTGGGTGGCCGACGCGGACGCATCCGGCAAAGCCTCCGGCCCATTCAAGGCCGCCGGCATCTGGTATCTGGCCGGCTCCAACACCTGCGTTTACTCCAACCCCCAACAGGAGCTTGGCCCAACCGAGCATGTCGTTGAAACCTCCAACCGCCGATTCCGCGACGATGAGTTTTTGATCGGACGCGACCTCACCAAGGGACGCCATGCGATCCGCCTGCGGATCCGGTTCACCCCGGTGCACACGCCGCTGTTTCCGGGCAATCCTCTGCCCGAACTGGCATGGAGCGAAATGCGCTATACGGCGTACTGCTACGCGCTGCCAATATTCACAACGCCTAAGCAGAGCGACTAACCACGAAGGCGCTGGAATCACGCGCCACACGCCGAGGGATGGGTTGAAATTCGAAATCCGAAGCACGAAATCCGAAACAAACCCAAAATCCAAAAGCAGAAAATTCAAAACAAGACGGAAGCGCCCTTTGAATTTTCCGCTTTTCCTACTTTTGAATTTGTTTCGGATTTCGTGCTTCGGATTTCGGATTTTTAGCTATCATTTGGGTCGTGGCGTGTTCACATTTCTCCGCGGCCTATACACTGGGATCTCGCGCTTGCTTGAAATGATTGATCAAGCCGTTGGTCGAGGAATCGTGGGTGGTGACGGCTTGGGTTCCGGCAAGTTCAGGTAGGATGGCCTTGGCCAGTTGCTTGCCGAGTTCGACGCCCCACTGGTCGAAGCTATTGATGTTCCAGATAATCCCTTGCGTGAAAATCTTGTGCTCGTACATCGCGATCAACATCCCCAGCGTGCGCGGCGTGAGCTTCTGAAACAGGATGGAGTTGGTCGGCCGGTTGCCGGGGAAGGATTTTTGTGGGATCAGTTTTTCCAGATCGGCTTCCGACAGCTTTGAGCCCTTCAGTTCCGCCCGCACCTCATCGGCGGTTTTGCCTTTCATCAGCGCCTCGGTTTGCGCGAAGAAATTGGAGAGCAGGATGGCGTGGTGCTCGCCGACGGGGTTTTGCGTTTCAACGGGCGCCAGGAAATCGCAGGGCACCAGTTTCGTGCCCTGGTGGATCAGTTGATAAAACGCATGCTGTCCATTGGTGCCCGGCTCGCCCCAGATGATCGGGCCGGTCTGATAGTCGCAGGGGGTGCCGTCGCGCTGCACGGATTTGCCGTTGGATTCCATGTCCCCCTGCTGGAAATACGCGGGGAAACGGTGCAGGTATTGGTCATAGGGAAGAATGGCCTGCGTCTGGGCATCGAAGAAATCGTTGTACCAGATGCCGACCAATGCCAGAATCACCGGCAGATTCTTCTCCAGAGGCGCGCTTCGGTAATGCTCGTCCATCAAATGAGCGCCCGTGAGCAGTTCCTCGAAATTCTCAAACCCGATGGCAACCGCGATGGACAATCCGATGGCCGACCAAAGCGAATAGCGCCCGCCGACCCAATCCCAGAACTCGAACATATTGGCCACGTCGATGCCGAACTTTTTCACCTCGCCCTCGTTGGTCGAGAGCGCGACGAAATGCCTGGCGATGGCGGATTCGTTGTTGGCCTTGCCCAGGAACCATTGCCGGGCGGTGTGCGCGTTGGTGAGGGTTTCCTGCGTGGTGAAAGTCTTTGAGGCCACGATGAAAAGCGTGGTGCGCGGATCCAAGTCGCGCAGCGTCTCCACGATTTGGGTGCCATCCACGTTCGATACGAAGTGAACGCGCAGATCGCGTTTGGAATACGGCTTGAGGGCCTCTGTTACCATGACCGGCCCCAGATCGGATCCGCCGATGCCGATGTTGACGACGTCGGTAATCCGCCGGCCCGTATACCCGGCCCAGGCGCCACTACGAATAGCCTCGGAAAACTCGCGCATGTGCGCCAGCACCCGGTTCACCTCTGGCATCACATCCTTCCCATCCACCATGATGGGCCGATTCGACCGATTGCGCAGCGCGGTGTGCAAAACTGCCCGTCCTTCGCTGGTATTGATCTTTTCGCCGGCAAACATTTTCCGCGCCCATCCTGGCACGTCCGCCTGCCGGGCAAGATTCAGCAGAAGCTGGAATGTTTCGCCGGTGATCCGGTTCTTGGAGAAGTCGAGCAGAATGTCCTGGAAGCGGGCGGAAAAGGCATCGAACCGTTGGGGATCGGCGCGAAACAAATCCCGCATCGCAAGCCGCGAGGCGGCGGCATAGTGTTCGTGCAACGCTTTCCAGGCCGGCGAGACGGTGAGATTGCTCATGAACGATGCTCCTTGCAATGCCGGGAATGGATAACGCGGCGCGTGCGGCGGTGCAATAGCATCGCCCCGCGCCGCGGGCGTGCCCGAGTTTTCGGGCAGGCGTAACCGTTGACATCCACAGGCTTTGGTGGGGCAGACATTCCTGTCTGCCCGAATCCGCGAGTGCGGGGCGTTCCCGCCCCGCCGAGCGGATTCGAATCGGTTCGGGAGGACAAGAATGCCCTCCACTCGCCGATTCGAGGCAGACAAGAATGTCTGCCCCACCGTCCCCCGATGGACTCTCCCGGAAAATTGGGCACGCCCCGCGCCGCCGCGGACGCCACCGGTGATGGCGTTGATGATCCCCGCGCGCGCTCCTACCATTGCGCGGATATGAGTTCGATTGCTTCGACCCCCTCATCGGCCAAGCTACCTGACGCGACCGGCCATTTCGGCGCGTACGGCGGCGTGTTCGTGCCGGAGACGCTTATATTCGCCTTGGAACAACTCGAACAGGAATACCGCCGGGCGCAGGCCGATCCGGCATTCAAGGCGGAATTTGAATCCTACTTGCGCGATTACGTCGGCCGGCCCAGCCGGCTCTATTTCGCCCGGCGTCTTACCGAGCATTTCGGCGGGGCCAAAATCTACCTGAAGCGCGAAGACCTCAATCACACCGGCGCCCACAAAATCAACAACACCATCGGCCAGGCGCTGCTGACGGTGCGCATGGGCAAGAAACGCGTGATCGCCGAGACCGGCGCCGGCCAGCATGGCGTCGCGACGGCCACCGTCGCCGCGCTCTTCGGGCTTAAGTGTGATGTGTACATGGGCGCCGAGGATATTCGCCGGCAGAATCTCAACGTCTTTCGCATGAAGTTGATGGGCGCGAATGTCATCCCCGTGACCAGCGGGCAAAAGACGCTCAAGGATGCACTCAACGAGGCGCTGCGCGACTGGATGGGCAGCGTGGAGCACACGCATTACATTATCGGCACGGTGGCCGGCCCGCACCCGTTCCCGGAAATGGTGCGCGATTTCCAGGCGTGCATCGGCATCGAGGCGCGCGAGCAGTGCATGTCGGCGGAAGGCCGATTGCCCGATTACGTGGTCGCCTGCGTGGGGGGCGGCAGCAACGCCGCCGGGATCTTCGCGCCTTTCGTGAACGATGTCGGCGTGAAGCTCATTGGCGTGGAAGCCGGCGGGCGCGGGTGGGCACTGGGCGAACACGCCGCCTCGCTGTGCGCCGGCAAGCCGGGCGTGTTGCACGGGTGCATCTCTTATGTGCTGCAAAACGACGACGGGCAAACCGCGGATGTGCATTCGATCAGCGCCGGCCTCGATTATCCGGGCGTCGGCCCTGAGCATGCGTACTGGAAAGATACCGGGCGGGTCGAGTACGTAAGCATCACCGACGCCGAGGCGCTTGATGCGTTTCAGTTGATCGCCCGCCTCGAAGGCATTCTTCCCGCGCTCGAATCCGCGCATGCCATCGCGCATGCCGCCCGGTTGGCTCCCAGGCTCGCGAAAGATCAAATTCTGGTGGTGAATCTCTCCGGACGGGGGGATAAGGATTGCCAGGAAGTCGCGCGGTTGATCAATGTCTAATATTTCACCGCCTGTAGACGCATGACAGCCGCGCGTTGCCAGGCGAGGCGCCTGCGGATAGCGTTTGATTGTCACGCGGCTGGCCCTTTTGGGGTACAGGAAGCAACGGCAAAGGAGCGGTTTCATGGATCGATCGCAGCGACGGAATTCGAGCATGCGGGGGACGATTGCAACTTGCGGGCTGGTTTCGCTGGCACTGCTGCTGGCGGGGTGCGGTTGGCAGCAGCCCAGGGCCGTCGGTGAATCACAGTATGATCCGAGTCAGGCGGCGCAAGTGAATGTGCCGCCAAAGCAGCTCATGCAGATCATTGCCCAGCGCCTTCCCGGCCCGCCGCTGGCGATTGCGATTGACACGATGAACGACGGCACAATCCTGACCGGCTGGAAGGAATACGAAGGGGCGCTGCATATCGTGCGGCATTGGCAGGAACGAACGCGCTTCAAAATCACCATCCTGCCGGATTTCAACGACCCCACCGGCAAGAGCCACGTGCAGGTGATCGCCGAGACCGAGGAAAAGCCAAGCGCCGGCCAGCCCTGGTATCCGGCTCCGCAGGATCGCCGGCCCCAGCGTGCCGCGCAGGTGCTCAAGGTGATCGAGCAGGCGTCCAGGCAGACCCCCGTAACGCCGGCCACCGCCCCTTCGCAGGTACACTGGACGCGATAGCCCGGATATTCACCACGAACCCACTCAGAGTGGGCGAGCCCGCAACCGAAAAGAAAGAGGGGAGCCACGAATGGGCCCGAATGCACACGAATGAAGACAAATTATTCGTGCCCATTCGTGCTCATTCGTGGCAGTCCTCTCCGTCGATCTTACCGCGGCGTTTTCAGTTCGGCACCGTCTTCACATCCTGATCCGGCGGATGGCGGTCGGGCGATGGCGGCGGTTCCTTGGCCAGTTGCTGGAGCAAGGGGCGGAAGTCAAACCATCCCGACGGCCCGGGCGCCGGGCCGCCTTTGGGATAAAAATCCCAATGCGGCACGCGCGGCGGGTTGGCGCGGATCCCCTGCTCGCTTCGCCAGTCGAGCATCACCTTCGCCGGCATTTTCCCCTGCATTGCCGTGACGTAGTCGGCGGTTGCCCAGTGCGCCAGCGGAGTGCTGTTCTTCCACGCCAGCGATGAATCCCAATCCGGCACCACCACAGACGGATACGCCCGCACGTCCGCCATCAGTTGGTCCGTGAGATTCGCCCAAAGCGTGCATTGAATCCCCAAAACAACCGCGAAGATCATGGCCACCAGAATGCCCAGCGGGCCGCGAAGTGAGGTGGATTCGGCGGGCTCTGGGACTTCCAGCGGCGTAAATTGGGTGCGGGACCGTGTCGGCGGTGTCCCTTTTTCCCTCTCCCGGTACTCCGGGGGAGGGTTAGGGT